>Ga0307373_10013884_pt1 | contig 11182 bp, 8 predicted proteins | sample OX2MG_FD_202534 | JGI IMG/M metagenome (GOLD analysis project Ga0307373, IMG submission 202534) | Soil microbial communities from Risofladan, Vaasa, Finland - OX-2 | ecosystem: Environmental > Terrestrial > Soil > Coastal area > Acid sulfate soil | place: Finland: Risofladan, Vaasa | collected... | reverse complement strand
ACCTGGCATGGGTGCGGCGGGAGGTCTTGCCATCGACTGCGACGATGTCCGGGTCGCCGTCCGGCAGGTCGTTGACCCAGGTGATGAAGCATTCGGAAAACAGCTTGGGGCTCAGGGTGTTCAGCGCGTCGTGGCTGGGGATGCCGTCCTTGTAGGGCAGGAAGCGGCGCAGGAAGTCCGTGTGGGTCTCGCCCCAGTGTTTGATCTCGACAAAGTCGTCAGCGCCGACGATGGTGGCGCACAAGACAAGCAGCGGGATTTCGGGGAGTGGGTAGAGCACCTTGGCAAGCTGTCTTGGGTCCTTGAGCGCCGCGAAGTGCTGAAGCAGGGATGTGGTTTCGGGCGGGTGGTCCATGGCCTTACGACTCCCCTCATATTTCAGACCGCCCCAAGAACCTTCGTGAACAGCGGCCGTTGCTCCAGCATGGCGCCGAAGCATTCCATCAACGGGCGCAGGCGGGTCTCGGGCATGTTGGGGATCGGGTCGTAGAGCATGCATCCCTGACGGAACAGGGAATGGGTTCGGCGCTTGGCGGTGTTGGTCTTGAGCAACCAGTCCAGCCCAACGGCCTCGCTCGCCGCCCCCAGCAGAGTCAACAGAACCACCGCGAGCGCCTTGAGCAACCACGGCCTGTCACGGCGCTCGGGCGAGTTCACATGCACCGAATCCATCCCCATGCCGAAGCGCAGGTCCTTGGTATCGCGGAACCCGCACTCGATACCCCAGCGACTGCCGTAATATCGGATCAGCTCCTTCGCCGTCGCGTTCGGGCTGCCGGCGGCCAGGCACCAAGCCTGCTTCATGTCCTTCTTCTGAACACACAGCACGGTTCCGACCAGATATTTGTCGGCGGTGACCTTGGCGCCGCGCAGCGTGCGTGCCCGTCCGTTCGGGCGGACCCAGGCCGCCGCCGTGCGCATCTCGCCGTTGGCCGCGGTGACGGTGATGTTGCCGCGGAAGGGGATCATGTAGTCGAAGTTGAGTTCCTCGGTCAGCATCCGGTAGAGCTTCTGGTCGCCGAAGCCGCGATCGGCCAGAATGCAGACCTTGATGTTGGCCGGCAGGATCTCGGCCAGCCGCACCAGCACACGGTCCTCATACAGGTTCCGCCGGTCCTTCAGGGTCTTATTGTCCACGGTGAGCCATACCAGCGGGGTGGCACGGCCATGATCGGTGACCAGGGACAGCATGATGGTGATCTGGTTCTCGGCATCGAAGTCGGTCCAGTTCATCGCCACGACGATGGAGGTGCGGGCGCCGATGACGTAGGGCACCCACAGGGCCAGGATGTCATCGATCTTGATGCCATCGTTGGACAGCAGGCGGTCAATCTGTTTGGTCGCCAGGCCGCGCGCCGCGGCCAGTCCATGGCCGATGGCGGAGACCGTGAGCGAGGCGCTGTGCAGGACGCCGATTGTGGCATTGCACAGGCCGTCGATGCGCTTGGCGTGCAGATCGTGTTCGACACGCTGCCGAGCACGCGGTACACCGCGTCGTATGAGAACCGGTTGATATCGCCGGCATGGGGACTCATGACTTGCTCCGAGAGGCTTGATTGATGGCCGCGGAGCAGATTCGTCATGGTGCGGTGCTGGGGGAAGCGGTCGGGTGGAATAGCAACATCATTGCGAGATTGCCGCATGCCCGATTCTTTTCGGGAACCCCGTAGCCGCCGGCGATTGTTTTATTCCAACGTCTGCCCAGCGGTAAAATGAGGGGATACATGAGGCCTGACACGCATGCGCACACCCATGATGGCCAGCGGCAAGCGCCGCGCGACAGGCCGGACATAAGGGCGCAACTGACTGGATCTTTCACCGACGTCGATCGGCGGTTCATAAAGAAACGTCGGTCCATTGCACTGGTGACGCGTCACGGGATATCAAGCTCGGATGCCAGGACCACCGCCCCACGGCGATCGCGCCGTGACCCCCGCCGAGCGATCCGCAGCCTATAGGGCGCGGCGCAAAGCTGCTGCCGCAGCTGCGCCAGCGAAGCCGCCGGTGGTTGTCCGATACAGCCGACCTGCCAATCGGCGCAGTCGACCGCAACAGTGGGCAGACGCGGTGCGGACTCTGACGGATCTGCTGGACCAGTTCCAGGAGTGGCGGGGCAACCTGCCTTCCAGCCTCGCGGACAGCCCGACGGCTGAAGCGTTCGATGCTGTGCTGGAGCTGCGCAGTTATGTCGAAGAGCTCCAGGCGGCCGAGCTCCCAAAAGGCTTCGGACGAGACTGACCACGCTCATCGATGAGCGCTACAGGACGTGCTCTGGCAGAGCATATACGGCTTGCCGCTTCCGGGCCGTCCACATAAGGCTGCTAGAAGTCACGTTTCCACCGTATGTTTCGCGGTGCATTTCCCGCCGGCCCCCGGCCGCATCGTCCGATCGACATTGACCGTGCCATCGCCCCCTCACACACTCCCGCACACACGAAACACCCGGGGCGGCCATGAAAGTCTTCGTCTTCGACCTGCTGGCGTACGGCGAGCAACTCGACCACCTGAAGGTCGGCAACGAGCTGCCGTATCCGCTGTCATCGCAACACTTCAAGCCGGACGTGGCGGTGCGCACCTATGCCGAGCACCTCGACGCCTGGGAAGAGATCGACCGGCTCGGCTATGACGGCCTCGGCTTCAACGAGCACCATTGCTCGCCGTACGGCCTGATGAACTCGCCCAACCTGATGGCTGCCTCCGCCGCACAGCGCACCAAACGGGTCAAGCTGCTGATCTACGGCAACCTGCTGCCGCTGCACGAACCGCTGCGGCTGGCGGAGAAACTGGCGATGCTCGACTGCCTGTCCAACGGCAGGCTGATTTCCGGTTTCGCCCGCGGCATCCCGCGCGAATACCAGGTGCACAACGTTTCCCTCTCGGAGTCGCGCGAACGCTTCGAGGAAGCCTACGAAATCGTCACCCGCGCGTGGACCGAGGACGTGTTCTCCTACCAGGGGAAATTCTGGTCGTACCGCGACGTGGCGCTGTGGCCGCGCCCGGTGCAGCGGCCGCATCCGGAAATCTGGGTGCCCATCGTCGGCAGCAAGGAATCCATCGAGTTCGCCGCGAAGCACAACATCCGCATCACGCCCGGGCTCGCGCCCGGCGGGCTGCAGGACGACATCATCCGCTACTATGCGAAGTGCCTGGCGGCGAGCCATCACGCCATCACGCCCGACCACCTGTCGCTCGGGCTGTCGGTCTATGTCGCCGACAGCAAGGCGCGGGCGGTGCAGGAATGTGGTCCCTACCTGCTGTATTTCAACCGTACGCTGTTCAGCCACGGCAACTTCACCGAGACCAGCCTGCAGCGGCAATTCGGCTACACCTCCGACACATCCAGCGACTATGTGCGGCCGGAGAACCTGCACGCCGCGCAGCATGCGCGCGAGGATTTCCGCAACATGACGATGGAGGGCGTCGCGCGGCTGGCCGAGCGGCTGCCCTGGGGCACGCCGCAGGAAGTGGCGCAGCGGATCATCGCGCTGGGAGATCATGCCGGCGCCAACACGGTGCAGATCGGCTTCAACCGCGGCGCCATGCCGCAGGAGATGTTCCTGGAGCAGATCCGCCGTTTCGCGCGCGACGTGCTGCCGATCGTGCAGGCGCACCAGGTCACGCGCGTGCCGGCCGCCGAGGAAATGGTGGGGTGACGGCGGAACAGGGTGAGGCCGTGACGCTGTGGGACTGTGAAGCTGTGGGACAGTGACGCTGTGAGGCTGTGACGCTGCGGGACTGTGAGGCTGCTCCCTCCCCCCTGTGGGGGAGGGCTGGGGTGGGGGGAACGAACCGTACAGGCCCGCGCGGTGGGTACCCCTCTTCCCAACCCTCCCCCGCAAGGGGGGAGGAAGTCGAAGAACGGGGGGAACCGACCATACCGGCACTGCCGCTTTCCGCAACCGAGGCCGTGCTGGACAACCAGTGATTCGGCGGACGTGCCGCGCAACGTCGTTACGCAACGTGGAGGTTCGACATGAAGGACATCGCTGGCAAGACCGCATTCGTTACGGGCGCGGCAAACGGCATCGGCCTGGGCATCTGCCGGGCGCTGGCGCGCGCCGGCGCGCACGTCGCGCTGGCCGACATCCAGCCGGAGCCGCTGGAACGCGCGCGGTCGGAAATCGCCGCCATGGGCGTGCGCGCGATCGCGCTGCCGCTGGACGTGTCGGACGCCGGTGCCGTCGCGCGCGCGGCCGATGCGGTGGAGGCGGCGTTCGGCAAGGTACACGTTGTCTGCAACAACGCCGGCATCTCGCTGGGCAATGTCAGCCTGCTGGAGGCGACGCCGGCCCAGCTTGCCTGGATCTTCGGGGTCAACCTGTTCGGCGTGGTCAACGGAGTGCAGGCTTTCGTGCCGCGCATCCGCCGGCACGGCGAGGGCGGACACGTCGTCAACACCGCCTCGATGGCGGGCTTGCAGGTCAATCCCGCGATCCCCGGCATCGGCGCCTACGCGATGACGAAGCACGGCGTGATCGCCCTGTCCGAGGCACTGGCGATGGAATTGCAAGGCAGCGGCATCGGAATTTCGGTGCTGTGCCCGGCGCAGGTGGATACGACGCTGTACGATTCCGGCCGGCGCCGTCCCGAGCGCTTCGGCGGCAGCTATGAAAGGGCGGACCTCACTGAGGCCCGCGCGCGCTCGGCGACCGGCCTGTCCGCGGATGCGGTGGGCGAGCACGTGGTGCATGCGATCCGGAACGATGAGTATTTCGTGTTCACCCACCCGGAAGCGCGCGCCCGGGTCGAGGAACGGCATGCGCGCATGATGGCCGGCTTCGATGCCGCCACGCGCTATACCGCGACGCGGCTTAGGGACCTGTGCATTCGCCGTTGCCGGACCGCATTGTCTGGCCTGGTGCGGTCCGCAGCCGGATCACATTCCACGACGCCGGCGCAAGCGTTGCCTGCACGCGATCCCGCGAGACGCGGACACGATCCAGAGCGCTCGGCGCAACCCGATCCGGATGCTCTTTGGTGTTCGCCGCGTGCAGGTCGTCATGGCGCAACTGCGTCGCTTCGTTCGCTTCCAGCGTGCCAAACCCGCTTGCGGCAACCGCCAGGGGCATCTCCTCCGTCAAGTGCCGGTTCAACGCGAACAGCGTCAGCGCTCCGGCCGCCGCGTCGTGCACCGCCGCGAGGCCGAGATACGGCGCGGTCAGCGGAAACCACAGATCCGCGGCGCCGCGCGGGTCGTAATACCGTGCGGCGTATTCCGGCGAATCGATTTCGGCGCGCAGCACGGTGCCGCGTCCGAGCCGGCTGAACTGCGCGAACGGGTGGAAGATCGCCTGTCGCCACGCCGGCCCGCCGGTCTCGGTCATGATCGGCGCGATCACGTTCACCAGTTGCGCCAGGCACGCGATCTTCACCCGGTCGGCGTGGTTCAGCAGCGAGATGCACATGCCGCCGAACGCCAGCGCGTCCTGCATCGAGTAGATCTCCTCCAGGATCGGCGGCGCCACCGGCCAACCTGGCTTCACCCGGTCCTGCTGCCGCCGCCGCGTGCGATACCACAGATTCCATTCGTCGAAGCTCAGCATGATGCGTTTCGCCGAATGCCGTCGCGCCGCAACGCCGTCGGCGATCGCGATCACCTGTTCGATGAACCGGTCCATCAGCACGCCGGTGGCCAGCAACGCCCCGGTGTCACCGGCATAGTCGTTGCCATAGAGGTGCAACGAAATCGCGTCCACATGGTCGAAGCAGTGCTCCAGCACCGTCTGCTCCCAGGCGCCGAAGGTCGGCATGTTGGGGCCGGACGAACCGCAGGCGACCAGTTCCACCGCCGGATCGACCCAGCGCATCATTTTTGCCGTTTCGGTGGCGATGCGGCCGTACTCGTCGGCGGTCTTCGCCTGCATCTGCCACGGCCCGTCCATCTCATTGCCGAGGCACCACAGCTTCACCCCATGCGGTGCGTCCCAGCCATGCGCGCGGCGTTGCTCGGACAGCGCGGTGCCGCCTTGGTGGTTGCAATACTCCAGCAAGCGACGCGCCGCGTCGCCGTCGCGCGTGCCGAGATTCACCGCCAGCATCGGCTCCGCCTCTGCCGCGCGGCACCAGTCGATGAACTCGTTGGTGCCGAACCTGTTGGTCTCGGTGGACAGCCAGGCAAGGTCGAGCCGGCGCGGCCGTTGCTCCACCGGACCGACGCCGTCTTCCCAGTCGTAGCCTGACACGAAATTGCCGCCGGGATAGCGTATCACGGTCGGTGCCAGTTCGCGCACCAGCGCCAGCACGTCGCGCCGGAAGCCACGTTGGCCGGCGGTCTTGTGCCCCGGTTCGAAGATGCCGCCATACACGCAGCGGCCGAGATGTTCCACGAATGCGCCGAACAGGCGGCGGTCGGTCGTGCCGACGATCGAGTCCGGACGTAGCCTGACGTTGACGCCGCGCATGGCTGCACGACTCCCTCTCCCGCTTGCGGGAGAGGGTAGGGTGAGGGTGCCCTCGGCGTTAAGCCCCGCTAGTCTGTCGCGAACAACGACCCGAGAGGAGACGCCCCCATGAGCGATGCACTGCCGACCGCCACCCGCGTGTCGGACCCCGGCATCCGCGCGCTGTATCGCCTGGAGAACCGCTGGCAGGCGTGGCTGGATGTCGAGGTCGCGCTGGCCCGCGCCCAGGCCGCGCTCGGCATCATTCCGCACGACGCCGCCGCGGCGATCGCTCGCGCCGCCCGCCTGGAACTGCTGGACCGCGCCCGTATCGACGAGGGCTTCGCCCGCACCGGCCACACCATCGTGCCGCTGGTCTGGGAACTCAGCCGCGTGGTCGGGGAACAGCATGGCGGCTGGGTGCATTGGGGCGCCACCACGCAGAACATCACGCAGACCGGCGATCTGCTGGTGCTGCGCCAGGCGCATGGCGTGTTCCTGAAGCTGATCGGCGAATCTCTGACCGCCATGGCCGAGCTCGCCGAACGCGGCGCCGACATGCCGATCCCCGGACGCACCCATGGCCAGCACGCGGTGCCGGCGACGTTCGGCTACAAGGTCGCGGTGTGGATCGACGAGCTGATCCGCCACGTCGAGCGATTCCGCCAGGCGGCACCGCGCATTTTCGTCGCCATGCTGGGCGGCGGCGCAGGCACGTTCGCCTCGTTGGGAGAGCAGGGGCCGCCGGTGCAGGCGGGGATCGGACGACAGCTTGGGATGCTGCCGATGACCATCCCGTCGCGCGCCCTCGGCGACCACCTCGCGGAAAACATCTGTCTGCTGGGCTTGCTGGCGGCAACGTGTGGCAAGATCGGGCGCGAGGTCTATACGCTGATGAAGACCGAATTCGGCGAGGTGGAGGAGCCGGTGCCGCCCGGCACGGTCGGCAGTTCCACCATGCCGCAGAAGCGCAATCCCAAACTGTGCCAGGACGTCATCGCCGCATCGGCGGAGGTGCGCGCACTGGTGCCGCTGGCGCTGGAGGCGATGCAGACGGAACATGAAGCTGACCGCACCACCAGCCTGATGTTCGACTCCGCCGAAGCGCGCGCCTGCATCGCGACCGGCGACATGCTGAGCAGATTGGGCGAGATCATGCGTGGGCTGCGGCTGGACCCGGCGCGGATGCGCGCCAATCTGGACCTCGGCGGCGGGCTGATCATGGCCGAGGCGGTGATGCTGCAACTCGGCGCCGTCATCGGGCGGCAGCACGCGCACGACGTGGTCTATGACGCGGCGCAGAGTGCCTTCACGGAAAATCGTTCGTTTGCCGGATTGCTGTCGGCGGACCCGCGCGTCACCGCCCACCTGGATGCGCGCGCGATCGAGGCACTGCTCGATCCGACGGGCTATACCGGCCTGTGCGCGGAGATGGCGCGCGCCGCGGCGCAACGGGCGCGCGCGCTGGCGGGCGAGATCGGGGGGATGTGAAGCTCGCCGGCACTGCCGCCTCTCCCGCGTCATGCCGGCGAAGTCCGACAGCCACGGCGTGCCGCCCGGCGACGTGCTCTTGTGAGCGCGGCGAAGTCGTGGATGCTGGTCTTGGCCGGCATGGCGGGGAGGGCGGCGGCAACCGCATCGATCACGCCATCCCAGTCGCCCGGGCGCGGCTGGCGGAACAGCCGCAGCGAAGCGTACCACGGCGTGTTGTCGCGCCCCGGCATCCAGCGCCAGTCGGGTGCGAACGGCAGCATCACCCAGCACGGCACCCCCAGCGCGCCGGCGACATGCGCCACCGAAGTGTCCACCGTCAGCACCAGGTCGAGAGTGGCGACCAGCGCCGCCGTCTCCGCGTAGTCGGTCAGGAATGGAGAAAGATCCGGCAGCCGGGCCTCTCCCGCGCGCGGTCCGACCTGCAGGTTGACGACGCTGCCCCCGCCGAGCGCCCGCAGCCGCGCCACGGCAGCCGGCGGCAGCGAGCGCCGCCGGTCGTTCGAGTGCAACGGGTTGCCGCCCCAGGCCAGGCCGATCTTTCCCCCGTCCGGCAGCCGTTCCCGCCACCGCGCAGCCAGGGCCGGATCGGCGTGCAGGTAACCGGCGGCGGACGGGATGGTATCCGGCCGCGTGGCGAAGGCGAGCGGCAGGCTCATCTGGTCGATCCAGGCGTCGTAGCGCGGGAGCGTCGCATCCTTGGCCACCACCCGGACGCCGGGCAGCGTCGCCAGCAGCGGCAGCACCGGCCGTTCGCAGGCGAGCACCGCCTGCCCGCCGCGCGCCACGATCAGCGGCAGGTAGCGGGCGAACTGGATGGTGTCACCAAAACCTTGCTCTGCGTGCACCAGGATGGTGCGGCCGGCCGGATCGTCGCCGGTCCATACCGGCCCGGGCAGATCGACGAAGTCGCGGCGGAAGCGGTCGTGCCGCTTGCGCCACTCATAGGCCGCGAAGCCGCGTGCGAAGTCGCCGGCCAGCAGGGCGGCGGTGGCGAGGTTCCAGTGCGCCTGGACGAAGCCGGGGCGCAGGGCGATGGCCGCGTCGCAGGCGGCGATGGCCTCGGCAAGACGCCCGCGCGAGGTCAGCACGAAGCCGAGACTGGCATGCGCCTCGGCCAGCGCCGGGTCGCGGTGCAACGCCGCGCGGATGTGGCGCTCGGCCGCCTCCAGGTCGTCGAGATCGGCGCAGGCGTTGCCGAGGTTGAGATGCGACGGCGCGTGCGACGGGTCGAGCGCCACGGCGCGTTGCAGCGCATCCCGGGCCGCCTGCGGCTGGTCGAGCGCGTTCAGCGCGGTGCCGCGGGCGAAGTGTAGCTCGGCGCGGTCGGGCAGGGCGGCCAGGGCGGCGTCGGCGGCATCCAGCGTCCGTCGGGGTTCGCCCGCCGCCAGCAGGGCGCGCACCAGGTTGACGCGGACACCTTCATGCCCGGGCAGCGCGGCGACGGCCGACGCCAGAAGCTCGGCCGCCTGCGCTGCCTGGCCGGCCCGGAGCAGGTGCAGGCCCTGGATGTAGAGGCTGCGCGGGTCGGGTGTGGGCTGCGCGGGCTCGGGCGGGTGTGGGGTGGACTTGGGGGCGTGTGGGGGCGACTCGGGCGCGGGTGGCGCGGGCATGGCGCGGCAGGCGGCTTCCGCCGCCGGCCGGGGCATGCGCGAGGGCTCGGCGAGAGGCATTGCAGCGGCCGGCATGTGCCGAGCTTCGTCGGAATGGGTAAACAGAGACTGAATTGCCACCGAAAAAGCATGGGCTCGCGGCGGCGTGGTGTGTCAGTAACGGCGGCTGCCGACGAGTCTCACGAGCGTCTCATTTCGTTTGCTGTGAGACGGCCGCGTTTCCAACCCGAACGATGCCGGGCGGTCCTGTGCCCGTGCCGGGATGGGGCGCGCGGCGGCGGCTCGGTCGTGGGAAAGGTTCGATGGGCGGACGTTGCGGCGTTTGGTATCCCGGATGCCGGGCGAGCAGGGACGGCGGCGCTGCCCGACCCGGCTCGCGCCTGGTGCGGCCATTGGCGTTCCTTGCGTTGCCGCTTGCCGCGGAGCGGTGGCTGCCCGCGTGCCTCGGGCGACGCCGTTCTGCCGCCTTGCGAGGGTGCGACGACCCTGCGGCACGCACCGGTTGGTGGAGCGATGGCACTGGACCGGAAGCCCCGACATTGCGTCTCGACGGGGCACGGCGGCGCCGACGAATCGGAATAGCGGGGCCAGCCGTGACCTGGCCCCGTTTGGCAGACTTGGGTCGTCGGGACGCGGTGTTCAGGGCGGGCCGGTCGCGGCGGCGGCGACCGGCGCCCACGGTGCCGCCGCGACGGCGAACGGATCGAGCGGATTCTCGCCGATGAGGAAGCCCAGCACGCGGCGGATGCCAGTGCGGTTCTCTTCCGGCAAGTCCAGCCCCGGATGCATCCATTCTTCCTGGTTGAACCGCTGCTCCCGACGTTTCACTTCCAGCACAAAGCCGCCGAAGCTGCCGCGATAGAGGCGGATCGCGTCGAACAACCGGTTCCAGAACATGCCGTCGCATAGCGACGGGGAAATGCCGAGATCGCGGCAGATCGCGGCGATGGTGCGGCCGACCGGGCTGCGGCGGACCTCGGCTTCGATGGCCTCCATGGGGGGCAGGGTGTCGAGCGTGAGCGGCTGGGTAGCGGCGATGCGGCGGGCCAGGCGCGCCTGCGCCTGGTGGGCGGCGGCCTGGCGGGCGGCGGCCTGTTGCTCCGGCGTTAGTTCTGCTGGCGGCGGCGGTTCCGCGGGTTGCCCGGAATCTGGTGCGTTTTCCGTTGGCGGCTTGGGGTCGGGCGGGGCGCGCGGCGGCAGGATCGACAGGTCATGGCCGCGCGCGGCGCGGGTCCGCAGCATGCGCTCCAGCGCGACCGCCCGCATCAGGCCGCGGTGGAGGTGGGCGAGGATGGTGTCGAACGTGACGGTGCCGAAGAAGCGCGCGATGGTGGCGAAGCCGCGGGCGACGGCGCGTTGTTCGAGGGTTTGGGCGAGGTGGCGACCGTAGGTGGCGAGGATGGCGAGGACGGCGAGGATTTCGGTGATGCGCTCGGGCGCGGGGCGGGCGGGCCGGTCCGGTTGGGGAGCGGGTTGGGGGGAGAGGCCGGCGGTGTTGGGTGCGGCGGACATTGGTTGGGATACTAACGGGTTGGGGTGGGGGAGTCAAGGACTATTTCCCCGATTATATACTTAGAGGCCGTCTCGAAACTGTTCCCGGAGGGCTTGAATCCGGCCATGTGCATGGAATCTAGGGGGTCCGCTGCCTGTTGGAGCCGCCGATGTGGACCCCCGATACCCGGGAACTGCATGACCGGG
>Ga0307373_10013883_pt1 | contig 11182 bp, 12 predicted proteins | sample OX2MG_FD_202534 | JGI IMG/M metagenome (GOLD analysis project Ga0307373, IMG submission 202534) | Soil microbial communities from Risofladan, Vaasa, Finland - OX-2 | ecosystem: Environmental > Terrestrial > Soil > Coastal area > Acid sulfate soil | place: Finland: Risofladan, Vaasa | collected... | reverse complement strand
ATCATCAACGCGCTCAAGTGCGGCAACGCGATCATCCTCGCGCCTTCGCCCAAGGGCTACTCGACCTGCGCGGCGCTGCTGGGCTTCGTGCACGCCGAGCTCGCCAAGGTGGGCGCGCCGCTCGACCTGGTGCAGATCCTGCCTGCGCCGGTCACCAAGGATGCCACCCACGAGCTGATGCGGCAGGCCGATCTGGTCGCCGCTACCGGCTCGCAGTCGAATATCCGCGCGGCCTATTCGAGCGGTACGCCGGCGATCGGGGTGGGTATGGGCAACGTGGTGTCGATCGTCGACGCCAGCGCCGACCTCGCCGACGCGGCTGCGAAGATCGCGCTGTCCAAGACCTTCGACAACGCGACCAGCTGCTCCTCCGAGAATGCGGTGGTGATCCTCGCACCGGTGTACGACGCGATGCTCGCCCGGCTCGCCGCGCAGGGCGGCGTGCTGCTCGACGCCGCCGAGAAGGCCAGGCTGCAGGCGCTCATGTTCCCGGGAGGCAAGCTCGGACCGGCCGCGACCGCGCAGTCCGCGCCGCGCATCGCGTCCCTGGCGGGCCTCGAGCGCCCCGCGGCGCTGGCGGCGCGCTTCCTGATGGTGACCGAGACCGGCGCCGGCCCGTCGTTCCCGTTCTCGGGCGAGAAGCTCGCCCCGGTGCTCACCGTGTACCGGGCGCGCGACTTCGACGAGGCATTCGCGCTCACCTGCGGCATCTACGACTACCAGGGCAAGGGGCATTCGGTGTCGATCCACACGCGCGACGAGGCGCAGGTGATGCGCCTGGGGCTCGAGATGCCGGTGGCGCGCGTGATCGTCAATCAGGCGCACTGCATCGCCACCGGCGGCAACTTCGACAACGGGCTGCCGTTCTCGCTGTCGATGGGCTGCGGCACCTGGGGCGGCAACAGCTTCTCCGACAACATGCACTGGCGGCACTTCCTCAACATCACCCGGGTCGCGCGGCTGATTCGCGAGAAGGTCCCCGACGAGAGCGAGATCTTCGGGGCGTACCGCGCCAAATTCGGCAGCTAGATGGGCGACACGATTCGGGAGCTCGCCGACCAGCAGGCGGCGGCGAGGCCGGGGCGCGCGTGGGTCATCGCGCCGGAGACCGGCCGCGAGCTGAGCTTCGGCGGGCTGCGCGAGGCTTCGCTCAGGCTGGCCGCGTTCCTCGAGGCGCACGGCATCGCTGCCGGCGAGCGGGTGGCCCTGTACATGCCGAACGGGCTGCAGACGGCGCGCCTGTTCATCGGCGTGATGTACGCAGGGCGCGTGGTCACGCCCCTCAACCTGCTCGCGCAGGCCTCGCAGCTCGAGTACGTGCTCGCGCACAGCGATGCGCGCCTGGTATTCGTGGCTCCGGATGAGCGCGAGCGCCTGGCGGCGGCCGCGGCGCGGGCGGGGCGCGCGATCGAGCTGATCACGGTCGATCCGGACTGCACGGAATTCATCACCGAGGCGCCGGCTGCGCACGCCGGGTTCGCGCCGGTCGGCGCGGGCGACGCCGCGCTCATGATGTACACCTCGGGCACCACCGGGGTGCCGAAGGGGGTCGTTCTCACCCACGGCAACGTGCTCGCCGGGGGCCGCTTCGTGTCGCAGGCGCACGCGCTCGGCGAGGCGGACCGCGTGCTGGCGGTGCTGCCGCTGTATCACATCAACGGGCAGATCGTGACCGCGGTGGCGCCGCTGGTGCACGGCGGCAGCCTGGTGATGCCGCGCCGCTTCTCCGCGAGCGAATTCTGGTCGCTCGCCTGCAAGCATGCCTGCACCTGGATCAACGTGGTGCCGACGATGATCACGTATCTGCTCGCCGGCCCGGATCCGCGCGCGGCGGGGCATGACCCGTCGGCGATCCGCTTCTGCCGCTCGGCCTCCGCACCTCTGCCGCCCGAGCACCATCGCGCGTTCGAGGCCAAGTTCGGCATCGGCGTGATCGAGACCATGGGGCTCACCGAGACCGCGGCCCCCGCGTTCACCAACCCGCTCGCGCGCGAGAAGCGCAAGATCGGCAGCCCCGGGCAGGCTTACGGCAACGAGGCGAAGGTGGTCGATCCGCATGACGGCCGCGAGCTGCCCGACGGGCAGCCGGGCGAGATCCTGGTGCGCGGTGCGAACGTGATGAAGGAGTACTACAAGTCGCCCGAGGCGACCGCCAAGGCGCTCGAGCCCGATGGCTGGCTGCATACCGGCGACCTCGGATTGCGCGACGCGGACGGATTCTTCTTCATCACCGGGCGGCTGAAGGAGCTGATCATCAAGGGCGGCGAGAACATCGCGCCGCGCGAGATCGACGAGGCGCTGCACCGGCATCCCGCGGTGCTCGAGGCGGCGGCGGTCGGGATCCCCGACCCGCAGTATGGCCAGGAGATCCTGGCCGCGGTGGTGCTCAAGCCGGGCGCGACGCTGAGCGAGCCGGAGCTGCGCAGCTTCTGCCACGCGGAGCTGGGCCGCTACAAGACGCCCAAGGTGATCCGCTTCGTGGCGGAACTGCCCAAGGGACCGTCGGGCAAGGTGCAGCGGCTCAAGCTGCTCGAGGGCTGAGTTCTCGCCCTGCGGGCTACTCCGCTGCGACGAGCGCGCCGCGAAGCGAGCGCGCGCACGCGATTCGCAACACGAGCGGCATCAAATCGCGCGCCGGCCAGGGCGCGCCAGGGCGCGCGACTTGGCAACCACGTGCTCGAGCACGCGAATCGCGGTGGCCAGATCCTCCAGAGGGAGGTCGGCGAGCAGCTCCGTGCGCAGCGCACGGGCGGTGCGCTCGAGCCTGGCGCTGAGACCCTGCGCGCGGCAGGTCAGCGCCACGCGCTTGCCGCGGCCGTCCGCCGGATCGGGAGCACGGGTCACCCAGCCGTCGCGCTCCAGCCGGTCGATCAGGCGCACCAGCGTAGCCGGCTCGATGCCGATGCGTGCCGCCAGCTCGCCGTGCGGCAGCCCGCCGCCGGCGCGCGCCAAGTGCAGCAGCGCGAGCCACTTCGCTTGTGACAGCCCGAGCGGCTGCAGGCGCTCGTCGAGCGCCCGGCGCCAAGCGCGCGGCGCCGCACTGAGCAGCTCGGCGAGACGTTCCGAAGGGCGGGCCACGGCAGCGTGCGGATAGTTAGCACGCTAATTGTAAGCCCTGCCGGTGGCCGCCCCTGCCGCCCGCCCCGCGGCAGTCAGTCTGCCCGGCGCGCGGGCGCTGGCGGTAAAATCCCAAGCCGCGGGCGGTTGTTCCATCAACGAAGCGGGGGACGGAATCATGCAGGCGTCGAACGCAACGATACGCAACCAGTTCGAGTGGGGCTCGATCGAATGGCTCGCGAACGGCGAGGTGGGCAACAGCAAGGAGCTGTCGCTGGCGCGCATGCTGCTGCGCCCGGGCATGGCGACCGACACTCACATCCACGCCAATTGCGAGGAATCGATCTACGTGGTGCGCGGCACGGTGCAATGCCGGCGCGGCGCGCAACGCGTGGTGCTGGGGGCCGGGGATCGCTCGGTGGTGCCGCGCGGCGCGGTGCACGCGATCCGCAATACCGGAAGCGAGCCGGCGGAGATCGTCCTTTGCTACTCTTCAGCGGCGCGCGAATTCGCGCTCGCCGAAGAGTGACCCGCGCGGTTCAGTCCGACGCCGAGGCGACGCGGTTCCCGCCCGCCTGCTTGGCGCGGTACATCGCGCTATCGGCGCGCAGCATGAGGTTATCGATGGTGCGGCCGTCTTCCGGGTAGCTCGCGATGCCGGCGCTCACGCTGGTGGTGAGCGTTTCACCTCGAAAGCGCAGCGGCACGTGCGAGATCGTTTCTACGATGCGCTGCGCCACATCCTGCGCGTGTACGCGGTCGGTCTCGGGCAGCACCGCCACGAACTCGTCGCCTCCGTAGCGCGCCACGATGTCGGTCGCGCGCAGCTCCTGCTGGATGCTGCGTGCCACCAGCTTGAGCAGCTCGTTGCCGGTGTCGTGGCCGTAGCCGTCGTTCACCGCCTTCAGATTGTCGCAATCGATCATCAGCAGGCTGAGCGGCCGTGAGTAGCGCGCGGCCTGCGCGAACGTGCGATCGAGCAGGATCGACAGCCCGCGCACGTTGAGCATCCCGGTGAGCTCGTCGGTCTCGGCAAGCTGCTTCGCCTTGCCGAGACCGTAGCGGATGTCGGCCGAGAACATGGTCGTGACGTAGGCCACCAGGACGACCGGCGCGAGCTGGGCCAGCAGCTCGACGCCGTAGCCGACGGTCCAGGATGGAAGCGCCGTCTGCGCCGAGCCGAGCAGCAGATAACAGGCCGCGATGAGCGCCATCTCGGCGAGCGTAGCGAGCTTGCCCAGGGTGAGGCCGCTGGTGATCACTACCAGCAGGTACAGGTTGAGGAGCGGGCTCGACAGCTTGCCGGTGAACCACAGTGCCCAGGTGATGAATGCGAGCATCACCCAGGTCTCGAGCGCGATTTTCCAGCGCGACTCGCGGCGGTAGAAGTTGGCGTAGTGAAACGCCAGAATGAAGGCGCCGTAGAAGAACAGCGCCGCCTCGAGCGCCGGCCGCGCGACCGTCGTCAGATTGGTCACCACCAAATACAGCAGGACCAGGATCAGGAGCAGCCACTCGATTTCGGCGACCGTGCGCGCGACGCCGCGCAGTTCCTCCTGCTCGATGCTGACGATGGCGCTTTTCTTGATTTCCACTACCTGGCCGCCGCGAACCCGTCGTGCGCGGGCTGGGCGCCTTTATTCGTTTCCAGGCGCTATATTAGCTGCTCCCGGCGTCCGGTGCTTCGGGCGCGGCCGCGAGCATGCGGGAGGGCCCGCTGCGTCAGCCCTGCAGCACCCGAACCTGCGCGCGGCTCAGGCTGAGGTAGGCGCGCCGGCGGCGCCTGATCGGCCACCAGTCGTAGAGAAAGATCTGGATCGGCCGCCACATCGCGACCCACCCGACGATGGTCAGGCTCTCGCGCATGATGGTCTCGTACGGCCCGCTCAACCGGGCCGCGGCCGCGTTGGCGGCCAGCAAGCACAGGGCGAGGAACACCAGCCCGACCAGCAGGCTCACGCGGCCCACGCGCCACAGCCGGCGCAGCTCGCGTTGCGCCATACCGGCCTTGTACTCGAAGAAATTGTGGATCGCCTCGCTCACGATCGCGCCGGGGTCCTGCTCGGCCGGCTGCTGCTGCAAGTGGATGATGATCTGGAAGCGGCTGTCGGGCGGGAACTCCTGCGCCCAGCTCTCGATGAACTCCTCGGCGTCCGGATCGAGGTCCTTGTGGTGAAAGGGGGTCGGATCCATCGAGTTGAACAGCTGCGCAAGCTCGCGTACGCGCAGCGAGATCTGATGGACGGGCGGGGGGGTGGCCATGGGACGGCACCGACGATGCGGCCGGGAAGGATGGCATGAAACGGCCGCGCCCGCACGCCGCGCCAGGAGCGCCGCCGTTGGATAGAATACCGGCAGGTCAACTGGAGGCGGCCATGATTCCAAACCTGAAGAATGGGATGTGCCCCGGAGTGAAAATCGCGCTGGTGGGCGTGCTCGCGCTGGGGCTTGCGGCATGCGAGAAAAAGCCGGCGTCCCCGCCGGCTGCCAAGACTGTCACCGAACCCGTCAAGGTCCCGGCGGCGCAGCCGCCGGTCCCCGCAGCCGCCGAGCAGAAGGCCGCGCCGAGCGCGGCGCAGCCGGCCGAATCGAATGCTGACCATGAGCTGGCGGCGAAGGTCAAGGATGCGCTGGGCGAGATCAAGGGGTTCGATGCTCGCGGCATCGACGTGCAGTCTGCCGACGGCGAGGTGCAGTTGTACGGGACGGTGGATAACGCGGCGCAGAGCGCCGAGGCCGCCAAGGCGGCGGCGCGAGTACCGGGCGTCAAGTCGGTGAAGAACCACCTGGCGGTGGTGAGCGGGTCGTAGCTGCGCGCGCAGGCCGCCCGGCCTGCGGCAGGGATTCGTAGCGTTTGACTTCGGTCAAAGCGAATGCGCGCGGGCGGCGCCAAGCTGGGCTTATGTGCGGAGCGATGCGATGGTCAATGAAGCGACACCCGAAACCGGCGCTGGCCGGGAAATCGACTTGGCCGAGGTCGCGCGGCTGGTCGGCGCGCTGGAACAGGACCTCGCCAAGGTGCAGGGCGGGTCCGAGGACCTGCAGTCCCTGCGCGAGGAAGTCGAGGCGCTGCGCCGCCTGCTCAGGTCCCCGGAGCGCGACCAGGGGGATGTGCATCGCGGTCTGAGCAACATCCGGACGAACCTGAACAACGTCCGCGACGCCGTGGTCGAGGAGGCCATGACCGTGGCGGAATACGCCGCGCAGATCGGCCGCATGCTCGGCATGTAACCGGGCGCGCGGCCCGGCCCGAACCTACTCGTCCACAAGCCGGCGCAGGCGCGCCCCGATCTCGGTGTCCGCCCCCGGACCGAAGCGGGTTCGGCCATGGTCGAACACGTCGGTGAAGGCGTACTCGAAGCGCAGATCCTGCACGCCCAGGACGCCGAGCAGCCGGTTCTCGCCCGAGTGATCGTCGGCATGCGGCACGAGGCTCGGCCAGCCGTCCGGCCCGGGCTCGAGGATCGGCCCGAAGAACAGCGCGCCGCCGTTGTTCTTGACCCGCATCGCGCAGCTGCCTTCGGTAACGCCGGCCATCGGCAGGAAGTCGATGCTGCGGGTGAGCTTGCGATCGCGCCCGAGCGGCAGGTCGATGGTGCCGGCGATCGCCGGCACTTCGCTTTCGGTCGCCATGCTCTCCGCGCCGCTCTCGGTGCGCCAACGGTCCAGGTCCTTGGCGCCGCGGCGGCTGGGCAGAAAGATGTATTTCAGCGGCGCCAGCGCGTGCAGCATCTGGAGCAACCTAGGATCGAAGGGCGGCGTGTTGACGAGCACGCCGCGCGCCTCCGCGTCGACGATGAAATACGCGGCCGGGCGGGTTCCGACCACGTAATGAATGGTGCGATCGCGCAGTTCGAGCAGCGGCTGGAGCATCGTCGCGGCGGGCGGCGGCGAAGGACCGGTCAGCGGCTGCCCGCTGCGTCGGCGCAGAACGCGGCGAGCTGACCCAGAACGCGGCCGAGCGCCCGATTGGCGGCGAGTACGCCGCCGTAGGGATTATCGCTCGGCGCGGGCTCGACCACATCGAATTCGCGTGCGGCGAGATCGCGACCGTGGCGCAGGTCGAGCAGCTGCGCCCGCAGCGTCAGCTCGATTCGGCTGGGCCGGGTGCTGAAGTCCTGCTGCAGGCGCACCAGCTCGGTGTCGAGCTGCAGGTCGGCCGCGACTGGGCCCGGCGCCTGCACCACTGCGCGAAAGCCGCCGCCCTGCAACAGCGCCTGCGCCAGCAGCGGAGCGAGCATGCGCGCGGGGGTGTCTGCCCAGCGGCTGTGGGCGAAGTGCTCGATCTCGTGCGGGCGTCGGACGTAGACCATCTGATCCGTGTCGAAACCCGGCTGCGCGCGCGGCGCGCTTACCGCCAGCACCAGCTTGCCGTCCACGCGCCGGTGCGGGTTGACTTTCGGCAGCGCGCTGAGCAAGTAGATGTGCGCCGTCTCCGCGGCTGGCGGCTGCAGCATCGCGCAGCCGGCAAGCAGCGCGGCGGCGGCGAGCGCCGCGGCGCCGCGCAGGTTGCTGTGGCGCGGGTGCATGACCGTCACTCCCCGGGCCCCGGTTTCGGGGCCGGCCTGCCGTACAGCAGCATGCTCGGGTTGCGCTCCAGCTGCGTGCTGAAGCGGCGCAGCGAGCCGGTCAGCTCCCGCAGCTCGCCGACCAGAATGTTCACCTGCGGCAGCGTGTCGCCGGCCAGCTGGCGCACATCGGCGCGCGTGCCGGCGAGCGTGGCGCTGGCGCTCGCGCTGGCGTGCGCGACCTGGCTGGTCATGTGGTCGAACGCATCGGCGCTGCGCTGCAGGCGTGCCACCAGGTCGGGCAGCTCGGCGCTCACGCGCGCGGTGTTCCGCATGGTGCGCGCCGCGTCGCTCAGGCTCGAATCGATCTCGGACGAGCGTGCCGCCAGGGTCCGCGAAAGCACGTCGATGTTGCGCAGCGTCTGCGCGACAGCATGGCGGTTGTCGTCGTCCATGAGGGCATTCAGGCTCTCGCTGGTGCGGTTGAGGTTGCCCAGCAGCGTGGTGACCGCCGCGTCGAGGCGCACCGTGAGCGACGGCTTGCTGGGAATGACCGGGTACGTCTCGCCGGGCGCGGCGCGCAGCGGCAAGGACCCGCGGCTGCCACCGGACAGATCGACGAAAGCGATCCCGGTCAGCCCCTGCGTGCGCAGCGTGGCGACGGTGTCCTGGCTGACGGGCGTTCCACGCTCGATATCCAGCATCAGCTCCACCTGCTCCGGATCGTTCGGGGCCAGCGCGATGCGGCGAACGCGGCCGACCTCCACGCCGCGATACCTCACGGGTGCGCCGGGGCTCAGTCCGGATACGGTTTCGTTCATGTAGGTCAGGTAGATGTCGTACGCGGCGCGATACACCGTGCCGCTGCTGATCCACAGCACTCCGCCGACCAGCGCGGTGCCGAGCAGCAGCACGAAGATCCCGACGGCGATGTAATTTACCTTTGTTTCCACGCCTGCTCGCGCGCGGCGCGCCCGCGCGGCCCGTAGAAGTACTCGCGGATCAGCGGATGCTCGGAGCGCGACAGCGCCTCCATGGTGCCGATCCCCAGGATGCGCGCCTCGCCCATGACCGCCACCCGGTCGGCGGCGCGCCACAGCAGGTCGAGATCGTGCGTCACCAGCATGATGGTCAGGCCCAGCGAGTCCCTGAGATGGCGCACCAGCGCGTCGATGCCGCTGGCGCTCAAGGGATCGAGGCCGGCGGTGGGCTCGTCCAGAAACAGCAGCTCGGGGTCGAGCGCAATGGCGCGCGCCAGCGCTGCGCGCTTGCGCATGCCGCCGCTCAGCTCGCTCGGGTGCTTGCTGCCCGCGTCCTGCGGCAGTCCGGTGAGCGCGATCTTGAGCGCCGCGATCTCATCGATCAGGCGTTCGCTGAGCGGCGTGTGCTCGCGCAGCACCATGCCGACGTTTTCCAGCACGGTGAGCGAGCTGAACAGCGCGCCGCGCTCGAACATCACGCCCCACCTGCGGCGCAGGGGCAGGGCGTCGCGATCGCTCAGCCCGATCACCTGCTGGCCGAAGACGCGGATCGAGCCCGACTGCGGCTGCTGCAGCACGATGGTCTCGCGCAGCAGCGTGGACTTGCCGCAGCCGCTCGCCCCCACCAGCGCGAAGATCTCGCCGGGCCGCACCGTCAGGCTCACGTTCTCGTGCACCACCGCGCTGCCGAAGCGCGTGTTCAGGTCGCGGATCTCGACGATGTCCGCCGCGCCGGGTGTCGGCTCGAGCGGGCCGCTCATATCTGGAACCGGCTGAAGGCGATGGAGAACAGCGCGTCGGTGACGATCACCAGAAAGATCGATTGCACGACGCTCACCGTGGTATGCCGCCCGACGCTGTCTGCGCTGCCGGTAGCCTGGAATCCCTGATAGCAGCCCACCAGCGCGATGATCAGCGCGAACACGGGCGCCTTGCCGATGCCGGTCAGGTACGAAGACAGCGTCATCGCGTGCCCGAGGCGGTCGAGGAACGCGCTGAAGGTGACGCCCACCTGCGCGCTCGCCATGACCATGCCGCCGAGCACCCCCATCACGTCCGTGTAGACCGTGAGCAGGGGCAGCGCTACGACCAGCGCGAGCATCTTGGGCAGGACCAGCAGCTCCATCGGCACGACACCGATGGTGCGCAGCGCGTCGATCTCCTCAGTCACCTTCATGGTCCCGATCTGCGCGGCGTACGCGGATCCGGAGCGGCCGGCGACGATGATCGCGGCCAGCAGGGGCGAGAGCTCGCGCGCCATCGACAGGCCAACCAGATCGGCGATGTAGATGTTGGCGCCGAAGCGCGCCAACTGCTCGGCGCCCTGATAGGCGATGACCACGCCCATCAGGAACGATAGCAACCCGGTGATCGGCAGCGCCGCGTAACCGGCGCTTTGCAGGTTGTGCAGGATGGCCCGCCAGCGGATGCGCCGCGGGTCGGCGAGCGAGCGCGCGAGCAGCACCGCGGCTTCGCCGAGAAAGCCGACCAGCCCGAGCGCGCTGAGCAGACCCCGCCAGGACGCGTGCCCGATCCGATAGAGCATGCCCGGGGCGCCCGGGGCGGCGGCGCGCGCGATTCCGGCTCGCTCCGCCACCAGCTGCAACACGGCGTCGAACCCGGGGCGCAAGCCGCGCAGCTGCACGGCGCGACCGCGCCCCTGCAGCGCGCGCATGGTCCGGTGCAACAGCCAGGCGCCGGAGGTGTCCATGGCGGTCACCGCGGATGCATCGATCACCAGCTCGCCCGCGCCGGGCCACTCGAGCGCCTCCAGGCGCTGTTCGAGCCCGGCGATGCCGCGCAGGACCCACGCGCCGGCGCAACGCAACTCGGCGCCTGCCGCCCGTGGCGCGAGCTCCACTGCAGCGGGGGAATCGGAATTTCGAGTCGGGGCCATGGACTCGGCGGCGGCAAAGGGCTCCGTATTGCGCCCGTGCCTGACGACTACTGGTCAGCAACGCGGGCTGCGCGGAGCGGCGCGCGGCCGGATCTGTCCAAGCTATCGCGCGGGGCGATGTGGCGCTTGATTTAAGTCAAACGGGCCGCGACGCGCGCGCGGGCCTAGGCGGCAGTCGCGTGCATGCGTGCCGCGCGCTCGCGCAGCGCCTGCGCGAGCGCGGGCGCCGAGGCGCGCAGCAGGGAAGCTGTCGTTTCCCAGTCGATGCACGGGTCGGTGACCGAGCAGCCGTAGATCAGCCTGGAGCGGTCCTCCGGGATCGGCTGGCTGCCGGCCACGAGGTTGCTCTCGAGCATCAACCCGACCAGCGAGGTGTTGCCTTCGACGATCTGGTGGATGCAGTCGCGGAATACGAGCGGCTGCAGCTCCGGCTTCTTGAACGAGTTCGCGTGCGAGCAGTCGACGACGATGTTGCGCGCGAGGCCGGCCTGCGCGAGCGCCTGCTCGGTCAGCGCGACGTGCGCGGTGTCGTAGTTGGGGCCGTCCTGGCCGCCGCGCAGCACGACGTGGCCGTAGCGGTTGCCGCGCGTGCGCACGATCGCCGAGGCGCCGTCCTGGTTGATGCCCAGAAAGCTGTGCGGCTGGCTCGCCGAGCGGATCGCGTTGATCGCCACGCGGACGTCGCCGTCGGTTCCGTTCTTGAAGCCCACGGGCGCCGAGAGTCCGCTTGCCATCTCGCG
>Ga0307373_10013881_pt1 | contig 11184 bp, 15 predicted proteins | sample OX2MG_FD_202534 | JGI IMG/M metagenome (GOLD analysis project Ga0307373, IMG submission 202534) | Soil microbial communities from Risofladan, Vaasa, Finland - OX-2 | ecosystem: Environmental > Terrestrial > Soil > Coastal area > Acid sulfate soil | place: Finland: Risofladan, Vaasa | collected... | reverse complement strand
AAATCCGCCGCCGCCGAATCCTCCTCCGCCCCAACCTCCGCGGCCAGTGTTGAAGAGTGAGGACCAGAAAAGCCCCTGCAAAATCCCGCCCATGCAGCCGGAGCCCGCGCCGCCCGCGCCAACGACCGTGCGCTTTGCGCCAGAACCCGCCAGCGCCCGCATGATAAAAAGAAACACGAAAAATCCAACAACGATGAGGAACGCGCCGCCGGGCGAGGGAACATTTTGCCGGCCGTTCAGCGGGCTTTGCGGATTGGTATTTTTGAATTCGCCGCCGATCACCTGGAACATCGCCGTCGTTGCCTGGTCGAGGCCGCCATACACATCGCCTTTACGCAGCGCGGGAACGAGGATTTGCTGATAGATGATGCTCGTTGCCGCATCCGTCAGCGTCGGTTCCAAGCCATAGCCGGTGGTGATCCAGCCTTTGTGATCCTGCATGGAGAGCAGGATGAGCGCGCCATTATTTTTATTTTTCTGGCCGATCTTATTGCTATCGTACACGGCGACGGCGAAATCCTCGACCGGGTAGCCGTTTAGCGTTGGAACGAGGAGAATGCAAATCTGCGTCGAGGTCGAATCCTGGTAATGCCGCAGCTTTTGGTCGAGCGCGGCAGTCTGCTCGGTGCTCAACGAATTCGTTTCGTCGAGCACGTAACCGGTCTTGAATACGGGAATCGGGGGGTAATCGGAAGAGGAGGTTTGAGCGAACGCGGCTGTAGCCGCAAGCATCCAAAAAAGGACGGCAAAAGATGTAGCGCACACTTTAGTTTGCGATCCCCATTGCGCAACGATTGGCGCGGGATCACAAACTAAAGTTTGTGCTACATTTTGCTTCTTCATTGTGCGGGCGCCGGCTGCACCGGCCCATGAGGTTCCGCAGGAGCGGCGGGCGGAGTAGTACCGGTCGAAGGTGCCGTCGTTGCCGGCGGCGTTCCTTCTTCAGCGCCCGGCGTGTTGAAATTCACTTTCGGAGCATTTTCCGCGCCGGCGGCGGCTTCGAAGTAGGGATATTCCGTGAAGTTGGATATTCCTGCAATGATGCTCGATGGGAAGGACCTAACGCGAGCATTGTACCCGCGGACGAGATCGTTATACCGATTGCGTTCCAAACGAATCCGGTTTTCCTGCCCTTCGAGCTGCGACATGAGCACCGTGAAATTCGCCTGGCTTCGAAGCTGCGGATATTGCTCGACGACGACCATCAGCCGCGAGAGCGCGCTCGATAACTGGCCTTGCACCGCCTGGAAATTCTGGAATGCCTGCGGATCCTTCAGCGCTTCGGGCGTGAGGTTGATGCCGGTCGCGCGCGAGCGGGCGTCGATCACGTCCGTCAGCGTCTTGCGCTCCTGAATCGCCGAGCCTTTGACGGTCTCGACCAAATTCGGAATCAGGTCGGCCCGCTGCTGATAAACGTTGTTAAGCTGGCCGAGTTGCGCCTTCACGCCTTCGTCCATATTGACGAAATTGTTATAGGACGATTGCCACCAGAGAAAGATGATGAGCAGGATCAGGACGATCCCGCCGATGATGAGTGTTCCTTTTTTCATATTGAATATTCAAAATTTCTTTGCCCCGAAGGGGCAACCGTTGTTAGCCAGGGGTGGAGCGAAGCGTAACCCTTCAAACCGGCGGTGTTCATTCCGCGCATGGAACCAGCTAATCGTTCAAGAGGCTACGGGAACGCCGCTCCTCCGGAGTAGCACTCTCGGCGACATTAACACGGCTTTTATCCATCGCGGCGTTCATTTGTTGAACTAAGCGATCTAAACGCTCTTTCTCAAGGCGCGAAGCCTCGCTATCTTTCGAATGGTCTTGTCCGTTAGAATTGTTTTCAGGCATGATAAAAATAAAGATAAAGACGTAAAGCGACGAATAGTGTTAGCCCCATCCCTACGCACGTATAAAACAAGGTGTAGGACAATTTCATTCGCTGAGAGCGCTGGTCATCCACGGGTAAGTTGTCATTCGCAGCCTCGATTAGTTTTTTCGATACGGAATACAATAGCAGTTCATCGGGTAAACCAGGATCGTTCCAAACGGTTTCGAGGGGGTCTGAAAAATCGAAGGCCGAGTGGTAACGAACGTGCATAACTTGTAACATAAATACGACGGAAATGATAAAGAGCGCAATCGAAGCCAAAGAAAGGAGACCAATAATACTTATCCAAATCACGCCGCAACAGCCTCCCGCTACCTGAGTGGAAAAATCAAGAACCGTCTTGACGAAACTTGGCACCACGGCAATAGTAAACGTATAAAGCGTCAGGAACTTAAAAGCTTTATCCGTTATCCGAGCTTGCCGCGTGAAGGTTACCTCCTCGAAATATTTGCGAATATTCCCATGGAGTAACTTTAGATTATCAACTTGAGCCATCTATTATAATCGCACTCCCAGATTCGCCTGAAGGGTAATGATCCTCCAATTGCCGATATCGCCGCCGGTGCAGACGTTTGGATAATTCGAAATTTCATTTGTGACCGGATAGCCCGCCCGCACTTCGAGGATGAGCGCGTGGCCATCGATTTTGGCAAGCTGCTCGCCGACGCCCGCCCTAAGATCGAGGCGAAAGCGGCTGCCAAATGGCGATTGATCCCAGCGCGCATATTGCGTCAGGTCTTGCCCAACGCTCACGGTCTCGGAGAGCACGGCGAACCCGACACTCGCGCCGATCATAAAATATCCCTTCTGCTTCCCCGGCGTCTGAAGCTTGAGGAACGGCTCGAAGAGCAGGTATTGCCAGTAATGATACGCATTTGCAGGCTCCAGAATCGTATCGCCGGAGATATTGACGCAGCTTCCATTCGCCGCCACGCCGTACATATCCTGAAATGCGAAATCGAACATGAAGCCGGTCTTCTGCCCCTCTTTTGTAAGATCGAACATCAGCCCGCCGCCCACGCCCGGGCCCGTGGCATTCGCGAGAAATGCCTTACCCGAAAATAAATTCAGGCTCGCGGTCACATACGGCATCATCGTCATCGTATCGACCAGCGTGGGTACACGCGGCGGGGGTACACGCGGCGTGGGTGAAATGACGCCGCCATTCGGCTGCGCCATGGCGGATACGCAGGAGCATATCGTGAGCAGCAATCCGATGGATATTTTTCGTTTCACCGAAGGGATGTGCTCTGATGACGAAGAGTGGAGCAAATTATTGCCAGGCGTAGCCGCCGGAAAGCCCGATGACTGGCTCAGTCCCGATCGCACGAGTTGGCGACAGAGTCGGACCAAACCCGATACGTAGGCCGAGCATAGGTTCGACCGCGAATTGATCGAATATCCACTTATACGCGATATCTCCTCCAATATCGAAACAGATCGCCGTTCGTTGCGAGGAACCGAAGAGCGTCTGATGGAAAAAGAAAAGATCGGCAGCGGGAGCGACCGACAATCCGGTAAGCGCTCGGCTATCCGCAATATAGAATCGATACGCGGCACCGAGGCCATACCCCGACCAGGTGCCATCGGAAGAAGGGCTGGGCCAATAATGAAGCCGGAACATCCAGCTCGTGACCGGGTCGGCCTTGTATTCGTATTGAACGGTAAGGGTGGAACTATAGGCCAATGGCAGGAAGTCTACCGAAAGGACTTGCGTTGCGGGGCTGGGCCGCGCTTGCGCATGCGCGGAGCCGGCCCAAAAACATGCGGCAAGCATTATTGAGATAGCGAGAAATAGCGCGCTGGCCGCGGATACTCGTTCATGGCTGCCATGCGCCGGGGTTCCGAATTTCATCATCGAGAGTTGCTCCTTAAAATAGTTAATTTGGCGAAAAACACCGCGGATGGTGAATACTCACATCCAAAGTTACGCAAATATACGACAAAATTTTCAGGTTCCCTGAATTTCTACCACCAGGCATACCCGAACGGCAGCGAAATGTAGGGCAAAATCCGCAGGCCATCATGGTTCGTCACGAGGTACGCATCCATAATAAGGCGCGGCTCGATGAAGTAATGGCCGATGCCGCCGCCGAAGGCGAACTTATAGCCAAGCTCCGCCGTCATCCGGGCCGAAACCGTTTTATTGACAAGCCCCAGCCCCGCGCCTACGCCGACATACTGCCCGAGCATCGCCGCATTATCGACTAAAAAAATCCGCTCGATCACGCCAATAGAAATGCCGGATTCGGGGTACGAGCCGGTGGCATGTTTATCCTCCAAATCTTTTTGATAAACGAATTCGTACGCGCGTGAAAAATTCGGGTCGAGCCGTTCTTCGAACTGCGCGCTCACGCGTCCCAGAATTTGCCCGAGCGGATCGATTTCAACGGCATACTGCTGCTTGTAGCGATAGAATTCGTATTTGCCGGCGGTCTGGGCTTCGCAATGAAGAATGAAGAATGAAGAATTAAGAGTTAGAAGTACCGCTACGGCAATAACTTTTATCTTGTCACCCTGAGCGGAGCAAACGTTCGCGAAGCGAACGTTTGCGGAGTCGAAGGGTCTCTTGTATAACGATAACAATTTCATTCGAACACAATCTCCTTCAGATCGGGATTCTTGGTTGAGATTAGCGTGAGTTTCTTCGCCCTTGTCCAGCCTTTTAATTGTTTCTCTCGATGAATTGCTTGTTGAATGTCATCGAACATTTCATAATATAGAAGCCGGTTAACGTCATATTTATTTGTAAAGCCCTGGAAGATTTTGTTTTTATGCTCGAACATTCGGCGCTGAAGGTCATTCGTTACTCCGATATAGAGCACGAGCGAGCGGCTGGCGACGATGTAAACATAATACGACTTCATGGAATAGGAACAGTCACTGTTCCGCAAGAGATTCTTCGCTCCGTTCATCCTCCCTTCGGTCGGATGAACTCCACTCAGAATGACATGTAAAAAGGTTCTTCTTTATTAACTGCGAAGCTCATATTCCTTCATCAATTGCCGCGCGATGACGATGTGCTGTATCTCGCTCGTGCCCTCGTAAATCTCGGTGATCTTCGCATCGCGCAGGGCGCGCTCGACTAAATATTCGCGGACATAGCCATAGCCTCCGTGGACCTGAATGGCTTCGGTCGCGACTTCCATCGCGATCTTCGAGGCATAAAGTTTTGCCATCGCGGCTTCTTTGATATAATTCTGGCCAGCGTCTTTGTTCCGAGCGGCCGATAGAATGAGCATTCGGGCCGCCTCGGTTTTAACCTGCATATCCGCAAGCTTGAACTGAATGATCTGTAATTGATTGATTGGCTGGCCGAAGGCGTGGCGCTCGAAGCTATATCGCACTGCTTTTTCCATCGCGCCGCTTGCAATGCCTAATGCTTGCGCCGCAATTCCGATGCGGCCGCCGTTCAGCGTCTCCATCGCGATCTTAAAGCCTTGACCCTCCGTACCCACGATCCGGTCCGGCCCAACGCGAACATCTGTAAAACCTAATGAGCACGTATCGCTCGAACGAATGCCGAGCTTGTCTTCTTTCAAGCCGATTTCGAAACCGGGCATTCCTTTGTCGATCAGGAAGCAAGTGATGCCGTGATGTTTTTTTGTGGGATCGCTCTGCGCAAAGACGATATAGTGATCGGCTTTCGTTCCATTTGTGATCCAGTTCTTCGCACCATTAATGAGGTAACTTCCGTCGGATTGCAGCGTGGCCGTGGTGGCCTGCTGCGTGGCATCCGAGCCGACGCCCGGCTCGCTCAGGCAATAGGCGCCGAGTTTCTGGCCCGTTGCAAGCGGGCGAAGGAATCGCTCTTTTTGTTCATCGGTCCCGAAGGTTTCGATCACCCAGCAGACGAGGGAATTATTAACGGACATAATAACCGCGCAGCTCGCATCGACCTTTGCGATCTCTTCGAGCGCGAGCGTGTAGCACACGGTGTCCAGCCCCGCGCCGCCCCATTCGGGCGCGACCATCATTCCCATGAAGCCAAGTTCGCCCATCTTTTGGACGATCTCGGTGGGAAATTCGCCCGTCTTATCGCGCTCGACCGCAGTGGGAGCGATTTCATTCACCGCGAATTCCTTAGCGGCGTCACGGATGGCAATGTGGTCTTCGGAGAGTTGAAAATTCATTCGAATTATGGACGAAATTTATTTATGAGTTCGACGGCGTCACGAGTTTCAATGCACTGTAAAAAGTTTTGCATCGGATAAAAAAGCATCATGCGATTGAATCTTCGAAGGAACTCCACGCCAAGAAGGACTTCTTCGGATGCTGGCTCTAAATATACGACGCCCTTCCGTTGTTCGCTCCCAACGGTAATCGTAGCGATAGAAGTCCATCGAATATGACTATTGTTATCCGCAAAGAATACTCGTTCTGTTATTTGTGGAATAATTCCCAGAGCATCGGCATCCTTTTGAGGAATCGAGAGAAATCCATTAAAGCCCGTATCGATGATTGCGTTGAACTCCTTTGACGTATGGGGACCAAAAATAGTGATCGATAAAACAGGAGTTCCATCTTCGAGGAGAGAACCATGCCAGGATCGTTCAATGGCCATATCCCCTCAATTTATGTGCGGCCCGGAATCCAATCCGGATCAAATGAAAAAGTCCTTTTGGAGAATCGTTAAGGGCTGCCTGCATAGCATCTCCCGAGAAATCTCCCAAATACGCTTTTTCTGTAGCAATATCGATAACCGCAAACTTGCCACGGTATCGACTTTCGAAATCCTTCTGGAATTTTCGAGCATAAATTTCCTCCGCCTGAGCTACGATCCGCTCCGGGTGTTCACGCAAATATGCAGATTGATTTTGTTGCATCTTAGAAGAGAAACAAGAATTTAGCAAAAAAGATGCTACGATTAATCAGGCTAAACATCTATCTGCGCACGTTGCAGCTTACCGCTAAAGTCGATATAGACCGATTTCCATTCGGTATAAAAATCGAAGACAGCCCAGCCGCCCTCGCGGTGGCCATTGCCGGTCGCTTTCACGCCGCCGAAGGGCATGTGCGCTTCCGCGCCGATCGTTGCGGCATTGATATAGGTGATACCCGCTTCAATATCGCGAGCGGCTTGCATAGCGCTGTTAATATCATTCGTGTAAATGCTCGATGAAAGACCGTAGATCACGCTATTATTTATTTCGATGGCTTCTTCCAAGGAGCGACATTTAAGGACGGAAAGGACGGGACCAAAAATTTCTTCCTTCGCGATTCGCATCTCGGGCGTCACGCCCGTAAAAATTGTGGGCTGAAAAAACCATCCCTTCTTCAACGATCCTTCCTCTGCGATTTCGCCGCCAAGAACACACTTCGCGCCTTCTTCTTTTCCGATCTTCACATATCGTTCGATATTTTTCCGTTGCTTCTCATTGATAATTGGGCCGACATCGGTCGCGGCATCGAGGCCATTTCCTAAACGCAGTTTCGAAGCTTGCTTCACGAGCCGCTCGATCATTTCATCGTGAATTTTTTCGTGAAGGATTAAACGTGAAGTAGCGGTGCAGCGCTGGCCCGTCGTTCCGAACGCGCCCCAGAGGACGCCTTCAATGGCAAGTTCCAAATCGGCGTCCGCCATCACGATTTGGGCATTCTTGCCGCCCATTTCGAGGCAGACGTGTTTCGTCCGCTTGCCGCAGGATTGCGCGACGATCGCGCCGGTCTTTGTCGATCCGGTGAAACTCACCGCGAGAATATCGGGATGCTCCGTAATCGCCGCGCCAACCACAGTGCCCGCGCCATGTACGATATTCAGGCAGCCGCTCGGCAGTCCGGCCTCGATCAGAATTTCGGCGAGGACGTTCGCCGTCCACGGCGTATCTTCGGCCGGCTTGAAGACGAAGGTATTGCCCGCGACGAGACCGGGAAAGATATTCCACGATGGAATCGCCATTGGGAAATTCCAGGGCGTGATAAGTCCGCACACGCCGATGGGAACCCGAAACGAGAGGTTTAATTTATTGCGTAACTCGCTCGGCGTATTGATGCCGAAGAGGCGACGGCCTTCGGTGGCGCAGTAGAACGCGGTGTCGATACCCTCCTGCACATCGCCTTTCGTTTCGGTGAGAGGTTTGCCCATCTCGCGCGTCATGATAACGGCGATCTCCTCTTTTCGGCGCAACATAATGTCGCCAGCTCGGCGCAGAATGTCGCCGCGCTCCGGCGCGGGCACAAGTCGCCACTCTTTGAAGGCAGCGAGCGCGGCATTCGCGGCGCGATCGACATCCTCCTTCGTCGAAAGCGGAAACGTGCCGAGGATTTCATTCCAGTCGGCGGGATTGCGGTTTTCGAAGGTCCGGCCATCGGAGGAATCGCACCATTGGCCGGCGATGAAGTTTTGAAATTTAGAAGGCATAAATTGTAAACATTTGTTAAAGTCAATTGATTATCAAAATCGGGATTATACTCCGAGCGTAATACGTTTTGCAGAACATGAAAATTATTATTTTATCTTTGCTACTGCTTCCTTCTGCCGTTTTCGCGCAGGGCGGCATCGGCAACAAGCCGCGCACGGACATCGTCATGCTCTCGCAGGTGATTCGCGATTCGCTTGCCGATCAGGTCTTTCAAAACATCATGAACTTGAAGCGCATGGCCGAGACGAATCAGGTCGATAGTGCCGCACCAATGATTGCATTCGAGGATTCAACGAAGACGTGGACGCGTGCCGCGAATCCGGCCAATCCCGCCGAGCATGACTATGTTGCGGGCGAACTAACAAAAATCAAAAAGCTATTCGACGATTTTCCAGAGGCGCATCCCATGTATTTCGCCGTCTTTAAGACGAAGGATACGCCGTCGGGCGAGAAGGATCTCTATCAAATCCGTCAGGTCAATGGCAAGAAACAGCGGATGGTAAGCTGGGTGTTTTATCCCATCGGGGATAACCTACTGCTCGCTCAGTTTTGAAACACGGCAATAATATGACTGATGATTTTGTAGGCGTGACCCTTCAACAAGCTCAGGGCAGGCACTTTAGGTATCTTGCGCTCCGCGACCGTGACCTAAAGGTCACGGCTACATTGCGTTGGCTGCCAATCCTTGGGTGCATCACAATGATGGCTTCTGGCTGCAACCGCCAGGGTTCGCTGCCGATGTCGCTCGATACCATTCGGGCGTCGAGCGATACGTTCATTACACGGACATCAATAGATACAGTGCGCCCAAGCGCAGATACGATAGCGCCCTCGCTTCCACCCATCGCGCGAGCGATTGCTCCCGATCGCCTCGCGGCGTTTCTTCCGCCCATGCCCGGATGGACTCCGTCGGGCGATTTGCAGAAAGAACTGCAAGTCCGCGATACGTTCAATCTCTCGCGCGCGTGGCAGGCTTATACGATGGGAACGAAAACTATGACCATCCAAATCAATGACTTTGCCTATGTCCCTTCGCTCTATGCGCCGTATCAAAAATATAAAGGCACATACCTCGAAGATAACAATAACGAGCGCGCCGAGACGACAACCATCTCCGGCTATCCGGCCGTGCAAACGATGGAGAAAAAAACGCCACACGCGGAGGTCATTGTGTTTCCAGGCAAGCGCTACGTCGTCGTGATTGTGGAAGATGGCGAGAACGATGTAAATGAAGTTCGCCGTATTGCGGCATCGATAAACTTAAAAGGCTTGGAAGCACTCCAGTGATATTGCTCTCCATTCTCGGCGCGCTATTATTTCTCGTCGTCACTTGCGTCTTTTCGACTCTTTCCGTTTTTGCGGCGTTCGACCGAAGCGGCAAAGTTTATCTTTGGTTTGCGCGCACATGGAGCCAGATCGGCCTGCTCCTGTTCGGCATTCGCCTTCGCGTTTTGGGAACGGAACACATTGAACCCGGCCGGAACTATGTTTATGTTGCCAATCATTCGAGTTATATGGACATCCCCGTCCTGCTCGCGGGAATTCCGGACAACTTACGGCTGACCTTGCGCCGCTCGCTCACGCGGATTCCGATCTGGGGTTGGGCGCTCCTGGCAAGTCCATTCCTTATCCTCGATCGCTCGAATCCTAAGCTCGCAGCGATCACAGTTCGTCGCGCGGCGGAACGGATTCGAGGCGGTGCATCCGTCCTCTTTTTTCCCGAAGGGACGCGCACGCCCACCGGCGCGATGCAAGCCTTCAAACGCGGCGCGTTCCATCTCGCTTTAGAATCCGGCGCGGCCATCTTGCCGGTGGCGATACTTGGGACCTACGAAATTCTCCCGCGCAATAAATGGCTGCCCCTATGGGGCAAGCGCGTTACGATAAAAATTGGCGAAGCGATTCAACCGCGCAATGTCGCACCGGAAAATCTCCGCGCCGAAGAAATCCGGGTGATGAAGGAAACGGAAGCTGCGGTGCGAACAATGCTTTGGGTTTAAATTCAAAAAATAATTTCGAATTTTCTTGTATCGGTTCTGGAATGTATTATATTTGATAGTGAATGGATAGGCACCCAATGGTGGAAATTATGAAATATGAATTAAGGATTATGAAAAAATGGATTCCAAATTATGCATAAATTCGTGAAAATAAAATGAATATTAAACACACACACAGTTTGGACAACTATTTCTTTAAGAATGGGAAATGAGAATTGAAGAATTTGCAGCAAAAATGCCATTATTCATGAAGCACAAACGCGCGCGCATAAGGCGGTTGGTTTTTATAGAGAAAACAAGTGTGGTTTTACTTGCGCTCACTTTAGCCGGCTGCGTGGTAAATTTCAAGAATCCGGTCCCGATAACGAAGGGGATTATCCATGTCGATACGCATTATTTGTATCCAGGCCGGAATGAATTCAGCACGTATGATAAGTTCTACAAGAAAGAGGTCGCGCCGGGCCGGTTCGCGGAAACGAAGGATATCCAGCTTGATCCGGGCCAGCAGCTTTTAGTGCTCAATAAAGCCTTCGTGCTCCATTTTTATGACATGCCGGATAGTTTTTTCCACGCGGGGCACTACCCCGATGTGCCGCAATTTATCCGAATTTCTGCCGATACGCTGGATAAGACCATCCACTGGACTGGCTCGCTCGACAGCCTGCATCCGGAGGGGCACCATCTGCAGGAACTCGTGGAATATGTCGATTCGATCGTAAAATCGACGGATGCATATCAGGCGCTGCCGGCATACAAGGAATGAAGAATGTAGAAGGATGAATGTAGAAGGATGAATGTAGAAGGATGAATGTAGAAGGATGAATGTAGAAGGATGAATGTAGAATGAAGAATGTAGAATGATGAATGGCGAAATTTAAAATGGAGGAAAGGCGAACTTTTTTAAGGCAATCAGCATTTCTGGCCCTTCCAATAACAAAGG
>Ga0307373_10013877_pt1 | contig 11186 bp, 12 predicted proteins | sample OX2MG_FD_202534 | JGI IMG/M metagenome (GOLD analysis project Ga0307373, IMG submission 202534) | Soil microbial communities from Risofladan, Vaasa, Finland - OX-2 | ecosystem: Environmental > Terrestrial > Soil > Coastal area > Acid sulfate soil | place: Finland: Risofladan, Vaasa | collected... | reverse complement strand
GCCCGCGCATACGGAAACAGCACGTCGCTGGTAAGCGTAAGCGGCGCGACCGTTCCTTCCACATCCAGCAGGTAGAGCTTCGGCCGGATCATGCGCCTATTGTTTTCGCAACCGGAGTTTCCACGCGAGTACCCAGGTACGCCGGCCCGAAGCACAGCGGCTGATAGCCCGTGTCCACGCCGGAATCGGTGTAATTCGGGGTCCAGCCGGTGGTGTCCTGGAACCAGCGGATGGCGCGGATGCGGCGGTCTTCGCACAACGTGAACCAGTGGGTGGTCCCGCGCGGCACTCGAAGCAGGTCGCCGGGGCCAACTTCGACCGAAGCCACCCGCCCGCCGATGTTCAGGAAGAAGATCCCGCGCCCGGCCAGAATGAACCGCACCTCGTCTTCGGAGTGGGTGTGTTCCTTGTCGAATTTCGCGAGCATCGCGTCCAGGTTCGGCGTCTCCGGGTTCACATCGATCACGTCCGCGGTCACGTAGCCGCCGCGGCGCTTCATCTCCTCAATCTCCGCAGCGTACGCGTCCAGCACCGCATCCGCCGTGGCGTCCTGACCCACGCGGTCCAGGCTCCAGCGCTCGTAGTCGATGCCCAGCGCGGCAAGCTCTGTGCGAATCTCCGGCTCGGAGTCAAATCGGGCATCGCTGTCAGGGAAGCGAAGAACAGCCATGGGGACCTCCATCGAACATCGGGTACTCCACGTCTCGATCTGGAGACGTGGGAGGGAACATCGCTAGCCCGCCGCGCCCATGCGTTTTCGGCACTCCACCTCGAAAAGAAACTCGAGCGCCTCCAGGTGCCGGCGCGCCTCAGCCACCGATGTGCCCCAAGTATAGAGCCCGTGCGCGCTGAGCAAAACCCCATGCGCCAGCGGATACTCGTCCAGGACCGAACGCAGCTCCTCTGCCACCACCCCGCAATCCTGCGCATTGGCAATCACCGGCACACGTTCGCAATGCCGGTGCGTTTCCACGCCGGAAAGCGCCTTCTCGAGCTCATACCCCTCGATCGCAACATAGCCCGCGGCCACGCACTGCGCCGAGAGCAGCGTATTCCAGATGGAATGCGCATGGGCAATGGCCCGGGCCTGCGGCCGCTTTGCATAGACCACTGTGTGCAGACCCCATTCAGCCGACGGCTTGCCCTCGCCCTGCATGATCCGTCCTTCTGCATCCAGCGCCAGCAGGTCCGCCGGCGTCATCCGCCCCTTGTCCAACCCGCTTCGAGAGATCAGAATCGTTCCCGATCGGGGATCGCGCACGCTGAAGTTCCCCGCCGTGGCCGGCACCCATCCCCGCCGCGCGCATTCGTGCGCAAGCGCGCACATCGCCTCAATTTCTGCTTTGATGCTCTGGTTCATAACCTCTCGGGAGAAGACGGTTGCATGAAGTCTAACAGCTCACTCGCACCGGCTGTTGTCGCATACGGCCTCTTACCAAAGGCCAGCGACTTTCGTCATGTTGTCGATCATGCTCATAGCTGCTTATCGTAAAGATGCTATTGACACCCTCGATGCCAGTGAGCTTCCGACGGATCGTGCGGACAGAGTCTCAATAACCGCCCAAGGCAGAGGAGAATGAAACATGACATTGGACAGGTCTTCGATCGTTATCAGAGTCCTTATGCCGCTCGTTGCTTCAATGATGATCGGATGGAGCGCGGCCCCTGCAATGGGGCAGTCAACCTGCCTCACCGGTCTGCAAAAATGCCAGGCGAACGTCATAACGCAGGAGAATGCTTGCATCCAGAATGTGGAGGAATAAGTGAACCCGGACCTGGTATGCGCGCCGTGGGCGGGAACCTATTATTACGAGACATGCGTTCAAGAAATCACTGCCCAGCAACAATTTGAGATTCAAAACTGCCAATCGAATGCCGACACAGCAAATTCTTCCTGCGATGAAGAGTACAACATGTGCATATCGGAAGCGCTTCCAAACTCCCTCGATAAATTCTTCCGGCGAGGCGTTCCTCCGGCAAAGTTCTTCGCCCGTCTCACTCCGCTGCCCCGGAAGGGACTCCTTAGCAGTCGTCCTGGAGACGCCGATTAAGCGCATGACGGATGTCGGCCGCCGGCGGAAGCCCAATGACGCAGGCCGCTGATACACTTGGTGATAGCTGGCAAGCCCCGGGTATACAAATGAAGAGATTCGAGGAGATGGGTGCGCCCCTTTGGGCGGCATTCGCCGCTCTGGTCTTAGCTATTTGCCCGCCGGCGCATCCGCAACATGCCAGGCCAAAAGCCGAAGGCCAGCCGGTCTACCGGACCCGCACCCAGGAGGTGGTTGTCGACGTAGTTGTCGGTCCCGGCAAGGGAAATACCCCTCCCCATGTGAGGGCGAACGCGTTTTCTGTGTTGGAGGACGGCAAGCCGCAGAAGATCCGCTTCTTTGAGGAGCACGGCAGCCAGACTCTTCCGCCGGGCGCGTTGAAACCGTTGCCGCCGATGCCGCCGAATGTCTACACCAACGTACCTCAGATTGCGGAGATCGGAGCCGTCAATGTCCTCCTGCTCGACAGCCTGAACACCGCCGTCCAGGACCAGATGTACGCGCGAGAAGAGGCGATGGCCTTCCTGAAGGCGATGACGCCCGGAACGGAGGTTGCCATTTTTTCGATCGGGTGGAATCTCGACCTGGTGCAGGGATTTACAAGCGACCCGGCAAAACTACTCGGTGTGTTTGGAACGGTCGGTGCCCGGCCGCTGAGTGCCGCCGACCCGGAACAAGAAAAAGGGCGAAGCAAACCAACCGAGGTACAGCCGGATGGTTCTGCCTCCAGGGCCGCCAAATGGACCTACCCGGGCAATGCAAACGAGCTCCTCAAAGGCAATCTACCGATTCGAATGCGAATGACCCTGGAAGCGCTGGACGATATGGCCCGCTACCTTGCCGCGGTGCCGGGGCGCAAGAATCTCATCTGGATTTCGGACGAGTTTCCGGTCACAGTTTTCCCGACCTTCGGCCAGCGGCAGGACCTGGAAAATATGCCGGACATCGCGAGCCATGCCAAGAGAACCGCCGACGCGCTGACCCGCGCCAGGGTCGCCATCTACCCGCTCCAGGCGGAGGGCGTTATGAACGACAAGCTCGCGCAGGCCAACAATCCACTGCCCGGAATGTCGAGGCGCCCGTCCCCGGCCTCAGGGCAGGCCTCACAGGGAATGGGTCCGCAGGGCGCAAATCCCATAGGATCGGAATCGCGAATTCCAATGGGAAACGCGGTAATGAGCGATTTCGCAAACGAGGCCGCACAGCGAGCCGACAAAATTTACTCGATGGAGCAACTCGCCTCGGACACCGGCGGCAAAGCGTTCTACAACACAAACGACCTGAACGGGGCGATAGCGAGGGCCATTCGCGACGGCTCTCATTATTACACTCTGATTTACAACCCCACCAACAACAAGTTAGACGGAACCTACCGGCATATCGAGGTCAAACTTGCCGTTTGTAAATGCAAGCTCTTCTACAGGCGGGGTTATAACGCGGACAGCATGGCGGATCCGATTACGCCCGTTGATTCCGATCCGCTTCACGCCGCTATGCGGCTCGGAATGCCCGATTCCACCGAGATCCTCTACGGCCTCCGCGCAGTTGCCGCCGCCAAACAGCCTGCGCCCAACGCCGCGCAGATCGGCGGCAACGCCAAGCTCACTGGCCCAGTCACCCGCTACAGTATCGATTTCATGATCCGCTGGACGGACCTTCGTCTCAACCCCGGCCCGCAAAACACGCACACCGCCAAAATTCAGGTCGAGCTGCTCGCCTACGCGCCCGATGGAACTGCGCTCAACTGGATCGGAGGCGCCATGGCCATGAGTCTCAAGCCGGAAATCTACGCTGCCATCCAGCGTTCCGGCGTGCCCGCACATCTGGAGATCGATGTGCCCCAGGGCAAGGAGTTCGTGCTGTCGACCGGGGTCTACGACTGGCTCTCGGGCAAAGCCGGCACGTTGCAGGTTGCGCTGCCGCAAACCGACACGGCGAACGCTGCCGCAATTCCGCCCGCGCCGGCTCCGAAACCGCCTGCGAAATAGTCGCTTGGCCGCGTGCCCGTCTAAAATTCTTCCTTGCTCTCTCCCGCCCAACGCGACCGCGTCGAAATCGTCCTCGTCTCGCCGCGCAATCCGCTTAACATCGGCGCTGTGGCGCGCGCCATGGCAAACTTCGGCTTCTCCCATCTCACCGTCGCCGCGGCCTACGCGCCTCACTGGCGCGAAGCCAAATCCGCGGTGGGCGCGCCGGAACTCCTGGCCACCGCCCGTGAATGCGCCACCCTCGGCGAAGCCCTCCGCGATTGCACCTTTGTCGCCGGCACCGGCACCCTCACCCATCGCAGGCCCGAGCAGCCGGTAGTGCCGCTACCCGCGCTCGCTCCGCTCCTCCTCCGCCAGCTCGATGGCGGCGGCCCTGCAAGCGCCGCCGGCTGCATCCATCCCGCGCGGCGCGTGGCCCTCGTCTTCGGCCCGGAAAAGCACGGCCTCACGCGCCAGGACCTCGCCTTCTGCCACGTCCTGGTAGAGATTCCCACCGACCCGCGACAGCCCTCGATGAATCTGGGCCAGGCAGTCGCGGTTTGCCTGTACGAGCTCGCCCGCCCCATGGAAACGGCGGGCTCCCCGGCTTCCGAGACCCGGGAACCGCTGCACCCCTCCGTTACCTCGGCCGAGCTCGATCGCCTCGCCGATCTGGTTGAGCAAACTATGGCCGCCGCGCACTATTCCCCGCGCTCCATGCAGGCGGCCAACCGCCACGATGTTCGCGTGCTCCTGCGCGGCCTCAGCCTCTCGCCCCAAGACCTCCGCCGCATCCTCGGGCTTTTCCGCCGCGTCCTGTGGCGTCTTGGCCGGAGCAATGGCGGCCGCCCGTGATTACGGCGGCGATCTTTCCCGTCTGCGCCTCACCTGATACAGTTGCCGTCAACGGTTTTGCTATGCCGACGCGTGTGGTTCAACTTCTCCGCTGGTGCGGCCCTCTCGCCGGTTATGCCGCGACAGGCTTCGCCGCGGTGCTCTTGGCGCAATCCCCTGCGGCCCTACCGCAGGCCCAGACCCCTCCGCCCGCAGCTCCAGCGCAGTCAGCACCAGCTTCTGCATCGTCCGCCGTTCCCGAGCCGCAGCCGGCGACCTCCACCCACGTTCAAAACGCCGCCAGTTCCGACGCGCCGCCCATCGGCGAGGACGAAATGCGCCAGCAACTGGAAGGCAAGACTTTCTATCTGCGCGGCGGATGGCTCGATAACAACCTGCACTTCAATGACCATGGCCAGCTCGACGGTAGCTCGCCCAAAGCCTCCTACACCCTCAGCCTGGTCCAGATCACACGCGTTCACCTGGACAAGCACCATCTCGAGCTCGAAGGCATCCGCTATGGCCTTCATTTCCTCGGCGCCGCTCCGTTTGAGGATCAGGCCGTCGATCGCGTCCGGCTCACCTCCAAGAAGAAGCCGCTGCGCATCACCATCGATCGCGAACAGGTGGTTATACCCAAGAAGAAGAAGCCGTCGAAACAGGACAAGCAGAAAAAGAAGCAGCCGCCAAATCCATCAGCCTCCGGCCCGGGCGGGCCCGCGCCGGCGCCGCCACTCACACCCGCACAGATCGATGGCGCCGTTGCTGCCGCACCGCCCGCTGTGACCGGCCTGGGCGACAAGGCCACCGTTTCCCAGGCGGTTGCCAACAAGGCGCTCCGCGACGCCCTCGATGCGGTCTTTGCCTCCGGCATCGATCAGCGCATGATCGCCACCCTTCCCGCGTATTGGCAGCTTTATTACAAAGATGTCGCGGCCAAAACGGATTTTCGCCCGAGCGATCCCGACATCCTCCGCCAGAGCCAGGTGGACAAGAAGGCCCGCCTTGTTTCCATCATCGATCCGCAATCAAACGATTACGCGCAGAAGAACGGAGTTGCCGGCATGTCGATGTACCACGTCGTGGTAGAGCCCGACGGCAAAGCCGGCGAGGTCGCCATCGGGCGGCCCATCGGCTTCGGCCTCGACGAAAGCGCCGTTGACACCATTCGCAAGGCCAAATTCGATCCTGCCATCAAGGACGGCAAAGCGGTTCCGGTCGTCCTCGACCTCGTGGTCGAGTTCCGTATTTACTCCAAGCTCACGAATACCGCCGCCGCCAAACCCGCCGAGCCGGCGGCACCCGTCCTTCCCGGCCCCTACAGCGCCAATCAGCCCAAACCTGCCGCCCAGCCACAGCCCCAATAGCCCTCCTCCTGGAACCACGATTCACGACTTCACTCTTCACTGTCCCGCCGGGTCGCTATTCTTCCCCCAGTTCGTCCTCGAGCTTCGGCTTGTGTTTTGCGTTGCGTCCCGTTCGTTTGGCGTCGTCTACCACTCGCGCCGGCCGGGGCTGGCCAACCCGCTCCCGCGCGATCGCCTTCACCGCCTTCGTCGCCGAAAACTTCGCCGGTTTCGCCTTTTTGGCCATCCCAAAGTCCTCCGAATCCGGCATGGCGAGATATATGGCCACGCAATGTAACAGATTTTCACAAAGGCTTTCTAAGCCATTGGAATGAGGTAATTATGCGGAATGTAACATTTACATTGCAAGCTGCGGACTCGACACAGCTTTTTCCACAACATTTTCACAGCCGACCTCTGGCGAACAGGTTCGGTTCTGTCGCTTCAGACGGCCAGCGAAACTGTCAGCTTCAAGTTGACCAGAACGACAGCGCCATAAGCGCCCTTGGGATTGAAGAAAGCGCAGGGGACCATCGTACACCTGGCGATTGCATTCGAGAGCCTGGGAGGCCGCCTCCCGCTCGGCCCATCCTGAGCGCCTTTAACAAGGCCGAAATCGCCGTTGGCTGAAGGTATTTTGGCCACGAATGGCCGGTTCCAATTACCATGAAAGAACGCGCCGACAGGAAGCCAAGATCTCTTCCGGCGGCGGCTGGTGTTTTTCACAATCCAAAGTCCAGCCGTATTGACCCTTTCAGGGGCAAGGAGTTTTTCCATTGAGTGACCGTTTTCTGTTTACCTCCGAGTCAGTGACCGAAGGCCACCCGGACAAGATAGCCGACCAGGTTTCCGACGCCATCCTGGACGCCTGCCTCGATCAGGATCCCTACAGTCGCGTTGCGGCCGAGACGCTCACCGCAACCGGCCTGGTAGTCATCGCCGGCGAGATCACAACGAAAGCCTATGTCGATTTCCAGTCGCTGGTGCGGGGGGTGGTGCAGTCCATCGGCTACGACAACGCGACCTACGGCTTCGATTCCAATACCTGCGCCGTGATCTCCAGCATCAATAAGCAGTCAGGCGACATCGCCCAGGGCGTGGACACTGGTGGCGCGGGCGATCAGGGCATGATGTTCGGCTACGCCACCAATGAAACACCTGAGCTGATGCCGGCGGCCATCTCGCTGGCTCACAAGCTGGCGCGGCGGCTCAGCGAAGTCCGTAAATCCGGTAAGCTGCCCTACCTGCGGCCGGACGGCAAGAGCCAGGTGACGGTGGAATATGACGAGAACCGCAAGCCGGTGCGAGTGGACGCGGTGGTGATCAGCACCCAACATGCCGAAACCGTGACCAACGAAGAGTTGCACGCTGACATCCTGAAGCACGTGATCCAGCACGAGATTCCGGCGAAGTTGCTGGACGAGAACACCAAGTACCACATCAATCCGACGGGGCGGTTCGTGATCGGCGGTCCCATGGGCGACACCGGACTGACCGGCCGAAAGATCATCGTGGACACGTACGGCGGCGCGGGACGGCACGGCGGCGGAGCGTTCAGCGGCAAGGACCCGACTAAGGTTGACCGCTCGGCGGCCTACATGGCGCGGTATATAGCCAAGAATATTGTGGCGGCGGGGCTGGCGGAGCGTTGCGAGGTGCAGCTTGCCTATGCCATCGGCGTGGCGGAGCCGGTGAGCGTGCTGGTGGACACGTTCGGAACGAGCAAGCTCTCCGGAACGCAACTGACCGAGCTGGTGCGCAGGAACTTCTCGCTCACGCCCAAGGCGATCATCGAGCACCTGAAGCTGCGCAGGCCGATCTATCAGAAGACAGCCGCATACGGGCACTTCGGACGCACCGAGCCGGAGTTCACCTGGGAAGCAACTGACAAGGCGGCCAAGCTGGCGGAACAGGCCAATGCGGTTGCCGCCGCGAAGTAGACGAATCTCAAAAACTAACGTTCCTCCGGGGGGACCCATACGGGTCCCCCGTGCTTTTGGGGATGGAAGCAGTGAATCAAACCATGGCCCTGCTCCATTTGATAAATTTGCACCAATTCTGATTTTGATGTATACTTGCGGAATGAGAACCAGTATCAATTTTGATGACGACGTTCACTTTTTCGCCTCGATCTACGCGAAAGCCAAAGGAATCGGCTTGAGCGAAGCCGTGAATGAGCTGATTCGAAAGGCGGAATCCGCTCCGCCCCCATCTGCACCTGAGATCAGGCGGTCTCCCAACGGCCTGCCGCTCTTTCCGCCGACCGGAAGAACGATCACGAGCAAGATGGTAAAGGAACTTGAAGAGGGAGAATTTGATCCGGAAAAGTTTGCTTGACTTGAATGTCCTGATCGCGCTCACAGTGCCAGGGCACGAGCATCATCGGAAAGCCCAGCAGTGCTTCGTGTCTTCCGGCAGGGAGGACCTGGGCATTTGTCCGCTAACTGAGGCGGGATTTCTCCGCGTCACCACAAATCCAGCATTCCGCCCCGGACCATACACCCTGGATCAAGCCATAGCCATTCTGCAGGCGCTCAAGGGGCATCCCGCCTATCGGTATTGGGAGATCAAGGAAAGTTGGGTAACGCTCACCGCGCCATTTGCTACCCGGATTCTCGGTCACCAACAGGTTACCGATGCTTATTTGCTGGGTTTGGCTATCAAGGAAGACCTGGTGCTCGTAACGTTCGACGCAGGAATCCGGCACCTGGCAGGCGCCGAATACAGCAAAAACCTCCTCGTTCTGGGCTGACATCCCAAACCAAAGCAAATTCCCCTTTGAATCCCAGGGGAGGTGTGGCACGCTCCGGACGCTTCGCCGACGGCGGGGGTCCCTGCCCGGCGGGCCTCGCGCATCGACCCGGCACAGGCGTTACGCAGCCAATAGCCTGCGGCGCTCACAGCTTCCTTCCAAATGAGAGGGACTTTCGAGGCGTGGAGTCCCTCTCGGGTTTGTCGCCATCGTTCCGAATCGCGAAGGCGGGTTGTCTTAGTGGCTGTCCCCGTCGTGATCCACATCGCCGGCACTTGCCGAAGCTGCATGAGCCTGCGGGCTAATGCGGACGGTGTCCTGGGGCAGTGGCGCCGAACTCGAGGGCGCCGTTGGGGCTGCGGGTTGCGATGCTTCCTTGGCCTGCGCGAAACTCGATACACCGGAAACTGGGCTGATCATTCTTTCCCTCCGTTGCATCTATCGGCACTTTCCCGCGTGCCAACGCCTGACCGCAAATGAAGTTTTCGTCATTGCATCTGGGAGGAACCAAAGAAGCCAGTTCACAGGGCTGGCGCTACGAGTGTCGTACGTCCATGCAATAGAATCTTTGCGGACAGTACCTGCTCGGATCTTGAGGAGAAAGCAATGCGGATTCTTGCGCTCACCGCCCTTTTCATCGCCACACTCGGAACCGCCGCGGCCCAGAATGGAGCGCCCTGGAGCTACGTTGGCAAGGATGGCCCGATGAACTGGGGCAAGCTGGACCCGGCGTACCGGGCTTGCAAAGACGGCCGGGAACAGTCCCCGATCGACATTCGCGGGGCGCACCTGAACAAGAGCCTTCCCCCAATCGAGTTCCATTACCTGGCCGCGCCGCTGACTCTGGTGAACAATGGGCACACCATCCAGGCCCAGGTGCATCCGGGAAGCTACGTCGTATGGGACGGAGTGCGCTACGACCTGGAGCAATTTCATTTCCATCATCCCGGCGAGGAAGCGGTGCACGGCAAGCTGACCGATATGGATATCCACCTCGTGCACCGGAGCGCGGATGGGAAGCTGCTGGTGATCGCCGTGCGGCTAGGCGAGGAAATTGGATATCCCAACGCCACCCTGGCCGCGCTTTGGAACCACCTGCCGGCGCAGGAGGGACAAACGGAACCGGTGACGGACATGATCAATCCGGCCGGGCTTCTACCGGCAGACCGCGGGTACTGGACATACATGGGATCGCTTACGACCCCGCCATGCACGGAGGGAGTTCGGTGGTTTGTGATGGAGCAGCCAATGAGCGTGAGTCGGGCGCAGTTGCGGCAGTTCGCGGATATCTTCCGGGTAAACTCGCGGCCGCTGCAGGATGCGCATGGACGGAAGATCGAGGCCAACGAGTAAGGCAACCCGGAAACCGGGAAAGCTGGATGATGGAAGCAGAGCCGGAGCGCATGCTCCGGTTCCGCTTTTGTTGCTCGCATTCAGCGTTCGAGGGGAAGGAAGCGCAGCTCGATTCTGCCGCCGGTCAGCCGGGCGTCCATGCCGGTGAGATCGGGGACAATGTAATCGGCTTGATCCAGGCGGTCCAACGGATGCGAGAAGGTGGTGGCGATCACTGTGCAGCCTGCGGCGCGGCCGGCCGCGACTCCTGACGCGGAGTCTTCAAAGACCACGCAGTCCGCGGGCAAGATTCCGAGAAGCTCTGCTCCGGCAAGATAAGGAACGGCGCTGGGCTTGCCCTCGTGGACGGTGTCCGCCGTGACCAGCCGCTGGGGAACGGGTACCCTGGCGGCGGCAAGGCGCTCGCGCGCGAGGCGATCTGTGGCGCTGGTGACGACGATCCATCGATCGCGCGGCAGACGATCGATCAGGTCGCAAACGCCGGGCAGGACGACCAGGCCTTCTTTGTCCTCGATCTCGAAATCCTCAATGATGCGCGTCTCGGCCTGGCCGTCGAGATCGGGCCGGAGGGCCCGGACGCTGTCGATGGCGCGCCGGCCATGAATCACACTGAGCGCGTACTCGGGATCGATGCCGCGCATGCGCGCCCACTTGCGCCAACTGCGCTCCACCGAACCGAGCGAAGAGATGAGGATGCCGTCCATGTCAAACAGGACGCCCTTGCAGGTGACAGTCGGCGGAGAAGAGGATTGGGGAAGTGTCATCTGTCTTCCATTTTAAGGAGGGAACCGGCGATCGCGGCCGGTTACTACGGCCGGGATAGAGTACAGCTTCACTGCACTCCTTCCAATTCAGCGTTTGGAGACAGAAACAGAAACCTTGT
>Ga0307373_10013874_pt1 | contig 11188 bp, 8 predicted proteins | sample OX2MG_FD_202534 | JGI IMG/M metagenome (GOLD analysis project Ga0307373, IMG submission 202534) | Soil microbial communities from Risofladan, Vaasa, Finland - OX-2 | ecosystem: Environmental > Terrestrial > Soil > Coastal area > Acid sulfate soil | place: Finland: Risofladan, Vaasa | collected... | reverse complement strand
TGGCAACGGCGGCGTGCTCGTCGGGCGGCGGGGGGAAGTCGTCGATATCGTGACCCGCATCGACCTGGTGCGGTTCTGGAACCAGCGGCGGCAACCCCGCGCGGCCGCGTGAAAGGACCACTTTCCATGCCACACTCCGACGACCGTTTCTCGACATTGGCGATCCACGCGGGCCAAGGCGCCGACCCGGCGACCGGGGCCACCGTGGTACCGATCTACGCCACCAGCACCTTCACGCAAGCCGCGCCGGGCATCCACCGCGGTTTCGAGTACTCGCGCACCGGCAATCCGACGCGGACGGCGTTGCAGGAGTGCCTGGCGGCGCTGGAAGGCGCCGAGGCCTGCGCGGCGTTCTCCTCGGGGTTGGCGGCGACGTCCGCCGCGCTCTCGGCGCACCTCAAGCCTGGCGACGAAGTCGTGGCGGCGGCCGACCTTTACGGCGGCACGTACCGGCTGTTGGAACGCGTGTTCCAGCCCTGGGGACTCGTGACACGTTACGCCGACGATGCTTCGCCGGCCGCCTTGGCCGAGTTGGTCGGCGCGAAAACGAGGCTGGTTTGGGTCGAAACGCCGACGAACCCGCTCTTGCGGATCATCGACATTGCCGCCGTGGCCGAAGTCGCGCACCGCGCCGGCGCGCTACTGGTCGTCGACAACACCTTTGCGTCGCCCTATTTGCAGCAGCCGTTGCGACTCGGCGCCGACCTGGTGGTGCATAGCACGACCAAGTACCTCGGAGGCCACTCCGACGTGGTGGGCGGCGCCGTCGCGGGGCGCCGTGCCCTGATGGAGCCGATCTATTTTCACCAGAACGCCGTCGGCGCGGTGCCCGGCCCCTTCGACGCCTGGCTCACGCTCCGCGGCATCAAGACCTTGGCGGTGCGAATGGAGCGCCACGCGGCCAACGCCGTGTACCTGGCGGCCTGGCTGAAGCTGCAAGACGGCGTCGAACGGGTCTACTATCCCGGCTTGCCTGAGCACCCCGGACACGAGATCGCACGGCGTCAGATGCGCTCGTTCGGCGGGATGATCAGCGTGCGACTGCGCGGCGGCAGGTCGGCGGCGCTACGGTTCTTGACGACGACGCGCCTGTTCAGCCTGGCGGAAAGCCTGGGAGGCGTCGAATCGCTGATCAGCCACCCCGCCACCATGACGCACGCCAGTATCCCGCCAGAAATCCGCGCTCAGCGCGGCATCGACGACGGCCTGGTGCGGCTCAGCGTGGGGATCGAAGACGTCGCGGACCTGCAGGCCGACCTGGCCGCCGCGCTTTCGGCCGCCACGCATCGGTTCGGCGAGAATAAGGCGGCCTGAGGGATCAACTGACCAGATGCACCGCGCGTCGGCGCTTCGACTCGTGGTTCGCGGTCGGCTCGGCTTCGCTGAGGCTTGCCGTGGGCCTGGCCACGACCGCTTCGGCCAGGTCGATCTCGCGGCCCGACACGCGCCGCGCGACGTAACGCTTGATGAAGTCGACCGTTTCGTCGATCACGTCGGCCTGGATCACCAGCAACTCGCCCGGCCGCACCAGTTCCAAGGACTGCTCGACTGCCTTGAGCGATCCGCGAATCTCCAGCACTTCCGTCGTTCGCTGGGCGGTGATCAGCCCCTGACGGAAGAGGCCCATGATCTCACCGTCGGCTCGGCCGCGCAGGTAATGGTCTTCGTACAACAACACGCGATCGAACGCGGCGCCCAACATCTCGCCCTGTTCGATCAAGTCGCAGTCGCGACGGTCGCCGGCGGCGGAATAGACGATCGAACGCCGCTGATGTGGGAATTGAGCGACGACTTCGATCAGCGCCGCCAATGCCGAACCGTTGTGGCCGTAATCGACGATGACGGTGGCCTCGCCGATCTCCAGCAGGTTGAAGCGGCCGGGCACCTGGTCGAGCTTGGAAGCGAACGACTCCATTGCAATTCGGATCTCGCCGAAGGGGAATCCCAAGGCCCAGCCGGCGGCGGCCGTGGCCAGGGCATTCTCGACTTGAAACCCCACCCGGCCGCCATGCGTGAGCGGCACGCGCGCCAAGGGGATGAGAGGCGTTTCGTGAACGCCTTCGGAGGCCACGATCGTTTCGTCGCGGACGAATACGGCGCGCTTTCCCTCGGCGCGGTGCGCGGCAATCACCGGATCGTCGGCCGAACGGGCGAAAAAAATCACCGAGCCGGGGCAGCGCGAAGCCATCGCCGCCACCAGCGGATCGTCGGCCTTGAGCACGGCGGTGCCGTCAGGCGACACCGCCTCGAGGGGAACTCGCTTGACCTTGGCCAGGTCTTCGAGCGTATCGATGCCGCCCGTGCCGAGGTGGTCGCCGCCGGCGATGTTCGTTACCACGGCAACGTCGCACCGATCGAAGCCGAGCCCCTCGCGCAGAATACCGCCGCGGGCCGTTTCCAGGACGGCCGCTTCCACCTTGGGGTTCAGCAGTACGGCGCGGGCGCTCTGCGGTCCGCTGCAATCGCCCGTATCGATGCGCCGGCCGTCGATGAAGATGCCGTCGGTCGATGTCATTCCGACGGTGTAGCCCTGCGAGCGGAACAAGTGCGCGATGAACCGCGTGGTCGTCGTCTTGCCGTTCGTACCGGTGATGCTGACAATCGGAATCCGGCCGGTTTGCCCCTCGCCAGCGCCCGCCCGTCCTTCAGAATGACCCGCCCGTGCTTCGCAGTGGCCCACTTGCGCCTCGGGAAACAGGCTGGCGATGATCGCCTCGCCCACCGGCCGTGGCTTGCCGAGCGACGGTTCGACGTGCATCCGCAGGCCAGGGGCCGCGTTGACCTCGACCACGCCGCCGGCTTGCTCTTCGAGGGGACGGCTGATGTCGAGCGCGATCACGTCGACGCCGGCCACGTCCAGCCCGACCACGCGCGCCGCCTCCACCGCGCGCGCCGCGACTTCAGGATGAACCAACTCGGTCACGTCCGCCGCCGTGCCACCGGTGCTGAGGTTGCCGTTGCGGCGAATCAACACTTTCGCGCCCGCGGGCGGCACGTGGCTGGGCGTGAGACCCTGCTCGGTCAACACGCCCATGGCGATCGGATCGAGCCGGATTTTCGAGAGCGGCGTGGCGTGATCGTTGCCGCGGCGGGGATCCGAATTGATCTGGTCGACGAGCTCGGCGACCGTGTGCCGGCCGTCGCCCACGACCTGGGCCGGCTCACGGCGTGCCGCGGCCACCAGACGATGACCTACCACGAGCAACCGGAAATCGCCGCCGGCCAGGTGCCGCTCGACCACGATCGACGAGCCTTCGCGCCGCGCGGCATCGTAAGCGGCGCGCACTTGTTCGCACGTCGTGAGGTAAGTGGCCACGCCGCGACCCTGATTGCCGAATTGTGGCTTGACGACCACCGGCATTCCAATTTCGCGCGCCGCATCCCAGGCATCTTCAGCGCTCTCGACCGGCCGGCCCTGCGGCACCGGCACTCCGACGGCACGCAACAGCGAGCGGGTGAGCTCCTTGTCTTGCGCGATGGTTTCGGCGATGGCGCCGGTGCGGTCGGTCTCCGAGGCCAGAATCCGACGCTGTTTGGCGCCGTGGCCGAACTGAATCAGGCTTCCGTGGCTCAGGCGCCGCCAGGGGATGCCGCGGGCCTTGGCCGCGTCGACGATCGCGCGGGTGCTGGGTCCCAAACGGACTTCCTGGTTGAGGTTCCCAAGCCGCTTGACCGCGGCCGCGACGTCGTAGGCGCGGTCGTAGACCGCCGCCAAGCAGAGTTCGCGGGCTTCGGCCAGGCAGGCGCGGGCGACCGATTCGTCTTCGAACTCGACGACGACCTTGTACGTCCCTTCTTTCGCCGTCTCACGGGCGCGGCCGAATCCAACCTCGGTGCCGGCCAGCGTTTGAAGTTCGATCGTCACGTGTTCCAGAATGTGGCCCTGGTACGTTCCGCGGCGCAGACGCTCGAAGAAGCCGCCCCGCGTGCCGATGCTGCAGCGGTGTTCGATCATCGTCGGCAGCCAGGCCATCAACCGCTCGTTGAACCCGGGCAATTGGTCCGAGGGCGAATCCCGCAGCTCGCCCAAGTCGACCCAGGCTTCGAGCACGGGGAAATTGGCCCATATATTGGGGCCGCGTAATGCCAGAACTTTCAGGATTTCCATGCCTCTCCACTCACCAAGCGGCGCGTTTGCAAAAAGTGACTCAAGCGGGCGATCCTACCCAAACGCCGCACGCCGCAATCCGCGGCCGGACGACGCCTCAAGGAAAAATACGTGACAATCGGCCCATTGGTTTGAGCGTAACCGAAATCGAGCGAATTGCTAGTCGTTTCCGACAATCCCCAGGGGCCGACGCCGGGGATTACCCGTCCGCGGTGCTACCACGCCGCGGACTTTCTCTCAAAAACTAATCGGTGGCCTGCGGCCGCGGCATGATCGACCATATCCGAAGGCCGACCGCACCGGTGGAACCGTTTATTCCAAAGTAAACATCCTTCATACCTGAGAGGCTGGCTGTCGTCAAACGGCAGCCATGTTTTCGCATGTTTTCGCCAAAAAGGTGTGCAACACGCCTTTGTCCCGCCCCAACGTAATGACTAGAATGGTTCTGGCGTTACACGGCACGCACACCGCCGCAAAATCGGTGCCAGTGAATCGGCAACTGCCGGCGCCACGCGCAACTTATTGGGAGCCAAGCACCTTTGGATGATTTACGCGATCTTCGCGGACGGCTGCCCGGGTGCTGGCGCCAGCGGGTGGGGGACCAGCTTGATCCCGGCGAAGCCATATTGGCCTGGTTCGAACCGGATCTCGATACCCGTTTGAGGTATGTCAAGGGATTCGTCGTCCTGACCGACCGGCGCCTGCTTAGCGCCGAAAATGCTAGCGCCGAAAATCCCCAGTCGCCCCCTCCCGGCGAAAGTGCCGCTGACGTCGACGGGCAATGGGAGTCTTGGCCGCTGGACGGCGCCAACGTTCTGGCCAGCGGGCGCCATAATGGGACCGGCTGTCTGGAGTTGTTGGCGACCGACGAGCGTTTGGCTCATTGGCATTACACCTTGGGGCTCGCCGCCGCCGCGGATCGCCTGGTTCAGGAATTCGAAACGCGCCGCCGCGACGGCGACCCGGCGCGGCTCGACGGCGCTGAATTGTTGGACCGCGCCAAGCCCATTTGCCCGAGTTGCGGAATGGAGGTCTCGCCCGCCGCCGACGACTGTCCCACCTGTGGGCCGGCCAAGGGAAGCCGGCAGGCAGCGTCGTTGTTTCGACTGGCGCGGTTCGCACGCCCCCGCGCCCGCGCAGCGGCGCTCGGCTTCGCGCTGACGCTGGCGGCGACCGTCGCCGGGCTCGTGCCGCCGTACCTCACGTGGCCGCTGATGGACAACGTCTTGGTCCCGTACCAGAAAGACCCTGAGGCCCCGGCCAATTTCAAATTACTCGCCTTGTACCTGGCCGGCCTGGGGGGCGCGGCGGTGTTGGCCTGGCTCTTGAGTTGGGCCAAGACCTACGTCCTGGCCTGGGTCTTCGAACGGATCAGCGCCGACCTGCGCAACGAGACCTATGCCCACATGCAGCGGCTATCGCTGGAATTCTTCGGCGGCAAGCGGACCGGCGACCTGATGTCGCGTGTCAGCAGCGACACCGACCGGATCTGCAACTTCTTGTCGTTGAACCTGCTCGATTTCAGCACCGACGCGCTGATGATGCTGATGACGGCGGGCATCTTGCTGTCGATCGACCCTTGGCTGGCGCTGGCCACGCTGCTGCCGTTCCCGATCATCGGTTGGCTCGTCGGCCGCGTGCGCGAGCGCTTGCGGCGGGGCTTTCTCGAAGGGGTGCGGGTCTGGGGACAAATGACGAGCGTTCTGGCCGACGCCATTCCCGGCATTCGCGTGGTCAAGGCCTTCGCCCAGGAAGACCGCGAGATCGAGCGCTTTCGCCAGAGCAACGACCAGGTGCTGGCGGTGAACGACCGCGTGAACAAGGTCTGGTCGTTTTTCGGTCCGATGGTCACGTTGATGACCGAGTTCGGGCTGTTGGTGGTCTGGGCCTTCGGCGCCTGGAGGGTGTTCCAGGGACAGGTCACGGTCGGCGTGTTGACGATGTTCGTGACCTACATCAGCCGCTTCTACTCGCGGCTCGACTCGATGAGCCGCATGGTCGCGGCGGTGCAGCGGGCGGCCGCGAGCACGCAGCGCATCTTCGAGATTCTCGACCGCGTACCGAGCGTGGCCGAACCGGCGCGGCCCGTGCATCCGCGCCGCGTCCGCGGCGAAATCGAATTTCGCGGAGTGGGCTTTCGCTACGGCATTCGCGAGGTGCTCGACGAAGTGAGCCTGGCGATCGAGCCGGGGGAGATGATCGGCGTGGTGGGGCCCAGTGGTTCAGGGAAGAGCACGTTGGTGAACCTCGTTTGCCGGTTTTACGACGTGAACGCCGGGGCGATCCTCGTCGACGGGGTCGACATTCGCTCGTACGCGCTGGAAGAGTACCGTCGGAACATAGGCATCGTCCTGCAAGAGCCGTTCTTGTTTTATGGCACGATCGCCGAGAACATCGCTTACGGCCGGCCGGAGGCCAGGCCGCGAGAGATCATCGCCGCCGCCCGAGCCGCACGCGCCCATGAGTTCATCTTGCGATTGCCCGACGGCTACGACTCGCTCGTGGGCGAACGCGGCCAAAGGCTGTCGGGCGGTGAACGGCAACGGATCTCGATCGCCCGCGCGCTGTTGATCGACCCTCGAATTCTGATCCTGGATGAGGCCACCTCGGCCGTCGATACCGAAACCGAACGCGAAATCCAACTGGCTCTGGACAATTTGATCCGCGGCCGGACGACGATCGCCATCGCCCATCGCCTGAGCACGCTTCGCCGGGCCGACCGGATCGTGGTTCTCGAGCGCGGCCGGATCGTCGAGACTGGCCAACACGATGCGCTGCTCAGCCAGGATGGCGCCTACAGCCGCTTGCACAAGGCGCAGATCGAATTGGCGGAAATGGGACGGGAAGGTTGATGGGACTTAGGGAGGTGAGGAGATTGGGAGATGAGGAGGTAAGGAGAAAGCGGCGGCGGACCAATGACTAATGACCAATGACCAATGACCACCCATGACCCGATGCAGCCGGGCGGCTTCGGCCTTTCGCACGATCCGCGCGGACGCCTGGTGTTGATCGACGCCGAAGGCCGGCGGCACGTGGGGGTCGAGCCGGTACGCGCGTTTCCGATTTCCGATCCGACGCGCTGGGTGTCGATTTGCGACGAGCAGGGAAGCGAGCTGGCATTCATCGACGACCTGACCGAGTTGCCCCAGCAGGTGCGCGCGGTGTTGGACGAGGACATGGTGCGCCGCGACTTCGTGCCGGTGATCGAGCGAATCGTGGGCATTTCGGACGAATCGGAGCCGTCCGACTGGGACGTGTTGACCGACCGCGGCGCGACCCGCTTCACCTTGGCCAACGACCACGACGTGCGCCGCTTGGGCCGGCAAGGAGCGACGATCGTCGACTCCTTTGGCACTCGTTACCTGGTTCGCGACATCGACGCCCTCGACGCCGCCAGCCGCCGGCTGATCGAGCGGTACCTGTAGGCCGGAAGATTCATCGCCCCGTGGCCGGGTTCGCAAGCCGGGGCGACCGCTGACGCGGTTGCCGCCGGCGGTCCGCTGGGCTGCCTCACGGGTGGTCATCAGATGCCTCGATCCTGAATGCCAACTTGGCAGTCGTCCGTGCAGGCGATCGTCAGAGCGTGCCCTACCGGGCGGTCGTGCGCGTCCCGAAGGGCGTTTTCGGGCCAAGCGCAGGTATAACCATGGGAGGGTATAATCCGTAAAAAAAAGCGCACGATTTCGGACGAAGTGCTCGGTTTTGATGCGTTTGCGGCATCATGCCATAATGGCAGTCGGTGTCGAAGAAACGGCGGCGAAAAGGGCTCTGGGGGCGCGGCCAAGCCGGCAGGCGCGACAGCATCGCGTGAGCGGACGACGAACGGCGAATAGAACCCGCTGTCGCCGCAGATTGCCTGCTTTGACAATTCGCCGGAAGCGGGTTCTCATCGCGAACTGCGCTCATGGCTGACTCCCTCGTGTGACCAGTTCCAGCGATTCCACTTGTAACTCGACCGGCGTGCCACGGCCATAAATGCGGATCATGACGCTTGCCGTTCGCGTCGTCGCGTTCAGTTCAACGAGCTCGCCCTCGTAATTCTCAAAGGTTCCCTCGACGATTCGGACCCGGTCTCCTGGTCGAAAATCGTGTGACGTAGCACCGATACGCGTCTTAGGCGCGGTCGGCGTCGGAGGACCACAACCGACTACGGCCAGCTTCTCGAAGAACATAAGCCCGACGGCGGTGACGACGAACCAAAGCAGGCAGCCGCAGTGCGGGCACGGCGCGTCACCGGCAGGCGTCGACGGCTCGAGTCGAACGACGTTGCCACAGACGGGGCAGAGGTTCGGGCGGCCTTCGGGCGTACGAGAAGAAATGTTCGTCATTTGGCCCTTCCCTTACTCGGCTAGTTCTTTATCTGCGGCCAGGGTGCGGATTCTGTTGGTCCGGCTACTGCTTCGCCCCACCCGCCTTGCCGCGGACGTACTCGGTTTCGCGGGCGTTGGAAATCGCCATGTCGTAAGTGATCTCGCCCCGTTGGTACAGGTCGAGTCGACCATGAAGTTCAAGGTCGTGGTCTTGCCGACCCCGGTCGGCCCCGTGACCAGCACCAGGCCGTGCGGAAGCCGCGTCAGCTCTTCGACGATCGGCGGCAGGCCCAGGTCGTCGGCCGAGCGGACCACGGTTTCGCAAAGCCGGATCGACATTTCCGGGCCACCCGCATGGTTGTAGACGCTCACACGGAAGCGGCCCACACCCTCCCAGTGCCGCGAAAAGCAGAGTTGCCACTCGCGGTCGAACACTTCCCGGTGACGATCGGTGACGATTTCGTCGAACAAGCGCCGCAGCGTCGGCGCATCGAGCGGCTCGCCTTCGATGGGGCGAATCTCGCCGGTCAGACGGAACACGGGCGCGACGCCGCGGACCAGGTGGATGTCACTGGCGCCGTGTTTCCGCGCGCCTTTGAGGATCTTCTCGAACGTCCAGGCCATCGATTTTCCTGAAATGGTTCCTTACGGACCCCGCATGTTCCTTACCGGCCCCGCAGCCGGCGCAGCAACCGGCTCAACGACCAGCCATGGGCGTCGAGTTCCACCAGTTGGCGGTCGGCCTCGACATGCCGCGGGCAAAGCTCCAGGCAGCGCTGGAAGCTCTGGCGCGCCGGTTCATTCAACCCGGCCTTCGATTGGCAAAGGCCCTGCACGTACCAAGGATAATACCGGTCGGTGGCTTTCTCCACGGCGCGGCGAGCGCCGTCGAGGGCCTTGCTCGGCTGGCGATAGTGCAGGTAGACCAGGGCGGTTTCGAGGGCGACGAGCCAGTCGGAATCCAATAGTTTCGCCTTCTCGAAGCAATGGCGGTCGGTCGGCTGCTTCGTCGCCAGCATGATCTCGCCTCGGACCAGCCAACGGTAGGCCGAAGTACCCGACTGTTTCAGCGCCCCGTCACAAATCGTCAGCGCCTGCGACGGATCGCCCGCGCGGCAGACCGCTTGCGCGCGGCCCGCCGTCAGGTCGCCGTGGCCGGGGAACAACTCCAGCGCTTTGCGGGCCCACAACTCGGCTTCGGGCCACTCGTCCAGTTGCACGAGCATTTGGACTTGGCCCAGCCAACCCGTCACCTGCGCCTTGTCGTCCTCGAGCGCGCGAGAATAGAACCGCAAGGCGTTTTCGAACTGGCCATTACGACGCTGAGCGTCGGCCGCCTTGAGCCAATCCTTCTCCCCATCGGTGGAGCGATCCTTTGCCAGCTCGGGCGTTTGGCCCTTTGCCTTTTCACCGAATTCCAACTTGTCGAAACGGGCCATCAAGGAATCCTTTTCAGCGGACCCACCAGAACCGCAAAAGCGGGTGATGCCTCAGGTAGACCTTACCCAGCAGATGGTCTTCCGGCACCAGCAGGATCTTACGCCAATTCGCTTCCGAAGCACCGCCCCAGTTCACACGTTGTGCCGATGGGACCAGAAGGAAGTGCCCATCGGGTACATGCAGGTCGACAGTCGCGGGCCATTGCACACGATTCAAGGGCGGATGCGTCGCCTCGGTGCCATTGACGAACAACGTACTCTGGTTGAGGTACACATGCTCACCAGGCCCGGCGACGATACGATCGATTTGTTCGCCTTCGAACCGGTACACCCCCCCTCCGGGTGCTCCGTCGGGCGCATTGATCGGAAACTGCGTCCGTGGAATCGTGTAAAGCGCCATGTCGCCTGGTCGCGGACGTCCAAAGGCGTAGCTCCATCGACGTATTAGCACGACGTCATCCTGTTGAAACGGACCCGAATCGTCAAGCATGACGCGCGGCGTAGCGATCCCACGGACCACCCACGCGACGGGGAGGTAGACTGCACCTGTGATTGCCAAACAGCACCCCAGCGTGTAGAGAAGCCGGCGGGTGGCGGGCAGAACCACGTCGAACACCGATGCTGCATGGGTCGCACCGGCCATCCCCAGGAGCGTACCGCTCGTACGCGTACCGAGCGCCACCACTCCGACGACGCCAAAGACAACGTACGTTAGCAGGAAGCACCAGCCGCGCACCTCACGACCTTGGTAGATCTGAGGCCATCCGGGAACGATCGAGCGCCAAAGCACGGGAGCGGCCTCGCCCGCGGGTGCTTCGCGAGGCGACAAGCAGTCGCCGGCGAAGGCTAGAAACCGTCGCAGGTCGTTGATGTTCAACGGCAACCAGCGTCGTTGGATCTTGGTCCAGCGGCTGGCGCGTGGCGGATGCACGTCGATCGTCAGGGCGGCAAGCCGCAACGACGCGCCACACCGCCCGCAGGCCTGAACGCCGGGCATGTTTTCGAAGCGGCAATTGTTGCACTGCATGGTTTTTCAGCGGCGCTGCTTGACGTCGACCTGCCGTTGGACCTGGCCCGTGGCTTCGTAGTATTCGCTCGTCAACTCGCGCGATTCCACTCGCCCGACGATCTGCGCCAGGAATTCGGAAACGTCGAGGCAGCGCGCTCCCTTGATTCCGATCGTCCGCACCGTCACTTTGCCGGTGGGGTCGCTGAATCTCCTTGATCACGTCCCAACTGACCAGCAGGTGATCGGCCACATCCTGGATCGTCATGTGCCGGGACAACTCCAAGGCATAACGCGCAAACGCCCGGGTGTAAGAGACGCGGGC
>Ga0307373_10013872_pt1 | contig 11190 bp, 12 predicted proteins | sample OX2MG_FD_202534 | JGI IMG/M metagenome (GOLD analysis project Ga0307373, IMG submission 202534) | Soil microbial communities from Risofladan, Vaasa, Finland - OX-2 | ecosystem: Environmental > Terrestrial > Soil > Coastal area > Acid sulfate soil | place: Finland: Risofladan, Vaasa | collected... | reverse complement strand
CCAGGACGACAAGAGCCGTATGACGGGAGACTGTCACGTACGGATTCTGTGGGAGCCCGGGGCTGAGATGCCCCGGGCCACCCGACCGACTCCGATCCTGGAGCAGGAGCGGTAAGCCGTGCCAGGTAGGCGGCTGCGCGGCGGTCAACTTCGGACACTGGGTCGGCGTAGTGCCGCAGAGTGGTGGCCCCGCCACCGCCATGACCCAGACGGGCAGCGGTGTTGCGCAAGTCGATGCCACCCGCCAGAAGCTGGCTCGCCGAATAGTGACGCAGCGACTTGACGTTCATGATGACGCCAGCAGCGGATGCGACATCGGACACTTTCTTAGTAACCCAGCTAGGATCCCAAGGCGCTGCGCCAAGCGGATCGTGCGTGAAGATATATGCGCTGGCCGGCAGCTCAGTGCCGATTCGGTCTAGCTGCTCCTGGACGTGCTCCCGCCTCTCGATGAGCACAGTAACCGTGATCTCGTCGATGGCCAGGTGGCGGTCCTGGTGGGTCTTCGTGTCTTTCCGGACCTTGACGCCTGGAAGTACAAGGTAGCTGTGGGCCCACGTGGATAACGCCCCGGTCAAGGTCCATATCGGCCCACTGCAGGCCGCACAACTCGCCCCTGCGCGCGCCAGTGACGGCCGCCAGCCACAGGTACAGCGCGAGCAAGTCGAGGCCCAGGCTGCGGGCGATCGCGATCACCGTCGCAACCTGGTGCGGCTCGGGAGAGGACGGGGCTCGTGGCGGCGCCTTCGGCAGTTTGGCGGAGGAAGCCGGGCTGCGGTCGATCCACTCCCAGCGGACCGCCGTGGCGAACGTGCCGGACAAGATCGCGTGGATCTGCTTGATCGTCAGCGCCGCCATCGGCTTGCACGCATGAGCCTTGCACTTGGATCGCGCGCAATCGTGCGGTTCCTGCGTCCGCCGAGCTCGCGGCTTAACCGCGGCCTCACCGCGGACGACGGAGCGGCGGCCCTGACGGACCTCGATGAGTCCCTCCTCTGCTAGCGCTGCTAGCGCGTGCTGCGCGGTGGTCAGCCGCAGTCCGTACCGATCGGACATCTCGCGCGCCGACGGAAGTTCCGCGCCCGCGACGAGCTGCCCGGATCTGATCGCGTCCCTGATAGTCGACGCGACCTGCGTCCAGGCAGTTCGCCGGCTGGGAGCGACCTCCAGCGGAGGAAACGCGGTGTGCTGGATCGACGGACGCCCGTTGCAGGCCAGGTCGCCGCACTTCCGCAGCCGCGCGTAGAAGTTGTCAAGCAAAGGGCCGCGGACCTTCCGCAATTCCATCGATCCCAGGGCGGGCAAGATTGTCCGGCGGATGTACCCCTCATAGGTGCGCCGAGTGGAAACATCCAGCTCGGCGACCTCCATGTACCGGGCGATTGCCTCGCCGACGGTGACGCGGGTATCTGGCCGGCGCCCCGCATCGGCCTGCTCGAGCAGCTGGCCCAGGGCGATTTGGGCTTCCCGCTCGGTCCGGACTGTCTTGCGGTGCCAGAGCTGGCGGCCGGTCAGCGGATCTCTCCCGGCGAGAACGCTAACCCGGAGGGACCCGCTGGGCAGTCGCTCTACGTGACCAGACTGCGCTAATGCCATGTTTCCACACTAGCGCAGGATCGCAGGCTGTTTCCACGTTTGTTTCCACGCCGCCGCTTCGCGGCTGCACTGAGATAGTATCTGACCAGGTCAGCCTGTGTGGGGCGTCCGGGGATCGAACCCGGAACCTACGGATTAAAAGTCCGCTACTCTGCCAATTGAGCTAACGCCCCGAGGGCTGGCCGCGACGCCGAGCCCACAGGATGAAGCGTACCGAGTCCGGCAGCAGCTGTGCTCGGCGCAGAACCAAGCCAAGCTGCTGAAGTGACCAGCCAGGCCGCTGCAGCCACCGAACTGCACGCTGCCCCCAAGCCAGCCCACTGACGCCCACCAAGTCAGCAAGCGCTGGCCCCATGACCAGCGCGCTACCCCCAAGAGCCCTCACGCTCCCGCCCGACGATCCGCACGCTGCCGACCGCCGGGCCGTCCGCGCCGACCTTGCCGTCCGCGCCGACCTTCCCGCCCGCGCCGCCAGGTTGTCCCTCCGGTAGCATCCGCTCCGTGGAGAGCGCCTTCTACGATGCGGTCGGTCAGGACAGCTATGTCGCCACGGCAGCAACTGTGGGCCCGTGGGCTCCCGACGCACAGCATGGCGGACCTCCTTCCGCGCTTGCCGCGAGGGCGCTCGAGCGGCACGAGCCGGATGATCGCCAGCGTCTGGCCAGAGTCGCCATTGACATCCTGCGGCCGGTGCCGGTCGGCAAGGTCTCGATCAGGACCAGGACGATCCGGCCGGGCCGCCGGGTGATCCTGGTCGAGGCGATTATGGAGGCAGACGGCCAGGAGGTGCTGCACGCGCGAGGCTGGCGGATCGAGCGGCCAGCGGGCGTAGTTCCCGAGATCGCCGATGGCGGCCCTCCTGCGCCTGTACCTGCGGCGGGGGACGGGTTTCCGCCGCTGATCTTCAGGCGCGAGCAGCATGGTTATCTCGCGTCGATCGAGTGGCGGTTCGTGCCGGCCGACTCCGACCAGCTAGCCGTGCCCGGCGCCATTGCGGAGGCGACCGACGTCAGCGCCGAAGTGGCCGGACCCGCCGAGCCGCGCGCGGATCCCTTCTATCAGCCGAGCGCGACGCAGCAGGCGAGCGCGACGCAGCAGGCGACCACGGCTCAGCCCGCGAGTACCGCTCAGATCAGGGCGGCGTGGACACGCCCGCGGATCCCGTTGCTGCCCGACGAGGAGCCGTCACCCATGTCGCGGGCCTTGCTGGTCGCTGACTCTGGCAGCGGAGTCGGAGCCGCGCTCCCGTCGACGGAGTTCGTGTTCATCAACATCGACCTCTCGGTCGCGTTGCCGCGCGACCCGGTCAGCGAGTGGCTGCTGCTCGAGTCGGCAACGGCGGTGGGCGCGGACGGTACGGGGCTCGCCATGACGCGCCTGTCCGACCCGATGGGCGCTTGCGGTCGCGCCTGGCAGACACTTCTCGTCGCACCTCGTTAACGGCCCGACCGCCTGAGGCGGGGCGGCCGGATAGCCCCTCCGCGAACATCAGAAACCCCGGCCGGTCAAGCTATCCAAGTGTGATCTGCGTCTCGTAATCTTACGCAGTCTGAACCAGATCGCGGGCATGTCCGTACTCGTAGCTATACCGCCGACTGTGCCAGGCTACGGGCACGGACCGCACCACAGGGAGGGGTCCCCGCATGTCACACAAGCTCTTCACCACGATGATCGGCAGTCTTGCGCTACTTGGCGCATTGGTAGCCGGCTGCTCGTCGTCGCACCCTGCCACGCATCACCACGCCGCGACCCACAGCTCCACGCCAGCGTCGAGCGGCGGCAGCGGAGGCAGTGGTGGTGGGATCCCGCAGAACAACGGCGGGGATCACGATGGTGACAACAACGGCGGTCCAAGTGATGGTGACGGCAACCTCTAACCGGACATCTCCCCGGGTGTTCGCGGCCGCGGTGTTCGCGGCCGCGGCCGTGTCGGCCGCCGTGGCCGGGTGCCAGTCATCAGCCTCGGCGACCGGCGACGGGAACGGGAAGTCGCCGGCAGCCGCGGTCCCGCCGGTGCATGTGCTCGCGGCGGAGTCGGCGCCAGCTGGCTGGCACCAGGCCAGCCTGGCTAGCGGCGGGGCCGTGCTCGCTTACCCGCCGGCCATGCGCCCGGTCTCCGGCGACCGCGGCACGGCGTCAGCCGCGCAGCTCAGCTCGTCCGGGAAGTACCTGATGTACCTCAACGCGACGCCGAAGCAGGGTGCGGAGACCCTGCGGGACTGGCCGGAGTTCCGGCTGGAACATCTGACGGAGGATGACGCCTCGACCGCACGGCAGCTCGCCGCGAGCCACGGTGTCCGGTTCCTCGGCGGGACTGGGACCTGCGTGATCGATGCCTACGTCACGAAGGTCAAGGCTCATCACTACACAGAGCTCGCCTGCTTCGTGCAAGGCCAGGCAAGTTCCAGCGTCATCATCGCGGCCGCACCGACCGCTAGCTGGGCAACCGCGTCCCGCGTGCTGATGCGCGCTGTCGCCGCGTATGAGGTCCGATGACCCACCGCCGAACGCGGGCGCGGGCGCCGGACTGACCGCGCAATCAGCGCCAAAGGGGAACGACCATGGTACAGAGAACATCCGCTGCGAACGCCGACGGCGACCATTCCGACCGGGCTGACCGGGCCGGCTGGATGGCGAACGCCCTCCTGCTCATCTCTGTCCGGTGGCCGGACCTGCGGCAACATGGCAACCTGTTCGCCATCGCTCTGGTGCTCCGGCTAGCCGGAGTGGCTCTGCTGGGCTGGATCGGCTGGGTGCACTGGGTGCTCTGGCAGCAGGAGGGTTACAAGTTCATTCCGACCAGCGGGCCGTTCTTCCTGGCCGACGCGATCGCGGCCGTGCTGCTCGCCGTGCTGCTCCTCGCCTGGCCACGACCACTGATCGGGCTGGTCTCGGCAGGCTTCACAGCCTCGACCATCCTCGCTCTCGTGATCAGCCTGGCGGTCGGGCTCTTCGGCTTCCACGAGTCGATCTCGGCGAACTACGTCGTTGAGGCGCTGGTCCTCGAGTGCGTGGCCATGGTCATCCTGCTGGCCTGGGCCGTCATCGCCGCATCGGCGCTGCACCGGCGACGCTGACACCGGCTACCGAGATGCCAGCCCCCTGATGATCGAGGGCCATCTGCTGGTTCTCCTGCTGCGGATACTCTGGCTGGGGCGCTCGCAGGCTAGCTAGCGCCCGCTGTCCGCAGCGAAGAGCAAGGGAGTAGCACGATGACCGCCGTCGAGCTTCAGGGCGCGTACAACGTCCGTGATCTCGGCGGCCTGCGCACCAGGGACGGGCGGCGAACCAAGCCCGGCTTGATCTACCGCGGTGATTCGCTGGACAGCATTACCCCGGCAGATGCCAGCGTCCTGTTCGACAAGGTGGGCATCGGCGGCATCGTCGACCTGAGGACGAAGGCCGAGACCGAGCTGAGCGGCCTGGTGTTCCCCGTGCCGCGGCACCGGTTCTCCGTACTGGCGGAGGGCAGGCTCGGGCAGGAGCCGTTTCCCTCCGACGACCCGGTCGAGCTGGCCAAGGTGTACCTGAACAACCTCGAGGGCGGCCGGCTGGCGGTCAAGGGCACCATCGAGGTCATCGCCGACGACCTGCGGACCGGCGTGGCGACGCTGTTCCATTGCGCGGCAGGACGAGACCGGACCGGCATCATGGCCGCCCTGCTGCTCGGGGTCGTCGGCGTGACGGACGGCCAGATCGCCATGGACTACGTGCAGAGCAACAGGAACGCACGGCGGGTCACCAAGAAACTCGCGGAGAACCCCCTGTACGCCAACCACGACACCCACCGCGGCGAGGTAATCCTGCTCCACGAGCAGACGATCCTGGGTTTTATGCGGCTGCTCAGGGAGATTGCCGGCGGTCCTCGGCAGTTCGTCCTGGACAGCGGGGTCTCCGAGGAGACCATCTCGGTGATCGAGGACTACTTTGTCACCGCCACGGCAGACGTCAGCGCGCGGTAACACCGCCATCCGCCCAGAACAGGACCTGCGGGCGACGCTGCGTCGCGAACCGGGCATCTGCGTGCTGACCGGCGGCCAGACGGGCGTGGACACGGCTGCGGCGAACGCCGCACTGGACGCGAACCTGCCCGTGCACCTGGTCTTCCCGCGCGGTCTCCGCCAGGAAGACGGCCCGATTACCGCGGCGAGGCGCCGTGCCCTGCGCGGCGCCGTCCTGCACGAGCTGGCGTCCGACGAATTCAGGCACCGGACCCGGACGTGCGTGTACGTGTCGGACGCGGTGATTCTCATCGATCCCGCCGGCGGCGAGGGCTGCCGGGAGACACAGCGGGCGGCTCGCGACCTGGGCCGTCCGCTCTTCACCCTGGCCGGGGAACGCCGCACGCGGCCCGGGGAGCCTGGGGAGCCCGGGGAATGCCCGGAACGCGGCAGCGGATCGGCGGATCCGGACGAGGTCGCCGACTGGATCGAGCGGACACTGGCGCGCGTGCTGATGGTCGCGGGCTGCCGGGGCAGCCTGCTCGCTGCCGCCGGATGCGAGCGGCTGGCGGCCGGTCAGGCCGCCGTGGTCGCCGCGGCAGCCCGCCGGCGGCACGACCAGCTGACGACCTGAATCACGGGTCAGCTCAGTCGTCGGGCGGCGGACCCCAGTCCACGCTGACCCCGGATGCGGCCTCCGGATGGCGCTCGAGCCACTTGCGGGCGAACGGGCAGAGCGGCACCACCGTCAGACCCTCGCCGGATGCCCGGTCCACGGCCGCCTGGACGAGCATTCCGCCGATTCCCCGGCCGCCAAGCGCCTCGGGCACTTCGGTGTGGACCAGGATCAGCCGGTCGGCCCGCCGCCGGTACACAAGAACGGCGACCGCGCCGGCCGTGGCGAGCTCGAACCGGGACTCACTACGGTTGTCGATTACCCGCTCGCCCTCGTTCATACCACTATGGTCGCATCGCGGACGTGCGCACGCGCAGCGCCGGATGCCACCAGGGCAGCGGTCATCCTCACGGCTTCGGGCGGGTCGCGGCGAGCGGGACCTCCGCGCCGACCGGCGTGAACCCGGCCGCGAGAAATGCCCGGACGCTGGCGGCGTTCGCGGGGGCGACCTGCGCCCACAGCGGTTCGCCGCCGGGCACGAGATGCCTGGCCGCGCGGGCCAGCTTCCGGCCGAGGCCGCGCTCGCGCCGGCCGGCGTCGACCTCGATCGCGGTCTCCCACCGGCCTGCAGGAAGGCCGGGCTCAGCGGCGCTCCGAGGTCCCCGGGCGGCAGCTGGTCGGCTACCCAGCCCGGGTCGGCGTCAGTGAAGATCACGGCGTGCGCGGTGAAGCCGAGTACCCCAGCATCCCTGGGCGACGGCTGCGACAGGATCGTGACCCCGCCGTCGGCGGGCGGAAACCGGCCCGAGGCCGCGTTCCGCAGCACAGCGGCCAGCGAGTCCGCCCTGGTCATGACTGACTTCTCCATTAGCTTTTAACTAACCGCTCGGACGGATTCGGCTGCAGCAGGCCGGCGTGGTCAGCGGTAGGCCGAGATGCCGGTGAGGGCCTGGCCGATTGCCAGCGTGTGGATCTCCTCCGTGCCCTCGTAGGTCAGCACGGACTCCAGGTTGTTGGCGTGCCTGATCACCGGGTACTCGAGCGTGATGCCGTTGGCCCCCAGGATGGTCCGCGCCGTCCGCGCGATGTCGATCGCCGTCCGGACGTTGCTCATCTTGCCGAGGCTGATCTGCTCCGGGGTGACTTTTCCCGCCTCCTTCAGCCGCCCGAGGTGCAGCGCGAGCAGCTGCGCACGCTGCAGGTCGGCGAGCATCCAGGCCAGCTTGCCCTGGGTCAGCTGGAAGCCGCCTATCTTCCGCCCGAACTGCTCGCGCGTCCTGGCGTAGTCGGTCGCGGACTCCAGGCACGAGCGGGCCGCGCCCGTGACGCCCCAGACGATCCCGAACCTGGCCTCTGACAGGCAGGAGAGCGGGCCCTTCAGGCCGGTCACGCCGGGCAGGACGGCGTCGCTGGGCAGCCGCACGTCGTTGAAATGCAGCTCCGAGGTCACAGAGGCCCGCAGTGATAGTTTCTTATGAATGTTCCGGGTGGTGAAGCCGCGCGTGCCACGGGGGACCAGGAAGCCGCGGATCCCCTGCTCGGTCGAGGCCCACACCACGGCGATGTCCGCGATGGATCCGTTGGTGATCCACATCTTGGAGCCGGACAGGATCCAGTCCGAGCCGTCGTGGGTAGCGCGGGTCTTCATGCCCGACGGGTCGCTGCCGTGGTCGGGCTCGGTCAGTCCGAAGCAGCCGATCGCCTGGCCCGCCGCCATCCGGGGCAGCCACTCGTTCTTCTGCTCCTCCGAGCCGTATTTCCAGATCGGGAACATCGCCAGCGAGCCTTGGACCGACACCAGGCTCCGCAGGCCCGAGTCGGCCGCCTCCATCTCCCGGCAGGTCACGCCGTAGGCGATCGCCCCCATCCCGGCACAGCCGTAACCCTTCAGGTGCATTCCGAGCAGGCCGAGCTGGCCGAGTTCGGGGACCAGCTCGCGGGGGAGGGTTCCGGCCTCGAACCAGTCGGCGACATTCGGCATGATCCGGTCCGCCGCGAACTTGCGCACGGTGTCGCGGACGAGACGCTCCTCGTCGCTCAGCTCGTCGTCGATCCGCAGCAGGTCGCTGCCAACGGGTTCGGTGGTGCGCGGCATGGCTCGGTCCTCTCTAGTCTTTCCTGCGGCCAGCGTATGCGTGCGGCCGCGTCAGGCGCAGCCTGGGCTTGCCCGTTGCGTTAGGGCCAGGCGGAGTGCGGAATAATGTATTTATGAGTTACACGAACGGCAGCGGCAAGATCCTCGTGCGCCGTCGCGACAACCGGATCATCGCGGGTGTCTGCGCGGGCGTGGCCGACTACACCGGCATGGACGTCAACCTGCTCCGGGTGATCGTGGCGCTGGTCAGCCTGCTGACCGGGGGCACGGGCGTGCTCGTCTACATCGTGGCGTGGATCGTGATCCCCGAGGAAGGCCAGAAGTCCTCGATCGTCGAGGATCTGGTCAACAAGAACCGGCAGAGCTAGCCTCGCGGGGCAGTCCGGCAGGGCAGGCCCGGCAGGGCCACATGCGGGGGTGACGGCATCCGCTTTGCCGCCAGTGCCGCCTGTCCCCTATGCTGAATCGGTCCCCGACGGCGGGCGCCACGGGCAAGGCGGCTGTTGGTCGTCGAGCCCCCATCGTCTAGCGGCCAAGGACACCGCCCTTTCAAGGCGGCGGCGCGGGTTCGAATCCCGTTGGGGGTACGGCTGGCTTACGTCAGCAGCAGGCGCGCGCAGCGCGTAGGATGCGTTGCGCGGTTTGTTAGTTAGTAGCGGTAGCAAGTACAGCTTGGTCCTGTAGAGCAGCTCGGAGTGCTCGCCACCCTGTCAAGGTGGAGGTCGCGGGTTCAAATCCCGTCAGGACCGCTCCGGTCGGCGGGGCGGCCGCGGCTAGGAGCCGCTGGTCTCGCCTGGCACCGGCCGAGGTCAGGTAGCTCAGTTGGTACGAGCGTCCGCCTGAAAAGCGGAAGGTCGGCGGTTCGACCCCGCCCCTGACCACCCCTTCTGACTTGCGACGATGCTCTCCCGATGCGGGTTCCCGGCCGGTCAGCTCCGTGGCCTAGTCTCATTTTCGGGTCAGCGGAAGGTCGGCGGTTCTACCCCGCCCCTGACCACTCAGACCCTCTCACCTGCGGAAACGCTGATCCTGGGCAGATGCGCCCCCCAGGCTCACCGCAGGAACAGAGGAAACTATGGACGAAGCCGCGAAGCGTCCCCGGCAGCCGAAGCCGTTCGCGGCTGGAGCGTTCCAGGCGGCGGTCAGCTCGTTCCGCCCTAACCTGGCAGCCGAGGGCAAGTCCTGCAAGACAGTGCGCGTGTACACCGAGGCAGTCCAGTGGTTCGCTGCCGCTCACCTGCTCCGCGAGACCACCCGTACCAGCTGGGATGAGGTCTGTTAGCGACCTCGCTATATGACGATCCAGCGGCCGAACTGCATGAAGACGCTTCGGCAAGGCTCAGTGAGCATCCCGCTCTCCTCGGCTGCTCGATCTTGCGCCGGTCCTTGCCCGGCGTCCGGCGTGAGCCGCTACCAGGATCCCGCTGGCGGCCACGAGGAGGGCGCCGGGGCCCAATCACAGAGAGCGACCGGTGTCTTGGGATACCGCGCTGCCGGTCAGCTGCCGAACGAATAGGCGCGTGCTGCAGGGCTGCCTCGTGGCTGATCGGAAGTTGCGCTGCTAGGCCTGTTATGCGCTGGCTCGGGTGGGGCGGGCGGCTGGCTTCGCAGAAGTAGGTTCCGGGCAGTGGCGCGTTATCGGTCTGCGCCCGGCGGCACTGCCTATTTCGGTGGCGTTGCCAGGGCGGCCGGGCGGGCATCTCTGTCACCGGCACGGGCCGCGCAGAGCTTCACGTACCGGCCGGGTGTCATGCCGAATGCCGCTTTGAACGTCCGGGTGAAGTGGGCCTGGTCGGCGAAGCCGGCCTCAGTCGCTGCTTCTGCCAGGGGCCGCGCGTCGCGCAGCCAGCCCCGGGCGACGTCGAGGCGCCGCATCACCGAGTACCGGTACGGGCTGGTCCCGTAGATGGCATGGAACTGGCGCGCGAACTGGTAGCGGTCTAGGCCCGTGACCGCCTCCACCTCGCCGGATGACACCACCGTCAGCCGGCTCGCCAGGAAATCGCGGCCGCGCTCGACAGCGGGCAGGTCGACCCGGCAGCGCAGGGTGCCGGTGAGGCCCGCAGCGCCGATACGCAGCAGGCCCTCGGCCAGCCGAAGCACCAGAGCGTCGAGCGCCAGCGGCTCGGGCATCTGCGCGAACGCGGTACGCACCGCGCGCGCGAGGGCTGGGTCGCCGGTCACCGGGGGCGCGAAGGGCAGCGGCGCCGGCCTTCCGGTGAGGGCTGGCAGGGCGGAGGCGATCCGGACCGGGCTGACGTAGATCTGGCGGTAGCCGAACAAGCCCGGCCCCTCTGCCCTGCCGCAGTGCGGTTCGTCGGGATGCAGCACGAAGACCTGTCCGGGGAGGCTGCGCTCAACCGTGCCCCGGTAGCCGAACGCCTGGACCCCCTCCTCGGTGACGCCGATCGCGTAGACATCGTGCCGGTGGGGGCTGAAGGGGCGGCCACGCAGGCGAGCGCGGAACAGTTCCACCCCATCCACCGGCCCTGTGGCGTCTACCCACTCGTCTGGGCCGCACGAACGTTCAAGACCAGCGCCGGCTGCATCACTCAGGCTGGAGGCCATAGGTCAAATCTACGGAGCGGCGCATGAACGTCATACATGACCCCGCCCAGGTGATCGCGTTCGTGACGTTCTCAGCGGTCGTTGCTGGAACTCCCGGCCCCAGCAATGCGCTGCTGACCGCCGTCGGTGCAAGGGTCGGCGTCCGGCAGGGCCTCGCGAGCCTGCTGGGGCAGGTGACCGGGATGGGCGCGATGCTGTTCGCTATCACCCTGGGACTGGGCAACCTGCTTCTTGCTCATCCGCTGGCCCTGGAGGTCCTGAAGTGGGGCGGGGCGGCGATGCTCTGCTGGATGGCCTGGCGGATCGCGATCGCGGGACATGCCGAGGGGGCCACGAACCCGCCCGCGGGATTCCTCGGCATGGCCGCCTTCCAG
>Ga0307373_10013871_pt1 | contig 11190 bp, 13 predicted proteins | sample OX2MG_FD_202534 | JGI IMG/M metagenome (GOLD analysis project Ga0307373, IMG submission 202534) | Soil microbial communities from Risofladan, Vaasa, Finland - OX-2 | ecosystem: Environmental > Terrestrial > Soil > Coastal area > Acid sulfate soil | place: Finland: Risofladan, Vaasa | collected... | reverse complement strand
GAACCGTGTTGATGCTTACGACCAGTTCCTCCGCAACCTGCTGGCTTGTCTTTCCCTCGGCGACGAGCGTGAGCACCTGCCGCTCGCGATCGGTGAGGCCGTCGTAGCGCGCCTTGTCATCGCCTGAATCCATCCGCCTCATGTAGTCCGTGACGAGGCTTCGTGCGACTGAGGGATGAATATAGACGCCCCCTTCGTGAACGGCGTGGATGGCCGCAAGGAGTTGGGCGCTGGACGCTCCCTTGAGCACGCAGCCGGAGGCTCCGTGATGCAGCAGTTCGAGGAAGTACTCGTAGTCATCGTGCATGGTGAGGGCGAGCACCTCCACCTGGGGCAACTCTTGCCTAATTGCCGCGGTGGCTTCGAGCCCGTTCATCTCTGGCATCGCGATGTCCATGAGCACGATGTCGGGCAGGAGTAGCCGCGCTTGCGTCAGCGCCTCGCGGCCATTCGACGCTTCTCCCACGACCTCGATATCCGGTTGAGACTGGAGCAGCAGCCGAACTCCTTCACGCACAATGGCGTGGTCGTCAGCGATGAGGATCCGGATCTTGCTCATGGTGACGGTTCCGGGACCGGCACCTTTGCCCGCACGACGGTGCCCTGGCCGGGCCTTGATTCCACCGTGAGCTGGCCCCCGAGGAGGGCAACTCGCTCCTCCATCCCGGCCAGACCGAGCGCCCTCGCCGGGTCGTCTGAATTCAGTGTCTCGCCGACGTTGAAGCCCTGGCCATCGTCCCTCACCAGGAGAGACACGAACCCATCGCTTCGCCGCAACTCGATCCGCGCCAGATTCGCGCCGGAATGTCGGACAACGTTGGTCACTGCCTCCTGAGCGACGCGGAAGAGGCAGGTCTCCACGGAGGGGTCGAGACGGTTTGAGAGTCCCGCGACGTGCATGTCCAGTTGAATCCCTCTTTCTTCGAGACGCGCTCCCGCGAACGCACGAATTGCTGGCACCAGGCCCAGATCATCCAGCGCAGCAGGCCGCAAATCAACGACGAGGCGACGGATGGCCGCGATACTTTGGCTGGCGAGCGTCTTCGCTGTCTCCAATCGCTGACTTGCGGCCAGGGGTTCCCGCGTGAGCGCCTCCTCGGCCACCTCCAGGCTCATGATGATTCCTGTGAGCGCCTGGCCTGTCTCGTCGTGCAGTTCCCGCGCGATGCGTTTGCGCTCGTCCTCTTGGGCGGAGATGACCTTCTCGAGGAGCCGGCCGCGAAGCTCCTCTTTGCGCTGCAGTTCCTCGTATAGCGTCTGCACCTCCAGTGTACGTTCCGCTACCCGCCGCTCAAGGTCACGGTCGCGTTGCTCGATCTCCTGTAGCGAGGATTTGAGCCGCAGCCGCATGTCGTTCAGAGACTGACCGAGCTGGCCGATTTCGCCGCCCTCGCGCACGTGAATGAGAGTTTCGAGGTCTCCAGCGGTCATCCTATCGGCAGCTGTCGTGAGCGCGCGAACAGGATGCACGAGCAATCGCGCTCCGACGAGGCTAAGCACCCACATGATCGCCAATGAGACCCCGCCCACCAGCAGCATTTCGTTCCGCAGGTGAATCACGGGAGCCAGGGTTTCTGCCTCGCTTCCGCCGACGGACACTCCCCACGGCATGCTGGCGAGCGGCACCACCGCCATGACATGCGTCTGGTCGCTCTCCATCGCCTCTGCCTGATTCCTGGGCTCGAGTGGCATCGTCTTTACGACCGCTGCCTTCCCTTTGAGCACGGGCAGGTAGGAATGAAGGTGTTCCGAGAGGCCAAGAAATGCGGACGGTTCGGTTGAAGCAATCACTAGGCCCCGGTTGTCGAACAGCTCCGCATGCGCGGTATTGCCCAGGCGGGTGGCGTCCCTGAGCGGCGACAGGAACTCGGGGCGCGAGAGATCTATCACGCCGCCCAGAAACATCTTGCTCTCGCCCTTGGAACCGGGGCGCGAGACAACCAGCAAGACTGCCGGTTTGCCGGTCAGCTCATCGACATACGGGGCAGAAACCTGGTTGCTCTCAGTAGCAGACAGCACGAATCCGGCGGCTGCCGGAATAGCTTCGGAAGACGGATTCTGGCTGGTCGGCGAGGAAGCGATGACCTTACCACTGGAATCGAGGAGGTAAAGCCGCTGCCACATCATATCATCGTTGACGTTCTGCAAGGCCTGCTGCAGCCCGTTGGAGAGTTGTTGAGGGTCAGTTCCCTGGGTGCTGAGGGCGCTCGCATCGCTTGCCCGCTGAAGTTCTATGAACGACTGCGCAAAGATGCCGTCGACCTGGCTGGCCGCCATTTCCGCGATGACCAACCGATCCTGGAAAATGCGATCGCGACTCTGATTTCCGGCTCTGAGCGTGAGCACGCCAATGATCACGAGCAGGGTCAAGAAGCACAGGCTCACGCCCACAACCAGCCGTGGCCAGAGTGGCACCTTTCGCGTCAGCGATCTCGCCGCGGCAATCGCCTTGTTCACCAGCGAAACTGAATTCCCTTGCGCCCTAGACTCCTAGACATAGTACGCCCTCGAGTCCGCCCTGCGGACGCTTGCGTCAGTGCCTCTCCTGCTGAGCAACCAGTTCTGGCACAACTCCAGCTTCACGATGGAGTGGCTCCACAGGAGGAGATCCAGCTCGGCTGGCTGCGGTGCCTCGACGCCATGCTGGAGCGTGACGCGACCTTCCGGACAGGTCTGGTCGCGGCAGGCTGGACGATCTCCGAAGGCGATACCTCCGCCGTCAGCCGCAGGGTCAAGGGAGGTCGTGCTCACGGTGTTGCCGGAGCCTGGACACGGCCTCACGCGCACACTGCCGCGGCTGTGGGGAAGGGAGGCGTTCCCGGATCACCTACGGCCCCCCGCCCACGGACCTCGTCTCTTCGAACGTGCCCGGCTTGCTTTGCGGGCCCACTTCGCGGGTGGGGAGCTGGACCTCGCCACGCGCACGCTGCTGAATCCAGATGAGCCCGAATGCCGGCGAATCATGGACGCCGTAAATGACGCCAATGTCGAGGTCTACCAGGCGTTCTCGTACGTCGCCGAGTGGCTCTACCAGGACGACATTCAGCTGGGCTGGCTGCGTTGCCTCGACGCGATGCTCGCGCGGGACGCGACGTTGCGTGAGGGGCTGGCGGAAGCTGGTTGGTCCGTAAGCGAGGGCGACAAACCCGTGGTGGACTCGAAGGCGAAGGCGAAGGCGGTGATACTCACGGCCCTTCCCGAGCCGGACCATGGGCTGGAGCGGACGCTGCCGCTGATGTGGGGGACGAAGGCTTACCCCCGACGACGATACGAGGCCGGAAGACCTGGAATCGCTACGCGACCACCTTGCCTTCGAGCTGCGCAGGACGGTGGAACTGCGCTGGCGCGACCTGCTGGCCTTTCGTGCGGTCCTGGCTGAGATCGGCGACCTGTTTGGGAGCCCATGGTGCACCACATGCTGGCGACGCCCCTCGACCTGATCGAGGCGAAGGTGCTGGAGCTGTATGAGGAGCTGTGCCGACGGGGTGAACGCTTCCCATCGCCGGAGCGGGACGAGGAGCGCATCGCCCTCTACCGGGAGTGGATACGGTGGGACGACATGAAGGGGCCGGAATCGCCAGGGCAGCCGGGAACCCCACAACCGTGGATGACGCCGCAGATGCAGAAACGGGTGGACGCGCTGGAGGCGCGCCTTGCCGAAGAATTACACGGCAGCGGGGCGGAGGCCGAATGAAAAAGCCCTGGCTGGCGGCAACCGGGCCCGGGCCGGTGCAAGGAGAACGTTGTGCGCGCCCCTGCCTGCCGAGCGTATCAGCGCCCCGGCTAAGCCGTCGTTGACTTCGTCTCGGACTGGAGTGAGTCATGTCCACCGACGCGGGGCAGACGCCCCCGAACGAAGGAGAAGACCAATGACCGGGAACGAGCTGATCGAACTCTTGCAGGACTGCGATGCCGATGCGGAGGTGCGCATCATGAGCCAGGAGGGTTGGCCGTTTGAGAACGCCATCGCCGGGATCGCCGTGCGCGGGGACTTCGCGGGCGAGGAATGCGATTGCGACCACGGCCTCGACGAGCCGCACGAGGAGGGCTGTTCCGCCGCAGGGGAGTACGATGCAGCGAGATGAAACGCGTGACGCGCGCCGTTGATGTCGACGAGCTGGCGGACCTGCTGGAGTGGCCGCCGCGGGCGACGCTGGCGTTCGTGAGCGGCGGCCGGATCGAGGCACTGCCGGTGGCCCTGCGGTACGAGCAGGGGCGGTATTTCGTGGGCCTGGGCGCCGGCATGGAACCACCGGCGGGGCGCGTCAAACTGCTTGTCGACGACGGCCCCTGGTACTTCGACCTGCGTGGCGTCTGGGTGCGGGGCACGCTCGCCGCCTGCCAGGCACGGGCCGGTGCAACCGGCATGCGCGATTGGTGCGAGTTGACGCCGGAGAAGACCGTCGCCTGGCACTACGGCCGCCTGCGGGAGGTGTGAGATGCGTTCTCCGCGCGACCCGGCGGTCCGGCGGTTCCTCCAGCGCTCCACGACGGTGCGCATCGCGACGCTCTCCCCGGCCGCCAACGCGGACATCATCCCGCTCTATTTTGTGCGCTATCGCGGCCGCATTTGTATGGGCACGCGCCGGTCGAACCCCACGGTGCGCGACCTGATCGAGAACCCGGAGGTGGTGCTGCTGTTCCACGGGGAGCGGGGCCGTCAGCCGGACCGGGTGCTGCGCATGCGCGGACGCGCCACCTTCCGGACGGAGCGGAGCGCGCGCGTGCCTGTCTACGCGTTGGCGGCGCTGCGGTACTACCTCGCGCCGGGCGGCATCTGGAACATGGTCCGCAATCGCGACAAGCGGGCGGTGGACGCCCGCTACAAGGGGGAACGCGCTGGCGATGGCGGTGTCATCGAGGTTGTGCCGGAGACGGCGGAGTTCTTGCGGCTCCCGTCCTGACGGTACCCTGTCCCGCCGCCAGCGAATCAAGCCCGGGGATCAAATTTCGTAGCGCTCGACGATGGTGCCGAGCAGGCGGGCGGTGTCGCCGACAGAGATCTGGGGTCGTCCCCGGCGAGCGTCAACGGTTCGCGCTTCGCGGCGCTGCGCGCCATTGACACGCCGCCAGCGCCGAGTTTGCGGACTATTTCGAAGCGCGACGAGATTACGTCGCCCTTCGAAAGCATCTGGGTCTACCCGGGTTAAGCCGGCCGCCACACGCCTCACGACGTGTTCATCGTGGAGTGCCTTGCTGCTCGCACCGAGGGTGAACGCTGGCCGGATTGTCTGCCATGTGAGGACCTTCGAGTAAGAAGTGCTCCCTCGACGCGGACGCTCGCCTCGGTGCATCCTTGCCCTGCCGCATCGCCTTTTGCGACGAGGATGACACCATATGAGCACCGTTGAGAGCCCAAACCCCGCTGGACCGCCCGCGCTTGGTTCTCGTGAATTGCGCGCGGTTGCCCTGAGCAACGAGTACCGGGTAGAGGTCGAGGCAGACCACTACCGGTGGATCCTGGACGAGACTGGTGAGGAGGGTGGCACGGACTCTGGTGCCACGCCGGTGCAGGCGTTCCTCGGCGCGCTGCTCTCCTGCTTCACCATGTCGTTTCAATTTGCGGCCCGGCGCAAGGGTGTGCCGCTCGACCGCATCGAAGGCTGGATCGTGGCCAACGAGGAAAAGTTCATCGAAACGGTTGCGCTTGAACTCCAAGTTTGGAGCGCGGCGCCCGAGGCAGATGTGCGCGAGCTTCTGGCCCACGCCGAGCGCGGTTGTTTCGTGCGGAACGCGCTCAGACCCGACATCGAACTGACCATCGACTTGGTCGTCTCCGGGCCGCGCACCGCCGAGCACGCTTGACTCAAATGACGCTTGAGATCGGTCAAGTAGTCACGCGGCTACACCGTTGGCGCTTCCAGAGCGGCGCCCGTAGCCTTGCCATCCCGCCCGGCGAGGACGACGCGGACAGGCATGGCTCCGCAGCCTCCTGATGAATCTCGGGCTCCCTGATCCTTACAGATCGCTCGTCCAGCCGGAGTTGCCGGCGCACTCCTCGGGATCGCGGCCCTGGTGGGGACCCGTTAGGCCAGCGCGTTGGTGACATTGGCGGCTCCATTCGATGCTCCTATGTTCAAGCTTCAGCTTGTACAAGGAGCTTCAGCTGGCCCGGTGCTTGGATAGCACTCCTGCCACAGTTGCCAAATGGCCCGTACGAGAAAGCGCTTCAACGCCCGCATCGCTTCGCGTCGTGTCTTTCCCTCACTGACGCGGCGATCAAGGTACGCACGCGCGTCCGGCGAAAAGTGCGCCTGGGTGAGGGCGATGCGGTAGAGCACGGCGTTCAACCGCCTGTTGCCGCCTCGATTCAGCCGATGGCGGACTCGTCCAGCCGAGGAAGCCTCAATCGGTGAGGCGCCGGCGTACGCAGCCAGCGCAGAGTCGTTCTTGAAACGGTGGCCCGGGCCGAGGATTCCAGCGAGGACGCCGGCGGTCAACAAGTTCACGCCGATGAGCCGCGTGAGGGGGATGAACCGCGGCGCTGCCAGCATACGCACATGGTCGGTCAGCTGGTCCACCTGCTCTAATGCCAGGGCGAGCCGTTGGGCGAGCCTGCGCGCCGACGCTGCTCGCGCCTGATCGAGCGGGAGAGCACTTGCCGTGTTGTAGCTGAGCAAGATCGCCAGGCCTGCGTGCGACTTCATCGCGGGCAGGCTCTGCTGGTACTGCGGATCGAGCTGCAGGAGCAGGGCGTGAATCTGATTTCGCAGCCTCGTCGCGTCGACGACGGCCGCGTCACGCTCAGTTGCGAGCAGATCGAGCACCGCTGTCTCGTCGTCCATTGCCACCGGCACGAGACCTTCAGCGTCGCGATAGACGTGGAGCGCAACGGCTCGCGCGTCCAGCTGGTCAGTCTTGTCGGACTTCCGTGCGCTCCTTCTCCCGGCCGCCGTCCAGCGCGCGTTGACTTCGAACACGAGCTCACCGTGGGTCACGAGGTAGCGAGCGAGTCCCCGTCCGTAGCCCCACGCTCCTTCAATGCCTACCCGGCGTTCATTTCCGAGGCCTTGGAGCCATTGCGCAAAGCTCTCCCAGCCACGCTCGCTGTTCGTGCCCCGCCAGCCCTCAAGCTCGCGCCCTTGCTCGTCGAGCGCCACGGCGACGTGCACTCGCTTGTGAGCATCCACTCCCACTGTGATCATGCCAACCTCCCCTGATTTAGAGTGTCGCCGGCTCTCGGGCTGACTTACCTCTTTCGGGTCTGCGACTGGCTCCTATTAGGTCAAGCCCGGGAACCCAGCGAGAGGCCGACACTTCGAATCAAGGGCACGTTGCCAGGTCATAGTTGAGTCAGACCTCTCGTTGCGCTGGGGCGAGTAGAGGCCCACGCCGACGGTCTGTACAGACCACGGAAGGGCTCTCTACCAGCTCTCGGTATACAAAGAGGTCATCGTGTAGCGCCCGCACCAAATTAGCTCAGGCTTGTGCTTGCGTCCGGAAGTCCTTTCGAAAGCGACTGGACGAGCCGCTGTCGCAGACGACCGTCAGCGCCGGGTGATTCTGCAAGAGCGAGGCCGGAACGTCGGCACTCACCGGTCCCTCCAGCGCGGCAGCGAGGATCGCTGATTTCGCTTCGCCGCGCGCGAGCAAGATCAGGCGCCGGGCCGCCAGGATCTGGGCCAGGCCAACGGTCATCCCACTGGTTGGCGCGGTGTCCCATTCACGAGACACCTGGACGCGGGTCTCTGGGCTGAGCGTGACCACTCGACAGGCCGACGTGGGCCCGCTGCCCGGCTCGTTGAACGCAATGTGTCCGTTCATGCCGATGCCCAGCACGGCTACATCGAAGCCGCCTGCGGCGGCAATTTCGCGGCAGAATCCGGCTATTTCGATGTCCGGGTTAGCGGCATCATGACGCGGAGTTCGGGTGGGTGGATTGCCCGGGGTTGGCAGGTGTCGCCGAAAGAAGGCTGCGTTCGTACCCGGTTGCGAGTCGTTCGTGCAGTACTCGTCAATTGCGAAGAGCTGTGTGCGTGGCGGGAATACGAACGACTGGAGTGCCATCTCCCGGTATAGCGGCACCGGGGTCTGGCCAGTAGGCAGCCCGATGACCGGTGCCTCAAGACCGGCAATCGCCTGACAGAGCGCGGCGAGTGCTGCCCCTCCAAACTCGCCAGCATCCGCGACGATGAGCGTGGGATGGCTCTCCTGTTCAGCCAACTCGGACCGTCCGGCCAGACATCGCCGACGCGTACGCGGCAAGTGCAATCGCGAGGCTGGCGCGGCCGTCTTCGCCGGTCACGAGCGGCCGCACGGCGCCCTGGATCGCACGTGCGAAGTTGACGAAGGGGTCCACGAATTCGCTCGTCGTGGCGATGGGCGGCGCGATTTTGCGTGCGCCGGCGCCGTCTTGCAGGTTGAGCACGAGCGGTTCGTCGCTCGATCGGCCCATCATCAAGTTCCCAAGCTCGCCGTGAATCGCTATCTGCCGGTCTGGGACCGGCCGTGCCGACCACGACGATTGGACGCTGGCGAGGATGTCGTCCTGGAAACGCATCAGCACCATGGCGTTGTCATCGGCGAACGTGGGCTTGAGTACGCGCGCGGTCATCGCCGCGACCTCGACCACCGGAAGGCCGACCATCCAGCGAAGCAGGTCGATCATGTGGATGCCCATATCGAGCAGAGAGCCACCACCCGCCTGACCTTCCTGCCAGAACCAGTCGGAGGTCGCCCCCCAAAATTCATCTGGCCCCGCGTGCATGAAAATGCCACGGGCGGAGAAGATGCGGCCCAGCGCCCCGTTGGCGAGGAGGCCCTGCATTGCGGCGTAAATGGGCACGAAGCGAAGGTTGTGCGCGACAGCGAAAACCACGCCCGCCTGGCGGGCCGCGGCAATCATGGCATCGGCCCCGGCGAGCGACGTCGCCATCGGCTTCTCTACCAGGACATGCTTGCCCGACTGAGCAGCGGCGATGGCGATCTCGGCGTGGAGCGCGTTCGGCGTGCAGATGTCGATGGCGTCGATGTCGGGATCGACAACAGCTTGCTGCCACGAGTCGAGAACACGGGGGTGGCCGAACTGTGCTGCGACCGCTTCTGCCGTGGTGCGGTGCCTGCTGACGACCGCGGCGAGCTCAGCTTCCGGGGCAGCAGCGTACGACGGCAGGTGAGCACGCTGAGCGATCAGGCCGCAGCCGATGACCGCAACACGAACTGGACGTGCGGCGCTCACCGGGCCACCACGGTGCGCTGGTAGACAATCGCTCCGCGGACGATCGTCGCTTCGACTTCGAGGCTGTTGTTGAGGAGCGCAAGGTCCGCATACAGCCCGGCTGCGATGGTGCCCGTTTCGGACTCCACGCCGATCGCACGGGCGGCGTTGGTCGCGGCCATTGATGCGAGACCGTCAAGCCCAACGCCAGGCAGGCGGGAAGCGTTTCGCAGTCCTTGATCGAACGTTCCGACGCTTCCGGCAAGAGTGCCGTTGGCCAGCCGCGCGCTGTGATCTTTGACGATAACCGTCCGCGCCGGTGATTCGTAGACGCCGTCCGGCATGCCCGAATACATCGAGCCATCGGTGATCAGGGCGACACCGGCCGGTCCCCGGCTGCGGACGAGCGCAGCGGCGGCGGCAGGGTGGACGTGAACGTGATCGAGGATGAGCTCAGCGAGGAGGGAATCGCACGTGAGCGTAGCGCCGGCAAGCCCGGGCGCGCGATGGTCGAGCGGCGACATCGCGTTGAAGGTGTGGTTCGTGATGCTGCCGCCGGCCTCCACGCCTGCGAGCGACTCGTCGTAGGTAGCGTTGCTGTGGCCAAGCGATACAGCGATCCCGGCCTCGCGGGCGGCGCGGATAAATTGGAGCGCGCCCGGCAACTCGGGGGCGACATTGACGCGTCGAATACGGCCTTCTGACGCGGCTATGAGCTCGCGCAGCTCTCCCACATCCGGCGTGCGCAGGTGCTCGGCGTTCCACGCCCCCTTGCGGGCCGCGCTGATGAACGGCCCCTCCATGAAGACACCGGCGATGCGGGCACCGCCGGTGTCAGTTTCGGCAGCTTCCGCTGCCTGGGACACCGTCGCCGCGATTGCTTCGATGGTCGGCCCTGCACCGAGGCCGGCGTAACAGGCGGTCACGCCAGCGCTCGCCATCGCGCGGGACACGGCTTTCGCCGCTTCCGCTCCCTCGCCGAAGCTGTGGCCGTCGGCACCATGGACATGCAGGTCGATGAATCCCGGGAGAAGCACGTCGCACCGCAGCACACGTGCTCCGTCGGGCACCGGGATGCGCTCCGCGCGGTCGACAGCCGCGATGCGCGCGCCATCAATGAGGACAGCCGCCTTTTCGAGTATTCCGGAGTGCGTGGCGGCGCGCTCGGCGAGGACGACGGTCACGGTCACGCTGGGCTTACCCGGACTGTGCTGCCGGTGCGCGCCGCCTCATAAAACGCGAGGCAGGCGGCGAGGTTGTCGCGTGCGGCCTGCGCCGACGACATCGGCTCCTCGTCACCGGTCATACAGCGGACGACGTGCCGCATGAAGCCTCCTTTGGCGGGTGGCGGGGAGGCGAGGAACCAGCCTTTCACGCCGAAATCGCCGTTGACGGCCATCTTTCCGGTTGCCGAATCCATGATGAGCGAGCCTTTCGTGCCGACGATCTCGATCACCTCGCGCGACGCGCCCGGGTTCGAGGTCCACGTGTCTTCGATCGTGCCGACGGCGCCGTTGGTGAAACGAAAGATGCCGTGGCCGTAGTCCTCGAAAGGGATGTCTTTGTGGCGCACGTTGGCAACCATGCCCGTGGTCTCCGCCACATCGGTGCCGAAAAGCCACCGCAGGACATCGATGTGATAGACCGCGTGGTCGATGAAGGCGCCGCCGGGCGCGCGCCCAGGGTCGGTGAACCAGCCCGGCGACGTCGCGCCCGGCCAGGCCTGCGGCAAACCTGCCCGAAAGCTGCAGTGCGCAGTCAGCACGTCCCCGATGCGGCCCGAATCGATCCACTCGCGAAACTGAATGTTCGCCGGCGACAGGCGGCGCGCGGCGTCGTTCGGGAAGTAGGGGCGTCCTGTCCGGGCGACGGTCGCGACCAATGCATCGGCCTCCGCGACGCTCACGGCAAGCGGCTTAATCGCACAGACCGCTTTCCCCGCCTCAAGCGCCTGCGTCGCGAGTCCCGCGTTCTGTTCGGTGCTGGTGAAGCTGCAGACGACATCGACATCGTCACGTTCGATCACGGCGGCG
>Ga0307373_10013870_pt1 | contig 11191 bp, 11 predicted proteins | sample OX2MG_FD_202534 | JGI IMG/M metagenome (GOLD analysis project Ga0307373, IMG submission 202534) | Soil microbial communities from Risofladan, Vaasa, Finland - OX-2 | ecosystem: Environmental > Terrestrial > Soil > Coastal area > Acid sulfate soil | place: Finland: Risofladan, Vaasa | collected... | reverse complement strand
AGGCGGTCCTCGCCGATCTCGCGACGTTCATCCCGACCCGCGAGCGATCCGTCGGGGGTGCCACCTCGTTCGCGTCCGGGGGTGGGGCCCGGGAGCGCGTCCCCGTCACCTCGGAGGACGCGGCGACGATCCTCCTGCGGTTCGCCGGCGGCGCGCGCGGCACCGCCCTCGTCAGCCAGGTGAGCCCCGGTCGCAAGAACGCCTTCACGCTCGACCTGGCCGGTTCGGAACGATCGCTCGCCTGGGCCCAGGAGGAGCCGGAGGAGCTGCGGATCGCGGGGTTCGATCGGACGGAGGTGCTGCGGCGCGATCCCTCTGCCGTCGCGACCGACCCGGGGGCACCAGCCGGCCCGCGGGCGCCGGCCAGCCCGGGGGCACCAGCCCTCCCCGCCGGGCATCCGGAGGGTTGGGGCGACGCCCTGCGCGACCTCTTCCGGCCGTTCTACGCGGCGGTGGCGGCGAACGAGCCTCCGCCACGGGCAGGCGACGCCCCCTATCCGACGCTCCGGGACGGTGCGAGGGGCATCGAGTTCGTGGAGGCGGTACTGCAGAGTGCGACGGAAGGCCGCTGGACTGCGCTCGTGCCGATCGGTTGACCTGACGCGGGCGCACCACGCCTCATGGTTCCGACACGTGACGCGGTACGCCCGCCGCCAAGGGTAGCCGCTCTCCGCCGCGGAGTGCCGAGACGGTCGGAGTGCCGAGGTCGCACCTGAGCCGGCAGCGGCGGGTTTTCATCCTCGCGCCGTCGCCGGGTGTGGCGCTACCGTCCGGGTCCAACCATCTCCGGCCAGGGGAAATCATGAGCAAGCATCTCGCCAGGGTGATCGGAACACTCGGGATGACGGCCGTCCCGGTCGTTCTCCTGTCCGGCCTGTTGACCTCGGGCGCGGCCGCCGTCAGCGGACCCTCACCAGTCGGGCTCGGCACGGCCGGGAACTTCGCGGTCCTGGCCGGCTCCACCATCACCAACACGGGCCCGACCACGATCAGCGGCGACGTCGGGTTGTGGCCTGGATCGGCAGTGACCGGCTTCAGTTCCGTGACACTGAACGGGAGCCTGCACGTGGCCGACTCGGTCGCGCAACTGGGCCAGCGGGATCTGCTCACGGCGTACATGGATGCCGCCGGCCGGACGCCGTCGACCGTGGCCACGGAGCTCGGCGGCCAGACGCTTACCGCCGGCGTCTATGCCGCCACATCGGGCACGCTCGGACTGACCGGGACCCTCACCCTCAACGCCCAGGGTGACCCCAACGCAGTGTTCATCTTCCAGTCCGCATCCACGCTCATCACCGCGTCGGGGAGCTCGGTGGCCCTGGTCAACGGAGCGCAGGCCTGCAACGTCGTCTGGCAGATCGGCAGTTCCGCGACGATCGGCACATCGACGAGCTTCAAGGGCACCATCCTGGCCCTGACCTCCGTCACGGTGACCACCGGCGCGACGCTCGACGGCAGGGCATTGGCGCGCAACGGTGCCGTCACGCTTGACTCGGACGTCTTCAGCAGGTCGACCTGTACGACCGCTGCGCCGACGCCGACGGCCACCCCGACCCCGACGGCGACCACCACCCCGACCCCGACGGCGACCACCACCCCGACGGCGACCACCACCCCGACGGCGACGCCGGGGCCGACAGGCAGCGTCGCCTTCGTGTCGCCGCCGCCGACCTCGACCCTCGGTGGCCCAATCGGCACCCCCGGTGACAGCTGGCGGATCGTGCTGATCGGCCTCAGCGCGGTCGTCGCGAGCGTCCTCCTCCTCGCCCTGAGCGCGAGCCCATTGCAGCGCCGACGCCGTTAGCCGACGAGTCCCCGGCGTGGCCACCCCGCCGCCACTCGAGGTGAGTGGACCGGCAGACGAACCGCACATCGATCCGGCTCGACCGGCGGATCCGGCCATCGAACAGCGGCGGCGCGAGCCCAACCGGCTCAAGCGAGCCCTGCTGATCCTGGGCCCGGGATTCGTGACCGGCGCATCCGACGACGATCCGTCGGGCGTCGCCACCTATGCGCAGGCCGGTGCGAGCTACGGCTTCGCGACCCTGTGGACCACGATCGTCATGTTCCCCATGATGACCGCGGTCCAGTACATCTCGGCCAAGGTGGGGCTCGTCAGCGGGCGCGGCCTCGGCGGTGTGCTGCGCGAGCACTATCCGCGCTGGGTGCTCTACCCCACCCTCCTTGCCCTCGTCGTCGCCAATACCATCAACGCCGGCGCCGACATCGGGGCGATCGCCGCCGCCATCAACCTTCTCCTGCCGGTGCCCGCCGTCGTGTTCGTGATCCCGATCGGCGTCGCGATCGTGGTGATCCAGGTCCTCGGCTCGTACCAGTTCATCGCGCGGATCTTCAAGTGGCTCGCCCTGGCCCTCCTCGCCTATATCGCGAGTGCCCTGTTCACCCACCCGGACGTCGGGGCGGTCCTCGCGGGCAGCCTCGTACCGACCATCCGGCTCGACCCGCAGTACATCGGGATCATCGTGGCCCTGTTCGGGACCACGATCTCGCCCTACCTGTTCTTCTGGCAGGCCAGCCAGGAGGTCGATGAGCAGATCCAGATGGGCCGCCGCCGCCTCTGGCAGCGCCAGGGGGCGAGCCGGAAGGAGCTCCGCTACGCGCTGTGGGACACCACCGCCGGGATGGTCTTCTCCGAGGTCGTCGCCTACTTCATCATCCTCACCACCGGCGCCACCCTCTTCGTGGCGGGCAAGCACGACATCGGCTCGGCGACCGATGCCGCCCAGGCCCTGCGCCCGCTCGCCGGCGACTGGGCGGTGGCCCTCCTCGCCATCGGGCTCATCGGCGCGGGCGTCCTGGCCGTGCCGGTCCTGACCGGAGCCGCGGCCTACGGAGTGGCCGAGGCGTTCGGCTGGAGGTCGGGCCTGGATCGGAGCCTCGCGCGAGCGCCGCAGTTCTACGCTGTCATCGTCGCTGCCACGATCATCGGCATCGGGATCAACTTCGTTGGCATCAACCCGATCACCGCCCTCGTCGTCACGGCCGTGATCAACGGGCTGTTCGCAGCGCCCATGCTCGTCGTCCTCATGCTCGTCTCGAACGATCGGCGGGTGATGGGCACGCGGACGAACGGACGGCTGCTCAATGCCGTCGGCTGGCTGACAGCAGCGGTGATGGCCCTCGCCGCCGTCGCCCTCATCGTCACCACCGTCCTCGGCTAGCCGGTTCGCGTGCTCGGGTGGGTCCGCCGCCAGCGGTAGAAGTCGCGCCAGATGAGCCGGTGGATCGGGATCCAGCGAGGGATGTCACGCAGGACCGGGATGTAGGGCACGAGCGCGAGCAGGAGGGTCACCCCGAGCATCGTGAGGACGACGAGCAGGTCGGCGTTCGGCGCCGAGTTGTAGGGCGGGACCTGGTACCACATCGAGTACAGCCAGAGCCAGGCTTGCCCTGGGTAGCTGCCAGTCTCGTTCATCATCCCCCACTGGTTGCCCAGAAGGTGGGCGTTCGCTGCGAGTCCGGCGAGGTATGCGCCGTCGCCCATGAAAAGCAGCGGTCGGGTGTAGTCGGTCTCGAAGAATCGGTCGCCGGCGACGAGAAGGCCGTCGAGGCCGCCTGAGCGTGCGTCGCTGAGCAGGTTCGCCAGCAGGACAGGTACGGGCCCGTAGCGGCCTGCCGCGACGGCGACTCCGCCGTCCTGGGTGGTCGCACTCGCGAGTGCATCCGTATAGGTGGTGAGCCAGCCCTGGCGGGTAGCCTCATCCGCCGATGCGTACGTCGCCAGGGCCGCGGTGAGGTCCGGATTCCCGACCGCGGCGGCGCCGAGCGGCCCGAGCACGAAGTCCTGGGCCGGATCGAGGCGGATGGTGTTGCCCGCCCACCGCTGGGGCGCAAGCGGCCCGAGCGTCTGGACCGAGTCCGAGCCGTTGGTGTACGGCGGCCCGTAGGCGGCGCTGAAGCTGGTGCCGGCGAGTTCCGACGCGGCGGTCCTCGCGAAGTCGATGGGGTCCGCGCGGGCCCACGTCTGGATCGTCAGCGGCGCGACGTCGGGTGATGACAGCGCGAGCGCGAGCAGGAGGATGACCACCCCGGATGCCGCGAATGCGAGGACGAGCTCCTTCACGAGGTCGTAGGGGACGGTCGGGATCCCTCGGTAATACGCGTCCTGGTCGATTGCCGGTTCCTTCATGACGTGGTGTCGGGTCGCTGGCCGCCGTCGTCAACGGGCGACTGCACCTCGATCGGCCTCACCACCCCCCGCATCCGGACCTGGACGACGTGGACGACCACCAGGGTGGTCACGAGGATCGGCAGGAGCATCACGTGGATGCCGTATATCTGGCCGAAATCGAGGACGTTGAAGAACGCTCCGGCGCCCGTCGCGTTGATGCCGTCCTTGGCGTTGAGGGCGATCCATTGTGCGTCGAGATTCTGCTGCGAGACGTAGCCGGTGAAGCCGGTCACGAGGCTGACGACGAAGATGACCACGCCGACGATCCAGGTCGTCGCGCGCCCATTTCGCCACGATGCCATGAAGTACTGGCCCCACAGGTGGAGCACCACGAAGACGAAGAAGACCTGGACCGCCCAGAAATGGACGCTGTTGACGAAGCGCCCGATCCCGGAAACGTGCCACCAGCCGGGCCCGAAGAACGCCAGCACGACGCCGCTGCCGATCACCCAGATGAGCGCGGTGATCGCGACGACCCCGAACACGTAGACCCACGAGCCGACGAAGAATGGCTGGCGCACGGGCAGGAGGTGGGCGAGGGGGAGGCGCCGCTCGAGCAGGCGCCGGATCGCGCCAGTCCAGGTCGCGTCGGTCGGCTCGGGCGCCGACGGCCTAGTCGGAGCGCTCATCGCCGTCATCGACGGCCCGGCGATGTCCAGGGAACGGCGCGAGCAGTGCGGCGATGAAGAGGGCGATCATGCCGACGATCACCACGAGGTTCGGAACGGAGATGACGATGAAGGCGATCTGGACGTAGGTGGCCGGTGTATCCATCGCCTCAGCTGCCGGCCGCCGAGAGCGCGACCGGGAGGACGACGAGGATGAGGAACCCCGCCACGATCAGCATCGCAGCGCGCTCGATCAGGGCGGAGGCCAACGCTCGCGGACCGGTCATCATGATGATCGTCACCCTTGGCGGGAGATGTGGATCCGGCCGGGGCGACTGACGATGGCTGACCCGACGATGACCGCCGGCGCGATCGCCGCGAGGGTGATGAGCCGGGGGGCGCCGGCAAGATAGAGTCCCGCGGCGAAGCCCAGCGAGGCTGCCGCAAGGATGCGCAAGGTCGGATCGGGCATCGTCTGGAGGGAGCTCGTCGTCTGCTGGGCTCCGCTCAGCGCCACGTCGATCGCGTCGGGCAGCCGGTCGGCGAACTCCTGGACGTTGCGGGCCAGATCGGCACCTCCCGCGCGCGTCGCCTCGACAGATCTGCCGGCGAGCGAACGGGCCTCGGCGACGGTCATGGCTCATTCCCTTCGATCGCGCTGAACACGTCGATCGTGACGAACACCGGGCTCAGCCGTTGCTTCCGCGTCGCAGGCCGCCCCGCGAACCGCCGAACGCTCGGACGATGGCGATGAGGATCACGGCGCCGATGACGGCCACCACGATGCTCTCGAGATTGATGCCGCTGACATCGGCGAGGCCGAGGACGGAGCCGGCGAGGAACCCGCCGATGACGGCTCCCACGATGCCGACGACGATGGTCATGACGATGCCTTCGCCGGCACCCATGATGAAGTTGGCGATGAAGCCCGCGATGGCTCCCAGAACGATCCAGGCGATGATGCCCATGGGTGCTGCTCCTTCTTTAACCGGACGGGTCCAATCGCCTCGGGCGACGGCCGACTGCGGTGGAACCGTGATCTGGTGGTGACGCTAGCCCGTCTCGGGTCGTCGCGCGAGGATGAAAACCATGGCGGGCCTCCCCGCTGGGAGTTCGCGCAGATAGCGATCCTGGGCGGTGTCCATGAGCGAGGGTTTCCATCCTCGCAAGGCGGTCCGCAGGGCGATACGGTGCGGGCGGCGTCGCGAGACAGCGCCCCGCTCGTCTCGCGTCCCTTGCACCGGTGTGAGGACGTGCACTGCCTCGGTTACAGCGGATTCTGGATCCACTGCCCGACACCCGTGGTCGGCCTGCTGCCGTTCGAGCGGACCATGTTCGATGGCGTGGCCGCGATCGTGACGATCGTGGCGCTGGCGTTCATCGTCCTGGTCACGACACTCACGGTGTGGCACATGACCGACGGACTCGCGATGGGATCGCGGGTACGGCGCCGCGGCCGTGATGAGACGATCGTCCGGACCCGGCGGCACGTCGAAGCGTGCCGCTCTCATATCGAGCTCGTGAGACGCGCCCAACGGTACCAACGGATCAGCGAGCCACACCGGGGCTCCGAAGACGCTCAACCTTCGGGCTTGATCCAGCCTTCCCTGCGCGCGAGGTGGACGAGGCTCGAACGGTTCGACACGCCGTAGCGGTCGAACAGGCGTCGCATCTGGCTCTCGACGGTCTTGAGCCGGATGCCCATCCGGGCTGCGACCTCCTGGTTCGTGCTTCCCTGCTCGATCAGCTGGATCGTCTCGAGCTCGCGTGCCGTCGGGGCGGGCAGCGCGCGCCGGGCAGCCCGCAGCATGTCCGGTCCGAACACGCGATGTCCGTCGGCCGCCTCGTGGAGGACCTTGACGATGGCTTCGGCAGGCGCGAGCTTCGACACGTAGGCCACCGCGCCACGGGCGATGGCCTTGGCCAGGAACGCGGTGCTGTTGTACGCGCTGTACATCACGAACGCAGGCCGGTCTCGACCGGCGAAATCGCCCAGCAGATCGAGGCCTCCGTCCTCGCCGCCCTGCATGACGTCGCAGAGAACCACGTCCGGGTCGCCCTGCTCGATGAGTGTCCGCCCCGTCGTTCGATCGTCGGCCGTTCCGATGACGGTGATGTCGGGCTCGGCTCCGAGCAGGGCCGCCAGTCCGTCCGCGATCGCCTGGTGGTCCTCGACGATGACGAGCCTGATCACCGTCGATGCCGGTCCGTCGGCATCGGCAGGCGCACCCTGATCGTCGCGCCCGCGCCCTCCTTCGAGTCCGCCTCGATCGTTCCCCCGTGTGCGGCCACGATCTCGTGGGTGATGAAGAGGCCCAGGCCGAGCCCCGCCCGAGCCGCGCGATGTTCCTGGGCGACGCGCGAATAGCGGCTGAAGAGTCGCGGGATCTCGTCCGCCGGGATGCCCCGCCCGTCGTCAACCACGGCGACCTCGGCCATTTGTCGAACGACTCGGAGGCGCACCGTCACGTGCTTGGCGGCACCGTGGAGCAGCGCGTTGGTGATGAGGTTGAAGAGGACCTGCTCGATGCGCCCGGGGTCGGCCTCGACGATGAGTCGCTGCCGGCGGGCATGGCAGGCGACGCTCGCCGCGTCCTCCGAAAGGACATCCTCGATGTCGGCGACGCGGCGGCAGAGGGCCACCAGGTCGACCCGCTCGCGCTCGAGGGTGAGGCCCCGTTCGGTCATGAGGCTGAGATCGAAGAGGCGGTCGCTCAGCTCGCCGAGGTCCCGCGTCTGGGCGAGCGCGCTGGCGGCATATTCAACGGCTTTGCCGTCCCGTTCCGGATCGAGCCGGCGCACGAGGAGTTGCATGTAGCCGTGGAGGGCGGCGATGGGCGTCCGCAGCTCGTGACTCGCGGCGGCCAGGAACCGCTCCTGGAGTTGGCGCAGGCTGCGGTCGCTGACGTCGCGGATGACCATGACGCTCGCCCACTCGTGGTTACGCTCCACGAGGGGCGCTCCGCGCGCCTCGTACCAGCGGCGGGAACCGTCGGCGGCCCCGATCGAGAAGTCGGCGCTGAAGGCTTCGCCGCGTCGAGCCAGTTCCTGCGGCCAGCGTTCCGGTGGGAGGGGCTGCCCGGACTCATCCTCCGGCACGATCGGCGTGCGAGGATCGCCGAAGATCTCGACGTAGGCACGATTCCACTCCACCGGCCGGCCGTCGGGATCCACGGCCAGGACCGCGTCACCCATCCCGGCGAGGATGGAGGCCATCCGGTCGCGCTCACGGGCGAGGCTGTCCTTCTCGTCCGCCAGTTCGGTCGTGCGGACGGCGAGATCCTCGTTGGCGACGTTGAGCTCCTCGACGCTCGCCTGCAGTTCCTCGTTGAGCGTCTCGAGTTCCTCGTTGGAAGCCTGCAGCTCCTCGGTGAGCGTCTCCGCCTCTTCGCGGGCAGCCTGGGCATCCTCCGCTCCGATGACCAGCATGTCGTTGGCGGTCCGCAGCCGATCGTTGGCGTCGGTCACCTCGGCGTTGGCCACGGCCAGCCTGTCGGACGCCTCTCGGGCCTGGTCGATCCGATCGCGCAGTCCCGCCGCGATCTCCCGCTCGGTGGTGATGGCGGTCACGTCGGCGACGACGATCACCACCCCGGCGACGGAAGCGGCCGGTCGCGCCCGCAGGGGAGCGCAGGTCACCTCCAGATGGATCGGCGTGCCGTTGACAGGATCGAGTTCCGCCGATCGGTGGACGCCAGTCACGACCTCGCCTTGCAGGGCCTTCCGGATCGACGCCCGCAACGGGCTGGCGGGCAGCGACTCGGCAAGGTGGATGAAGTCCTCGCCGAGGGCCGAACCATGGATGCCCAGCAGCCGACGCGCGGCGGGATTGATGCGCAGGGTCTCGTAGCGCGGGCTCACCGAGACGACGCCGATCGGGAGTTCGCGCAGGATGGGAGCGACCTGATCCTCCGGGAAATGTGGCGGCGCAGCCATCGGACGCGGTGTGAACCCCACGTCGAGGAGGCGCCGAGCGTCCTCGATGTGGTTGGATGTCGAGAGTCGCGGTGGCGGCATCACCGCCGGGCCATCCCGGCGGTAGATCCTGAGGGTGGGACGCTCGGCCACGAACGCCTCGTTGAGGACGCCGGCGCTCTCCGACGTACCCAACACGAGCCAGCCACCCTGGCGCAAGGCGTAGGCGAAGACCTGCAGCACCCGCCGCTGCAACTCCGGGGCGAAGTAGATGAGCACATTGCGGCAGACGATGAGGTCGAGGTGCGGGAATGGCGGTCGCACGGCCAGGTCGTGTTCCCCGAAGACGACCAGGCTCCGGACCTCTGCGGACACCTCGTATTCGTCCCTGATGACGATGAAATGGCGACGCAGTGTCGCCGCCGGCACGTTACGGACGGCGGCACTGCCGTACACCCCGTGCCGGGCGAACGCCAGCGCCGTGGTATCGACGTCGGTGGCGAAGATCCGCACGTCGAGGTTCTCGCGCTCGTCGCCCAGCGCGTCGATGACGAGCATGGCGATGGTGAAGGCTTCCTCGCCCGTCGCGCAGCCGGCGCACCAGATGCGCAGCTCTCCGGTGGTGCGGGCATGAGCGATCGCCGCCGGCAGCACGTGGTCGCGGAGATGGTCCATGACCTTCGCGTCCCGGAAGAACCCCGTCACCTTGATGAGGAAGCTGGCCGCGAGTCGGGCATACTCATCCGGATCGCGATCGAGGAGGCCCAGGTAGTCGGCGAGGGTCGCCTGCCCGGTCGCGCTCAGGCGGCCCTTGAGGCGGCGCATCACGGTCGGACGCTTGTAGGCCGTGAAATCGATGCCACTGCGCTGTTGCAGCTGCGCGAGGAGCAGGCCGATCTGCTTCTCGTGGTCAGGCTTCCGGTCCTTCGAGTCGCTGGCGATCAGATCACGAAGCAGCGCTCCGATGGCCATCGGCTCGGCCATCGCGTCGACCGATCCGATCGACAGCGAGAGCGGCATCGAGGGGAAGCCGGCCGTCTCCGGATCCTGGATGATGACGGTGCCGCCGGCTGCCTTGACCTCGCGCGCGCCGGCCGCTCCGTCCGATCCACTTCCGCTGAGGATCACCGCGATGACACCCTCGCCCATCGCCGTCGCCGCGCTTCGCAGGATGCGGTCGATGGACGGGGCCGGCCGTCGCGCGCCGGGCTCGTGCATGGAGAACGAGCTCCCCGAGATCTCGACGTCCCGATTGTTCGGCAGGACGTAGACGACGCCGGCCTCGAGCAGCTCGCCCGCGGCGGCGACCCGCACCGGGAGCGGCGAGTTGCGGCCGAGGATGGCGTCGAGGTGACTCGGTCGCGATGGATTCAGGTGCTGCGCGATGACCACGGGGGCGGCGAGATCGATCGGCAGCGATCGAAGCAGCTCGGAGACAGCCTCGACGCCGCCCGCCGAGGCGCCCACTACGATCAGATGGTCCACTGATGGCCCAGCGCTGCGGCCCATGCGATCTCAGCTCACGTAGCGAGACAGGTCGTCGCCGGCGGACCGCTCGATCGGGAACACCTCCACCGGCGACATCGTCCGGGATCGCATCATAGCCCTCCGTCGATGCATCGCCCGACCGCAGCAAGAGCGATGCCCCGGCGTCTGCTCCCCCAGGAACGGCGGCCGGGGCATCTGGGACATTCGACGCACCCTGCGCGCGACGCACGCTGGGAGCGCGAGGTTAACGGCGTCAGCGGCGTGCCTGTGAGGATGAAAACCCTGCAACGCTGGGCGCCTGACGCCCACGCGACGTCCCGCGTCGTCGCGCTATGCTCCGGCCAGCCGATCGGAGCGCGTCGACCTTGGCCGCGTCCGTCAGCCCGCCCACACGAGGGAAGGATGGCCGCCGAACCAGCCTCCTCCGCCGAAGCCGGCTGGCCGCGCCTGGTACTGCTGCGCCACGGTGCGACGGTCGCCCCGCCGGGGGTCTACCTCGGATCGCGCGACGATCCGCCGTTGAGCGCCCGCGGCGCGGTGCAGGCCCAGCGGGCCGGCGTTCGGCTCGCCGGGCGAGGTTTCCGGCTCGTGCTGGTCTCGCCGTTGCGGCGAGCCCGTGAGACCGTCGCGCTGGCCTTGCCCGCGACCCATCCGACGGTCGAGCGCCGACTGGTGGAGCTCGACATGGGCGAGTTCACCGGGCTGACGTGGGAGCAGATCAAGGGCCGGGACCGGGAGGCCGCGCTGCGCTGGCGTGCCGGGGACGCGGCCCCGGGAGGCGAGGACGCCTGGCACCTGTGGCGACGCACCGTCGAGCTCGGGCTCGAACTCGCAGACGGCCTGGCCGGCGACGAAGATGCCCTGCTGGTCGCCCACAGCGGCCCGATCCGAGCTCTCATCGGCAGCGCCCGCGGCCCGTCTCCAGCGGACGTCCGCCCGGTGCGAGTGCCCCATGGCGGCTTGCGCTGCGTGCGCCTGACGCCAGCCG
>Ga0307373_10013867_pt1 | contig 11197 bp, 10 predicted proteins | sample OX2MG_FD_202534 | JGI IMG/M metagenome (GOLD analysis project Ga0307373, IMG submission 202534) | Soil microbial communities from Risofladan, Vaasa, Finland - OX-2 | ecosystem: Environmental > Terrestrial > Soil > Coastal area > Acid sulfate soil | place: Finland: Risofladan, Vaasa | collected... | reverse complement strand
GGCGCCAGCGCGCTCAGGCGCAGCGTCTGGCCTACGGCGCGGTGCAGCGGCGGGGGACCAGCGATGCCGCGATCGAGCGCCTCTGCGATCGGGGCCTCGGGCTGATCGACCCGCCGGTGCTGGCCGGTCTGCGCCTCGGGCTCTACGAGCTGCTGTTCGCCGACGCGACCCCCGACCACGCCGCGGTGGACCAGGCGGTGGAGCTGGTCAAGCGCGCCGGCGCCGCCCACGCCGCGGGCCTGGTGAACGCCGTGCTGCGGCGGGCCTCGCGCGAGCGAAGGTCGCTCGGCCAAGCGCTGCTGGGGCAGGACTCCACCCCCGAGACGGCGGCCATCGCCCACTCGGCGCCGCTCTGGCTGGCGCGAATGTGGTGGCGTGAGCTGGGGCCCGAGGCCGCGCGCTCGCTGCTTGGGGCCTGCAACGAGCCGGCCGAGGTTGCCTACACAACCGCCGCCTCTGGCTCCCCGCGCGCGGATGCCGGTCCCCACAGCGGCGAGCGAGGGGCCGCCGATCTCTCGGCGCGCGAGCTTTTGCTGGGCGAGCTGGCCGAGGCGGGAATCGGGGCCCGGGCGGCGCGGGCCGGGTGGCCGCTGGGGGCGGCCGAGACGATTGTCCTTGAGGGGCGGGGCGGGGATCGGCTGAGCGCCCTGGTCGAGGAGGGCAGGCTGACTCCCCAGAGCCGGGGCTCCGCCGCCGTGGTCGAGGTGCTCGACCCGCGGGGCGGCGAGCAGGTCCTCGACCTCTGCGCCGGCCCGGGGATTAAGACCGGCCAGATCGCCGCCCGGATGGGCGATCGCGGCGAGGTGGTCTCGCTCGAGCGCGACGGCGCCCGCGCCGCGCAGGTCGCCGCCCAGGCGGTGCGGCTTGACCTGCGCAGCGTCACCGTGATCGAGGCCGACGCCACCGAGCTGGAGATCGCGCCGGGATTTGACCGGGTGCTCCTCGACGCCCCCTGCTCGGACCTCGGCGCTCTGGCCTCCAGGCCCGACGCGCGCTGGCGCAAGTCGCCGCGGGCGATCGAGCGGCTCGCCGAGATGCAGCGCCTGGCGCTGGCGGGCGCCGCGCGGGCTCTGAGGCCGGGCGGCGTTCTCGTTTACTCCACCTGCACGATCTCGCGCCGGGAGAACGAGGATCAGATCTCCGCCCTGCTCGGGGCCTCGCGGGCCGGCGAGGCCCCGCCGCTTGAGGTCGAGGACCTCGGCGCCCGGGCCCCGGGCCTGGCCTCCCCCCTCGATCGGCGCTGCCTTCAGCTTTGCCCCGACCGCGATCGCACCACCGGTTTCTTCATCTGCCGCCTGAAGCGCAATGATGGAGCGCGATGAGTGAGGTTGGTGAGCGCGACAGCCCCCTGCGGCGGGCGCCGTGCCCGGGCTGCGGCGAGCCGTGGCTGCGTCCGACGCAGCTCCCGGGCCGCTTTCGCTGCGTGTACTGTCTGCGCCGCTTTGAGTTGGTTTCCCAGTGCCCCAACTGCGGCGAACACCAGACGATCGCCAGGATGAGCCACACCGAGGACATGCAGTGTCAGACCTGCGGTGCGTCGATGCTCCGGCCGGTGTGAGTGCAGGCGATGAGGGACTTGCTCGGCTCTCCCCAGGTCGCCCCATCGATTCTCTCGGCCGACTTCTCGCGCCTGGGCAGCCAGGTCGCCGAGGTGATGGACGCCGGGGCACGGGTGATCCATGTGGACGTGATGGACGGTCACTTCGTCCCGCCGATCACGATCGGACCGCTGATCGCCGGGGCGATCGCCGACCAGGTGCACGCGGCGGGCGGCGCGGTCGACGTCCACCTGATGATCGAGGCCCCCGAGCGCCAGATCGAGGCCTTTGCCCAGGCCGGCGCCGACTCGATCACCTTTCATGCCGAGGCGACGCCCCACGCCAACCGCACCCTGGGCGCGATTCGCGGCCTCGGCTGCCTCGCCGGGGTGGCGATCAACCCCGGCACGCCGGTCGAGGCCCTCGCCGAGCTGGCGGGATTCGCCGACCTCGTCCTCTGCATGACGGTCAATCCCGGCTGGGGAGGCCAGGCCTTCATCCGGTCCTCCCCGCAGAAGGTGACCCGTCTCACCCCGCTGGTCGGGGGGGCCAAAATCGAGGTGGACGGGGGCATAGACGCGACCACCGCCGGCCCGATGGCCGCGGCGGGCGCCTCCCTCTTCGTCGCCGGCTCGGCGATCTTCACCGCGCCCGATCCGGGATCCGCCTACGAGGAAATCCTCGCCGCGATCAGTTAAAGCGCGGCCAGCCCCTGCGGGGTGCGAGACCGCCAGGCTGCAGCGGGCCCCCGCGCGAGAGCTGAATCAGACGTTCTCGTCGATCATCGCCAGCCGGGCCTCCAGCTCCTGCGGCGAGCCGGGCGCGACCAGGTCCTCGGAGCGCTCGCGCGGGCGGCGATAGACGTAGTAGAGAAGGGAGAAGAGAACGCCGGCGGCGAGGAGGAAGCCGACCTCCACCCGGAGGAACTCATTGCCCACCAGCGGCACGAAGTTCCAGCCGATGAAGAGGGCGGCGCAGCTGATCCAGCGCAGCGCGGCTCGCCGCACCTGTCCCTGCGCGACGCAGGCCTGGTTGACGGTCACCGAGGAGAGGTAGAGCCCCATGCCGAGGGTCACCAGCAGCAGCCCCTGGCGGTTATAGGTGAACTTCTTGCTGAAGGCGATCTGCATCGCCCTCGGCCCGGCGACCGCCATGAAGAGCAGGGCCAGGGCGGTGAAGGCGAGGAGGCCGAGCAGCACGATGCGCACCGTTTGGTGGAACTCGCGCTCTCCCTCCTCGCCGCCGCTGGTGTGAAGTTTGGTCAGGTGGGGGAGGATGCTGGTGGAGACCGCCTGGAAGAGCTGCAGCGGGGCTCGGGCGATCATCAGCACGTTGAAGATGAACCCCGCCGCGGCGGCGCCCTGCAGGGCGCGCACGACCAGCGGCCCGGCGTTGAGGAACGCCTGTTCGCTGAACATGATCAGGAGCACGGCGGCGGCGAAGCCACCGCCCTTGCGGAAGGAGAATGCCTCCTGCGCCGGGGCCCGACCCAGATTGCGATCGGAGGCCGATTGGGAGTCCTCGACCGCCGTCTCCCGCGCCTGGCCTGCGGCCGGCCCGGGCGATTCCCGGGTCGCCTGTTTTGCCCCTCGGAGTAAGGCGAAGGGGACCACCAGCAGGCTCAGTGCGGGCGCCGCGGTTATCCCGATCGCCACCGCCGACTGGCCGCCCAGGATGCCGATCGCGACCATCAGGGCGAAGATCGTGCGGAAGCACGATTCGGAGAGGATCAGCGCGACGAAGAGCCCGAAGCGCTGGCTGCCGGCGAGGAAGCCGCGGGCGAAGTAGCTGGCGGCATAGAAGAGGACGGAGGAGAAGAAGACCCAGTAGAGGGCTTCGTTTCCCTCCAGCAGGCCATTTTGGATCGGGCCGCGCAGGGCCAGCGCGGCGACGGTGAAAAAGAGCGAGAGGCCGAACTGGATCGTCGAGGCGACGCGCATCGGCTGCCCCGCCGAGTGCCCCTTGACCAGGCCCTCGGAGATGTGGCGCGAGAGCAGCTGTTCGATCGGTCGGTAGAGGGTGGAGATGGTGATGAAGACCGCCGACCAGAGCACCGTGATCTGCCCGTAGTCGGGTTTGGAGAGGACGTGGGAGGCGATCAGGAAGTAGGCGTAGGTGACGATGCCGGTGAGCCCGACGCCGACCGCGAGGAAGCTCGCCGTCTTGCCGTAGTCGGCCGAGCTCTGCGCCTCCGCGGAGGTGGCCGGGTCCCGCTCGGGCGCCGGGCTCAAGGCCCCCGCCCGGTGCCCGCCTCGTAGTGGGAGGGCTCGACGCCGAGCGCCAGCTCCACCCGCCGCACGCGCTCGAATACCCGCTGGGTCATCACCCGCTGCCCGGCCAGCAGGTCGCCGATCACGCCCAGGGCGAGGAGCTGCACGGCGGCGATGAACAGCACGGCACCGAGGATCAGCGACTGGATGTGCCCGTTGCTGTTGCCGTTCAGGATCCAGTCGAGCAGGAAGGGCATCCAGGCGGCGATTGCCAGCCCGAAGACCACCAGCCCCGCGGTGGCGAAGACTCGCAACGGCTCATAGCGCGCGTAGATGCGGAGGATCGCCAGGGCGTTGCGGCGCACGTAGGAGCCGTTGGAGTCAAACAGCCGGGACTCGCGCGTCTGCGGGTTGGTTCCCACCTGCACCTGGTCGACGGCGACCAGCATCTTGCCGGCCTGGATCAGGCTCTCCAGGGTGTAGGTGAATTCGTCGACGACCAGCAGCCCCAGCGCCGCCTCGCGATTGTAGGCGCGAAAGCCGGAGGTGGTATCGGCGATCTCGGTCCCCGAGAGCCGCCGCACCACCCAGCTGCCGAGCCGTTGCAGGGCCTTCTTCATGCCGGAGAAGTGCTGGATCTGGGCGATCTGGCGGTCGCCGACGACCATGTCGGCCTTCCCGGCGAGGATCGGCGCGACCAGCTTGGGGATGTCGGCGCCGCGGTACTGGTTATCGGCGTCGGTGTTGACGACCACGTCGGCTCCCAGCTTGAGGCAGGCGTCGAGGCCGGCCTGGAACCCGGCGGCGAGACCCTTGTTGTTGGTCAGGCGGATGATGTGGTCGACGCCGTTGGCCCGGGCGACCTCGACCGTGCGGTCGGTGGAGCCATCGTCGATGACCAAGAGCTCGATCTGATCGATGCCCTCCACCCGGCGCGGCAGGTCGGCGATCGTCGCCGGCAGCGACTCCTCCTCGTTCAGGCAGGGGATCTGGATGATCAGCTTCATCGGGCGCCGGTCAGGGTATCCCTGTGCTCGGCGCGCCGGCGGCGCGAGCGGGGGGCAGGGGGGCGGTAGAATTGGTTGATTGACCAGTCAATCGGTCGCATGAACTCTCCCCTCACAGACACCGACCGCAGGCACCTGGCGCGGGCGCTGGAGCTGGCGAAGCGCGGCAGGGGGTGGGTCAGCCCGAATCCACTGGTGGGAGCGGTGCTGGTGCGCGCTGGGGAGGCGCTGGGCGAGGGCTGGCACTCCGAACTGGGCGGCCTGCATGCCGAGCGCGCGGCGCTGGAGGACTGTCGCCAGCGGGGCCAGGATCCTGCCGGGGCGACGATGTATGTGAGCCTGGAGCCCTGCGCCCAACAGGGGCGCCAACCCCCCTGCACAGAGGCGATTCTGGAGGCCGGGATCGGCCGGGTGATCATCGCCTCTGAGGACCCGAGCGAGGGGGCCTCAGGACGCGGCCCCGGGATTCTGCGCGAGGGCGGGGTGGAGGTCGAGCTGGCCGGCGGCGAGGAGGCCACCGCGGCCGCGCTGCTGAATCAGGCTTTCCGCAAGCACGCTCGCAGCGGGACGGCGCTGGTGATCTCCAAGCTTGCGCTGTCGCTTGACGGCCGCACCTCGACCGTCCCCGGCGAGGTCCCCTGGATCTCGGGCGAGCGCAGCCGCGCCCTGGTCCACCGCTGGCGCGCCGAATCTGATGCGATCGCCGTCGGCATCGGCACCGTTCTCGCCGATGACCCGCTGCTCACGGCGCGCGGCGAGGGCCAGCCGCGCCAGCCGCTTCGCGTCGTCTTTGACCGCCGGGCCCGCCTCCCCCTCGACTCGCGCCTGCTTGGCAGCCTGGAGCGCGCGCCGGTGCTCGCCGTCGTCTCGCCCACGGCGGACGCGGCCCGCATCGGCGCCCTGCGCGGGGCGGGCGCCGAGGTCCTCCTCGCCGATGCGATCGAACCCGCCCTCTCTGCCCTCGGTGATCAAGGGATCACCAGCCTCCTGCTGGAGGGCGGTCGCACCCTGGCCGCCGCCTTCGCCGCAGCGGACCAGATCGATGAGGCTCGAACCTTCCTCGCTCCGGTCCTGATTACCGGCCCCGAACCGGGGGCCAAAACGCCACCTCACGCCGCCGGCGGGGGGGAGGCCGGGGTCAGTGACGCCCCGCCGGGCGGCACCCCCGCCGCACCCCCGGCCCGAGCCGCACGCCGGGTGCCCCTGTCCTTCAGCCTGCACACGGTGGGCGAGGATGCCCTGATCACGGCGCGCTTCAAGGAGTGGTGAGGGTGTTCACCGGTTTGATCGAGGACCTGGGCACCGTTCGGTCGATCGATTCGGGATCCGCCGGGGCGCGGTTGCGAATCGCCACGCGTCTGGGCGCCGAGATCGGCCCGGGTGACTCGGTCGCGGTGAGCGGCGCCTGCCTGACCGCGACCAGCGCCGATCGCGAGGGGTTTGAGATCGAGGCGATGAACCCCACCCTGGAGCTCACCTCGCTGGGGGCCCTGGAAGCCGGGGACCGGGTCAACCTGGAGCTGGCGCTGGGAGTATCCGATCGCCTCGGAGGCCACATCGTCCAGGGCCACGTCGATGGCCTGGGCGAGGTTCTCTCGCTCGGGTCGGAGGGGTTCGCGCGGCGCCTGCGGTTGGCGCTCTCGCTGCCGCTCGCCCGCTACGTGGTGGAGCGGGGCTCGATCGCCCTGGATGGGGTCAGTCTCACCGTGGCGGCGCTGGGCGAGGGTTGGGCAGAGGTCTCGCTGATCCCCGAGACCCTGCGGCGGACCAACCTCGGCGAGGTCGCCCCGGGGCAGAGGCTGAACGTCGAGTGTGACGTGGTGGCCAAGTACGTGGAGAGGTTGGTGCAACCATTCGTCGGAGAGGAACGAGCGTGAGCCAGATGACCGAGACGCAGCGAACAAAGGCAGCCGCAACCGGGGCGAGCGAGAGCCCGTTCTCCACCGTGGAGGAGGCGATCGAGGAGATCCGCCGCGGGAGGATGATCGTCGTCTGCGACGGCGAGGAGCGCGAGAACGAGGGCGATCTGGTGATGGCGGCGCAGTTCGCCACGCCGGAGGCGGTCAACTTCATGGCCAAGGAGGCCCGCGGGCTGATCTGCCTGGCGCTCACCGCCGAGCGCTGCGAGCGGCTGGGGCTGAACCTGATGGCGGCGAAAAACGAGGCGCCCCTGCAGACCGCCTTTACGGTGACGATCGAGGCGGCCGGCGGCGTCAGCACGGGCATCTCCGCCCAAGACCGCGCCCACACCATCCAGGTGGCGATCGACCCCGGCTCGGGCCCGCGCGAGATCGTCGTGCCCGGGCACATGTTCCCGCTGCGCTCCAAGGACGGCGGGGTGCTGGAGCGCACCGGCCACACCGAGGCGAGCGTCGATCTGGCCCGTCTCGCGGGCCTGATCCCCGCCGGGGTGATCTGCGAGGTGATGAACGACGACGGGACGATGGCCCGGGTCCCCGACCTCGTCCCCTACTGCGAGCGCCACGGCCTGAAGCTGATCACGGTCGCCGACCTGATCGCCTACCGCCGCCGCACGGAGAAGCTCGTCGAACGGGTCGTGGCCACCGCCCTGCCGACCGAGTTCGGCGACTTCACCGCCGTCGGCTACCGCTCTCTGGTCGACGACAAACACCACGTGGCGATGGTCAAGGGCGAGGTCGACGGCACGGAGGACGTGCTGGTCCGCGTGCACAGCGAGTGCCTCACCGGCGACGTCTTCCACAGCATGCGCTGCGACTGCGGCGAGCAGCTCTCGGCGGCGCTGACGATGATCGAGGAGGAGCGCCGCGGCGTCCTGCTCTACCTCTCCCAGGAGGGGCGCGGGATCGGCCTTTTGAACAAGCTGCGCGCCTACAAGCTGCAGGAGGAGGGGGCCGATACGGTGGAGGCCAACCTGAGGCTGGGCCTGCCCGCCGACCTGCGCGACTACGGGATCGGCGCCCAGATCCTCGGCGACCTGGGCCTGACCAGCATCCGCATCCTCACCAACAACCCGAAAAAGATCGTCGGCCTCGAGGGCTACGGCCTCTCGGTCACCGAGCAGGTGCCGATCGAGGCGGTGCCCAACGTCCATAACGAGCAATACCTGCGGGCCAAGCGGGACAAGATGGGCCATACCCTTCACCACCAGGGTCTCGCCCTGGATGAGGAGATGATCCACGACGAGGAGCGCCGCGACGCCCGCGGCTCCTCGGCGGCGGATAGCGATGGCTGAGTCGACGGCCTTCCTCGAGCAGTTCGCGCCGGGGGAGCGGGCGATCCTTGCCCCCCTGCGCTTTGCCGTCTGCGTCGGGCGCTTCTACGAGGAGCTGGCCGAGCGGCTCCTCCGCGGCGCCAACGAGGGGTTTGAGCTGGCCGGGGTGCCCGCCTCCTCGGTCAGCCAGGTCTCGGTGCCGGGCGCCTACGAGCTGCCCTTCGCCGCCAAGCTCCACGCCCAGAGCGGGCGCTTCGCCGGGGTCGCCTGTCTGGGCGTCGTGATCCGGGGGGAGACCGACCACTACGACTTCGTCTGCGCCGAGGCGGCCCGGGGGATCCAGGACGTCCAGCTGCAGACCGGGGTGCCCTGCGCCTTTGGCCTGATCACCTGCGACACGATGGAGCAGGCGCTGGCCCGTGCCGGCGGCGGCAAGCGCGACCAGGGCCGCAACGCCGCGCTCACCGTGGCCCGCATGACGCTGCTCAAACGCCTGCTGGCCTGAGGGGTTACCATCTGGCCTGCCGATGGCCAAGGTATGCCACAGCTGCGGCAAGGGACCGGCGTTCGGCCAGTCCCGCAGCCACTCGATGGTCGCCACCAAGCGGCGCTTTGACCCCAACCTGCAGAAGGTGCGGATCGTCGAGGACGGGCGCCGGCTGCGGGCCTACGTCTGCACCCGCTGCCTGAAGGCCAACAAGGTCACCAAGGCCGCCTGAGGCCAGCCCGCCTCAGGCGTCTGACTCGGCCGGCAGCGGCTGGACCTCGCCGGCCTCCACGTGCAGCCTGGGGAGCAAGCGGCTGAGCCATGGGGGGAAGTACCAGGCGCGGCGGCCGAGCAGCTGCATGATCGCCGGCACCAGGACCGAGCGGATGATCACCGCGTCGATCAGAACGGCGGAGGCCAGGCCGAGGCCGAAGAGCTTGATGATCCGTTCTTCCCCGAGCATGAAGGAGGCGAAGACGGTGACCATGATCGCCGCCGCCGCGGTGATCACCCGGCCGGTCAGCGCCAGGCCGCGGGTCACCGCTTCGGTGGCGTCATCCCTGCTCTCCCACTCCTCGTGGATCCGCGACATGAGGAAGACCTCGTAGTCCATCGAGAGGCCGAAGACGATGGCGAAGAGGAAGACGGGAAAGAAGGAGATGATCGGACCGGTGTTGTCGACGCCGATCAGGCTCGCCCCCCAGCCCCACTGGAAGACGGCGACGATGATGCCGAAGGCGGCGCCGATCGAGAGCAGGTTCATCACCATCGCCTTCAGCGGCACCAGCAGCGAGCGGAAGACGATCATCAGCAGCAGGGCCGAGAGCAGGACGACGACGCCGATGAACAGCGGCAGCTTTTCCGAGATCGCGTTGCCGAAATCCTCAAAGATCGCGGTGATGCCGCCGACATGCAGCTGGGCGCCCGTTCTCGCCTCGATCGGTGGGATCACGACGTCGCGGATGTGGTTCAGCAGGCTGGTCGTCGCCGCGCTCTGGGGCGAGGTCGTCGGGATCACGTTGCACACGCCGGTGTTTTCCGCCGGATTGAGCCTCACCGGGGTGACCGCCGCGACCCCTTCCTCGCCCTTCAGCGTCTGGCAGAGCTGGGTGAGGCCGGCGTCTTTGCCTCTGCCGGGGAGCGCGGCGACCATCACCAGAGGGCCGTTGAACCCTGGCCCGAAGCCTTCGGCCAGCAGGTCATAGGCCTGCCTGGTGGTCTTCCCCGCCGGTTCGGTGCCGGCGTCATTGGAGCCCAGGCGCAGGGAGAGCGCCGGGATGCAGAGGATCAGCAGCAGCCCGCCGGAGAGGAGGATGGAGAGCACCGGCCGGCGCTGGATCCCCCGGCTCCAGCGAAACCAGCGGCCGTTTTCATCGACACTGCTCGAGCGCCGGCCGAGGCCGGGGACCCGGAGCCGGTCGACCCGGTGCCCGGCGATCGCCAGCAGCGCCGGCATCAGGGTCAGCGCGGCGATCATCGTGAACAGCACCGCCAGCGCCGCCGCCACCGCCACCCCGTAGAGGAAATTGATGCCGAGCAAAAGCATCCCCATCAGCGAGATGATCACCGTGGTTCCGGCGAAGAGGACGGCGCGGCCGGCCGTGTCGACGGCCCGGATCGCGGCCGGGCGTGGCTCGAGCCCTTCGTCTAGCCCGTTGCGGAAGCGGGTGAGGATGAACAGCGCGTAGTCGATGCCGACGCCCAGGCCGATCATCGCCGCCAGGACGGGGGCAAAGCTCGCCGTATCGAAGACGTGGGTGCCCAGCTCGACCAGGCTGATGCCGACGCCGAGGGCGAAGAGGGCGGTGAGGATCGGCAGGCCCATCGCCACGACCGAGCCAAAGGTGAGGAGCAAGACGACGATCGCCGCCAGCAGGCCGATGGCGAAGGAGGAGGAGCCGCCTTTTTCGGCGGTCGCTTCCTGCACCGGCTGCCCCCCGAGCTCGACCTGCATTCCGTTGCCCGCGGCGCCCTGCGCGGTGGCGATGATTTCTTTGGTCTTTTCCTTATTCAGCTTGTTGTCCTGGGCGTCGAATTGGATCGTCGCGTAGGCGATCCTGCCGTCGCCGCTGATCGTCGCGCCGCCGCCCTTGCGGTATGGGCTGGCCACTTCGCTGACGTGGGGAAACCTTTCAATCGCGGCGAATGCCCCCTCCATCCTCCTGCGGACCGCGGGCGATCGGACTCCGCTTTCGGCCTTGAAGACGATCTGAGCGGTGGCCCCCGATTGCGCCGGGAACCTGGTTTCCAGCAGGTCAAGCGCCTGCTTGGAGTCAGATGAGGGCAGCTTGAATTCTTCGTTGAAGTTGGCCCCCACGGTGCCGGCGATGATTCCCACCCCGATCAGGGCGATGAACCAGCCGATGATCACCGTCTTGCGGTGACCCGTGCACCAGGTGGCGAAGCCGCGCATTGGGTCACGCTAGCAATGGCATCTCGGCCCGGTGTCTTCAGCCATCTACGGCGCCGAATAGATTCCTTGGCTAGATGCCGGATCCATCGATCGTCCGCTTCCGCCGAGTTGTGATCTCCGCCTACGCCTCACTCGAGGCGCGGCGCCAGGAGGTCAACGATTTAAACGTCTTCCCCGTCGCCGACGGCGACACCGGCGACAACATGGCGATGACCCTGCGCGCCGTGACCGAGGAGCTCGACCGGCTCGCCGAGCTGGAGGTCGACGAGGTCGGCCGCACCGAGCTGGTCCAGGCCCTGGCCCGGGCGGCGCTGATGGGGGCGCGCGGAAACTCCGGCGTGATCCTCAG
>Ga0307373_10013866_pt1 | contig 11197 bp, 11 predicted proteins | sample OX2MG_FD_202534 | JGI IMG/M metagenome (GOLD analysis project Ga0307373, IMG submission 202534) | Soil microbial communities from Risofladan, Vaasa, Finland - OX-2 | ecosystem: Environmental > Terrestrial > Soil > Coastal area > Acid sulfate soil | place: Finland: Risofladan, Vaasa | collected... | reverse complement strand
GCGAGCGGATGCCGCGCGAGAAACCGGGCGATGGCAAAATTCGGTATCGGGCAGGCCGTTCGCCGGGTGGAAGACGGGCGCTTCACCACCGGCGGCGGCGCCTATGTCGGCGATCTTGTTTTACCGCACCAATGCTATGGCGTGGCGGTTCTCTCGCCGCACGCGCATGCCGTGATCGAAGGCATCGACGCGAGTGCGGCCAAAGCCGCGCCCGGCGTCGTTTGCGTCCTCATCGGAGCCGATGCGCTCGCCGACAAGGTCAACGGCATACCGCCGTTTTTCATGCCGGAATCCTGGGGCGGGCCGAAGGGCTTTGCCACAATCCGCCCGGTGCTGCTGAGCGATCGCGTGCGGCGCGTCGGCGATTATGTCGCTTTCGTCGTCGCCGAGACCGAAGCGCAGGCGCGCGACGCCGCCGAATTGGTGGCGGTGCGTTATCGGCCGTTGCCCGCGCTGATTGATCTCGAAGCGGCGGCGAAGGCGCAAGCGCCGAAAATATGGCCGGACTGTCCGACTGGCAATATCGGCGTGACGATAGCGTTCGGCGACAAGGCGGCGACCGACTTAGCCTTCGCCCGGGCCAAGCACGTCGCGAAAGTCCGCCTCATCAACAACCGGGTGACGGCGAGCCCGATCGAGCCGCGCTGCGCCGTCGGCGTCTACGAGGCGGCGGATGGGCGCTATACGCTGCACACCACCTCGCAGGACCCGCACAGCGTACGCGCGGCGGTGTCGGCGGCGCTGAACCTGCCGGAATCGAAGATCAGGGTGTCGTCGCCCGACGTCGGCGGCGGGTTTGGCATGAAGGCCAATCTTTATCCTGACGATATCCTCGTGCTCTGGGCCGCCAAGCGTTGCGGTCGTCCGGTCAAATGGACCGCGACCCGCAGCGAGAGCCTGCTTTGCGACAATCATGCCCGCGATCAGGTTGTCTACGGCGAACTCGCGCTCGATGAGCACGGAAAATTCCTCGCCATCCGTTCGACCGCCTATCAGGCGCTCGGGGCCTATTGGTGGGCCGCCGCGACCGCCCCGCTGTTCTGGTCGCTAATGTTCATTCCCAGTCTCTATGACGTGCAGACGATCGACATCAGGACCAGCGCGGTGTTCACCAACACCACGCCGACGTCGGTCTATCGCGGGGCCGGACGGCCTGAGGCGATTTATTTGATCGAGCGGCTGGTCGAGCGTGCGGCACAAGTCACTGGAATTGACCGGGTCGAGTTGCGGCGGCGCAATCTCATCAAGCCGTCGGCGCTGCCTTACCACACGCCGACCCATCACGTTTACGACAGCGGTGAGTTCGAAACGCTGTTGGACAAGTGCCTCAAGCTTGCGGACTGGAACGGATTTGCCGCGCGCCGGCGCGACAGCGAGCGAACCGGCAAACTGCGCGGCCGCGCGGTTACGCCCTACATCGAGCTCGGCGGTGTGTTCAACGAACGCATGGAAATCAGATTCGATCCGGGCGGCATGGTGTCGATCGTCGCCGGCACCCATTCGCACGGCCAGGGTCATGCCACCGCGTTCGCGCAGCTTGTCGCGGAATGGCTCGGCGTGCCGTTCGAGGCGATCAATTACATTCAGGGCGACACCGACAAGGTGATGTTCGGCCGCGGCACCTTCGCGGCGCGAAGCTCGTTGGTTGGCGGCAATGGTCTCCGCGTGGCGGCGGACGCGGTTATCGCCCGTGGCAAGGACATGGCGGGTGCGATCATGGAGGCGGCACCCGGCGATATCGAATTCAACGCCGGAACGTTTACGGTGATCGGCACCGACAAGCGCATGTCGATTACGGACGTTGCTCGCGCTTTTTTTGCTCCGGCCGGGCCGGTCTTGAAATTGGGGCTCGGCCTTGACGGCGTCGGCACCTGGTCCGGCGTTCCCGGCGGCGCGCCCAATTATCCGAACGGATGCCAAGTTTGCGAAGTCGAAGTCGATCCGGATACCGGCGCCGTGCGCATCGACCGCTTCGCCGCCGTCGACGATCTCGGCATGGCAATCAATCCGATGATCTGTGAGGGTCAGATCCACGGCGGTATCGCCCAAGGCGTCGGCCAGGCGCTGTTCGAAAACATCGTGTATGACGGAGAAACCGGCCAGCTCATGACCGGAAGTTTTCTCGATTACGGCATGCCGCGGGCCGGCGATTTTCCGCTATTCCTGTCGGAGCTGGTCGAAATTCCAGCCAAGACCAATCCGCTCGGCATCAAGGGCATCGGCGAGGCGGGAACCATTGCCGCGCCGCCGACCGTGGTCAACGCTGTGCTCGACGCGCTGCGCGAACGCGGCGTCGAGCATCTCGATATGCCGCTGACGCCGGCGCGCATCTGGCAGGCGGCGAACGGCGTGAAGGCAAAGTCGTGACACGGAGGTGTTGGGGGCGGCGGCGGCCCGGCGCGCTTCATCACGGTGAGGTGAGGACAGCCGCCGGGTTTTACTCAATATGATGGCGATCCGATCAGGCAGATCGTTCCAGCTTGATTCTAAACGCGAATGTGACGGCGGGAACTTGGGCGCAGTAACCGCCGCGACGCGCGCCAGCCGGCATGTGCGCCCTTGCGGATGACGCGAGGTTCTGGCTAAATGCTCGCGTCGAGTTTTTCGGCCGAACGACTAGGCCACGCAGCGACGATACCGCGCCTGACTACGATCCTTCACCAAAAATTCGAACGAACCGGGCCGTGCATGCTTGCGCGGCTCCTATTTTGATTCTGCAGAGGAGTGTCACGTGAGCAACGGAACCGTGAAGTGGTTCAACGCGCAAAAAGGCTATGGATTCATCCAGCCCGATGGCGGCGGCAAGGACGTGTTTGTCCATATCAGCGCCGTTGAGCGTGCGGGGCTGCGCGAGCTGCGCGAAGGCCAGAAGGTCGCGTTCGAGGTCGTCGTGGACCGCAAGACCGGCAAGTCGGCTGCCGAAAACCTAAAGACCGTCTAACGAAGCAGCGAGGCCGCATCGCGGTCTCGCTTTAAGTTTTATTTCCGCGCGCGCCGGCGCCGGTTATTTGTAATAGCCGACGCCGCAGCCCAATTCGCCGACCCGCGTCACAAAGGATTCTTTGGGGACCGGTTTGGTCGTTCCCGATTTTGGAAACAAATAATCCACCGCCGTCTGGTTTGGACCCTTCGCCCCGTCGAAAAGCCGTTGCCCGATCGGATCGCCGTTGAAATTGAACGCGCGGATGTCAGTATCGATCAGCGCAGGATTCGGATGCGCCACCGTGTTGCCGTCGGTGGTGTTGAAGCAGAAGACGTAAAGATCGTGCTCGTGGAATTGTTTGTTGCTCTTGTCGTTGAATTGGGCGAGCGCCGCCGCTTTGTCGGCCTTTAACGCCACGACTGCGCGATCGAGCATTGCTTTGGCTTCATCGGCGGTGCCGAGTTGCTGCGCGCCGATGGCGGCCGTGCCCCACAACAGTGCTGCCGCTATCGCTGCTGCAACTGCAAAGCTCGATTTGCTCATGCCGTTCCCTCGGGGATTGCAAAGATGCCGCACTTCAACCCACGGGCAATAAGCACACATTGCGCGCCGGCGTCTAATCACCAGGTCGTTAACGGAAGCCGGGGAAATCAGGCAGCGCGATTCCAAAAGTCTGGGCGATCAGAAAGAAATTGAGCAGCAGCGCCACGGCGGTACCGATTGTCGCAGCAATGCGGGTAAGCAGGCCGTTGGCGAACATCCCCATAATGTCGGTCCTGCCGGTAAAGATCAGTAAGGCGATCATCGGCAGTGGCAACGCGATACTGAGTATCACCTGACTGATGACCAGCGCGTTCGTCGCGTTGACGCCCAGCGCGACCACGACGAAAGCAGGAAGCATCGTGACCAGCCGGCGCACCCAGATCGGGATGCGGAAGCTGACAAAGCCCTGCATGATCATTTGGCCCGCCATCGTGCCGACCGTAGAAGCCGATATGCCCGACACGATCAGCGAAATGAGGAATACGAATGCGGCGCCGGCGCCAAACAGCGGCGTCAGCATGTGATACGCGGTCTCGATCTCGGCGACCTCGGCATGCCCGGCGTGAAAGGCGCTAGAGGCCATCATGACCATGGCCAAGTTGACCAAGCTGGCGATGGTCAGGGCGGCGATCACCTCCCGGTTGGAAAACCTCAGCACTTGGCGCCGCTCGGCATCGTCGTGGAGCGGCATGCGCGCCTGCGTCAGGCCGGAATGCAGATAGACCGCATGCGGCATGACCGTCGCACCGACGATGCCGACCGCGAGCAAAAGAGCCCGCCCGTCGGGGAGTTGCGGCACGAAGGTATGGATCGCCGCCGCGCCCCAGTCGATTGGAACGACAAACATCTCGACCACGTAACAGAGCGCAATGACGCTCACCATGCCGCCGATGATCAGCTCGATCGGCCGGAAACCGAAGTTTCCAACCATCAGCAAACCGTAGGTCACGATCGCGGTAACGATCATCCCGTGCAGCAACGGCAAGTGAAGCAGCAGCGAAAGTCCGATAGCGCCGCCGAGGAATTCGGCGAGATCGGTCGCCATGGCAGCGATTTCGCTCACCACCCACATCGCCAGCACGACCGGGCGCGAAAAATGATCGTGGCACAGCTCCGCCAGATTGCGGCCGGTGACGATGCCGAGCTTGGCGGACAACGCCTGAAACAGCATGGCGATCAGATTGGCGAGCAGTACCACCCAAAGCAGGCCGTAACCGTATCGGGCGCCGGCCTGGATGTTGGTGGCGAAGTTGCCGGGATCGACATAGGCGATCGAAGCAATGACGGCCGGTCCGGCGAATGCCGCATAGCCAAGCCAGCCGACCGGCTCGCCACGCAATGCCTGGCGGGCGGCGGCGACCGTGCGTTCGGACAGCGTTTGACGGTGCCGCTTGGTCACCTGGGCCATCGCGGCCGACATGAAGCACTCACTTGAAAGTGTAGCATCGGTTACACTTATAGGTACTCGGCACGAGTGGGTCAACGGCTACAATATGTAGCCTATGCTAAACTTTGACACGGATGTAAAAATGTGGTGTCGCGTGCGGAGCGGGAGGGCGGCTTCCCGGGCAGACGGGTGACGCTGGCGATGGTTGAAGCGGCAAAGCGCAGGCGGGTTGATGCCGTCGAGAAGCTTCCGGCCGAAGGCACCCAGGCCCGCCGCTTTGGCAAGACGCGGTCGGCGCAATCGACGGCTTTGCTGGAAGATTACGTCGAACTGATCGCCGACCTGCTGATGAGCGCCGGCGAAGCGCGCCCGACCGACATCGCCAGGCGGCTTGGCGTATCGCATGCCACGGCGGTGAAGACGATTTCGCGGCTCAAGCGCGCCGGTCTTGCCACCGCGCGCCCGTATCGCGGCGTGTTCCTGACCGACAAGGGCCATGCTTTGGCCGACCGGGTGCGGGTCCGGCACCGGCTCGTGGTCGATCTGCTCCGTGCGCTGGGTGTGCCGACCGAGGCGGCCGAAGCCGACGCCGAAGGCATCGAGCATCACGTCTCTGAAACGACGCTAAAGGCCTTCGCGCAATACCTGAAGTCGCAAAGCTAAACGGTCGCGTTACGCCGCGTGATCGGTCAGCGCATCGACGATAACGTCGACGACTTCCTCGACCAGCGCCTTGTCGTCGCCTTCGCCCATGACGCGGATCACCGGCTCGGTGCCGGACGGGCGCACCACCAGCCGGCCGTGGCCGTTGAGGCGCTGCTCGGCGTCTTCGATCGCCGCGCGCACTTTGGAATTTTCCAGCGGCTTGCCGCTGCGATAGCGCACGTTTTTCAGCACTTGCGGCAGTGGAGCGAAGCGGTGGCAAATCTGCGACACCGGTTTGTCCAGCTTCTTGATCACCGCCAGCACCTGCAAAGCGGCGATGAAACCATCGCCGGTCGTCGTGTAGTCGGACAGGATGATGTGGCCGGATGGTTCGCCGCCAACGTTGTAGCCATGCTCGCGCATGTGCTCGAGCACGTAACGGTCGCCGACCGGCATGCGCACGAGCGAGAGCTTGAGCGTTTGCAAATAGCGCTCAAGGCCGAGATTGGACATCACCGTTGCCACGACGCCCGGCTTGGCGAGCCGCCCGTCGGCTTGCCAGCTTTCGGCAACGACCGCCAGCAGCTGGTCGCCGTCGACCAGGTGGCCTTGCTCGTCGGCGATGACGACGCGGTCAGCGTCGCCGTCGAGCGCGATGCCGATGTCGGCGCGCATCTCGCGTACCTTGCGGCACAAAGCGTCGGGAAAGGTCGAGCCGCATTCGCGGTTGATGTTGAAGCCGTCCGGCTCGACGCCAATCGAAATAACATCGGCGCCGAGCTCCCAAAGCGCTTCCGGCGCGACGCTATATGCCGCGCCGTTGGCGCAGTCGATAACGACGCGCAAACCTTCAAGTGAAATATTACGCGGCAAGGTGCGCTTGGCGAATTCGATATAACGGTCGTGGACGCCGTCAATTCGCTTGGCGCGACCGAGGGCTTCGGCCTTGGCCAGCCGCTTGGTAATGTCGGCGTCGATCAGCCGCTCGATTTCCTGTTCGACTTTGTCCGAGAGCTTGTAGCCGTCCGGACCGAACAGCTTGATGCCGTTGTCGTCGAATGGATTGTGCGACGCCGAGATCATCACGCCGAGATCGGCACGCATGGAGCGAGCGAGCATGGCTACCGCCGGCGTCGGCATTGGACCGAGCAGCAGAACGTCCATGCCAACCGACGAGAAGCCGGCGACCAACGCAGTCTCGATCATGTAACCTGAAAGGCGGGTGTCCTTGCCGATCACCACCCGGTGGCGGTGCTCACCGCGGCGAAAAACCAGACCGGCCGCTTGTCCGACCTTCAGGGCCAGTTCCGGCGTGATCGTGCTGTTGGCGCGGCCGCGAATGCCGTCGGTCCCAAAATACTTGCGGGCCATTGTCCCCCATCGCCTCCCAACCGAGCGTCGATACTAACCCGCTGGCCGTGATATCTGCCTCAAAAAATATTCAATAGTCTTACACCCGGACGTAACGCTTTTTCCACCACGTCAGGGAAAATTTGCCTCGAAAAATCAAGGTTATCGCGGGACGGCGTTTACCGGTTCTGTCGCGTCGGCGGCGACTTAAGGCTTCCGCCGGTCGTAGCGGCTATGCGGCGGTTGGGTCACCGCGACCGGATCGGAGGCCGGAAACGATTCCTCCAGGCCCTGTTCAAGCTGATCGTCCAGGGTGTCTGTGCGCTTGGGTTCCGGCTCGGTTTTGCCACCACGATGTCGGGGTTTGCGTTCCGGTGGGCCATTCATGATCGGCTGCCTCATGGTTTCCTGATCTTGCCCGATTCAACGCCTCGAGGCTGACCGGTGTTCCGCCACACTTTATGCTATCGGAGAACAAGCCTGGGGAATACGCCGATGAAAACGATGACCTGCATCGAGGACTTGCGGCAGGCCGCGCGCCGACGGGTACCGCGCATGTTCTTCGATTACGCCGAAAGCGGCTCCTATGCCGAAGAGACGCTCAGGGCAAACCGCTCCGATCTGGAGCGCATCAAGCTGCGCCAGCGGATTCTGGTCGACGTTTCCAAACGCAGCACCGCCACCACGATCCTCGGCGAGCCGGTGGCGTTGCCGCTCGCACTTGCCCCGATCGGGCTTTGCGGCATGCAGCACGGCGACGGCGAGATATTGGCTTGCCGCGCCGCGCAAGCGGCGGGAATCCCGTTCACGCTGTCGACCATGTCGGTCTGCTCGATCGAGGCTGTTGCCGCCGCCGTCGATAAGCCGTTTTGGTTCCAGCTCTACGTCATCAAGGATCGCGGCTTTATCCGCGCACTGATCGATCGCGCCAAGGCCGCCAAATGCAGCGCGCTGGTGCTCACCGTCGACCTGCAAATCCTCGGTCAGCGCCATCGCGATATCAAAAACGGCCTGACCGTTCCGCCGGAGTGGCGCATCGCCAACATCCTTGACATCGCCATGAAGCCGGCCTGGCTCGCGGGTATCGCGCGGAGCAAAAACAGAACCTTTGGCAACATTTCCGGTCACGTCCCCGGGATGAACGGCGTCAATTCGTTGTCGAAATGGACCGCCGACCAGTTCGATTCGGCGATGAACTGGAAGGACGTCGAATGGATCGCCGCGCAATGGGGCGGCAAACTCATTCTCAAAGGTATTCTCGACGTTGAAGACGCCCGGCTCGCGGTCAAGACCGGCGCCGCGGCGCTGGTGGTTTCGAACCACGGTGGCCGGCAGCTCGACGGCGCGCCGTCGTCGATTTCGGTGCTGCCGGCGATCGCCAATGCGGTCGGCTCTTCCATCGAGGTGCTGTTCGATGGCGGCGTCCGTTCCGGGCAGGACATCATGCGCGCGGTCGCTCTTGGCGCCCGCGCGTGCCTGTCGGGGCGCGCCTACATTTACGGCCTCGGCGCCGGCGGACAGGCAGGTGTCGCCCGCGCCATCGAAATCATGCGCAACGAACTCAGCACCACCATGGCGCTGACCGGCATCACCGGTATCGACAAGATCGGCCGCAGCGTCATCGCTGCGGCCTGAATGCCGGTCATTCTTCCTTGTAGCCGTAGGCCTGCGCATTGCCGGTCGCGCCGTAATATTTAAACGGCAGGAATTTGCCGGACATGCCGATCTTGACGCGGTCGCCCTTCGGGTCGGCTTGACGCTCGATCTGCATGTCGAAGTCGATCGCCGACATGATGCCGTCGCCGAATTCCTCTTCGATCAGCGCCTTGAGCGCCGGGCCGTTGACCATGATCAATTCGTAGAAGCGGTAGATCAGCGGGTCGGTCGGCGGCATCGGCGCGCCGCGATGCGGCACCTCGTTGAGCAGGGCCTGCTCGCTCTTGCTCAGCCCGAACAGCTCGGCGGCTTTGGCCGCCTGCGGCTTGGTCAGCTTCATTTGGCCGAGCACAGCGCCGGTCACCAGGAGCGGCGACATGCCGCCGATCTCGGCGCAAATGTGTTTCCAGCTCCAGCCATTTTCGCGCTTGATGTCGAGCAGTTTCTCGATGAGTTGGGCTCGCGTCATGGACGTCCTCCTAAGTGTTGTTGCGGCCTGCGGCAGGCCGCAACACACAGAGCAATTGTTATGCCACACAGCGCTGACGCGGGTCGGTATTGCCCGCCGACGCTCAGTCGAACGCTCACATCGGTGGATTGACGCCGTTGTGACCGACCACCATGCTCGGGGCTTCGATGGTGTCATCGGTCAATTTCTTCCCGGCAACAACGAAGATTTTTTCGCCAACCTTCACATCGGCCATGGTGGCCGGCGCAAACATCACCACCTCAACGTTCGGCGGCATGATAAACTTCTTCTCGCCGTCCTTGTATTTAAGCACCAGTTCCTGCCCGTTGGCGCTGGCGACCGCAGTCTCGATGTTGGCGTTGGTCATCGTGCTGTTCGGCATGAGGTCCCACGGCCGGTGCCCCTCGCCGGTGCCGCGCAGGGCCTCCGGAAAGATGTGGACTTCCACGACTTTCTGAGTGCCGTCCGGCTGCGGCATGGCAGTGATGCCGACGAAAACGCCTGGTTTGACGTCGGCAACCGACATCTTGTTCACGGTAAGAAGCCGAACGTTATCCGCGAGCTTCACCTTCACCGTTGCGCCGTCCCGCGCCTTGATCCCAAGCATCGAACCGTCGACGCTTTCGATCGTGCCGCGCACGCGCACCGGTGTCTGGGCCGCCGCTATCCCGGCGAACAACAGCGCAAAGACGCTTGCGCCAACAATCCGTCGTGTCACCGTCATCATCTGCATGCCCCCATTGGTTTCTTCCCGACGATGGATGCTAGCGGATGTTGTTTGGCGCCCGCGGACACAACCCCGTTATCCGCGCGTTACCGGGTGGGCTTTGCGGCGGGGGCGCGCAGATCGGCTTCGACCAGCGCGCGCAATTCCGCCGTCACCGTGGGCTTTCTCCCAAACCACAGCGCAAAGCCGCGCACCGCCTGATGCAGCAGCATGCCGAGGCCGTCGGCGGTTCGCAGTCCGCGCACCTTGGCCGCGTTCAACAGCGGAGTGACGGCCGGCACGTAGACAAGATCGGCGACGATGGCATGCGCCGGCAACCGCGCGACGTCGAGAGCAAGCGCCGGCTGTCCCGCCATGCCGAGCGTCGTGGTGTTGATCAGGAGCCGCGCATCGACAAGCGCGTCGTTGCGATCATTCCAGGATGCAATCTCCACGCGCTCGCCGAAGTTTTCGCGCAAGGCCGAGGCGCGCTCCGCCGTACGATTGACGATGACAATGTGCGGCACGCCACGGCCAAGCAGCCCATAGGTCACCGCGCGTGCCGCGCCGCCGGCGCCGATCACCACCGCTTTGCCGAGGTCGCGATCCCAGTTCGGCGTGCAGGCGTCGAGATTGTCGATGAATCCTTCGACATCGGTGTTGGTCGAGCGCAACACGCCGTTGTCGAGCCACAGCGTATTGGCGGCGCCGACCGCGCGCGCCCTGTCGTCGGGTTGCGACAGCGTCAGCGCCGCTTCCTTATGCGGCACGGTTACGTTGGCGCCCACATAGCCGCGCGCGGCGAGCGATCCGGCAAAGGCCGCAAATTCCTCGCGTGGCACCAGCTCCCGGCGATAGTCGCCGTCGATGCCGTAAGCCTTGAGCCAATAATTATGGATGAGCGGCGAGCGCGAATGTTCGACCGGCCAGCCGATGACGCAAGCCGCGCGCATTGTCGTCACGCTTCGTCCGCAACGGTATTACGCAGCACGCCGACCTCGGGACATTCGAGCTCGATGGTGTCGCCCGGTTTGAGCCAGACCGCCGTATCGGTCTTCGGGCCGGTCTTGACCGGCGTGCCGGTTGAAATAATGTCGCCGGCCTTGAGCGTCATGAACGTCGTCACGTAAGCGATGATGTCGGCGAACGAGAAGATCATGTTCGCCGTGGTGTCGTCCTGGGTGACTTTGCCGTTCTTGCGCACGGTCAGACGCAACGGCTTGGTCAGGTCGATGCCGGTTGCGATCCACGGGCCGATGCTGCCGGTGGCGTCGAAATTCTTACCCTGGGTGACGTTGAATTTGCCGTGGCGGATCCAATCGCGGATCGTGCCTTCGTTGCACAACGTCACGCCGGCGATGACGCCGAGCGCATGATCCTTCGGCACGTGTTTGCAATCGCGGCCAATAACGATCGCGAGCTCGCCCTCATAATCGAGTTCCTCGGACACTTTGGGGCGGATAAGATTGCCGCCGTGGCCGACCAGCGAGTTCGGCGCGCGGTAGAACATGCTCGGAT
>Ga0307373_10013865_pt1 | contig 11199 bp, 11 predicted proteins | sample OX2MG_FD_202534 | JGI IMG/M metagenome (GOLD analysis project Ga0307373, IMG submission 202534) | Soil microbial communities from Risofladan, Vaasa, Finland - OX-2 | ecosystem: Environmental > Terrestrial > Soil > Coastal area > Acid sulfate soil | place: Finland: Risofladan, Vaasa | collected... | reverse complement strand
CGGCCGCTGTTGGGGTGTGTCATCGTGGCGCCCCGCTTAGCTCGGCGTAGCGCCCGGCGTGGAAGACTCGCCCCAGGGCGTCGTCGTACTCGCCAGGGCTACTAGAGCCGTTGCGATGGCGATCAATCGCCTCAATGGCCCATGCGGCGGTCCGGGCAGCGTCCTCGGGCGCCGCGTGCGCGACGACTTCGAGGATCCCCCGCAGGTACTCGCGCCAGACTTCCGGCCGTAGGGCCTCGACCCTGCCGAACATGTGCCCGAACTCCGCGAGGATCCACGCCCGGGACTCGGGCGACATGTCGCCGGCCCAGCGAACCAGGGCCCCGGCGATCGCTTCCGACGAGGCGTCGTAGGCATCCACCCTGCCCGGGTCGGTCACGTCGCGCGTTCGCCGCGCTCGTTGCTCAAGGACCCAACTATCGAGATCTTGGCGCGGAAGCTCGCCGTCGATCTGCTCGCGGATCGCGAACCAGACCGCGACGTCGTAGTCGTCGCATCCCGGCGGTACGTCCGGGGCACCAAATGGCCGGTGCCGGTTAGGTGGTGGGGTAGAGTTCACTGAGACCGCGCATATCGGTCGATGTTGGCGAGCCCTGCTTGCCCGCGGGGCTCGACTCGTTGAGGACACGGACAATCCGCGACAGCACCGCGGACCGGCTCGGGGTGAATCCGCCTTCCAGTAGCCGGACCATGGCGATTGAGCAGCCCGCGGCCTGGGCGAGCCCCTGCTGAGACAGTCCGGCTTGCAGGCGGCGATCGCGCAGCTTGAGGGGGTCCGCGTGGGCGTCTAGCGTTGGCGTTGGCATGTCGTCCACACCATCCACCCACGGAGATAGCTCTTCTATGACGGGATTTCACGTGATTCCGTCATACCCGCGGGAGTTCCAAGTCCCGTCGGGCCCCCCGACCGACTGGGGCCTCGCAGCCTTCTATGGGCTGATTGTCTGGGGGTTCTTGGTCGAGCCGGACCCGCACCAACATGAGCAGAGCCCGCCGTGGCTGGTCATCGACACGCAGCCGGGGCCGCTCGGCGCTGAGCGGTTCGCAGTTCCCCGGCTCGTGCCGCAGTGTGAATGGGCAGACGAGGCCGCTGGCGAGCCATGGCACGAGTCGGCATGGAACGGCGAGGCTGTCCCGCTCACGGGGACCCAGACAATCGTAGAGGTACTCGACGTCGAGCCGATCGCACGCGGCAGAAGACCCAACCCGCCCTACGTGCTGCAAAGACGTATCGCGATTACGCTCGAACGCGATTTGCAAGGGCGCTCGATGCCGGACATCGCCCGCGACCACAAACTCAACCCCGACGACAAGGTGGGAGCCGACCGCCTCGCCCGCCGTTTCGGGCAGAAGGGTCGAAAGCTGCTCAGCGAGCACGGCGGTCTTCCGTGGGCGGCGTTCGCCGACGGCAGGCTCCCCAGGCACTGGTGGCAAACCGCGCAGTTCGCCGACGCGCTCGACAGATGGCATATGCACGGCTCCCAGCTCTTTTAGCGCGAGACGTGGGAGCGCTCCGCCCACGCCCGGTCACCGGTGCAGCGTGCGGTTTACGAACTCTTCGCGTCTTTTCGAGACGGTCGTCGCCTCCGACCTGAGACGCTCGCGCTCGTTCGCAGCGCACTCGAGGACGACGCCCGCGCCAGTGACGCGCGCAGCGAGGACCCGTGGGTCGCTCGTCTCGTCGTCGCGGCGCACCCGAGTGACCGGACTCACCCGTTGCAAGCCCTGGCCGACCATCCCGTCCTGCACGAGGCGTGGTCGCGGGCCCGCGACCCCCGTCGCCCCCAACATCAAGGAGTCCCGACCTGATGGCACGCCGCAGCCTCACGTCATCCCTCTACCGCGCAGCCCGCATGAGCGCGGACGTCCGGGGGGCTATCTCCGGTACCGTGTGCGACGCGTGAGTCGCAGCGAGCGAAGCTAGACTCAGGTATTCGGACCCGCGAGTGTGGATCCTCCGCGTCAGGAGAACCGCGTTGCCTGGCTTTCGTCGCCGAGCTTCGGAGCCAGTCAAGTCCCGTGCGACGTCTCAAGTGGAAGTCGCACGCTCTCTGCTGGGCGCTTGGTACGTGCGCAGGGCTCATGATCGCCGCCTCCGCCAGTGCTGCGACGCGGCCAGCGATCATCTGCGGTTACACGCCGAAGGCGGCTGTGCGGCCATCAGCGTGCGACGTGTGGCGCGGATTCGAGTACAACAGTCGCGCCTTTGCCCACATTCATTGGGCGAGTTGGGGCTCCAAACAGGCAACGAGCAAGGGTATTGAGACGGGCGAGCATTACCCGTTGTTGCATATTCCCGCGGGCCTTACCGCATACCACCCAGCCCGCGGCTGTAACGGGGCTTTGTATTTCGTTCGCCTGCGTGTGACCGAGGCCCACGGCGCGCCATGGATTCTGGGGTTGCCGCTGCCGAGATGCAAGAAGTAACCGACTGTCGGTAGCGAACGCGATACGGAACCCGCGAGCGTGGCACGTCGCGCCCTTGGGCGGGCGATGATCGCGCTGTCTTTGTGCGCAGTGCTTGCCGGCGCTTACATCGGCGCGACGATCACACCCGGCGGGCCGCCCGCCCGCCCCGGCCCCCCAACCACGGGACCAGGGGTCCGCGGTTCGAATCCGCGCGTCGGCTTCAGGAAACCCCAGCTCGACCTCCGGCGGCAACGGGACGACGAACTTCGCGCTCCCTGACCTCAAAGGCGCGGTCCCCAAGGGAGCGAGCTCGTCGGGAGTCAATTACGCGATCTGCACGACCGGCATCTTCCCGTAGGCGAGGTCCGGATCCGATAATCGCTCCGGTGCCAGAAGGCCAGCCCCCTGGGCCTGCAGGCGTCGTTTAGTGGCCCGAGCGTCGGCGATCGTTCCCCGCGTGGGGATATCACGCTGGCCCACCACCAGCGCTAGGATTGCATCGATCCAATCCCATGTGTCTGGAGACCGCGATTGCTGGGGTATTGCGTCGTGGGAAGGTGGCGGGATTCAGCGTGTCGTGCTCGCCCTCCCCGCGATGGTGATTGCCGACGTGGCTGGTGGCATTGCGGTCCACCATTGTGCGGGAAGGTGTGAGCTCGCCAGGCCGGCGATGGAGGTGGCCCCGGGCCCTGGGCACGTCGAGGTCGCCGCGGTGGCGCGGCGCGGTGTCGGTCGCAATCGCGAAGAGCGGTGGTCCCCCAGTGATGGTCGAGGCGCGCGGCCTCGTCCGTCGGTACCGTCACGTCACCGCGCTGCAGGACGTCGATTTCCGCTTGGCTGCGGGAGATGCCGTTGCGTTGGTTGGGCCCAACGGCGCCGGGAAGACGACCCTGATGGAACTCTTGGCTGGTGTTGACCGCCAAAGCGCGGGCTCGGTGAAGTGGGGCGCTCCAGATGCGCCCGTACGGGTGGGGTGGGTGCCGCACAGTCCGGCGCTCTACTCGCGGCTGACGGTCCGGCAAAACCTCCTGTTCTTCGCACGGCTCGAGCGCGTAAAGGATCCCCGCCGGGAGATCGAGCGGCTGCTGGACCGCGCCGACCTTAGCGAGGTTGCCGATCGTCCCGTCGCGGCGTTGTCCACGGGCACGCGGCAGCGGGTCAATCTGGCGATCGCACTGGTGGGACGCCCGTCGGCTCTGCTGCTCGATGAGCCATCGGCGACCTTGTCTCCCGACCAGCGGCTTCGGCTCTGGCAATGGCTCTCGGACCTGCGCACCGAGGATGGTCTTGCACTTCTGTTCGCCACGCAGTCGGTGCAGGAAGCCGAGCGCCATGCTGATCGGATGATGGTCCTTGTCCGGGGGAAAAGTGTGTTTGAAGGGACAGTTGCCCAGCTCCTGCAGGCATACCCACAAGGCTCCAGCAGTGGGGATGCTGCGGAGCAGGCGTTCATGCAACTCATCGAGGCTGCGCCATCCGCGGCCTAGCTCTGCTCTTCGGCAAGGATATGCGCCTGCTGGCGCGTGCGCCGATACTCCTGTTGCTCCTCATCGGGTATCCGGTCCTGGTGGCGCTGCTCGCGGCGGCGGCGCTGCAAGGACAAGGTCGTGCGCCGACGATTGCTCTGGTCAACCTCGACACGGCCGCGCAAACCGTGCAAGTCGGGGATCAGCGACTCTCGGTCGATGACTACATCAATCGGCTTGCTAAGCAGGTTCATGTGGAACGGCTGGGCGCGGACCAGGCGCGCCAGGCACTCGACGCCGGCCGCGTGGAGGCGGTGCTCACGGTTCCGGCCGGGTTCATCGCGGACCTGCAGTCGGGACTGGTCCAGCCGACCTTGCACCTGGTCACGAGCCGTCGCTCGCCCATCGAAGGTGATGCGGTCGCCCACCAGCTCCAGTCTGCCGTCTATGAGTTCAATCAAAGCCTGGCGCAAAACTATGTGAGCCAGATCCTGCGGCTCGCTAATCTGATCGTCGTGGGCGGTCAGGTGGGGATCTTCGGCCGCCAAGGGCAGGTCATTGGTTTAACGCGAACCCGCCGGATCGTGGCTCAGGCGCATGATCAGCTGTTGCAGCGAGGCCAGGTCCGATTGGCCGCCGACCTCGCATCGGTGCTGTCCTTCATTAACGCGACCCAAAGCAACCTCGGTCTTGCGGCTCCGGCGGCGAGCGCGATTGCGAGTCCGATTCGGCTGGATATCGTGCAGGCTGAGCATGGTCGCGAGCCCCTGTCGGCGTTCGGGGTCGCAGCCGCGTTGCTCGCGAGTCTGGCGTTGGTCGGCGTGTTGCTCTCAGCTGGCGGAATCGCGGCCGAACGAGAGGAGCACACGCTCGCACGGTTGCGTCGCGGTCTCCTGGCGCCGCCCGCGATCGTGCTCGAGAAGGTGCTGTTTAGTGCGCTTGCGTGCCTGGCGCTTGGACTGGTCCTGCTCGGTGCGGTCGACCTGTTGACCGGCCTCGAAGTTGGCCGGTGGGCGGCGTGGGTGCCGGTCCTCGTGCTTGCCGGGGCGTCCTTCGGGGCATTCGGTGTGATCATCGGCGCGATCGCGCGTGAGACGCGCACGGCCCTGCTCGCAGCGCTGATGCTGACGTTGCCTCTGGTGTTTATTGGCCTGATCCCTGGGATCGCCGCATCGCGCGTTGCGCAGGTGGTGCCATTCGGGCCCGGCTTCAACGTGTTTCAGACGCTGCTGGCCGACCCGACGATTGGCGGCATCTGGCCCGACGTCCTGTCGCTGGGCATCCTGACGGCTGTGTTTACCGGTGCCGCTGCGGTGGTCCTTGATCGCTGGTCAAGCGCCTGAGAGGACGCGCCCGTGCCCCTCGGACGCACGGGACAACGCGGGGCGCACTTCCGATGGTCATCTGCATCTGTCGCCCGTGTGGGCCACAGTACGTCGGCGCTGTTCCGGGGCGCAGCGTGTGCGTGGTTGACCTCCGGATGTCGCAGATCCCCATGCGTCGCTCCTTGCCCGGGTGGGCGCGTCGCGCGTCCGTCGTCGGTGCTGCGGATGCGGGGGAGCCATCGCCACGCTGGTCCCGATCGTGGGGTATCATGGGGCTCCGGCATCGCCTCGTGGTGGTCCGGATGTCGTCCAAGAGCGAGCGCACATCAACCGCCATCGCGCTGCCGCCGGAGATCCCATCGATCCCCGAGACGGATGAGGACGCATGAAGCGCAGGAGGCTTGCCGTCGCCGGGGTCGGGGTCCTCATGGTGACGTTCGGGACGGCCGCCTGTGGCGGTTCCTCGAGCGCAGAGCCGACCCAGACCCAAGCGCCCAACGGCGAAGATGCCAAGACCGCGGACCAGATCATCGCCGACGCCAGAGCGGCGGCCAATTCGGCGAGCTCCGTGCATTTGACGGGCCAGGTTCCGCAGACCAGCACGCCGATCACGGTCGACCTGCATCTGTCGGCCACCCATGCTGCAACTGGCACTCTGGAGTTCAACGGCGCACCAGCGGACTTCGTGCGCGTCGGCTCGACGGTGTACGTCAAGGGCCCCCTGAGCTTCTATGCGGCCGTTGGGGCGCCTGCGGCGGCGATCGTCCAGCTCGCGGGCAGGTGGATCCAGGCCCCAGCCACCAGCCCGGCCCTGTCGTCGTTTCGCAGCTTCTTCGCCCTGACGGACTTTCACCAGCTCGTGTCAACGGTCATGACCCCCAGCGCATTGCCGATCGCCAAGGCGGGCACCGGAACCGCGGACGGGACAAGCGTCGTATACCTGACCGACGCCACGAAGGACAAGCTCGCGGTCAGTCTCGTGGGCACCCCCTATCCGGTGGCAGTGATCCCACCGGCCGACCAGCAGGGACAGCTCACGTTCAGCGGCTGGAACGCCCCAGTCACCGTCGCCGCCCCAGCGGGAGCGATCGACGTTGCCGCCCTCGGCGGCTAGGAAGCTCTCACCGGGTGGAGGGTCCTCGGCCGGGCGTCGACTCAAGCGCGCCGATGGCTTCGGCGCGATACTTGGATGCGCTCATATCGGGTTCTCGTGCATGACCGTCGCGCCGCTTGTCGACCCCACGCTAGACGGCCCTCAGCCCGCCGCGCTTTCGGCCTCCGGGGCCAGTGGCGTCGGCACCTGTGTCGATAGCGCACCATCTGACGTCGAGTGCGGTCGATGGTGGGCTCGCACTGACGCGTCGCGCTGCAAGAGAACGCCCCGGCTGTGACCCGGGCCGAGGTGCGAGCGATGGTGCACTACACCTTCCAGATGAAACTCGCGCGAGCTCTCGCTCCGGCAGAGTCGGTCACCACGACGGTCACGCGATAGACCCGAGAAACGTTGACGGTCCGGCCGAAGATCACGCCGTTCTTCGCGTTGATCGCCAGGCCCGCTGGGAGACCGGTCGCGGCATAGCGGAGAGTGCGATGCGGAATGAGGTCTCGGGCCTTGACGCCGAGGTGGACGGCGTGGTTGGGCGCGGTCGACTGCGCCCGTGGGCGAGTCAGCACGATGTCATTTTGGACGTGCCAGACGATGATCTTAGTGGCGTGGGCACCGGAGGTGTCGGTCACGGTGATGCGGACCGTGTCGGTGCCCGGCGCTGCGAAGACACGTCCGGTAATCACGCCGGAGGACGCGTTGATGGCCAGCCTCGCGGGCAGTCCGACCGCGCGGTAGACAAGCAACTGAGCCTTGGCGCTGTCGATCGCCTTCACGGCGAGTTTCGCGGTCGCACCCTGCGGCGTGCTGGTGCTGTTCGCGGATGAGATGGTGATCGCGTGGCCGACCGTCAGCAGTGCCGTGGCCGAGGTGTCAAAGACGTAGTTGGGATCCGTGCCGCCGGAGCACGAGATGGTCAATGGGGATCGGGGCGCCGCGGCACCCTCGACGTAGGCCGCGGCCCGACAGACCGGGGTCACATACTCGGCGTCTGTGGGCGCGCTGACCGCGCTTGAGGGCGCGCCCGGGTTGGTGCGCAAGGTGAACGTGTCGTTCGGCTCTGGGCGGCCGAAAGTGACCGTTTGCGGATTCGGGATGACGTAAAGGGTGGCTTTGCCGATCGTCACGACCGTCGCGTAACCCGAGCTCTGCCAGTAATGGGTGCCGTCTCCCCGAGGGGTGATCAGCCATGGGGTGGGGTTCGGGCGCCCTTCCGGGTTGCTCAGAGGCACGCTGTCGTACGCAATCGCCGTACTGCTGACCTGGTTCGCTGCAACCAAATCCGCCGCGACCTGCTCCGCGGCGACCTCGCTCCAGCCATAGGTCGGCGAAACGAGCTCATTGAGGTCAAAGTGCGGCGTCCCGATCACGTAGTGCACTCCGTTGCTGCCCGAGAAATACCCTGCGGGCGGTGCGTAGAGGCGGATGTGGACCGACGAAAACGCGCCGATCGGGGGAGCACCGATCAACGGGTGGACGGACGTCGAGATAAAGCGCTTGGGACCACCATCGCTGACCTGCTGGAACGTAGAAGCGCCGCTCTGCTCGACGTAGGCGTACTCCGTGGACCCCGTGTAGCTGTACCCCGCGTTCTGCAGGAGCTGCGTGACGCTCGCGACCGTCGTATTCGGGCCCTTGAAGATCATCGTGACCGGCCAGTCGACGTTCGTGCAACTCGACGGCGGTGCGCAGCTCGTGCTCGTGTAGTCGTAGTTGTAGAACGCCCCCGCACCTGGTCCCGGTGCATGCGAGCTCGGCGAATTCGCGGGCGTCGCTGCGAATGCGACCGCACCGGTCACAAGCGCGCTTGCCATGCCGAAGGCAATCGCCGCCCGCCAAGTGACGTTGATCATCAGCGCCCCCTTCTCCCCACGGACTCACGCGCAACCCATGTTCGGAGATCCACGTGCACTCGCGAGAGCAGAATTCCCGAGGTCACGCCAGAAACACCTCGTGGATCTAATCGTCGCAGCCACCACGGCTTGCGCCATCCCCCGAACGGACGTAGGGCCGCGTCCGGTTAACCTCCCACAGCTTCGCCGCGCGGGTCGGCGACCTCTCCGTCAGAGCAAGCAATCAGATGGATGCGGCGTCGAACGCCGATCCGGCGCGGGTGCTCCACCGCGCCGCCTGGCCGCAGGCACACCCGAGAATACGCCGCCGCCGCTTGCCACATCGAATTGAGTAGCGTCCGCATGCGGGGGACCATGCAGACGCCGGGTCTCGACGAGTCGTGAGGTGTTCGACCTAGAGGACGCCGTGCTCTCGGGAGATTGACCCCAGTCGAGTACGAGATGATCATGACCCCGACTGCCGTCCTAGCGGCCTAAACCAACCTGTCACCGGATCGTGCAGCAGACCCGAACGGCTGGAGGACGCGAGTTCGCCCCAGAAGCAAAGAGAGCGGGTTCTCGGGTAACGGCGGCCAAGACGACGGTCGGACTCGAACCGACTCATGGCGGTTCTGCAGACCGCATCGGCGAGCCTGCAAACCCGCGTCGCGAAGCGTATCTGCGCGGACCGTGGCCACACCTGGGCCGCACTGTGGGCCACACTCAGCCATCGAGCGCCGCCCGACGTGTGTGGTCGCTCGTGCGCCCGCGACCCGCGGGCACCAACGTCCGTCAGGATGATCCCGTAGTCGCGGTGCCCGTGGGTGCCGCCCTGCTCGGCACAACGTGCCAGACGACGGAGATGATCTGGGATGTGCGCGAGCTCCCCACGGTCAGCGCCGTCGTCGTAGTCATCCGGTCAGCGGTCAGCTGCAGCGACTCGCCCAACTCGTGAAAGCCCGGTCCGGGCACCGGCGCTGCCACCGCCTCTGTCGGACCCACCAGCAGTCGGCCCGTCGAGGGCACCATCCGGATCACACACGACGCATAGCCAACGGCGTCGGTCGATCGCACGTGCATCGCATACACCAGGCGAAGACTCCCGTCGCCTTGTGTCGCGAGGGCGGGCAGGATGAGGTCCTGCCCACGACCGGGAAGCACGGTGGCGTACCGCCACTGGCCCTGCGGGCCGATCCTTGCCCCGATCGTTATGACCGCCTGCCCTGCCACCCAGTGGGGCCATGCCAGCACGGGCCGGTGGTCGGCGATTGTGATCGTCGGCGTACTGAACGAAGGAAAGGTCGCGCCGGGCAGCAACTGGGGCACAGCGGCGACGGAGGCGACCGTCTGCGGCGCGCCGATCACCTGCCCGTGCTGCACCCTTACCAGCATGACCCGCGCAGCGCCCCTCGAAGACAGCGCGCTCCAGCTCACCCACGCATCCCCGGAGCCGACGGGCGCGATCTGGACACCGAAGTCCGGGCCGATCCCTGCGCTCGGTACCGCAATCGGACGTCCGAACGTCGCCCCGTTGTCGGATGAGCGCGCGATGCGAATGCGATCGTCGCCGCCGATCACATCGCATGAATGGGCAAGGGTGCCCTGGGACCATCCCACCCATACCTGGCCCCCGGAGCCCGCCGCGATCATGGGGCGATCGTCGAGGCGGCCGGTGCCGTGCTGATCGTCGACGATACTCGACTGAACCGCACCGCCCGGGTCACGCCGCATCAACGCCACAGACGCACCATCCAGGCAGTACTTGCGTCGCGCCAGGTCAACCCCTGCGACCACAGCGAGCGACCCGTCCGACAAGGTTGCCGCACTCGCGTCGTAGCTGCGATGAAAGCCCGGCGGCAGGAACGCCGCCGGTGAGGACCACGCCCCGTTACTCGGACGCCACCAGGTCTTCACGACGGCCGTGTCCACACCCCACGTGGTCGCCGCGACCATTTGCCCCGCCGAGGAGCTCGCCGCGACCGACTCGCCAAACGCCTTCGCCGTCGGCACGAGTGCGACGGGCGCCTTCGTGATTTCCGAACTTCCTGTGGCCCCTGTGCTGGTGTTCGAGCCGCCGCCACATCCGGCTGCCATCAGCGCGAGTCCTGCTGCGACGCCCGCCACGGCCAAGCGGGCTCGCAGCCCACGCGGGACGCTCATCTCGACCTCCATGCTCGATGGGGTCGGCCGATCCAGCGGGGCACAGCTCGGCCGAGTGTGCCACCTGCCGATCATCCATCTGGGCGAGCCCGAGCGCAATGGGCAACAAGTGGGCCACAGCGCACACTGACGCCGCGCCCCCAAGACCGCGCGTTCATAGAGCCGATGTGAGCTGGCACGCGGCAGGACCCTCGAATGTTGGTTGGTGGGCGCGCGGGCATAGACACGGGGTCGATCTCGGTGCTGTTCCCTATTGACCGCCGTTATCAGAAGCGCCACCCTCACGTCAAGCCATTCGACACCACGCTGTCGCGTCGCGTGACGCCGGATCTCTCCCGTCGAAGGAGCACCACTGGTGAGCCCAGGCGACCACCAGCCTCAGGTCCGTGTCCTTCTCAGTGCGACACTTGGTCGCCTCAGTAGCGCCTTGCTCGGACTCGCGGGTGGCGGGTGGTCCCGCGGACGCCGCGCCGCGACCTCAATCGTTGCTCTCTTCGTGCTCATAGCCGCAACGCTTCTGCTCAGCTCGGGGGTGGCCGCAGCCGCCGTCGTGCCGCAATCGCCGGCCCCCGGCCCATGGAACCTCAAGTTCGACGACGAGTTCTCGACCGCTGTACTGAACAAAACCTTGTGGACGCCGGGCTGGTTCGGCACCGGCATCACCGGGCCCGTCAACGGTACCTGCCTGTCGTCCTCGAACGTACTGTTGGGCGCTGGCACTCCCAACTTCGGCAGCACCCTCAACCTATGGCTGAAACCGGTCGCGTCGCGTTGCGGCAAGACTCGCAGCCGATACACCGGCGCGCTGGTCAGCTCCAACCCCAAGGACGGCGTGAGCGGGCACAGCGGCTTCCAGCAGACCTACGGCTACTTCGAGGCCCAGATCTACCTGCCACCCGCGC
>Ga0307373_10013864_pt1 | contig 11199 bp, 17 predicted proteins | sample OX2MG_FD_202534 | JGI IMG/M metagenome (GOLD analysis project Ga0307373, IMG submission 202534) | Soil microbial communities from Risofladan, Vaasa, Finland - OX-2 | ecosystem: Environmental > Terrestrial > Soil > Coastal area > Acid sulfate soil | place: Finland: Risofladan, Vaasa | collected... | reverse complement strand
CCGCCGTGAACCCCACTGGTCATCGGGAGGAGACGGCATCACCCAGCGCTTGTAGCTCAATTGGATAGAGCATCTGACTACGGATCAGAAGGTTGGGGGTTCGAGTCCCTCCAAGCGCGCTGAACTGGGAGAATGCTCGGATCCAGGGGTCCACCGCAATGGCACACCGCACCGATAGCGTCTTACTCGGAGCGGAGGTGGGCGGGTGGGTCTGGCACTGATCGAAAACAAGCCGGGGGACCTCTGGCTTCTCGTCGACGGCTGGGAGCTGTCGTTGAGGGCGGCCAACAAGTCGCCGAAGACGATCCGGTCCTACGTCGACACCGTGCGGGACAGCTTCGGCGCTTTCCTTGTGTCGCTCGGGCACCCAGGCGACGTAGCGGAACTCCGGCGCGAGCACATCGAGGCGTACCAGGCCGACCAACTGACGCGGTTCAAGCCGAATACCGCCGCGCTTCGCCACAGGACCCTGAAGGTCTTCTTCAACTGGCTCATTTCCGAGCAGGAGATCCCGGCCAACCCCATGGCCAATGTCAAGGCTCCCTACACCGGGGAGGTTGAGGTGCCCGTGGTCTCCGTCGATGTCGTCCGAGCGCTGCTGAAGGCTTGCAGCCATGCGAACTTCGACGACCGACGAGACTCGGCGCTGATTCTCATATTCTACGACGCGGGCTTGCGGCTGTCGGAGATGGCCGACCTGCTGGTCGAGGACGTGGACACGGCAAACCGTGTCCTCCACGTCACCGGCAAGGGAAACAAGGGGCGATCCGCGCGGTACGGGGATAAGGCCGCGACAGCACTCAACCGGTACCAGCGGGAGCGAGCCAAACATCCGCTCGCAGAATCGCAGGGCTGGTGGCTGGGCGCTCAGGGTCAGATGACACCCAGCGGGATTGCCCAGATGCTTCGCCGCCGATGCCGGCAAGCGGGTGTCGAGCAGGTTCACCCGCACCAGTTCCGCCATTCGTTTGCAGCAGCCTGGCTCGCCGACGGAGGCTCAGAGGGCGACTTGATGCACCTCGCCGGCTGGTCGAGCAGGGACATGCTGGCCCGGTATGGCCGTTACACGGCGGCCGAGCGGGCTCTCGCTGCCCACCCGCGCCACAGTCCCGCCGACCGGTTGTGAGCAGCAGAAGAACTGATATTGCGAGGTGCTGAGAATCGAGTAGCAGCTCTGCCGGTTAGCCGAATCCAGCAAGCTACCCCCCGACTGTTGGGTCCGGGATCCACCCTGCGGAAGCACACCGCGAATACCATCCGCCCTACATGACGCCAGGCAGGTAACTGCCAGGGGCCCAATCCCGGACCCCGATTGCCACCCGGAATGATGGGCGACGGGAACCAGTAACTGGAGGGTTCCTAGCGTCATGTACGGCAAGGGTGGGCTCACACGGGAGCAGCGGGTTCTGCGCGGCCGAATGGCTGCCCAGGTACTGCACTCCAAGGTCGACTCGCGGTTGCACACACAGCCTGCTCGCGAAGCGTTCCTGGCCAAGTTCGAGGCGGAAGTCGACCCCGACGGGATTCTCCCGCCATCAGAACGACGCCGTCGGGCCGAGTCGGCCCGGAAGGCGCACTTCACCCGATTGGCCTACCTGTCCTCATTGGCACGGGCTGGCCGCAAGGCGGGACGGTCATGAGCCGCCCGAACGCCGGCTGGGCCAAAGTGCCGAAGTCGATCATCGAGAGCGGCATCGATCCGCACTGCTTCATGCTGTTTTGTCATCTCGACTCATATCAGGGCGATCGGGGCTGGCCGGTTCGGGGGTACGACACCGTGGCCCAGAAGCTGGGCTGGCAAGCCCGAACTGTAAGCATCCATGCCACCCATCTTGAAGAGCGCGGTCTGATCGAAGTTGAAGCAGAACGGAAGAGCACGGGTTCCTGGGCGAAGGCGACGATGAAGGTGATCGCCAACCCGGTTCGCAATCGAGGCAACCCGGTGTCGTCTGAACCGGCCCGGCGCTACCGGTCGTCGAGCAGTGCGCCTGACAGGTTCGGCGGAGCCCAAACTGATCAAGATGTCTCGCGTCCAGCGCACCACGTCCCAAGTCCGGATGCCGTGCGTGGCACGCGCGAACTGGTGCGCGAGACGCAGGAAGTGCCCTCGATCTGTGGTGCAGCGGACGCAGGACGCCCAAGGTCTGCAGTGAGGTGTGGGGGGGAGGTCTGCTCGGTTGATTCGGAGCAGGAAGTGGTTCCGGGTCGATGTAGAAGCTGCGGCGGCTGGCCAGGAGCCGACGCGCCAGCCGGTGCTCCGTATTGCATATGCGAGCAGCCCGTCATGGCGTTTGCGACGCGGTATACGGGGAACGACGACGACGTCGTGGCCGAGTTCTGATGGGGCCAGTGGATCTGGTGAGGCAGGTGGAACGGTCGGGTTTCCGGTTGGTCCTAGATGGTGATCGTCTCCGGGTACATGGTGATCGCCCACTGCCGCAGGAACTGGAAGCCGCGCTCCGCCACCAGAAGGACCAAGTGGTTGCCGTCCTGGCAGGCCAGCCGTGTGACCGATGTGGGGAGAGCGGCTGCCGAACCGTGCTGACGTACTGGTCGAACTGGCGCCAGGGTCTGTGTGCCGATTGCGTTGCGATCGTGGCGGCAGAGTTCGACCAGCGAGAGTGGCCCCCGGTGCCGTGGGCGGACGGGGACAGGCTATGACAGCACCCGGTTTCGACCAAGGCTGTGACGGGCCGGCACGGTTCTGTGGCGCCAGGACCCGCTCCGGCGGCTCCTGTCGGCGCCCAGCGGGCTGGGGAACGAACCATGTCGGCTTCGGCCCCTGCAAGCTCCATGGGGGCTGCACGCCCACCGTGAGCCGAGGTGCTCACCGCCAGGCCGTCGAGCACCGAGCCCGGGCCATCATCGCCGCCGAGGGCCTGGAGCCGGTCGCCGATCCGGTGGCGGTGATGACCCGCCTCGCCGCCGAGGCGGTGGCCCTCGTCGGTGCCTTTCGTCACATGGTTGAGGGCCTTGACACTTTGCGCTACCCCACGAAGACCGGCGAGCAGCTGCGCGCCGAGGTCGTGCTCTACGAGCGGGCGCTCGACCGGGCTGAGAAGTTCGCTCACGACCTGGCGAAGCTCCGGCTCGAAGAGCGTGTGGTGCGGATCACCGAGGCGCAGGCGACGTCCCTGTACGAGCTGATTACCGTGACGCTCACGGCCCCCGAGCTTGGCCTGACGACCGACCAGATCGAGTCGGCACGGCGCCTGCTTGCGGCCGCGGTGCGGAGCCTCGACACCTACGTGGCGGCATGATCTCGCCATGGGGAGCGCTGGCAACCCTGCTCGACCCACCGCCTCGCCTAACCGCCGAGGCCCTCATGGTCGCCGCCGGCATGACGCCGGATCCGTGGCAGCGGTCGGTTCTCACCAGCGAGGGCAATCAGCTCCTTCTGTGTAGCCGACAGGCCGGCAAGAGCACCGTTACGGCCGCCCTCGCCCTGAGGGTGGCGATGGCGAACGATGCCTCGCTGGTGCTGCTGCTCAGCCCATCGCAGCGGCAGTCGGGCGAGCTGCACCGCAAGGTCTCGGCCTTCCTCGCGGCCCAGCCCGCCGGCACCGTCCAGGTTGCCCGCGAGACCGCCCTGACGCTCACTCTGGCCAATAACAGCCGAATCGTCGCCCTCCCCGGCTCGGAGGAAACGGTGCGGGGCTTCTCGGGCGTGTCCCTGCTGGTGATCGACGAGGCCGCCAGGGTCGACGACATCCTTTACCGCTCGCTGCGCCCCATGTTGGCTGTCTCGGGCGGCCGGCTCGTGGCGATGACGACGCCGTGGGGCCGGCGCGGGTGGTTCTACGACGAGTGGACCCACGGCGGTGACGTCTGGCATCGCACCAGCGTGGCTGCCGAGGACTGCCCCCGCATCTCGGCCGAGTTCCTCGCCGAGGAGCGACGGTCGCTCGGTGGTACCGCCAAGAGTACGAGGTCGAGTTCGTCGACACTGTCACCAGCCTCTTCCAGTACGACGAGGTCCACGCTGCCCTTAGCGAGGACGTCGAGCCGCTGTTCCTAGTCAAGAGGAGTCCACGGTGAGTCCCCTTTCCTTCGGCTATTCGCCGAGTCCGTTCTCCTCGCCACTAGGTCCGATCACCTTCTCTCTGTCTGAGCCTCCGCTACCAGACCCGTCCTCGGAACAACCTCGACCTCCCCGGCGTCGCTTCACCCTCGGAGTTGACGTGGGCCAGCTGACGGACTTCACGGCCCTGGCGGTCGTCGAGAGAGTTGCGGATGAACTCCGCTACGAGTGCGCCCACCTGCAACGCCTCCCACTCGGCACGCCCTACACCGAGCAGGTGGGAGAGGTGGCTAGCGTTTATCGTCGCCTGTGTGACCTTGGCCAGGTTCGGATGTTCCTGGATGCCACGGGCGTCGGCCGGGCTCTCGTCGATATGTTTCGCCGCGATGGACTCGTGTTCAAGGCCGTTACGCTGACGGGCGGGAATGCAATCGGGGAGCCACGTCGCGGTGAGATCTCCGTCCCCAAGCGCGACTTGGTCGCCACGACCAAGGCGATGCTCCAGACCGGGCGCCTCCGAGTCGCCAGCCGGCTCCCAGACGCCCCAGTACTTGTCCGCGAGCTGCTCGCCATGGACGTGACCCTGAGTGCCGCCGCTCACGACAGCTACGGCGCCCGCTCAGGTGACCACGACGACCTGGTCCTCGCCCTCTCTCTGGCCCTGTGGGGGGCAGAGGGTTGTGGGCGCCGCCGAGCCCAACTGGTGATTTGAGAATGACCCAACCCCTATAAGTGCGGGGTCGAATCTCTCAGCGCTGTGCCACGGAGGTCAGCGCCCTCGCCGGCACATCCAGACTCTGAAAGGAGAAACCGAAGTGCGAGACGGTGACTTGGACTACACCATCGAGAAGTACGCGGCTGCCGTTTCAATCCTTGCGGCATCCGATCGCGATCTCCGAGATCGGCTCTGCGACGCCTATGTGAGTCAGGCCAGTCACATCGTGCCGATGCATCCTGGAAGTGGGCCTCCGATGTCCGATGAGCTGACTGCTCGGATCTTGGACCTCCATGAGCGATTTCGGGTCGATCCGGATGTGGTCTCGGCCGCGGTGATGAACGTGCATGGTGGCATGGCGGCTGCCATCCAAGCGATGTCGGATGACCAGGTCCACCAGGTGGCAAGTGAGTTGGTCTCGATCTGCTTCGCCACCTTCGACGAGCGCTTCGAGCTGGCCGATCTGGAGCTTCGTGGACACTCGACGAGCAACCTGGAGACCAAGGATGCCGGTGACTAGCGGGGACGCCGGTGGGAGCGATCGGGCCAGTCAGCCGATCGCTGCACACTGCAAGCCGTTGCGGCGCCGTCCTCTGCTTCACGGCGGGCGCACATTCGCTTGGGAGATCCTTGGACCAGGCGGTTCCTAGGGCTGTTCTTGACCAGAGCCCGGCATTGGCTGTGGCCGTGACTTTCCTCAGGAAAGAATGGTCAGCCGAGCGGAGAAGTTTGGTCCAGCATGACTAGAGTCCGGCGTCATCATGAAGGTCATGGGGAAAGGGGCTGGGATTCGTACCAACCGAGAGGGGAAGCGAAGGGTCAAAGACGCCCTGCTCGCTCCTCAGATTCTCGCCATCATAGGCGGGACGGTTGTCCTCGTCGTGGTCGTGATGTTGACCATGAGCGCCTTGGCCCGAGCGGTGGGCGCCCGAATCAACAGCGCCTTCCTTGCGTTCGCAATCGGAGTCCTGGTGACGACAAGCTTCTTTGTGCTTGCCGGCATCGTGACGGTCTTCTCCGGCGGGGTGAACTGGATCGTCGGGGGCCGAGCCGAGCGCTGGACCGAAGAGGTTCTCGAAGAACTGGGTCCCGAGTGGAGGATTCGCAACAACCTCGTCTTCAGTGACGGGAAGCCGCCTGACACGTGGGAGGTCGACGTTGACCACGTGGCTGTAGGACCGGGTGGGGTTCTGGTGGTGGAAAGCAAGTACTCGTCAATCCCGATCGACCTAGATGCCGAGCGGTTGAAATGGCCGGTCGGGGATGACGCCGCTCAGGTGGCTCGCAATGTTCAGCGGGTCCGTGGACTAATCCGAGACCTGCCTGGACCGCTGCCAGTCACCGCTCTCCTCGTGTACTGGGGCTTTCGTGTGAAGTCACCCAAGGAGCCGGTTCGGAGGCTCGGACGGTCGGTCCAGATCGTCATGGGTGCGGATGCCGACCGGTGGCTCCCGACTCTCACCGACCATGTGCTTGATCCTCAGGTCGTGCAAGAGATATGGCAGAGGATCGAGGAGCATGAGACGGATTCCCCTGGAAAGGCCTCGACCTGATGGCCGAAATGACGATGGAGGAATAGGAGCCCGGCAGGCCGACGTTTCGCGCATTCTGTGGCAGGTAAAAGCCCAAGTCGCTCCCCATGGAGGTAGCGGTCTCCGAGGCAAGCCGGAGTTTGCGCCCGGCCGCAAGAACCGGGTCGCAGCCTGGTGGCCTGTGGACGATTCGCTCGATTTCGTGACTGAAGGCCAGCAATATCACCGAATCCCTTGCGGAAACGGGAGCCCGGATGGAGTCGACGTCTTCAGCCTGCCGTGTCACATCTGCGGTGCTGAGCCCTGCCAGCCTCACAGAGAGAGCGCTGCCCCATGGGGCCGGGCAGGCCCCATCGCCGACTCCCAAACTGTCGGGACTGCGGCGTCCCTGTAGGCGCACGTTGGGAGTTGTGGCATCGAACAGTGCCCTCGTTGCGGTCAGCAGTTCGCCTCGTGTCCATGTGACATCACCGATTGAAGGTCAGGGGAGCTGCGACTCGTCTCCACCCAGATCACTTTGACCCTTTGGGAGGTCTGATCCGATCATCGAACCCCATTCTGTCGCCGGCAGACTCCCTGAACCCGGCGGGAGTCTGTTGACACTGGGAGACGGGAGGAGCCCTGGATCAGGTCGCCCCCTCGGGCTCCTGCTGATCTTGCCGCCAGGTCACCTGGCTGACATCGGCGGCGTAGGACGACTCAATGGTGAAGAAGGCGGTTCCCTTGGCGTCGGCTGCCTCGATCCGGTCGGCCACCCCGAGACCGGTGGGCACTGCCTGGGAGACCCGGGCAAGCCACGCACGAACGTCCGCCTCGTCGGTGACATTGTCGAGGACGGCGATGAGTGTGTAGCGGACGGGTGTCTCGGTGTCGTCGAACTGCATGAGAACATCGCGGACCCGGGCACCGGTCTCCCGGTGCTCTTTGCGGGCGACTTCCTTAGCGATCCGCTGGGCGAGCGGGACCAGGTGGGGCGGTACCGCTGGTCGGTCGTAGCGAAGGCCGAGCCAAGTCGTGAACGCCTGACGGCGAGCGAAGATGACGTCGCGACGGGTGGCTCCCGACGCGAGGGCGGTCGTCAGCACCTTGGGTGCGACGGTGAGACGCGAGGAGTTGGCTTCGGCGTACTCGTCATCCGTGAGCCGCAGCTTGGCTGAGCGGATGCCCCAGTCCGTCGGGCAGTCACCAGTGAAGAGCGGTCGCAGCTCGACGCCCGGGCTTGGGTCGTCGGTCTCCGCTCGATCGAGGTCGCAGTCCTGAGTGGCGACGACCCAGAGGCCATGGGGCTCAGACGACCGCTCAGGTCGTCCCGACGTCCCGAGGACGACAGCGTCCCGCCACAGCTCGACCTCGACGATCGACCCCTGGCGCCAGCCTGCCTCGTAGAGCGATGCCATGCACCGGACGCCCTAGTCGTGGAGGGCGGTCGTGGGGCCGTCTTGCCGAGGTCGATCTCCGACGACAAGGCCGGACCGGCGGGGTCGTAGTGCGTCAAGGGCGGCGATGTAGGCCCGGCCAGGATCGCCCGTCGCCAGCAGCTCGTCGACGGCGCTGCGCCGACCGGTCGGAGCGGTGGCGAGGACGGTGGCGGTTCTCTCGGGATCGCGCTCGACGAGAAGGTAGACGCGCTCGACCAGGTCGTGAGTCTCGACGAGCCGCTGGCGCAGATCGCCGCTGTGGCCGCTCACCAGTGGCCGCCCGTTCTCGGCATTGAGGATCGTCGTGTGGGTGGAGCCGACGATTTCCGCCAGGCGGCGAGCGGACCACCCAGTCCTCTCGCGCGTCTCTCGGATGACCCGCTGGAGTCGTGGCACGGCGGGAGACATGACGGTGGGCACGCGGATCGGCCAGTCGCCGATCGTCCAGAACGTGTCGTAGGTGTTCAGGGGCTCGGGGAACACGGTCCGCTGGAGGGGCTCGCCTCGGAAGGCGGCCTCGTAGAGGGCGGGCGCCTCAACGACGGTCATTCGAGAACCTCACGACCGAAGTATGTCGCGCCCTCGTCGGTGAGAGCCCAGAAGAAGAATCGATCGATTTGGTCGTGCAGGATGGTTAGCTGCCTGGTCAGCTCGCCCGGCTCGAACAGCTGAGGTCCCTCGGTGAAGATGTCGATGTCGAGCAGGAACGCCGGGCCACGCGGCTGCATCGGGAGCACCCCGGGCACCATGGTGTTGGCCGGCACTAACCCGTGCCGGACCCAGGCCTGGATGTCCGCTTCTGGGCCAGCCAGCTCGCCTGTGGGCGGTGCCGTGAGCTGGCTCTGGGTAATCGTGGTCACGAGGTGGGTGCCGTCGGCCACGGTGTCGGTCGCCGGCCAGCCCGTCAGCTCAGGGCGGAACCACGTTTGCCATGCCATCGCGTTGCCAGGGGGCACCTCGGCGATGTTCACGTACCGGATCCCGAGCCGATCGGCCCGCGAGACCCCTGCGCCGTCGGCCAGAGCGGCGAGCGTCGCACGGAACCGGTCGGAGAACTCACTGAACTCCCCGTACTGCGGCCCGACGCTGACGGTGGCGGTATCGGCCGAGACATTGAGGCTCCAGCCGGCGTCATCCTCGAACTGCCACATCTGTGCGGGCGGACTGCCGGCAGCCGAGGCCCCAGAGGGGCCCACCAGAAGGGCGATCTGTTGGACCTGCTGGGGGCTCATGTAGGGGAAGACCGAATCGAGTCGGTCCTGCACCGGCGCTACCCCCTCCATCGTCGCCAGCTTGGCGCGGGCTGAGAACTTGACCTGACCGAAGGCCTGAACCAACGGCGGACGGGAGAGCCGGTAGTGCGGGGCGGGATCGAGCCCGAACATCAGGAAACGTTCCAGAAGCGTTCCACGTGGCCAGCATAGCGGCCCGCGGGCGCAGGGCGCGTCCGGCGTGCCCACAGTGGACAACTCGCTCCGGGAGTTGGTCGACACGATCGACCGAGGCGAGCTGCGCCTGCCCGAATTGCAACGCCGCTACGTCTGGCCGGCCACCCGCGTCCGAGATCTGCTCGGTTCCCTTTGCCGGCGGCTACCCGTCGGGAACGATTTTGGTTTGGAAGACGAGCGAGGACACGCCAGCCTGGGACTTGGCGGTCGACCAGCTTGTGAGCGCCCTTGGCACTCACAAGCTCCTGCTCGACGGCCAACAGTGCCTCACATCGCTGTCGGCGGTCCTGCGAGGAGAGCCGCTGCGATTCAAGAATCGCGTGCGACCCGTTGAGATCGCATTCAACCTCGACCACCAGGCGGGTCCTCCGACCGAAGTCACCGAAGTCACCGAAGTCGACGATGACGATCAACACCGGCGAGATCGAGTCGATCTCGTTGGGCCGTCGGCGACTCATCCCCCGGACAATCCGAGTTCGTGGAGGCGCGAACCCCCCGGCAGCCCGGCGCCCTCACATCATGTAAAGCTTTCGTCAGAATAGTTTACAGACCAGGTCAGGGCGTAGTAGTCTGCCGGTATGAAGCTCGTGGCCTACCTGAGGGTCAGCAGCGAGACCCAGCTCGACGGTTTCGGGCTCGACGCTCAGGAGGCGGTAATCCAGAAGTGGACCAAGGTGAACGGGCACCGAGTTGTCCGCATCTGCCGGGATGAGGGCCTCTCGGGAACTCTCGACGCCGCCGACCGTCCCGGTCTCGCCTGCGCCCTTGACGCTCTCGCTGACGGCACCGCCGACGGGCTCCTCGTAGCTCGCTTGGACCGCCTTGCACGCTCCCTAGCCGTTCAAGAGGCCGCCCTGGCGGCAGCCTGGAGGCTCGGGGCGTCCGTGTTTTCCGTCGATGGGGGTGAAGTCCACGAGGACGACCCAGACGATCCGATGCGGACTGCAATGCGCCAGATGCGAGGTGTCTTCGCCCAACTCGACCGGGGTCAGGTCGTGAAGCGCCTGCGGGATGGCCGCAAGGCCAAGGCGGCGACCGGCCGAAAGGCCGTGGGGGCTTATGCCTATGGGTACCGGGGCCACGGCACGGGACGTGACCGCGATGCAGAACCGGAACCTGTGGAGCAGATCGCCGTGCAGCGCATCACCGAGCTGCGCCGCGGCGGGGCAAGCTATCGGGCCGTCGCTGCCACCCTCGACGCTGAGGGCCATTGCCCCCGCCGAGCAGCTCGATGGTCACCGATGGCGGTTCGCAACATCGCCCTTCGGGAGAGCCTCACCTGAGCCTCCGGCGGCTGGACCAACACTGATGCTCCAGGCCCGGGCCCCTGGCGCCGTCACTGCGAGGAGCCCTTGCTGCAGGGGATCGAGGCTGGCGACCAGGCAAACGCTGTTGCTCGCTGAGCTGGACCGCCTAGGAGGGATCGGCGAAACTAAATGACCTGGTCACAGCCCCCAAATCCAACCCTCCCCTCGGAAAGCACCCCAAATCCGGGCGATTCTTACCCCAGCCCGGCCGAATTGGCCCGCCGCGAGCGCGAATGGATCGAGATGTTCGCTGGTCAGGTGGAACAGGAGTCGATCAGGGAGTCGGAGAGGTCCCCGTACACGTACGGGACGCCTGTCGACCCTTGTCCGGGCTGAGGTGCTGGCAATCGTGGCTCGCATCTGAGCCGCAGAACTAGCCGTCCCCCTAAACGAGAAGCGATGGGAAGCGGGGGTGGAACCGCGGGTTCAGGGGACAATGCCGGGCAACTGAGCGGGGCCATACCAGTACGGATCACATATGTCGAGACCAGAGATGTTGGGCAGCCCCTTGAATCGGTCGTCCCAGCGCAACAACACATCAGCCTTTGCCCGGATTGCGCTCGCCAGGTGAACGGCGTCGCCGGGTTTGAGGCTGTGATCGCGAGCTATGTGACGGGCTTCGACCGCGAGGCTTAGCCTCGATACACCGATGAGCGACCGGAGTAGATAGCCGCGTATCCGCGGAAAGTGCCTCCCCGCTTGGGAAAATGGCGATGTTCGACGTCGCATTACCCAAAACAAAGGAGGCACTTCCTGTG
>Ga0307373_10013861_pt1 | contig 11200 bp, 7 predicted proteins | sample OX2MG_FD_202534 | JGI IMG/M metagenome (GOLD analysis project Ga0307373, IMG submission 202534) | Soil microbial communities from Risofladan, Vaasa, Finland - OX-2 | ecosystem: Environmental > Terrestrial > Soil > Coastal area > Acid sulfate soil | place: Finland: Risofladan, Vaasa | collected... | reverse complement strand
GCCGCTTTCAAGCAGATTGATGATTTTGTCGGTAATGATTTGATAAACGTCCATTTACGTAATCTCCGATTGCAATTTTGATGTTTGAAGGGAGAACCGCTTTCGCGGTTCCCCCTGGGTTGGTGGCTAGAACGGGATGTCGTCGGAAGCTTCAGCCTTGGGCGTGTTGCCATTCGCGCGGTTGCCGAGCAAGCGGAGTTGACGCGCCACGATTTCAGTCCGGTAGCGTTTGCCGCTCCCGTCCTTCGCTTCGTACTGGCGGGTCGTCAGCCGTCCCTCGATGTAAACCTGACGGCCTTTGCTCAAGAACCGCTGGCAGGTGTCGGCCAGCCGTCCGAACGCAACGATCCGATGCCATTCCGTGCGCGCTTGTTTTGCTCCATTGCGGTTCGTAAACCGCTCCACAGTCGCCAGCGAGAAATTCGCGACGTTCCGCCCGGACGGCAGCGCCCGAACCGTGGGGTTGGCTCCCAGATTGCCGATTACGATCACCTTGTTAACTGACATGACAAAAACCTCCTTGTGGTTTTTTCGCGTTGCTCAATAGCCGTCTTCGTCGACCCGGTGCGCGTTGAAGTCGCGGGCCGCTTCCTCGCCGTGTCCGCAGCGGGAGCCGTAAAGGGTTCGATCTTCGGGGTAGTAGAACGCGCGTTCGCCGGGAGTTATCGGGACTTCACAATCAGGCTTGGCGCACTTGGCCGGATACCTGGCGATGATCCACTTGGGATCGCATTTGAACCGATGTCGCATATTTGGTGTCTCCTTCCGCCCGCTTCCGCTTTTGCGGCAGGGCGTGCTGCGCTGTGCTTTCATCACCACGCAATTTTTTCCGCGCGGCCCTCTCAACCCGAACAGGAGGGCCGTGCGCAGATTCTTCAGACGCGCGAGCGGAGCGGGCGGCAGGACGTGCCACAGCGAAGCGGCCCGAAAGGGCTGGCACGGCGTGCTAGCGCAGCGAACGCCACCAATCAGAGCGGCGGCGAAGCGGAGACGCAGGATAGGAGTCGGGTTGCGGCAGATGGGCCGCGATGCGTAGTTTACGGAGCGTTAGCGGGGCGGCTCACAGCGGAGCGCCGCGCGGCCTGCTGTTCGCAAACAGGAGGGGTATAATCACGGGCCAGGAAGGGCTTCCGGGCAAGAGTTGACCGATTTTGGAGACACATGATTGGTCGCCTTGCTCTTCAGAGCGAATGGAGAAGCGCGACGGGCGTGGCGGGACGGCGACGAGGTTCTGCAGATTGCTGTCAGAACCCACTTCCTCGTGGCTGTTTGTTGGGTTTAGACTCGCAGTTTGGTCGCGGAACCGGTTCAAGCTTACGAGAGGTTAATCATGGACGCTGTAGTGAACGCCATGGTCGAGTACCTGAACTCTCTCCGTACTCAGCAACAGACTTCCAACTCGACCTATATCCATGAGGCGCGGCGTGATTTCTTGCAATTTCTGCAGCGAGCCGCACCTTGGTTTCCCGACGAAAAGCGACTCCAAGTGCGAACGCGACTTGACTTTCTTGTCGACGACCTTGCGACGGGCGCGCAGCCAGTCAGCGTTCTTTTTTTGACAGGGGATGCCGGCGATGGGAAGACGGCCTTCTGCGATACGCTCGCTCAGCGCCTCGGGTTTGAGGGTGCTCTGAAGCCGCAGACATTGGTCGGATCGTGGCGAATTATCAAGGACGCCTCGGAAGTCGAAGAGGGTGCGTTGGCCGCGCTCATCGAGAAACAGCTTGAGCCGGCGCCCTCCGAAGGTTTGATCGTTGCGATCAATGAAGGTCGTCTCCGACGACTATTCCGGAGTCTTTCGGCAAACGGCCAGAGGCTATGGAAGGAAGTTGTCGAACCGGCACTCGAGGGATGGCTGGACTCTGAGCGCGCCGAAGCTCTCGATGAGGCGATGCGTCGCGAGCAGGTTCTCGTGGCCAACTTTCGGCATCGCTTCCATCTACGGACGGTTACCCCGAGTCTTCTCGAAACGTGGACTTCGGAGTCATTTTGGGAAGGTTCCCCTGCTTGCGGCAATTGCCCGGCGAGGGAACGCTGTCCGATCCTTGCGAATGTGCGGGACTTACGTTCGGGACATACCCAGGCACATATCGCAGACGTGTTGGCATACTCTCATTTTTCCGGCCAGCGGCTTCCCTTCCGCCGGCTCCAAGCCGTGTTGGCTTTAGCGACAACAGGAGGTTTGCTTTGCGCACAAGTGCAATCACCCGCGATAGCTGAGGCGTCGGTGATGGTGCTGTTGCGCCACCGTTATTACAACGCCCTGTTTCTGCAGGATGAGTTGCGCGCGCCGGTGCCGGTACGTCCGGAGCCAATAGCGAGGAGTTTCACCGGCGCGGATCCTGGTGTCTTCGTCTCCCCGGCGCTTGACCGAAAGATTGGCGATCTGCTGGGTCCGCAATTAGGGGAGCCGCAATGGAGCGAACACACCATGCCATCGTTGGAAGCTGAAGCGATATTGTCGATGCGACGGCGGCTCCATCCCGCCGGTCTCGCCACTGATGTGCAGGATTTGCAGGCCGAGGTTTCTCGACTGACGCGATCTGTGCGGCGTTGGTCTATGTTCGCGGATGAAGTAGTAGCGGAAATGCGTTGGCGGAAGGCTCTTGGGTTAGTGGAGGCATATGTTGAGGGACGTGACCCGGACAATCACTTAAGACGGACGGTCGTCGAAGCGATTAATCGATTGCATCGCGTCGAGGAGCTCAAGACGGAATCTATAACCGGTCACCAAATCGATGCCGCAGGTTTCCGAACGCCGGTCCGACAGGTTCTGGAGCTGAATTTGCGAACGGAGTTCTCGACCGAATTACGCTGCGGACCAGTCCTTCCGAAAATCATGCAGGCTTATTTAGAAAGCTCGCCAGCGGAGATCTACTTGGCCGCGTGGCCTGAGGGGACCAAAGGGGGAGCGGCGGCGGCGCTTCTACCGCTCGATGCACGTTTGGTGGAGATTCTGCTTTCCGTGAATTTAGGCTTCGATGCTTGGCAAGGGCTTGGCACGTATCGTCGTACGCTGGCCAGGTTTCACGCCCAACTCTTGGCCTTAGCGTCGCGGGCGGGCCACAAGCCCGCCGTGACAATTCGTGCCCAAGAGAAACGCTATAGCGTATCCGTAGAGAGTAGTGCTACGGCACCGCTCCTGCGCTTCGAAGGACAGGGCTGAGCATGGCCGTGCCATTGGAAAACCTGACCGAACGATTGCAGCGCCACTTAGGCATCCAGCAGGCGCAGACAATTTCACCTGATGATTTTACCGCCGACGCAATTGCACGCCTGCTCGGACGGCGAGGAGACCCTTCGTTGGTGGCGCAGTTGTGGCGCTCGGGAGACAGGGCAGCTCTAGTGGCTGGGTACCGGCCTAGGGAACATGATGAGGTACTCACGGAATTGGTAAGAGTGTTAGATTCGACGATTGTGGTTCAACGAGAAAGAGGAAATGGTCGTCCCAAAACGTTTCTTCCGCTGATTCCTGAGCTGGTGTCTGCCGCGCGATCAGGTCAGCTCTATCGCGAAATGGGCCGTACGGTAGTAGAGGGTTTTTGGCAGCCGACCGAAAAACAACACAGCGGCTTCATTGCCCAATTGAAGAGTTTAATTACATCGTGGCCTGAACAGCATGCACTCGCGAATCTGCTTCAGCCACTATGCAAGCCGATTGAGGCACAGACCCCGGAGACTGGCGGCAACTTCGCGATCGCAATGGCTTCGGATAAGCGGTTGGCGCGATGGGTTAGGGAGGTAGTGACTCAAGATTGGCAGGCTTATCTCGTGGCTGCAGAACCGCTTTCGGCCGACGAGCAACTGGAAATGATGTCCAGTTTGATCGGTCTACATGCACACATCGCTTTGCTGCACCGGCTGTTCGAAGCGGATGTACCGGATGCGAATCCTGTGTTTTTCGTTGCCGCTACTAAAACTCCAGACGATGATCGTTCGTGCGACCGCGCCGCCTATAGTTGCTTTAGTTTTTGGCGAGACCAGGCGCAGCCGGCGATGCGCCGTGTGGCGCAGGACATCATTCGCCAAGCCGCCGAACAGGATGCAACGCTGCGAAGCTCCCTCTCCGCGGGCGATTGGACCTCACCTCAGGTGTGGATGGGTCAAGAAATCAAAGAGGGTGGCAAACGCAAGCGCGCGACGAACGATTTTCGCGAGGCCTATGAGTCCGCACTGCATGAGGCGCAAATGAGAGGTAAGAATCCGAACCTCTCGGTGATCGAGGATTTGCTCGTAGGGGCGCTTTATGCCGCGTTCGACACGGCGAGCGGGCCAATCACCAAAGTAAAGGACTACCTGCGCAACACTGGACGAGCAGCGGGTATCGTAGGCCCTGAGGGTACCTATCGCCGAAAACGTTATCAGCTTGATGACCGCGCTTTTGAACTGCTTTTGAGGCTCCACGCGGCTCGTCGATCTGACACCGTGCTTAGCGACGAAGACGAGAAACAATCGGTCGGAGCCTGGCTCGATGACGTGGCCGAACGTTACGGCCTAGTCGTAACTACCGAACGGGAACGGGCCAAGAGACGCTTTGAACTGGCAATAGATTCGAGTCCAGGAATGCGTGCCTTGCGGCGCCACTTCCCGAGCGAACAAACAATGGCGGTCAACCGCCAATTTTTGGATCAGCGACTCGATGAACTGCGGTTCGTGCGGCGGTTTTCCGACGCGTCGTCCGTGGTCTATGTAGGTTAACGATGAGTGCCGTGCAACAGCAACTCGTGAGTACCATAGTCCAATGGGTGCTTCAGCTAGAGCGGCCAACTGGACAAAATCGGATAAATCGCAAGCTCCTGTTCGGCGATGTCGATACGAGCCGCGCGGTCGGGAAAGTGCTGCAAACATATAGCGACGATAAGTGTGCGTTCGTCGTCCGGAATTCAACAGATCCTGATGTTGTGAGACTAAGAAACGAACGTCCTGAAGGTGTGAGTTCCGACTCGGCCATCATGTACTTGGTCTTTTGGCTGCCAGGCCAACCAGGGCACGAGAAGAACTTCGAGTCTCTGCGGGATTTCCCGTCGGTTCAGCTGGAAGATTTTTTGGCGCATAGCGACAAATTCTTACTCGCAGAAGAGGCGGCGATCTCCAGTCAATGCGTTGAAGCGGCGGAGGCGTGGCAACAGAAAGATCAGGATCGCGCGCGAGAGCATCTATCGAACGCTTGGAATGCGATTCGCCTTTGCCTTCGCGAGCGCCGTGGTGGCCGAGATCGGTCTATTCCATTCGTAGAGGGGCTTAGCGATTACCTTGATTATTTAAATGAAGCTCGCGTGCCCGATGAAGTGTGGAATCAAACGGCCACGAATAAGCGTGCTGCGGTTATGGTTGAGCGTTGGGGACGCGCGCTCCCAAAGTTGTGGATGTTTACATTGCCGGCGCTTGCTTCGGTGCTCGGAATCCAGGTGGAGCCGCTGCAGCCGATCCCTTCGGCAAGTAAAACGGGCGAACCGAAGTGGGTGGATTTCTTAGAAGAAGTCCTCGCGGAGAATAAGGACACAGCTACTGACTTCGCCGGCCTTGAAGAAAATATTGCCGGAAAGCAAACGTTGCGCGAGCGATTGGATGATTTAACCACGAAAATTAGGCTTTGTCAGACGGACCAAGAGAGAGAACCTGCTCGTCTGGCGCTCGAGCAATTCTGCGGGTCGGGTGACGAATCAGCGCTAAGCCGGGTCGAATGGCTTTTCCGGCAGAATCCTTCGGACAGGAGGAGTGCTTCACAGGGACTTAAAGGCCTTCTGATCGCCCGGAAGCTTCGCCAACCGCGGGAGAACCCACTCGATAAGGCTGCAAGGGAAACGACTGCGCTTATCGAATCTCTAGCTGGAGAAGACGTACGCGAGTCTGGCGTCGTTCGGCAGTACGTCGAGGAACGTAAGGTTCGGATTGTTCAACATCGCCGCGAGGCGGCTATTTTGGTGGATATCCTCCGCGCGGTTGCTTCGGGATCCGTCCCCTCGGTTTCTGTGTCGACCCCGATGGGCCCGATTTTCGAACTAGTCCTGGCGTCGCCCGACCGAAATGCTCAGGATTTTGAGCGGCTAGCTCGGCTTTGGGAAAAACTCGGGCGTACGGACAGCGATGAACCGGTTGTTGCCGATTCGATATTGTTAGGAATCCTTCAACTATCTTATGCCCGCCTTAGAGAACAAGATTCACTCAGCGAGCGGTATAGCCTGAAGGCTGAAGGCGCGGAATCGGGTGAACTTGTGTTGACAGCCGCCATTGAGGGAAAGCGTGAGCTCCTGAAACTCAAGGCAGACGATTGGAGCCAAGAAACTCTAACGAACCTCCATCATTGGCTGCGCGACAAGGTCAGGCCGCTTTACTTCGATGATGACGACTCCGATTTGGATGAGCAGGAAGAAGCAATCACGCTGGATGTTGAGTGGACACGCGCAGGTGTCACAACGCCCTTTGGCGTCATCGAATTACCTATTAATCGGCGTCGCGCGGAGCTGATCGAGAGCTCACGCGGAAACGCGCTCGTATCGGTAAGGCGTCAAGCGCGAATCGAGGTCAGGCGAATTCTCGGAGAGCTATTCCTGGGCAACGATGCCGAGAACCTCGCCGAAGACCCACGTGATGACGAACTGCGCGCAGCTTGGACCGCTTACCTGCGAGAGTTAGGAGAAGATGCAGGCTGGGGCGCGATTGCATGCGTAGCGCCGCTTCCGGCTGCCGCAGAGTTGTGGGTCACCGCGTGGGCCAAAGGCGTATCAGGGGTAAGCGCGCGAGCCGAGATTCAACAGGAGCTGGACGAAATTGATGAACGGCTTGAGAACGACGACCCAGATTATAAACCGCTGCTACTGCGCCGGAAAGTACTTATCAAGTTACAGCAGGATGGACCTGCTGTAGACGTTCATACCGTTCGGAGCTTGCTGAGTCTGTGCTCCGGTCGTACGGAGTGGAACGGTCAAGTCGAGCAAGTCGTCCTAACCCCCCATCATCCGCTCGTTTTGCGGTTGCGCTTAGTCGGAGATCGGATACTGGCAAAAGCATTGCGCCAGCTATGGACCGACGGATGGGATCGCCGCACGCTTGATGACTTGGACGGCGCTTTGGAAGAGTGGGGTCTACCTGAGCCTATCCACTGCTATGGTTTCTGGGATGGAGATCCCGTCGTATTCGATAGCTGGATGGAGGGAGGGTTTGCCCTGTTCGGACGCCTGGGCGCCGGCCGTGAGGCAGACTCGCGGGGGTTGGGAGTGAAGCAAGTAGCGAAGGAACTCGAACGCTACGGTACGCTTTTTCCAGCGGCGGCTGACCGTCTCCGCTTGAGGCTTTACGGCGACGCAGAAGGGCAATGGGGTTGGAGCGTGCTGGCGGAACGTCTAGAATCGCTCGGTTTCGCGGCAGACGTGCAATTGGTTACAAGGTTAGCGGCCCGACAGCCGACGGCGATCGACCAAGAAGCGCAAAGAGATGAATTGCGTAGTCGGGCCTTCGAGCCTGGCCTAGATGGAGCGTCACCACGCATCCGCGTCATGAGGGCGGCGCCGAGCGGAGATGGCATGAATGACGTGCATGTGTCAGCCGTTGTCGGCGAACTTGTTGAACAATTCCGTTCAACCATCACACCCTCGGTCCTCGAATCAGACGCAATTGCATACGACAAGTTCGACGACCGAGTATTTTTCTATGAACCGGTTCCTGACCTTTATGACTACTCATTTTTGGTAGGCGATCCGCCCGACGATCTTAGCGTAGCTGTTGCGAAGGCCGTGGGTTTCGCGAGCGCACACCCGAATCAAATATTACGCGAAAAGTATTCATTCGATCCGACAAGGTGCCGGTTTCCTTTGCAGCAGCTTCAGTCGAAGGCACACTGGCTTGTTCTGGCCGCGCGACAGCCACTCTATCGTGCCGTGCAACAGTGCGGCACTTCGACTCTGCTAGATTTCTATTCTGCTACCGATCGCGGTCGGCGAGTGCACATTTGCGTGAGCCTAGATAAGCAAAATGCTCAGCAAGACGTGGAACGCCTGCGGCGAATGCTGGAGGCTGTCACGGCTGCAGAAGTCAGCTACGCCGAGACGGAAGCCATTCTCTCTTCTGCTCGCGCTTTGGCGCCGGGAATAGCCATCCGCTGCATAGGCTCAACCGGGGGTATCGATCTTTCTGGGCTATTAGGACTCTTGCTCTCCGCCCGAGCAACAGAAGCGAATGCTCCGGGAGGCCTGTTGCTCGCCCTCGATCAGCATCGCGATTTGCTTATTGGAAAAGGACAGTTGGGAGATCTTTTGCGCATCGGAATCACTAAGCAAGATGTCTATGTCGACGTCGTGGAGGCAAAGTTCTCGACGGGTGCCATCTTCACTCATTCGCCCGCGGTAATTGAAGCAACGCACCAAGTTCGCTCCACTGTGGAGCGCCTCGCTCAATTCTCACTCGATCACCCGCTCATCTTGCGGACTCGGTCGCGACTTGCTCGGGCGATCGTGCATCGCATTCACTTGGGAGCGCCAGCTGCACCGCTAGGGACCGACTGGAAGGGTCTGGTTGATGCCGTACTCGATCCATCTGTGAAAATCTTAATCGGGGGTGGTTCGTCGAGTTCGATTCACGCCTGGAGCGCCGACGAGAGCACTAAAGATGTGGAAACAAGGCTTGAGGGGGGCGAATCGGTACGAATCCACAGCCGTGAAGCGACTCTGAATCTGTTGGGTAAGCTATCCTAAGGTAATTTGCGAGATTGCCCAGATCGTCTGGGCTAGGAACAGAAACCCGAGGAGTCGAACCAACGATGAAAATAGTGCAAATGAATGTTTCAGACTTGAAGATCGATCTGTCGCTGCAACCGAAGACCGATCCGGAGTGGCTACGACTTGCTGAAGGCGCGCTCAAAGCTCAGGTCTCCGTCTATTTTGCTCGTGTTCCTCTAATTTTGTGCGTGCCGTTCGATCTAGACTATCGGCCCGATCTCCATCCAGTCGGCAAGCAGGCGATTCGGGCATTCGTCGAAATGGCAGACCGGCAGGAGTTTCAAAATTTGGTCGTTTATCCGCGGGGAAAGTGGTTCGTGATTTCCGACCACTACATAGAGCTGTTCGCGGCGCTTGAAGCGAAACCAGACTTCTTCCCCTGCTTCATTATGGGAAAGCCTGAAAACTCAATGATTCAGGATTTGCAGGGACCGATTGATCCTAAAGACATACGAAGAGTGTTTGGTGTCGAATAGCCATGAACGCTCTCATTGCGGCGAACGATGTCAACGCCGATTGAAAGTTGACCGCGTTTGCCCGAAGTCGCAGAAGTAAAACTCCAGGGGTGCGCGAAAGGGAAGAATTCTAAATCCTCTTGCAAGCGATGAAGCACTTCTCTACAAAGGTGATGATTTCAAACTCACGGAAATACTGGGCGCTAAAAAACGGGCTCTACCAACGCACCGGGGCAGTGCCGACCCTCTCGTAATAAGGTGACGCCCCAGAATAATAGTCTGCCCCGGAACTGGGTTACGACCACGGTGGCCGAAGTTGGTGCGGTTAGACTCGGGCGACAGGTGTCGCCCGATAAGCATACCGGCCGCTTTCCCACGAAATACATAAGGGCCGCTAACATTACCAGTGCGGGGATCGACGTCTCTGATGTCCTGGAGATGGACTTTACACCGGCGGAGCGTACGGTATTCGGACTCAGAGTCGGCGATATTGTGCTCGCGGAGGGATCCGGTAGCGCTTCTCAGGTGGGCCGAGCAGCTATTTGGCGTGGCGAGATACCCGATTGCTGTTATCAGAATACCGTCCTCCGCTTTCGGCCATACGCCGTTCAATCGGAATACGCTCTCATTGTGTTCCGGCATAAGGCAGTCAGCGGAGCCTTCGAACGTACCGCTCGCGGTGTGGGGATTCAGCATCTGGGCGCTTCTCGATTCTCACCACTTCCCTTTCCTCTGCCACCTCTAAACGAGCAGCGCCGCATCGCTGCGGAATTCGAGGAGCGTCGCGCACGACTGCGCGAGGCGGAAGAATCACTCCGTTCTGCCTTGCGCCGGACTGAAGAACAGAATCACGAAATCCTTGCGGCGGCTGTCGCAGGCGACCTGGTTGAGGCCGAGACAGCCTTGGCTAGGCGCGAAAAGCGCATTCCTGGAAGTCCGACTGTTGTCGCACCTAGCGCTCGGGGAAACAAGCAATCATCTTTGTTCGATCGTGACGAAACGGGCGTTGCGCGGGCTGCAGAAGACCTTCGTCGACTCCCACTTCCACGTGGTTGGTCTTGGGTACGAATCGACGAGGCGGGCGAAGTGAAACTCGGCAGGCAGCTTTCGCCTCGGCAGGAGCGCGGACCGAACATGCGTAAGTACCTTCGGGTAGCAAACGTCTTCGAAGATCGCATCGACGCTTCAGATGTGAAGGAGATGAACTTCACTCCTGAAGAATACGAGGTCTATCGCCTCGAACCTGGCGACGTCCTACTGAATGAAGGGCAAAGCCCTGAGCTTGTCGGCCGCGCGGCCCTGTACCGAGGCGAGATGCCTGATGCGTGTTTTCAAAACACCCTGATTCGATTTCGCGCTGCGAAAGGTGTCGATCCTGCATACGCGCTTATTGTGTTTCGCCATTACCTTCATGCGGGCCTCTTTCGCAAGATTGCGCATTGGTCCACGAACATTGCCCATCTTGGCCTTCAACGCTTAGCTGCGATGCCCTTTCCCCTCCCATCCATCTCCGAGCAGAGGCGGATCGTTGAGGAGGCGACCCGGCGACTTGAAGCCTCGGCAGTTCAGGAGTCGGCAATTCGTGCCTCTCTTACCAATTTGGTCGAAATGGAGCAGGCGCTATTGGAGGCGGCAGTGACTGGGTCGCTGGTATCCCCAGATAGCGCAGATGAACCGGCCGAAGCACTATTGCGCCGGCTTGGACCGCCGCCCAAGGAATCGGCTCCGAGGCCGGCTCCAGAAACCGCGTCCGATGAGGCGATCACGATGAAAAGTACAAGACGTTCCGACGAGCCCACTTCCCTACCGAATATTGCTCTGTCTCAGGTGCTGCGCGACGCAGGCCGCCCGTTGAGTGTACCAGAACTGTTTTCGATGGCCGGTTATGATCGCGACTCCGTTGAACACGTGCAGCACTTCTATCTCTCTCTGAGGTCTGAATTAGATCGTTCAATACGTATTGTTGGCGACACGCTCGAAAACGCTCTGTTGGAGGCGATAGCCGATGCGCCTCGATGAAGTCACGTTCGG
>Ga0307373_10013860_pt1 | contig 11200 bp, 5 predicted proteins | sample OX2MG_FD_202534 | JGI IMG/M metagenome (GOLD analysis project Ga0307373, IMG submission 202534) | Soil microbial communities from Risofladan, Vaasa, Finland - OX-2 | ecosystem: Environmental > Terrestrial > Soil > Coastal area > Acid sulfate soil | place: Finland: Risofladan, Vaasa | collected... | reverse complement strand
GTGCGAACGCCACGTGTTGCCCGGGATCGATCGGCTGGTCCCGGAAGAAGATGACCTTGTAGTCGTAGAGCGCCTGGCGCAGCTCCGCCACAACCCCGTCGGGCAGTGATGCTGTGAGATCGACCCCCGAGATCTCCGCTCCGACCGTCGCGCCCAGCCGACGCGCGTCGAAGTGGTGCCACCGCAATGCCGCGAGACGTTCCCGCTCCGCCGCGACATGGGTGAACGGCCCCACCGCGATGGTGTACCCGGGCAGCCGGAAGGTCCCCGGCTGCTGGGAGGTCGCGCCGCTCGTCACGTTCGTACTGTACCGAACCGCTTCCGCGTCGACTCGCACGACTGGCACCGGCCATGCAGTGGTGCCTGCGCCTGCTGCTGCCTGCTGCTGCTGCAGGCCAGCTGCCTCAGTCGGCTGCGATGGCGGCCAGGACGTCGAGCTTGGCGGCGCGGCGCGCCGGCCAGCTGGCCGCAATGAGGCCGAGGACGCCGGACAGGACGAGGAAGATGATGAGGCTCGGGAAGGGCACGACGATGTCAGTGATGCCCTGCGTCTTGAGCGACCAGGCCAAAGCGATCCCGAGGCCCGTCCCGACGATGATGCCGATGATGGCGCCGAATATGGAGAGGATGACCGACTCGGTGCGGATCATCCCCCTGATCTGGCGACGTTTCATGCCGACGGCACGCAACAGCCCGATTTCGTGCGTACGCTCGAACACCGAGAGCAGGAGGGTGTTGACGATCCCGATCAGGGCGATGATCACCGCCAGGAGGAGCAGCACGTAGACCAGAGCCAGCAACTGGTTCACCTGGGCTTCCTGGGACTTCTCGAACTGTGCCTTGGTCTGGATCTTCAGATTCGGGTACGAGGCCAGCGCGTGCGTGACGCTCTGCTCGACGCCCGGGCTCCCATCTGTCTTGAGCAACACGGCAATCGGCAGCTCGTTCTGGAAGTGGTCGAGAAAGAAACCGTCTCCCACGAGGTAGCTGCCGATCAACTGGTTGGCCTTGAAGACGCCGCCGATCCGCATGGTCGACTTCCCCGTCTTGGCGAATTTCACCGGGACGATGTCGCCGACCGCCAGGTGCTTCGAATTGGCCGTGCTCGTGTCGATCAGCAGCTGGCCGTCGGCCAGTGTCGACGACGAGCCGGACGTCATGTTGAGGATGACCGTGTCGGCCAGGTCGCGCGTCGACACAGCGGTGAGTTTCTCAAGGGATCCCTTTACTTCGAACTGGTCCTGGTAGACGGTCGATGAGGCCGTGATGCCGTCGACGGAGGCCGCAGTCGGCCCGACGGTGTTGCTGAAGCCCCCCTGGGCGTTGTTGGGGACGGTGATGATGAAGTCGGCGCTGATGGCGTTGTCCACGCTGCTCGTCGCGGAGCGAGAGAGCGAAGCGCCGAACACGGCGATGGCCGAAACCAGGGCGAGGCCCACCATGAGTGCCGAGGCCGTCTGCGCCGTGCGCCGCGGGTTGCGCATGGAGTTCTCCCGCCCCAGCCGGCCCGACATGCCGAACAGGCGGGCCAGGGGTCGACCGATCACACTCGCCATCGGGCGGGCGACCGCCGGTGCGAGCCGGGCCACCCCGATGAAGATCAGGACTGCCCCCAGGCCGACCAGGGCGATGGCAGGCGCTGTCAGCCCGAGCGCCAGGGCGGCCACGCCGACGACCGTGATGCCGATACCCCAGGTGAATCGCCGACGCAGTGAGATCTCGACCTCGCTCTGCTGATCCGAGACCGCAGCGACCGGTGGGATACGCACGGCACGGCGGGCCGGGCTGATGGCCGACGCCACGGTGACGCCCACCCCGACCACAAGACAGACGATGACCGTGCGGGCCTCGAAGACCAGTGGGCCGGAAGGCAACGTGAGGCCGAATCCGCTCAGCAGCGCTTCGAGCCCGATTGCGGCCAAGACCCCCAGGCCGAGCCCGATGAGGGACGACACCAGTCCGACGATCGACGCCTCGAGGAGCACGGAGCGGAAGACCTGCCTGCGGCTCGCGCCCACAATGCGGAGCAGCGCCAGTTCGCGCGTGCGCTGCCCGACAATGATGGAGAAAGTGTTCACGATGGTGAAAGCGCCCACGAACAATGCGATGAACGCGAACACCAACAGCGCGGTGTTGAGAAAGCCGAGCGCCTGGCTGATGTCGCTGGTCGCCTCGTTGATGACGGTCTGACCGGTCACCACCTCCTCGCCACGGGGCAGGGCGTGCGCAATAGCGCGCTCCACCGTCGCGTTATCCGCTCCCGGTTTCGTCACGACGTTGACGGTGTCGAACTTGCCCACTTCACCCAGCAATTTCTGGGCCGTCGGCGTGTGGAAGGCGGCGAGAGTCACTCCGGCTAGATTGTTGGCCGTCCCAAAGCGCGCCAACCCTGTGATGGTGAAGGTCCTCGTCGGTCCCTCGAGCAGGATCCGCACCTGCTCACCCACTCTGAAGTGGTACTTCTCAGCGGTTCCGAGGTCCATGACGACGTCGTTCGAGGACGTCGGGGCTGTGCCCTGGGAGATCCGCAGCTGCGACAGTTGCGGGTTGGGGTCGAAGGAGATCCCCAGGGTCGGCGCTCCGCCGGTCGTGATCGCCTTGCCATCGGGTGCGATGTACTGCGCGTATCCGGCGACCGATCCATCGGCGGCTTCGACACCGGGCACGCCGCGGACGGTCGACAGGACCGATTCGGGTACAGGGTTTCTCGTTGCCATCCCCCCACTCCCGAACTGCGCCACGCCGCGAACCTGGAAGTCGATGTTCTGGTAGATGTTGCTGAAGAGCGTATTGAACGTGCTGTGCAGCGTGTCGGTGAGCACAAACGTTCCGGCAATGAACGTCACGCCGATCACGATGGCCAGTGCGGTGAGGGCCAGTCGCAGCTTGTGCGCGAGGAGCCCCTTGATGGTCACACGCCACATGTCAGGTTCCCAGGGCGCGGATGCGCTCCAACACCGAGTCAGCGGTCGGCTGGATCAGCTCGTCGACGGTGTTGCCATCGGCCAGGAAGACGACCCGGTCGGCATAGGCGGCCCCGTGCGGGTCATGCGTGACCATGACGATGGACTGTCCGAATTCAGTGACGGAGCGGCGCATGAACGAGAGCATCTCGGCGCTGGAATTCGAGTCGAGGTTCCCGGTGGGCTCGTCGGCGAAGACGAGGTCGGGTCGGTTGATCAGGGCCCGGGCGCAGGCGCAGCGCTGTTGCTGGCCGCCGGACATTTCGTTCGGGCGGTGCGACAGCCTGCTGGCGATACCGAGCTGATCGACCAGGTAGTCGAACCACTCCTTGTCCACCTTCCGCCCGGCCAGGTCAGCCGGCAACGTGATGTTCTCCGCCGCCGTCAAAGTGGGGACGAGATTGAACGACTGGAACACGAAGCCGATGTGGTCACGTCGCATCTCTGTCAGCCCGCTGTCGTCGAGGCGCCCGATGTCAAGGTCCCCGACGAATGATTGTCCCGACGTCGGGCGGTCGAGGCCCGCCATGCAGTGCATCAACGTCGACTTGCCCGATCCGGAGGGGCCCATGACGGCGGTGAAGCGAGCGCGCTCGAAGGTCACGTTCACGCCGGCCAAGGCATTGACCGTCGCCTCGCCCGTCCCGTAGGTCTTCCGTAGGTCGACTGCGTAGGCAGCCGGCGATGCCGGACGTTGTGGCGGCGGAGCTGGGTCGGTGAGCGTCACCATTCCTCGTTTCGTCAGTCGCAGATATGCCGAAGCGCGTTGGGACGTGGAAAGGAACCGGTCCCCCTCCGCGATCTCCTCGATGATCGCGCCGAGCCCACCATGGGGCTATCGGGGATGTCCCTGAGTGTTCTTTGTCCCACTCAGGGTGTCCCCCAGGCCGCTGCGCACCAAGGGTACCGATGTCGCATGACGGCGCCGCTCCGACGGCCGGAAAGAAGCCGGGCGTGGATCAGACCGGACCGCTACCCTGAGCGCGCACCGGTAGGTGAGGCATGTGAGCTACCCGGGGGGGCGAGTTCGCCAATGCGGCATGACGCCATGAGAAGGGCATGAGTCGCTGAGTACCCATCTGCGGTTGCCGGGACGTACCTCGACCGCGGTGGCGGCGGTCGGCTCCGTCGGCGCAGTGCTCGCCCTGCAGCTCGTCCTCTTCCCGATCCCTTTCGGGGTCTGGCTCCAGGGCGCCGTGCTCGGCCTCCTCGGCTCCCTCATGGCTGTCGGGCTCGGGCTCACCTACCGCCTGAACAAGGTCATCAATTTCGCCCAGGGCGATCTCGGCACGGCGCCCGCCGTGCTCGCCGTCGGCCTGATCGCGTTCTCGGGGGTCAACTACTTCGTCGGGCTGGCCACCGGCCTGGTCGCCTCCATCCTCCTCACGGCCACGGTCGAGATCGTGGTGGTGCGGCGGTTCCGGCGCTCGCCGCGCCTCATCCTGACGGTGGCCACCATCGGGCTCGCCCAACTGCTGGTCGTGCTCAGCCTCCTGATCCCGCGCATCTGGGGCCAGACCCCCATCGCCAGCGCGACGGTCTCCTTCCCGTGGCACCTCGCCTGGCACGTCGGCCCCGTCGTCTTCACCGCCGACCACCTGGTGGCTGTCATCGTGTCGGTGGCGTGCCTGACCGGCGTCTCCCTCTGGTTCACCCGCAGCGACATCGGGCTCGCCGTGCAGGCCGTCGGCGACCGGCGCGACCGGGCCTCCATGCTGGGCATCCCGGTCGGGCGTCTGCAGTCGGTGACCTGGGTGGTCGCGGGCGTCCTGTCCTTCGCCAGCATCTTCTTCCAGGCCACCATCCTCGGGCTCCCCCTCGATCCCACCTACGGCCTGACCGCCCTCGTCACCGCCCTGGCCGCCCTCGCCTTGGGCAACTTCACCGAGTTGCCCGTCATCGCCACCTCCGCCGTGGCGCTCGGGATCTTGGAACAGGGGGTGGCCTGGAACGATCCCACCAACCCGGCCCTCGGCCTGGCGGTCCTGGCCGGGGTGGTGTTCGGCGCCATTGTGGTGCGCCAGCTGCTGGCGAACCGGACCGACCGCGAGGTCGAGTCCTCGCTGGCGCTGGCCGGGAGCGTGCGCGACCTGCCCGCGGCGCTGCGGGACCTCACCGAAGTGCGGGTGGGCACGCCGGTTGCCGCACTGGTCGCCTTCGCCGCCGTTTGCACGCTGCCGCTTTGGATGGGACCCGGTGAGCTGATCCGGGGCTCGGGGCTCGTCGTGCTGGCCATCGTCGGCTGCTCGGTGGTCGTGCTCACGGGGTGGTCGGGGCAGGTGAGCCTGGGCCAGATGTCGTTCGCCGCCGTGGGCGCCACCGTCGGCGCGGTGGCGCTCCTCGACTGGCACTGGGACCTCAGCCTCGCCTTCTTGTTGGCCGGCACCGCCGCCGCCGTCGTGGCCGTGGTGGTCGGCATCCCGACCCTGCGGCTCGACGGCATGTTCGCCGCCGTGACCACGCTCGCCTTCAGCCTGGCCGCCTCGGGCTACCTGCTGGTCCGTCAGGAATTCTCCTGGATCCCCCAGGGCCAGCTCGGGACGCCGTACCTCTTCGGCCTCTCCATTACCTCGCAGTCGGAGGTGTTCGAGCTCTGCCTGGGCGTCCTCGTGCTCGTGCTCGTGGCGTTGCACGGTCTGCGCCACAGCCGCACCGGCCGGGTGCTGCGCGCGTTGCCGGCCAACCAGCGAGCGGCGGAGGGCTACGGCGTCCGCGTCGTGCAGGCGAAGCTCACGGCCTTCGCGATCTCGGGCTTCATCGCCGGGCTGGCCGGCTGCCTCCTCCTGGTGGTGAACCAGCAGTACGAGGAGGCGTCGTTCCTGGTGCCCGCGAGCCTGATCGTCTTCACCTCGACCGCCGTCGGCGGACTGGGCTCGGCCTTCGGCGCCATCCTCGGCGCCGCCATCGTGGAGGGCAGCACCATCTACCTGCCGCCAAGCTGGCAACTGTTCCCGTCCGCTCTCGGCGTGCTGCTCGTCCTCATCCTCTTCCCCCGCGGGCTGGCCGGGCTCTGCTACGACCTGCGGGACTGGGCGCTCGAGGGGCTGGCCCGACGCCGCCGAGCCGCCCCGCCGGCGGTGCCCGGCGCGGTCGAAGGAGCTTTGACTCCGTGAGCCGGCTGGCCAAGCTCGGTGGCGGCGCCTCGCTGTTCCCGCTCGGCGTGCTGTTCGGGATCGAGCTGCTCGACCAGGCGACCCAGAGCGCCTTCAACGTCTTGACCCCGAACATCCGCGACGCGTTCCACCTGACCAACGCCGGCATCCTGTTGATCGTCGCCATCGCCGGCGCGGCGGCGCTGGCCTGCACCCTGCCCATTGCCGTGTTGGCCGACCGGACCAACCGGGTGCGCATCGCGCTGGTGGGCGCGCTGGTGGGCGCCGCGTTCTCCATCGGCCTCGGCGTCGCCCAGGGCGTCGTGATCGCCACCATCATGCTGGTCGGCGTCTCCATGGGGCAGGCCGTGATCTTCCCCACCCACAATTCGCTGCTGGCCGACTACTACCCCGTCCCGGCCCGGCCGCGGGTGTATTCGGCGCACCGCTCCGGCATCAGCATCGGGGCCATCGTGGGCGTCCTCCTCGGTGCCGGCCTGGCGGCCGTCTTCTCGTGGCGCGCCACGTTCTTCTTCTTCGCCGTGCCGATCGTCGTCGTGGTCATCATCGGCCTGCGCCTGCGCGAGCCCGTGCGGGGCCGCCACGAGCAGCTCGAGCTGAGCGAGCAGATGCTGTCCTCCGAACGCGGTGAGTCCGCCCCCCTCGACGACCTGCCCGCGGCGCCCGCCGAACCGGCCGCCGCGCCGCTCGACATCCCCGTCGAGACCCCGCCCTCCCTCGGCGAGGCCTGGCGGACGGTCTGGAAGATCGGCGTGCTGCGCCGGATCTTCATCGCGCTCCCGTTCCTGGCCGCCGCCATTGCCGGTTTCACCTCCCTCGCCTCGCTGCAGTACCAGGAGACGTTCCACCTCGACGCCGTGCAGCGTGCCTATCTCATCGCGCCGATCCAACTCTTCGACCTGTTGGGCCTCGCCGTCGGCGCGGTGATCGCCACCCGCCTGGCCCGGCGCGGCTTCGGCCTCGTCTTTCGCATGCTCGCCGTGGCGTCAATGGTCGCCGCCTGCTTCGCCGTGGTGTTCGCGCTGGCGCCGAACGTCCCGTTGGCCTTCATCGGCAACGCCGGCATCGACGCCTCGCTGGCCATCGTCGGACCGGGCGTGCTGGCCTCGCTCTCCCTCGCCATCCCGGCCCGGTTGCGCTCGGTCGGCTTCTCCATCGGCGCCCTCTTCGTCCTGCCCGGATTCCTGGTGCTGCCGGCCGTGGGCGCGCTGGGCGACGCCGTGGGGTTCCGCTACGGCCTGCTCATCCTCGTCCCGATCTTCGTCATCGGCGGCCTCATCGTGGCCAGCGCTGGCAGTCTCATCGAGCGCGACGTGCGCGACGTCTGGACCTCCATGCGCACCCGGACCCAGATGCTGCTGGAACGCCACGCCGGCCGGCTGCCGCTCCTCGCCGTGCGCGAGCTCTCGGTCGGCTACGACGGCGTCGTCGTGCTGGCCGACGTGGCCATCGAGATCGCCGAGGGTGAGATCGTCGCCCTCGTCGGCACGAACGGCGCCGGCAAGTCCACCCTGCTGCGGGCCATCGGCGGGGTCGTTGAGGCCGATCACGGCGCCATCGTCTTCGACGGGCGCGACATCACCCACCTGCCGCCCGACGAGATCGCCCGGCTCGGCGTCGCCCAGGTCCCCGGAGGCGAGGGGATCTTCCCCAACCTGCGCGTCGAGGACAACCTGCGCGTGGCGGCCTGGCAGGGCCGGCGCCGCGGCGAGCACGACGCCGACATGATCGACGAGGCGCTCACCGCCTTCCCCTCGCTCGCTTCTCGACGCGGCGAGCGGGCGGCCAACCTCTCGGGGGGGCAGCAACAGATGCTGGCGCTCGCCATGGCGACCATCACCCGTCCCAAGCTGTTCCTCATCGATGAGCTCTCGCTGGGGCTCTCGCCCATTGTGGTCGAGCAGCTCCTGGGCGCCATCGAGTCGATGCGCCAGGCCGGCACCTCCATTCTCTTGGTGGAGCAGTCTATGAACGTCGCCGTAGCCGTGGCCGACCGCGTCTACGTCATGGAGACCGGGGTCGTGCGCTTCTCCGGGTCCGCCGACGAGCTGGCCGCCCATCCCGAGATGCTGTGGTCGGTCTACCTCCAGAAGGCCTCCGAGACGCTCGGGGCGCAGGCCCTCGCACCGGCGGCGGCCGACGCCGATCACCGGACCGAGCTCGAGGTGCGCGGCATCTCGCTCAGCTTCGGCGGCAACGCCGCCCTCAACGACGTCTCGCTGCACGCCGAGCACGGCGAGATCGTCGGCATCATCGGGCCCAACGGCGCCGGCAAGACGACGCTCTTCGACGTCGTCTCCGGCTTCCTCCGTCCCGACTCTGGGCGGGTGGATCTGGCCGGCGCCGACATCACCGACCGCACGGCGTCGGCTCGTGCCCGCCTGGGCCTGGGTCGCTCGTTCCAGGACTCGCGCCTGTTCTCGGGCCTCACCGTCCGCGACGCCCTGGCCGTGTCGCTCGAGCGGTTCACTGACGTAGCCGACCCGTTCAACGCAATGCTTCGCCTGCCGCTGCAGGTGCGGACCGAGGCCGCCGTCCACGAGCGCGTCGACGAGCTCCTCGACATGTTCGGCCTCGACCGCTACGCCGACAACCTGGTCAGCGAGCTGTCGACCGGCTCCCGGCGCCTGGTCGACCTGGCCGCCGTCGTCGCCCACCAGCCGTCCGTCGTCCTGCTCGACGAGCCGTCGTCGGGCGTAGCCCAGCGTGAGGTCGAGGCCATGGTGGGCCTCCTCCGCTCGGTGCGCGACCGCCTCGATGCGACCCTGCTCGTGGTGGAGCACGACATCGCCTTCATCGCCGAGCTGGCCGATCGCCTCGTGGCCATGGACCGCGGCGCCGTGCTCCTCAGCGGGCCACCGCACGATGTCCTCGAGTCGCCCGTCGTCGGCGAGGCCTTCCTCGGTTCCGACCCACTGGCGCTGTCGCGCCCGGGTGTCGGGGCCGGCGCCGGCGCGTCTGCCGGCGCGACTGCGACGACCACGACCACGGAGGTGGGCCCCGATGAGTGACACCGACGAGCGCGCACAGCGCGCCGGGCGGCCCTGGCCGAAGGTCAGCCTGCTGCGCCGGGCCGGGCCGGTCGTCCTGATTGTGGCGGCGCTCGTGGCCGCCGGCGTCTCGGCCACCATGCACGAGAACAAGGGCACCACGTCGACGAGCGCGGCGGGCACGGCGGGCACGGCCCCCGTCGTGCATGCCACGGTGCCGCTCACCTACGCCGCGGCGGCCAAGCTCGGCAAGACATCCGCCTACAACTGGGGGTCCCAGTGTGACCATCACACGGGCCGGCTGAAAATCCCGAGCGTCTACTCCCCGCCCTGCGTGCCGGTGCCGGCCGCGGGGGCGTCCAATGGTGGCGCCACCTCCGGTGGTGTGACCGACAGCACCATCAACGTCGTCTACTACCAGATGCAGCCAGGTGGACTGGCGTCGACGATCTCGAATGCGGCGGGCACCAACGCCCAGGGCCTCGCCACCGCCCAGGCCTACGTGAACATGTTCAACAAGACCTACGAGTTGTACGGGCGGCACATCAACCTCATCCCCTTCACCGCCTCCGGGGCCGACACCGATCCCGTGGCCGCTCACGCCGATGCCGTCACGGTCGCCCAGCAACTCCACGCCTTCGCCTCCATCGGCGGTGCCGGTGAGACCGACGCCTACGAGGACGAGTTGGCCCGCCTCCATGTGCTCTGCATGGCCTGCGGCGACTCCGCCCACAACGGGCAAGTCCAACAGAACGCCCCTTACCAGTGGGCCAACCTGCCCACGGCCGACACCTCGCTCTACGAGACCGTCGGGTACCTGCTGGCCAAGCTGAACGGCAAGGACGCCATCTGGGCCGGCGAGCCCTCCTTCCACACGAAGAAACGCCAGTTCATTGTGGTGAGCGAGACCTCGGAGCCGCCCGCCCCCGGGAGCGCGGAGCTCGTGGCATCGCTGACCAAGAAGTTGACGGCGGGCCACGCCAACATGGCGTCGCCGAACACCCTGTCGTACACCCTCAACCTGACCACGCTGCCCACCCAGGCCGCCACCATCGCCGAGAAGCTCAAGGCATCGGGCGCAACCAGCGTGGTCTTCGCCGGGGACCCGATCATGCCGATCTACCTCACCAAGGCCTGCGCCAGCATCGGCTACTTCCCCGAGTGGATCATCACCGGCATCGTGCTCACCGACACCGCTGCCCTCGGGCGGTACTACAACCAGAGCGAGTGGGCTCACGCCTTCGGCGTCAGCAGTCTCGCCGTGCCGGTGCCGGTGGGCTCCGGCGACGCCGACCGCCTCTACCGGTGGTGGTACGGGCCCAACGCATCGCCGGCCTCGCTGGCCGCGCCGGCCATCATCCCGCCGATCCAGCAGTTCTTTTCCGGCGTGCAACTGGCCGGGCCCGACCTCACCCCCTCCACCTTCGCCACGGGACTGTTCCGCGCCCCGCCGGCCGGTGGCGGCCCGACTTCACCGCTCGAAGCCTACGGATACCAGGGAGCGGCTCCCCGCCCGAGCTACTCGTCGCCCGCCGACTACACCTTCCTCTGGTATGACGCCACGGCGAAGGGTCCCGACGAGGAAGGGACCAACGGCAACGGGCTGATGCGCTACGTCAACGGCGGTGCCCGCTACAAGTCGGGCACGGTGCCGTCGGGACCCGTGCCCATGTTCACGGTGGGGGGCTCGGTCACCAGCTACGCCGCGCCCCCCGACCGGCCACCTGGCTACCGGGCCTGGCCGGGGTCGCCCGTGGCGTCGGCCACGGGCTGACCCCTTCCTCGCGGACTGGTGCTACCCCCAGTCCCCGACGCCCGGTAGGGCCATTCTCAGCGACACGGCGGGGCCTCATGCTGGGAACGGCGGTGCGGAATGTCCGGCCCCCGGCTGCGAAAGGAGACGCATGATCGTCACGCACGGGCTGACGAAGCGCTACGGGAACACGGTGGCGGTCGACGGCCTGAGCTTCACCGTCTCACCGGGTGTCGTGACAGGGTTCCTCGGCCCGAACGGCTCGGGGAAGTCCACCACCATGCGCATGATCCTCGGACTGGACCGTCCCGATGCCGGATCTGCGCTCGTCAACGGCTGCAACTACGCCGAATTGGCATGGCCGTTGCGCGAGGTGGGGGC
>Ga0307373_10013859_pt1 | contig 11200 bp, 8 predicted proteins | sample OX2MG_FD_202534 | JGI IMG/M metagenome (GOLD analysis project Ga0307373, IMG submission 202534) | Soil microbial communities from Risofladan, Vaasa, Finland - OX-2 | ecosystem: Environmental > Terrestrial > Soil > Coastal area > Acid sulfate soil | place: Finland: Risofladan, Vaasa | collected... | reverse complement strand
GAAACACGGTGGCGTGCGCGAGCGCCACTCGTTGTCGTTGCCCACCCGAAAGCGTGCGCAGCGGACGGTCCGCGAAGGCGCGGGCTCCCGTCAACGAGAGGGCCTCCTGCACCGCGTCGGCCTTGGCGCGGGCGCCACCGCGCCGCCAGCCGTAGTGCGTGCCGTCGTAACCCAGGGCGACGTAGTCACGTCCCGAGATTGCCTGTTCGGCGTCGCGGCGCGACTGGGGCATGTAGCCCACGCGCGAGCTCCCTCGACGTGGCGAATCACCTAATACCTCAATGGAACCCCCGCTCAGCGAGACGAGTCCCAGCGCGCAGAGCAGGAGCGTTGACTTACCGGCCCCATTGGGACCCAGCACCGCGGTCACGGTACCGGGCGCCACGTTGACGTTGGCGTCGCGCCAAATCACTTTCCCTCCACGGGTCACCGACGCGTCGTGTAGTTCGAGCGCGTTCACGCGGCACAGCCTTCGCGTACCAGAGCCTCTTGTATCTGATCGATCACGCCGTTCAAAAATCCGACGTAGTCCGAGCCACGCATCGATTCAGTGACGTTGACCAGGGGTACGCCCATGGCCCGAGCGCGCGCGACCATCGTGTCAGTCAGTGGTGTTGACGTCTGGGTGTTGTTCAACAAGAAGGCGGGACGTTGGCTCAACTGTTGCAGCGCCAACGCCAGCGGTCGAATGCTCGGATCGATCCCGTTACTGACCGCCAAGCGCAGCGACTTCGGCGTCACGACGTCAAGTCCCGCCTCGGCCAGCAGCCGGGTGGCCACGTCCTCGGTCGCCGCTACCTTGACGCCGCCACAACGTGACTTGATGGACGCCAGGCGAGCTTCGACGCCGGCGAGCCTGCCTTCGAGAGCCTTTGCCCTGCCTCGAAGGTCAATCGCCGGGTGCATACGGGCGAGCGTCGAGGAGAGCGCCGCGACGAAGCGAGTCGCGACGCGCGGCGAATAGAAGAGGTGGGGATTGGACCCCGCCAAAACGCCTACGAGCGAGGCGGCGTTCACCTGCGCGACGTCGGGCTGGCTGACCGCGACGAGTTTCGAGAGCCACGTGTCATAGCCCGCGCCGTTTTCTAAGACCACCGAGGCCAGGGCCACGTACCCCGCGTCGTGCACGGTGGCTTCGTGCTCGTGCGGATCGGCGTTGGGATCGGTGAGCAACGTCACGACGTGGGCGCGCTCGCCAACGAGTTGACGGGCGAGGGCGCCCCACTGCGACACGCCGGCCACGATAAGCGGCTTCGTGACCGGTGCCGCCCCGGCGACGTTCAGCGCGGCGACCATCACGACCAGGCTCGTCAGGAGGCTACGTAGAATCATTCCAGTTAGTATACTTAGAATCATTCCAGAGAACAATGCAAGGACCGGTACGCTCGTGGTCGTGAGTACGCGTGTAACGGCCCAGCGCCGAGAAGTTCTCAGCGCGCTCGGCCGGGTGCAGGGCTTCGTCAGTGCCCAGGAGCTCCACGCCCTGATCGTGCGCGACGGCGGCCAGATCGCCCTCGCGACCGTGTACACGTTGTTGAAGAAACTCGTGGCCAGCGAGGAGGTTGACCTCGTCATGACCGATCGAGGAGAGGCGCTCTATCGACGTTGCGTCGTCGACCAGCATCATCATCACTTGGCGTGTCGCTCGTGCGGCGCCGCGGTCGAGGTCGACGCTCCCGAACTCGAAAATTGGGCGAACGAGGTCGGCGCGCGCCACGGCTACTACGACCTTCATCACGTCTTGGAACTGAATGGAATCTGCGCGCCGTGCCGCTCGACGTCGCCCTCGTAAACCAACCCGGTCCCCTGGCCGAGGTCTCGGGTGCTCGTCGCTTTGGCGTGCGGGCATGGGTGAGCGACCGACGAGGCGGGGGCTCGACGTCGTGTTATTCCACTTTCAACCTGGCCGATCACGTTGGTGACGACCCCGATGCGGTCGCCGCGAACCGCGCGATCCTCGCCGACGCCATCGGCGTCGAGCGCTCACGACTGCTCTTCGTTCGCCAGGTCCACGGCGCGGACGTCGTACGCGCCAGCGCGGTGGCGCCCGACACTGAAGCCGACGCGGTGCTCGGAGGTGACTTCGCGGTCGCCATTCTCGTCGCCGACTGCGTGCCGATATTGATCGTCAATCGCCTCACCAGCGACTTCGCCGTCGTCCACGCCGGATGGCGCGGTCTCGCGGCGGGGGTGATCGCCAACGCCGCGAGACTCCTCGGCGAAGGCGACGCGCTCTACGCCTACGTGGGTCCCTCGATCTCGGGCGCGGCCTATCAGGTGGGACCCGAGGTGGCGGCTTCCTTCGCCGAGGTGCCCGGCGCGTTGCGGCCAGACGTCGCTGACCGCTCGCGACTGGACTTGCGCGCGGTGAGCGTCCATCAACTCCAAGGTCTTGGCCTACGCGATGAGTTCATCGAAGCGAGCATCGAGGTGACCGACGGCGGTGCGCGATTCTTCAGCGACCGCGCGCAGCGTCCCTGCGGGCGATTCGCCCTGGTCGCAAGGCGAGCGTCGTAGCATGAGCGCACGATGGAAGTTGACGTGACGCGCGAACGAGCCACCCGCTTTTCCTACGTTGGCCTCGACGTCGAGCAGACCTCGCTCGTCGGCCACTACCAACTCGACGATCTCGAGTTCAGTGAGCGAATCGACTTTGAGCACGTCGAATCGCTTCAACGCGTCGGCGTCGACGCGCTGGCCCAGCTTTGGTACCTGCTCGCCGGCCTGTCCTATTACAAGGCCGGCGCCGCGCACGAGGTGGATTTCGGCGAGACGCACCTCGACGAGCGCGGCGAAGCCCTGATCCGCGCGAGTTACCTCCACGGCCTCGGGGAGTTCTCGTATCGAAACCACCTCGATCTTTCCGACGTGAAGTTCCAGGGGGGACGCCGAGCCCGATGGCGGGCCCCCGCGGGCGCGTGGCTCGACGCTGAGCGCGTTTTGATCCCCTTTGGCGGAGGGATCGACTCGGTCGTCACCACTGAGTCCCTCAACCCAAACCTCGATCGAGCGCTCTTCGTCGTCAGCCCCGCGAGCGGGCGCTTCGCCGCGCTCGACGCGACCGCCGAGGTGAGCGGCCTCGACGTCGTGCGCGCTTCGCGCGCGCTCGACGCGCGCGTCCTCCAACCAGACGAGCGCTTCTTTCAGGGCCACGTGCCGGTGACGGCGATGGTCACGCTGCTCGCGAGCATCGCTGCCGCGTCCAGCGGGCGTGGCGGCGTCGTGATGAGCAACGAGCACTCTGCGTCGGTCGACAACCTGGTGTGGCGCGGACACGCAATCAATCACCAGTGGTCGAAGTCCTTCGCCGCCGAAGTCGCCATTGGCGTGGCCGTGGGCGAGCAGTTCGGCGACGAACTGAGGGTCGCGAGCTTCTTGCGCGATCGTTCCGAGCTCTGGGTCGCGAAGGCCTTCAGCACCCTCACCCAATACCACCACGTCTTTCGCAGTTGCAATCGTGCCTTTCGCCAGAACGTCGACGAGCGCGCGAGCGCGTGGTGCGGCGAGTGCGACAAGTGCCTCTTCATCAACCTCGTCCTCGCGCCCTTCATCAGTCGTGCGGACCTGCGCGAGATCTTTCATGGCGAGCCGCTCGCCAACCCCGCCCTGGGCGCGGCGCTCGAGACGTTGGTTGGTGTGGGGCTCGACCACAAGCCCTTCGAGTGCGTGGGTGACCCCGACGAATGCGCCAGCGCACTCGTGCACGTCGCGTCCCAACCCGAGTGGCACGACGTCACCCACTTGGCGGACATCGCCTCGAAACTCTCGCCGCCCCCGTTGGTGGCGCTCCTTCGAACCCAAGGAGAGAGCCGTGTCCCGGCCCACTGGTTTCGCTGACCTCGCGGGGCGCCGCGTCGGCGTCTTTGGTTATGGTCTCGAAGGTCGCGCCGCCGTGGCGCGACTGAGGAACGTCGCGCAGACCCTCGTCATCGTCGACGACCAGGAACTCGGCGGGGACGTCTTGCAGTCGGACCATGGTGGTTTCGACGCGCTGGCCACTTGCGACGTCGTCTTGAAGAGCCCGGGCATTCCTCGACGCCGAGGCGACGTGATCGAACTTGAACGCCGCGGCGTCGTGGTCACGTCGGCGCTCAATCTATGGCTCGGCGACACCGAGCGTGCGCGCGTGGTCGCGGTGACCGGCACGAAGGGTAAGTCCACGACGACGACCGTCATCGAATTTCTCTTTCACAGCCTCGGCGAGCGCGCCCTGCGCCTTGGCAACATCGGCGCCGCGCCCTATGACCCCGACGTCGACACGTCGACGGGGTGGCTCGTGCTCGAGGTCTCAAGTTTTCAAAGCGTGGATCTCTCCTTGGCTCCGGCGTACGTCGTCGTGACTTCGCTCGGAGAAGATCACCTCGACTGGCACGGCAGTGTCGAGCAATACCACGAGGACAAGTTGGCGCTCACCCGCGCGAGCGGCGAACACGTGACGATCCTCGCCGACGCGCCCGCCCTGCGCGACGCCTCACGAGGGATCGGCGGAGACGTGCTTTGGGTGCACGAGAGCGACCACGAACTCGCCCAACACCTCGGGCTCGTTGGCTCGCACAACGAGATGAACGTCGCACTGGGCGTGAGGGCGGTGGCGCTCGCCACTGCTCGCTCGAGCGACGAGGTGCGCGCGGCGGGCCTTGCGCACGCGACCAACTTCGTGCCCCTCCCCGGTCGTCTCACGCTCGTGCGAGAGGTCAAAACCGCGTCGGGCACCTTTCGCTTCATCGACGACGGCTTGGCCACCTCGCCGTTGCCCACGTTGGCTGCCCTCGAAGCCTTCCACGACGCGCCCTTGGTACTCATCGCGGGAGGTTTCGACCGCGGCGTTGACTACCGCGAACTCGCCCACGCGCTCAACACCCGCGGCCCCGAGACGCACGTCGTCGTGACCGGCCCCGCCGGAACCCGTCTGGCCGGGTTGCTCGAGGGCGCGCGCCGGGCGCGCGCCGTTGACGACTTGGGTCAGGCCGTGAGCGCGGCGGTAGGGTTGCTCGCCCAGGGCGGCGTCGTGCTGCTCTCGCCCGCTGCTCCGAGCTTCGATCGCTACCGCAATTGGGAGGAGCGCTCGCGCGACTTCGCGCGCGCGGTCGATGAAGTCACCGAAGAGTGGAGCCTGGGAGGAGATTCGAACTCCTGACCTACGCATTACGAATGCGTTGCTCTACCGACTGAGCTACCCAGGCGCAGAGAGAAAGATTAGCCGACCCCGCCGCGAGGTCGCCTTCTAGAGTTCGATCAGGCGAAGCATCAAGTCGCTCAGCAACAAGGTTTCGTCCAAATTCGACGACAGTCGAGCGTTCGCCTCGGCGATGGCGTCGAGCGCTCGCAGCGCGCTCCGCACGCGCACGCGGGCCCGCGCGTCGCCGGCGCGCTCGGCTTCGAGGCCCTCGAGCAGTCGCTCGCGATAGACGCCGCTCAGGGCGCTCAGTCCAAAGCGGGTCTCGTCCACGCGAAAGCGACGCTGCTCACGTTTGAACTGCGCGTCGAGCTCACGTCGATTCGCGACACCGCGCTGGCCGAATTCGAGCGCCGCAGCGACGCGACGATCCAGCTCTTCGTCTTGCAAAGCGCTCAGCGGTGCGACCGCGTCGTCGAGCGAACTCGACACTTCCCGGGCCACTTCGCTCGAGGAGGCCGGCGTCCCGCGCAAGCGCTCGGGAATCGAGCGCCACGCCGCGACGCGACTGGTGAGGGCCGGATCGCGCGCGAGCACTCGGGCGCGTCGCAGATTCCCCCCGGCCGCCGCCGCGGCGCTCGCCGCGAGCGCGTCATCGACTCCCTCGCTCGTCAAGATCACCGCCAAGTCCTCGTCGGCGAGTGCGCGTAATTTGACCTCGACGCAACGAGAGAGGATCGTGTCGAGCGCCGGAGTCAACTCGCTCGCGCTCAAGAGGTAGATCGTGCGCGAGGGCGGCTCCTCGAGCGACTTGAGCAACGCCGCGGCGCTCGGACTGGGTCCGCTGACGGTGAGCTCGACGTCTTCGATGATGATGATCTGATAGCCCGAGTCGAGGGGCCGACGTCGAGCGACGCGCTCGGCCTCGCGCAGTTCGTCGACGCGCCAGGCGACCCCCGACCGTTCAGCCCAGTAGACGTCCGGGTCTTGACCGCTCAGGACTCGTCGGCACCGCTCGCACGTCGAGCAGCCGTGCTCGGGGCACTGCAGGGCCGCCGCGAAACAGGTCATCGCGTCGTGGAGACTCGAACCCGCGGGCCCGCTGAAGAGATAGGCGTGCACGGGCGCCGTGGCGTACTGGCGCAGCGCGGTGGCCGCGCTCGCCTGCCCTACCAAGCGATCAAAAACGTCGCTCACGCCGGCCAGGGCAATGCGCGCAGCGCCTCGTCCACACGCGCGCTCACGTCATCGTGGTCGGCGTTGGCGTCGATCACGACCCAGGGGGTGGCGTCGTTGTGCGCGAGGTCGAGGTAGCCCGCACGCACGCGTTCGTGAAAGGCCCCGTCGGCCGATTCGAATCGATCGTCGTGGTCGCGCACTCGACGCTCATTGGCTGTTTCGAGCGAGACGTCGAGCAACACGATGAGATCGGGTCGGCAGTCGCCGATCGCGAGCTCGGTCGCGACGCGCAGCAACTCCAAGTCGACGCCACGTCCATAGCCCTGATAGGCGAGCGACGAGGGGTAGTAACGATCGGTGACCACGGTGCGCCCCGACGAGAGCGCCGGCTCAATCACGCGCCGCGCGTGGTGCGAGCGATCCGCGAGCATCAACAAAGCCTCGGTTTCGGGGTCCATCGGCGTCGCGGCGTTGAGCAACCAGGCGCGAAGTTCCACCCCCAGCGGCGAGTCGCCCGGTTCAAAGGCGAAGAGCGCCCCGCGCTGGGTCGCGACGCGACGAGCCTGCGTGCTCTTGCCACTGGCGTCGACGCCCTCGAAGGCGACGAAGAGGCCGCGCTGCTTCACTCGTCGTTCACACGCGCGCTCAACGCAGCGTTCGCGTTCGCGCCGTGGGCGAGCGCCGCGCGCTTGGTCGCCGCGGAGGATTTCTTCGCCGTGACCTTGGCGGATCGTTTCTTCGCGGGCGCCTTCTTCGCGGGCGTCTTCTTCGCGCTCGTCGTTCGCTTCGCCGCCTTCTTGGCCGCGCGCGGGCTCGTTCTCGGTTCGGCGTTACGCCGCTCGGCGAGGAGCTCGCCGGCTCGATCGAGCGTCAACGTCTCGGGCGCGTCGCCGATTCGCAGCGTCGCGTTCACTTCACCGTCGGTGACGTAGAGACCAAAGCGCCCGTTGCGCACGACGACTCGCCTGCCGGTCAGTGGATCTTCGCCCAGATCGCGCAGAGGTCCCGCGGCGGCGCGTCGTCCGCGCGCCTTGGGTTCTTTAAAGAGTGCCAGCGCGCGCTCGAGGTCAACGGTGAAGATCTCGTCTTCGCTCTCGAGCGATCGCGTCTCCTTGCCCCACGTGAGATACGGGCCGTAGCGTCCGTTTTGCGCGAGGATGGCTTCTGCGTCGTCGGGGTGAGACCCGACCGTGCGCGGCAGGCTCAAAAGGCGTCTCGCCTCTTCGAGCGTGAGATCTTCGGGTGACATCGTCGAAAAGAGTGAGGCCGTGCGGGGCTTGTCCTTGGGGTCGCTCAGCTCGCCGACCTGCACGTAGGGGCCGTAGCGTCCGGCCTTTAGATAGATCGTCTCTCCGGTCGCTTCGTCGGGGCCCAACTCGCGGTCATTGCTCGGCGCGGCCAGGAGCTCCAGCGCACGCTCCACACTCAACGAATCGGGTTCGGTCGCTTCAGGAATCGACACTCGCTCGTCCCCGTGCACGAGGTAGGGGCCGTAGCGTCCTGAGCGCACCGAGACGCCTTGACCGTCGGGCGCGACGCCCAGTGGCAGTGAATTGATCGCCGCGAAGTCGAACTCAATCGGCTCGTGGGTCGCACGGTGCAGTCCCATACGAGCGAAGTCCGTCTCGGCCGCGGGGTCGCCGAAGTAAAAGCGCTGCAGCCACGGTTCGAGGTCCTGGCGACCCTGGGCGATTTCGTCGAGTTGATCTTCCATCTCGGCGGTGAAGCGGTAGTCCACCAGGTCCGCGAAGTAGTGCTCGAGCAGGTTCACGACCGCGAAGGCGCGAAACGTCGGTACGAGGGCCTTGCCCTTCTTCCAGACGTAGCCACGACGATCGATCGTCTTCATCACCGAGGCGTAGGTTGAGGGCCGTCCGATGCCGAGGTCCTCAAGCTTCTTGATCAAGGTCGCCTCCGAAAAACGGTCCGGCGGCTGGGTGTCGTGGCCCTTGGCTTCGGCGCGCTCGACGGGCACGGTGTCGCCTTCGTTCAGCGCGGGCAAAAGGCGCTCTTGGTCGGCGAGTTCGGCCTCAGGATCGTCGGTCCCTTCGACGTAGGCGCGGCGAAAGCCCGCGAACTCGATGCGCAGTCCCGTCGCCGAAAGCCCCACCCCCACGTCGTCACCAAAGCCCTCGACACCGTTGAGGGTCGTGGCGAGGGTGACCTTGTCCTGGGTGAGGCGCGCGTCCACCATCTGCGAGGCGATCGTGCGCTTCCAGACCAACTCATAGACCGCGAACTCGTCGCCGCTCAGCGCATTCGCCGCCTCGTCGAGGGTCCGGAAACTCTCGCCCGCGGGGCGAATCGCTTCGTGGGCCTCTTGGGCATTTTTGACCTTGCGGTCGTAGCGCCGCGGCGCGTCGGCCACGTAGTCGTCGCCGAACATGGCGCCGGCCTGAGCGCGCGCGGCGGCGATCGCCTCGTCCGACAGCGTCGTCGAGTCGGTTCGCATGTAGGTGATCCAACCCTGTTCGTAGAGTCGCTGGGCGGCGCGCATCGTGCGCTCGGGGTCAAAGCGCAGTTTGCGGCTCGCCTCGATCTGCAGCGACGACGTCATGAAGGGCGGCTGCGGGCGCTGCGTGCGCGCGCTCGAAGCCACCGAAACAACCTTCACCTCGGCGCCGAGCAATCGCTCACCGAGGCTGAGCGCGCTGGCCTCGCTCAGCACTTCAACCTTTGACTTCGTGTCGAGTTGCCCCGCAGCGTTGAAGTGCTTCGACGCCGCGAGCGGAGTCGCGTTGATCGACTCGATGGTCGCATCAAAACTCTCGCTCTGGGCGCGCAGGGTCGCGGTGACGTCGAACCACGTCGCCGAGCGAAAGGCCATGCGCTCGCGCTCGCGCTCACAGACGAGGCGAATAGCGACCGACTGCACGCGGCCCGCCGAGCGCGCCTTATCGACCGCGCGCCAGAGCACCGGCGAGACTTCGTAACCGACCAATCGATCGAGGAATCGCCGGCCCTCTTGCGCGTCGACCAGGCGCAGGTCCAAGGCGCGGGTCTGGGAAACGGCCTTCACGATCGCCGACGGCGTGATCTCATGAAAGACCATTCGCTTGACGGGAACCTTGGGATTGAGCACTTCCTGGAGGTGCCAGGCGATGGCTTCGCCTTCGCGGTCCTCGTCGGTGGCGAGGTAGAGCTCATCGACCTGCTTCAGGGCATCTCGCAGTTCCGAAACCACTTTCTTGCGGTCGCTCGAGACGACGTAGACGGGCTTGAAGTGATCGTCGACGTTGATGCCGAGCCTCGCCCACTTCTCGCTCTTGACCGATGGGGGTATCTCCGACGCGCTCTGAGGCAGGTCGCGAATGTGCCCGACGGAGGGCTTGACAATGTAGTCGGGTCCGAGCATCCCTTGGATACGCGTCGCCTTGGCGACGGACTCAACGATGACGAGAACTCGCGACACGCTCACCACCTCTCGGATCTCTCAGCGACGCAGGGAGCGCCGCACTGTCGTTCTACAAAATAGACAGGCTCAGGACCCTAGCAAGCGATGTCCAGTCACCGCCCGGCAACGGGGCTACCCGCCCGGCGTTACTCGTTGGCCGGGGGGGCGGCCACGATCTCGTACTGCGGATTGAGGATTACGGCCTCGCGACGAAGGGAAGTCACCGTGCCGCGAACGAGAAGGCGCGTCCCGCGCTCAATCCCGGGCACCGCGGTGCGACCCTGGAAGACCAGCGTGATCGAGCCCGTGGGGTCGGCGATCACGCAGCGAAGTTCGTGCGAACCACTCTCGTGGTCAATGGCCATGGCGCGCACTCGCCCGGCGATCTCGACTTTTTGTCGCTCCAACAACCCGCCGATGGGAGCCGCGCCCGCGGAGCGCTCCGAGAGTTTCAAGTCGGCCGCCAGGCGAGCGTCTTCTCGCAGCCCACCTCGCGTGACCTCATCGCTGACGGGCTCCTCGGTGACGTTGCCCTCACCGACGCGCGTGCGCAGCGAACGATACGGGATGATGGTCGCGGCGGTACGTGGCACGTGCATGACGGCTTCAGCGATGGCGTCGGCGGTGCGGTCGTGCAGGAGCCTTTGGAGACGTGAGACGAAGCCGCGGCGCGGCAAGATCACCATGCAAAAGACGTCGGGGTCGCGCACGACGTCAGCCACCAGTTCCAAGGCGGCGCGGTCCAAGCGCCGGTCATCACATTCGGTGATCTCAAGACTGACTCCGGCCGAGGCAGTGTTCGCACTTCCCCAACGTGCCTCGAGACGCTTCGTGACCAGGGGATCGATGTCGAAGTGCACCGCACGCACCGAGTACGGGTTGAGTGAGTTGCAATACAGCAGGGCGCGTTCGGTGGCCAAGTCGTAGTTCTCCACGAAGATCACCACACGATTCATGCGGATATTGATCGCCGACTTCGCGCTGTTGGCTTCAAAGGCACGTTCCTCTCGAACGTACTGCTTGTTGAATCGCAAGAGCGCCAGGTACATCAAGGGCCCGACGACGACGACCACCCAGGCGCCTTCATTGAACTTCACGATCGCAAAGATCAGCACCACCAGCGCGGTAACCGACGCCGAGAGGCCGTTGATGGCCACCTTCGAACGCCAGTGGCCCTCACGGTCGCGGCGGTGTTTGGCGACCATCCCGAGCCCGGCCAGTGTGAATCCGGTGAAAACGCCGATGGCGTACAGCGCGATCAGCGCGTTGACTTGCGCGTTAAAGGCGACGATCAAGATGATCGACACCACGCCGAGCACCATAATGCCGTTACTAAAAGCCAGGCGATGACCGCGCTTGGTCAACTGACGCGGTAGGTATTTGTCAGTCGCGACGTAGTTCGCGAGGAAGGGGAATCCGTTAAACGACGTGTTGCCGCCGGTGTAAAGAATGAGCAGCGTCGCGAACTGAACCATGTAGAAAACGAGATGCCCGAAGCCGTGTGCGCCAAA
>Ga0307373_10013857_pt1 | contig 11201 bp, 13 predicted proteins | sample OX2MG_FD_202534 | JGI IMG/M metagenome (GOLD analysis project Ga0307373, IMG submission 202534) | Soil microbial communities from Risofladan, Vaasa, Finland - OX-2 | ecosystem: Environmental > Terrestrial > Soil > Coastal area > Acid sulfate soil | place: Finland: Risofladan, Vaasa | collected... | reverse complement strand
GCGGAGCAAGTCGGCCAAGGTGAGGCCGCCGAGGCCTAGGGCGCCGACTCTGAGGAAGCCACGACGGGAAATGGGATCGCGGGACCGGTCATTGGAGCCCAAGAACGTCAACATGGGTAGCTCCTTCGGAAACGTGGTTCGTCGTAGACGAGGGGGAGTAAATTGCTGGCCGCCTGCGGTTGACCGGCCTGGATCGCGTCGAGGATGCGGGTTACGTCGCTCATCGCGGTCAGTATACCACCAACCGACAGGTTTTGGACTCGTTCCAGGCATGGGATCAGACACCGGAACAGGGCACGTACCGCGCCTGCTAGGTACTTCGGCGCGGGAGTCAGATTCTTTCTGTGTACGTTAGGAGCGGAATCCATGGATTCAGGTTGTCGCCCGCGTCCCGCGTCCAACGTGCCATACGGTTGTTCGAAGTCATTAAGAATCTGGTGGGTCGGTCATGATACGGGAAAGAAGCCAGCCTACACCGGCAACCCCAAAACCGATCCAACCTACAGTTGGTGTGACGGCGTCCAGCCAGCTTGCAATGATGAGAACAGTGCCGCCCAACCAAAGCACCCAACAGAATTTGTGCATCGCGTTCCTTTGGAGTTTCACCGACGTAAATGTACGTGTCACCGCTTGGGCGTCAGCAGCTTCACGAGCTTGGCGAAGGGCTTGGCCATGCCCATCAGCATGGCGCGCCGGAGGACGGCGGGCAAGGGCGAGCTTCCTGCTGGCGTGGACCACCAGGGCGCTGTCTACGCGGCCTACGTCGGAGGACGGCGGGTTCAGAAACTCATGTTGAAATAAGCTATGCCCATGGAAAACATCATTGCGGAAACTCCGGACGGGACTTAGTTAGCCGCGCCGCCCAGCTCGCCTACGCCCGTGGCTCGCTCGGGCTACGCTTGCCGCTGGCTCCTCGCGCCGACAACCTGGCCAACCCCAGTGGGAGCAAGCTCGCTCGGGCGTGATGGTGACTTTATCACGGGGCGCTCTCGACTGGCGGCCGCTGAGGTTCCGACTTCGCCGTCCCCGCTGCCGCTGCTTCCGCCTGATTTCGATCCTGGCCATTGACGGTCACTCGGCCGCCTTCGAGCCGCACCTGATCGCCCTGTTGCACGGTACCGAAATCGACGTCGTTAATCGTCAATCGCGAATTCTCCAGGACGATCGTTTGGTTATCGAGCTTTACCTCCACTCGCGACTCAGTCGAACTAACCTGGCTGTTGTTCCATTGACCATTGTCGGCTACCGCCGTGATCATCACGCCATAGCTGGTCACCGTGGCGGTTGCGCCATTGATGCTGACGTTGGCATTTGCGCCGGGAGCAGTGACGCTGTTGTTCGCGCTGTTGATGGTTGTTCGTATCTCCGTTGAAACGGCCGGTGCGACTTCGAATCGTGTTTGGGTGGAGAACCCAACGAATCCCAGTACCAAGAGAACGGGGACGACCAACAGTGCCAACAGGACGACCACCAGAACGACCACCCAGGCGACCGACTTCCCCGCGCCGCCTTCGTGGGAATCGTGGGAATTGCTCAAGGGATTGATCTCCGAATCGTGTTCGAACTTACCCGCACCGCCGGTTATTCGTTCGCAGTCCCACGAGTTTGGCGAGGGGCAAAGTCATATCCAATAGCTTGACGTGCGGGTGGCAGGAAGGCAAGTGGGCGGCAATCAAGGCTGGATGGTGGCACGGATTTCGATCGGTGTTTCGTCAGATTCCGCAAGTGCCTTGTCGATGGAGCGGATCAAGTCGCGGCAGATTTCCAGACCACGAGAGGGGACGCTGGAACCTTGCGTGTGAAGCAGTTGTTCCTTTCCAGCCCGGACGGAAAACGTGTACGAAGCCAACTGGGCTCCTCGTCGCGGCTTCTTGCCGGAGACACGCGCCGACACGATCAGCCCCTCGCCGGGCGAACGGCTGGCGGCGAGCTTCAACTCGCCGGCCTCGCCCGGTTCCCCCAGGAATGCGATCAGCACCTCGGCAAACGACTTGCCGGTGAGCGGTTGTGCCTTGAGCTTTTCGGTCGACGAAGTCCAAACCGAATCGGCCGACTGAAAACCGTCGGGCAGGTGAACTTCGATCACGATCGCGGCGATGCGTCGCACGGCCGTGGTCAAACGGGCGGCTGCCAGATCGTCCGCCTCCAACGCCGCAAGTTCCTTCTTCATCGCCGGCAACGCGGCGAGGGTGCTCGTCACGCAAAGCACCAACACCAACGCACATAAAGTTCGCAGCATGGCGTGGGTCTCCTGTTATATGGCGACGAACATTATAACACGCGGGATGGATCTTCAATCCCACGAGAGACACCGGTCTTCGCCCACCGCGGCGACGAACGGCTCGTGGCAAGGCGCTGAGGCAGGCCACGGCATGGAGGGAGGCGGGGGCTGCCGAAGGGGCCCTCGCATCGTGGTCTCGGGGCAACCGCTAGGGTTCGTTCAAACCTGGCTTCGTTTGCCCTTTCTCGCCGACGCGATAGGTACGCAAGCCGACGGATGCCGCGCGATTCCCAAGAACCAAGCCGTCTTCGACGACAGTGCCGTCGGCGAAATCGAAGGACGAGAATTGGAAGCGGTCGTTTCGGATCTGCGGCTCGGCGTCGAAGTGCGTGACTTTGATTCGCAGATCGCGCATGAGGTGCTCCGGTCGGTTCGTCGACGATTCTTGAGAATGCAGTTCGCGAACATACCAGTGCCCCGCCCCATCTTGCGCCCAGGAATAGTCGCCCTTGCCGTACAGGTCGTAATTCGTCGGTTTGATAATTTCATAGCCGGTGATGTTGCCACCGGCGGCGAGCGAGGCCACGAAGAGCATATAGGATCCGGTGGCGAGTGATCCCGTGGCACTGCGACGCTCGACGACGACCTGATCCGGCGGGTCGCGTTTGACGACGAACCGCGTGCCCTTCGACCGGCGCGACGTCGGACTGATCAATTCCTTGAGATTGATCGTCCCTTCGAAGCGGAACCAGGTCTGCTCCGGGCGCAGCTTCAATTCACGGACGTAGCCTTCCCCGAACTCGTGCTTGACGTAGCGCCGCGCCTGAAGAAACGACGGAAAATACACCATCAATTCGCCGGGGATCTCGATCATCTCGCCTTCTTGGATCGCGTCGTGCGATTGCCCATCGCGCGGCTTTTCTCGCGTGGGCGCAGGGACGACCTGTTTGAGACGGTATTTCCAATAGGTACGATCCCCGTCCCAGATGACCGTCGCTTTCAGCTCGAGCTGGCTCACGGTCTCGTTGACCTCCACGGTCAATTCGCCCTTGGGGTAAAGCGTCAAGTTGGTGGTTTGCACGTCGAGGAGCGTTTTGAGGAGCGTACGATCGCCCTCCACCGGCGCCTCGTCCCTTGCCTGAACGGGTTCGGTCGTCGCGCCCTGCTCGGCAGGTGCTTTGGACTCCTCAAAGGCGCTGGTGCCTGGCTCAGTACCGGCCCGCGACGACGCGAGCGGGCTGATCGTGCCGGCAACGAACACCACGCCAAGTGTGGCAACGGCCAGTAACCAGGCGACGGACCGGGCCACGGGGTCGCGACGGCGGCGCACGGCCAGGATTGCCCGGATGCGGCGCTCGAAGCCGCGGCAGCCGGCCATGGCCACCGCCGACGACGGCGGCGCAGGATGAGGCAGGCTCAGTTGCTCTGCGAAATCCAACAACACGCGCGCGTAGCGCGTGGGAGGCTGGCCGGTGGCCAGCGCCCAATCGTCGCACGCCGCTTCGCGTTCCACGCGCATCCGCCACGCCGCCAGCCACGCCATAGGGTGGAACCAGTACACCGCGGATGCCGTGCGCGCCAACAACTGCCAACCGACGTCGCGTCGAACGACATGGGCCAGTTCGTGCGCCAGCGCCGCGGCCAGGTGCCCCGCCGGCCAGCGTTCCCAGCCGCACGGCAGCACGATCGTAGGCCGCCGCCATCCGACACCGAGCGGAGAATGTACTTCATTGCTTTGGCGCAGCTCAACCGCCCGCAATTGCCCACTTTGCAAAAGCAATCCGCGAACAAGGCCATGGCAGTGCTCTTCGCCGATGATGGCGGCCCGTTGAACCAACTGCCGAGCAACCCACATCGAGCGTGCCGTCCAGGCGAGTGCCATGGCCATAGGCAAGGCCCATAGCGCCAACCACACCAAGGTCGGGAGGGGCAAGGAGACCGTTGCCGCGGGACGACGAGCCGACACCGTTTCGAGCAACGGGATTTCGGCGGCGTCACCCGCATCGCGCCGGAGCGGCGCGAGTTCGTGTCGTGATGGCGCTACATCGGCCGGACCGTCGGCGGTCAGGGCGTCCTTCCCAAGCACGTCGCGTGAGTGGGCGGAGGCGAACGGCACGTCGACAATCGATTTGTCAGCCATCGACAGGTGGGAAAGGCCGAGGTCAAGCCACCCGGTCCGCAACTCGGGCAACGCGGCGATCAATGCCGGAAGCACCAGCGTGGCGATGACGCTGAGGGCCCAGACTCGGTGACGGATTGCCGCCGAGGCCGTTCGCAGCGAACAGATCACCAAAGCCGCGGCCAGCCACACTGACGTGACCGCGAACACGACTCGCACCGCCCAGCCCGTCCAAAATGCATCGACCGTGAGTATTTGGCTGAACATCATTGCTGGTTCTCCAGACGGTTTGACGTGGGCTTGCTGTCGGCATCGTCGATCAGTCGCCTGATCCGCAAGAAGTCGTCGGGCGAGAGCTTGCCCGCCCAACCGTCGACCAACGCGGCGACGGCATCGGCGGGCTGATCGGCGAAGAAATTCCGCACCAGGTTTCGCAACGCGGAACGGCTGATTTTGCGCTTTGCCGCGGCGGGGCGATAGAGATAGCGCTTTCCCTCCTGCCGAAACCTTACCACGCCCTTGTCCGCCAGAAGGTTCAACATCCCGCGCACCGCGGAATAGCTTGGCGCATCGGAGATCGCGCTGCGGACGTCGGCCACCGACGCCTCACCCAAGCGGTACAGAGTCTCGACGATCTGCCGCTCGCGCTTGCCGAGTTCCAGGGGAGATGACCTGGTCACGTGGTTGAACTCCTGGTGGATTGCATGGATCGCGGCCGCCGCTCAAAGTCACCCTACGTGCCAGTAAGATAGCACATGTCAGTAGAATAGCACTTCAACGCCGGCGGTCAATAGGCTGCTTGGGGGATTCTTTTTCATCGTCACCACCGCAGACGATCCGCGGTCGGCCGACGTGCGCCAGCGCGGACCGTGGTCGCCGCCGTGACGACGATCAACACGACGAATGTCAACATTCTCGCGCGACGCAAAGAGAATTCTGCGGAATCCTTAGACATGGCTAGAGTTCGCTGAGCCATCGCCGTGCAAATGAATGAAGGTCTCGATCATGGTCAAAACTAGACCAAGGAGGTTCTAAGTCGCCATTCTCCTGGAACGCATCGTAGCCGGCGTCGATGACGATTCCGGAATGGGACCGCCGCAAGGCCGAAACCATCAACGTCGCTGGGCGAAACTCGCAATTCATGGCCGTCATCAAGCGCCAGCGAAGCCGAGTCGTCGGTTTCATCAAACTCGAAGTCGGCGATGTGGAGCGCCCTAAGGCGCTTGAGCGTGATCAGCGCTTCGAACCCCGCGGCCCTCGCCATGTCGTCGTCGATCGCGAGTTCTTCCAACGATTCCAGCGGCGCCAATTTCGCCAGGCCGGCGCCGCTGACCGAGGTCCCGTTCAGGTTAAGTGACTTCAACCTTGCGAAGCCGGCCAGCCGGTCAAGATCATCGTCGCCAACCGATGAATCGTGCAAGTCGAACTGTTCGAGTGCACATCGTCCCAATGGCCTTTGTCCCACGTGTAGGTGCCATCCGGATTTCGAATACTACCATGGACGAAGCAGCCATCGACGTTCAACATTCGCAATTGCCGCATGTCGCTCAGTGCGGCGGCCATTCCGGGAGTGAACCCATCAAGGTGGATGTCGAGAAAGCGCAAGCTGGGCAATCGTGCCAATCGCTTGAAAAACTGTTCATTCCATTTCTCGTGATTTTTGGCATCATTTACATACCAGACCAGAGCACCGACGATGCGTCGCCGAAAACGGTCGGCCCCGACAACATCGAGCCATTTCGGTCCCCAACGTTCGAAGTAGACGCGTCTCTCGCCACCAATCCCCGCGATCACTGCGTCAGATTCATCGGCCCGGTTACGGGCCGCGGCGCACCACGCGCAGAGTATTGCCGCCAAGCCCACGCCGATTAGCATTGTGCGCAGGCTCCAACGGAACCGCGGCCGATAGCGACGCATCAGCCATTCCCAAATGACTCCCGATACGACCAAAATCAACAGCCAAACCACGAGATTGCCAGCCAGCGCGACCGTACTGTAGGCCCACGAGTCGGCACTACCAAACATACCCCCGACGAGGAATTGCCGGTACCAGATCAACGGCCAGCCGAGCTATGGAGCCACCGACTACCACGGGTTCGCGGCCGTACATCGGCCCATTCACCCCAACGGGCCGGACGGGCGCGAAGTCGCCGCATATACTTCACGCGGCCATCCAGGTTGGTCGGCGGCGCACACGTAAGGTCGCGGCGCGAGCAGGGTAAGCTCGACGTGAACGAGGCCGCAGGAGCGGCCGAAGAGGCGTTCCCACGCGGAGCGTGGGAACGAGGGCAAATCGGCATTCAAGATGCCGGCGGCCGATGACCACCCCTGAGACCGACCAGCGGAACTCCTGCGGCAACCACGTCGGCGGTCCCGATGGCTTTCGAAGGCGGCGGTGGCTGTGGGCGTAACCTTCAGACACGCACTTTACCCGACCGCCGCGGTCCAAGGCATTTGCAAACCAGCGATCCATCCCAGCGACAATGTGACCATGACGTAAAAGCAATAGTGGAAGAAGCCGTTGGTGTAGTCGAGATCGAGCGTTGCCAAGGCCGCGCCGGCGCCGATCAGAAAAAAGGGGGGGCCGACGTAGATCCAACTCCAAGCCTCCTGCGTGGCGTCGCTGGGAATGAAATAGTAGCCGCCCCAAAGTGCGATGTAGACCGCGGAGCAGATGAAAGAGCGGAACCATAGCCAACGCCCTCGATACGGTTCCAATTCGTCATCGCGCAGAAACGCATAGCCCCCAGCCGCCATCGGCGCCGAGACCAGCGCCAGGCCCAGGCCGCGAAGCCAGACGTTGGCTTGCAAGCTCTCACGGGCGATCCAGGCGACCGACAGTGTTACCAACGCACTGGCCGCGACGATCAAGGCGGGCACAAGCGCGATTTTCGTCTCCTTGCGCGCAATGGGCTTCGAGACGGGGCGACCCGTGGAACCCTTGGGACCAGCGGCCTCCGGTTCGTGAATTTTGACTTCAGGCATGGGCGCCGGGGCAGCCTTTGGCGCCGTCTGACCGGTCGGCGGCGCCGTGGACTTGGCGCCCAACGGCACCGCGGGCTTATTTCCCGATGGCGCCGCGCTGGCCTGTTTGCCGCTCGCCGCTTTGCCTGCCGTTGACCCGGCCTGTTTGCCGCTCGCCGGCCCCGCCGCCTTGCCGGTCGGCGACGCGGGCTGTTTGACGCCAGGCGCTTTCTCTCCAGGCGGTTTCGCTCCCGGCGGTTTCGTTCCCGGCACCGGCGACTTGGAGTCCGGCGCAGCCGGCAGCTTGGGTATGGCGATGACGGCCTTGCACTTGGGGCAAGGCCCCTTCTTGCCTGCGTGTTGGTCGCCGACCGTGAAACTCGTCTTACAGCCAGGGCAAGTGACGGGAATCGGCATACACGCGCCACTCGAGACAGGAAATTCGGACATGCTCGGACCCAACTTCCAGTGTTTGCTATCGCGGCGCCCAAGTCAAGCCGGCAAACACCTTCCGAGTGGACGAATGAATGCTCTGCTCTTACGATGGAGGCAATGAGCATCACCTTCCAATGCACCAACGGCCACAGGCTCTCTTGCCCGGAGAATCTTGCCGGCAAGCCAGGAAAGTGCCCGAAATGCGGCGCCGTGTTCCGTGTGCCCGAGCCACCCTCAGCCGCGCCGGCCACCAGCGAGGTTTTGCCAAACCCGTTTTCGTACCTGTCGCAGGAGGGAGCCGTAAACGGACGTGACCCCGAGGCAGCGGATGATGAAGGTCAGGGGCCGGCGGAGGAGCAGGAGGCGACGGCCCAGGAGGACGAACTGCAAATCGGCGAAGGGCCGGCTGGAGCTGACGAAATCGTGTTCCTCTGCCCAAACGGGCACCGCCTGCACGGGCCGGCAACCCTCGTGGGACGCCCTGGCCAGTGTCCCCACTGCCAAGTACGGTTCCTGATTCCAAGCCCCGAGGATGTACCCGACGATGGCGATGACGAGGTCGAGGCCGAGCAAGACGGGTCCATATCGCTCGACGAGATACGTATCCATATCGACACCGGCTCGAAAGTCCCGTCGCCGGGCGGAGCGTCCGGACCGAAACCGGTCATTCCGCCGCCTGTCGCGACCAGCCACCCGTTGGCGGTCCTGCTGGCACGTCTCTGGTCCGCCAAGACCTCGAACGGTTCGATCGAGCTGCACCTTGGCGACGGAAAGCTGCTCGTGCCCGACGAGTTCGCCAGGCAACACCCGGCGACCAATTACGGCTTGTTCGCGATCCGCGAAGCCAACGGCAGCCATACTCTGACGGCGGTTTCATGGGATTCAATCGAACGAATCACCGTCCGAGGCCTTGCGCAACTGCCCAAGGAATGGTTCGACGGGAGGGGATAAGGCTATTCGTCCCCAATGAGGTCAGCTTCGCAGATCATCGCGAAATTCTTGCTGGCCAGGGTTTCGAGTCCCATCTCGATGTTGTCAACCATCAGCGCCACGGCCGGCCGGCCGTGGGGGCGCACCAAGAGTGGATAAGCCTGAATGATGTTCACTTCGGCCTGCAACAGCGCCGTGCAAACCCGCAACAGAGCTTGCGGCCCCTCGGGCAACTCGACACCGATCAGGTCGCTTTCAATCATCGCCAGTCCCGCGCGTTCGAGTATCTCGCGTCCCTGCTCGGGGTGACTCAGCAGGAACCGGACGAAAGCGCACTCGGCCGAATCGACGATCGACAGGGCGACGATCCGCACCTTGCTCCCCTCGAATCGGCGAACGACTTCCAGGAGCTGTCCCACGCGGTTTTCGAGGAAAACGGTGAATTGGCGGATCGACGGATAGTTCCGACCGCGCGCAGTCGTCAGGTCGGTGCCTGTGCCTTCGCCAAAACTCATACTCTCGACCCTAAATCACCGCGGGCCCCGTTCACAAGACGGACTCTTTCGGCTATCGTGTGCCGGTCTCAAGCGCGTGAAGTGCAACTATAAACCAGATGGCATTTTCGGTCAACTTCCCATGCTTCGAGAGCACGAGATCGAGATCCGCGTGCGGTACCAGGAAACCGACTCCATGGGTATCTTGCACCACGCCAATTATCTGACCTATTTCGAGATCGGCCGAACCGAGCTGCTACGGGCCGCCGGCTACGACTACCGCAAGGTCGAGGAAGGGGGGCTGTTCATGGTCGTCGTCGAAATCGGCTGCCGCTACCGGCGGCCGGCGCACTATGACGATCTGCTGCGTCTGCGAACCAGCACCACCCGGTCAACCGCCGCAAAGATCGAGCACGAATATCAACTGATTCGCGGCGAGGAACTGTTGGCTGATGGTCATAGCACGCTGGCGTGTGTCGATCGTTCCGGCAAACTGCAACGAGTGCCGGAATGGATGCGGGACGAGATTTGAGCGGAAATGGGGTTGCAATCCGTTTCAAATCGGGCAAAATAGCGGAATTCGCGCTTTCTGTCGGTGTCAAGGAGCAAGGCAAACGATATGTCGGAAGTTTTGAAGGTGGAGCTTCGCCAGAGCCGCGGCAAACGACACGCCAGGCGCATGCGCTTGGCTGGCTCGATCCCCGCGGTGCTCTACGGCCACGGCGAAGCCAACCTGAGCCTCAAAGCCCGGGCTGAGCAGGTGCAGGCAATCGTTCGGCACGGGGCACGAGTCGTCGATCTGGAGGGCGCGGTTTCGGAAAAGGCGTTCATCCGCGCGTTGCAGTGGGACACGTACGGCGTGGATGTGCTGCACCTCGATTTGACCCGCGTGTCGGCCGACGAAAAGGTGCAGGTGATGGTGGCTTTGGAGCTCCGCGGCGAAGCTCCCGGCGTGAAGGACGGGGGAGTCGTCAGCCAGTTGCTGCACCAGGTAAAAATCGAGTGCCTGGCGATCTCGATTCCCGAAAAGCTGCACTTGAGCGTCAACGCGCTGAAGCTCGGCGATTCGCTCACGATCGGCAATATCGAACTGCCCGCGGGCACGACGATGCTCACCGAGCTTGAGGCGGTGGTGGTGCAGTGCGTCGAGCCGAAGGCCGAGGAAGAGTTGGCGGCCCCGTCGGAAGGCGCCGAGCCGGAAGTGATCGGCCGCAAGGCCGAGGACGAGGAGGAGGAAGAAAGTTAGTAGCCCATGAAGTTGGTGGTGGTGGGCACATGAAATTGGTGGTGGGACTGGGCAATCCCGGCCGCAAGTACCAGGGAACTCGGCACAACGTCGGTTACGAGGTCGTCGCCGATTTGGCACGGCGGTTTGGCGCCGGCGCGGCCCGATCGAATTTCCAGGGCGATGTGGTCGATGCCGGTGTCCAAGGAGAGCGTTTGGTGTTGCTCTCGCCGCACACGTTCATGAACGCCAGCGGCGCGAGCGTATTGGCCGCGCGTGACTTTTACAAATTGCGCAATGCGGAACTGTTGATCGTTTGCGACGACTTTAACCTGCCGCTGGCCAAGCTACGGATACGGACGAAAGGATCATCGGGTGGGCAAAAGGGGCTGGAAGACATTATCAGGCGGTTGGGGGGTGACGACGTCGGCCGGCTGCGGATTGGCATTGGGAGTCCACCTGACGGCTGGGATCCGGCCGACTATGTTCTCGGCAGGTTTAGCAAGGCTGAGCGGCCGGAAATCGACGCAGCGGTCTGGCGAGCGGCCGACGCCGTGGCGGTGTGGGTGCGCCACGGCATCGACGAGTGCATGAGCAAGTACAATTGAATCGCCCCTTTTTTATGACGGAATCGATCAGGAGTCAGGTCTTGGCACAACACGTTTACGAAGGACTGTTCATTTTCGATTCGAACCGCTATGCGCGCGATCCGGGGGGCGTGTCGGGGCAGGTCGCCGAGTTCATCCGAAAGTGCGGGGGTGAGATGATCGTCAGCCGGTTGTGGGAAGAGCGCCGGCTGGCCTACCCGATCAA
>Ga0307373_10013856_pt1 | contig 11201 bp, 10 predicted proteins | sample OX2MG_FD_202534 | JGI IMG/M metagenome (GOLD analysis project Ga0307373, IMG submission 202534) | Soil microbial communities from Risofladan, Vaasa, Finland - OX-2 | ecosystem: Environmental > Terrestrial > Soil > Coastal area > Acid sulfate soil | place: Finland: Risofladan, Vaasa | collected... | reverse complement strand
CTTCGCGGCGTTCTCTCCCATCGCGGTGACCGCGCCGCTCATCGTCCGAGACGTGCTCCATCAGGGGCCGGAAGCCTACGGCGCCACCTTCGCCGCGAGCGGGGTGGGCGGCCTCGTCGCCGCGGTGATCGCCGGTCGCCTCGGGTCCCCGCGACGCCGGATGTCGGTGATCTGGGCGGCATGGGCGGCCTCGTCCGTCGCCCTGGTCGGCATCGGCCTGGCCCCCGACGTCGTCGTGGTCGCGGCGTGCGGGGCGCTCACGTTCTTCGGCCTCACCTACGGCAACCTCTTGTGGGGGACGCTCATGCAGGTCGCCGTGCCACCGGAGATGCTCGGGCGGGCATCGTCGGTGGACTGGCTGTTCTCCATCTGCTTGTCGCCCCTCGGGCTCATCTTCGCCGGGGGCCTCGCCGGCGTGATCGGCGTCCGACAAACGGTCCTGCTCGGGGCAGGTCTCGCACTGGCCGCGTGCGGCGTCGTCTTCCTCCCGGGCGTGCGCGACCCGGACCGTCCGGACTATGCGCCGGTGCCCCTTTTGGACCCCGCCGCTCAGGGCGCCGGCGGGTCGACCGGGACCGCGGCGCCCTGACGTTGCCCCCAGGGCCTCTCCCACCTTGCGGTCATCGGCGCCGCCCTCTCGCTCGCCTCGGAGACCTCGTGACTCCCAGAGTGCGAGGCCGATCAGTCTTTGCGAGCTCGTTCGTGCAGCTCCCGTGAGCGGGCCTCGATCAGCTGTCCCCGTCCGGGGCCGAAGCGCACCATGCGCACGATGCCGGTCGGCATGTTGAGGTAGCGCGCACGTCGGCGGCGTCGATACGCCGGGACGAGCAGACCGAGGAGCCGCTCGGCGCCCATCAGGACGCCGACCAGCGCCATGGCCAACAGTGCCAGGGCGGCGAGAACCGCGAGGAAGACGAGCAACGCGACGGCGCCCGCCAGGAAGAGGATCCCGCCGAGCAGGCCGGCCGACTGACGCCGCACTCTCAGGCTACGAAGGGAGACGTCCACTGGTAGTCAGGGTAGCGACGCGGCGGAACGGCCGCGACCCTCCGCCCCACTCGAGTCGATGCCCGAGAACCCCGCAACCTATCGTTGCGCGGTGACCCGCTTCGCCCTCGACCCTCCTGCGCTGCTGACAATTGCAGGAAGTAGCCGCAGCGTCCCGCAGGCCCACCAATTGGTCGCGCCGAGCTCCATCCGCTCCGACGCGATGGACGTGCTGTTGGGACGCGTGCGGGGTGGGGAGCTCACCGAGCACGCCGCGCTCGATCTCCACGAGCGGATGACGGAGCTGAAGATTCGTCTGCTCGGGGACCGCGTCTCACGGCGCACCGCATGGCGGATCGCGCGCGAGCACGACATGGCGACGACGCACGAGGCCCAGTACCTCGCCGTCGCGACACTTCAAGCTGACGCATTGATCGCGCTCGATCCCAAGCTCGCGGCACTCGCCGCCGGCGTCGTGCCGCTCGCCGCGTTGGCTGACTTCTACGCGGGCTGAACCGGGACGTCGTGTCCAACGCCGGTGCCTCCGGGCGGTCGTCGTGTGTGCGGCGGTATGGTCTCTCGGGAGGCCATCCATGCCCCGACCCTCTCCGCAACCAGTCGTCGTCCCCGCCTTCGTCGGGCTATCGATCCAAAGCGCCTGCGGCCTCGCCGACTCCGCCGACGTCGTCCTCACCAGCGGACGCGCGGACGGCCCGCCGCTCGGGGCGCTCACCTGGCCAGGCACCTGGGTCGTCACCGGGCAGGACCCTCCGGCAGGCGCGTTCGTGGAGCGTGGCGCATGGGTGGTCATCAGCTTCGAGAGCCGGGGTGGAGGGGATGCCGGCGACCGTGAGCCGCGGGAGCCTGGGCCACCGGAGCGTCGGGTGGAGGAGGAGCAGCGACAACTTCGGGCGGGGGGAGCTGACCGATCCGTCCGCATCGAGGAGAGGGCTGATCGTGCTCACTCAGTGGATATCGGATGGTCGAATCCCAGGGTGCTCGTGGTGACGGGTCTCACCGGTGAGCGCGGCTCTGAAGTGCTCCTCGAGCAGCGAGGCTGCGTCGCCCGCGGAGGTGGTCACTAAGGGCCGTGCCTGGCTGCGGTGACGACCACGTGCGCGGATGGCCCGGCGACTCCTGGTCTCGACCTTTGGCCAGGGGGCGAAACGGAGCCCAAGAAGTGCCGTAACGTGGCCGGAACGCAGTTCTCCCAGAATGTGTTGCCGGAGGCGACGGATGGAGCACGGCGGGGGGGGCGAGAGGGGCGGTCGTGACCCCGGGACAGAGGCGGCGAGCCCTACGTACGCCCTCAGTAGCTCGGGCTGGGGTCGTACTCCTTGGAGTGGTCGATCTCGCGCTTCTCGTGGGCACCCTCTACCTGGGCAGCTCGTCGCACCTTGGAGGGGCGACCGGCAAGGGTCTCATCGGACTCGCCGTGGGGAGCCTGGTCGTCGGCGTGCTCCTGGCATGGAGGCGTCCCGACAATGCCATGGGGTGGTGTCTCCTCTGCACCTGCCTGTTCCTCGGGTTCACCGGCGTCGGCGGGAGCGTCTCGGTGGTCGACTATCGCATGCACCACGGGATCCCGTTGCGGAGCGTGGCCGTGGTGCTCCAGCCGAGCTGGGCGCCAGCCATCGTGTGCATGGGCTTGAGCTTCCTTCTCTTCCCTGAGGGTCGTTTCTTCTCTCGGCCGGTGAAGCGGTCCACGTGGCTCGTCCTGGCCGTCGGCATCGTCTGGATGGCCGGCGCGTTCGGCATCGCCATCCAGGCCGTTCTCACCCACACCGTGCGCCTCGATCGCACAGCGAACCTGCTGGCGATCGATCATCCCCGGGGGTCCTGGGCGTGGTGGGGCGCGGTCCAGAGCATCTTCTTCCTTGTGGTAGCGCTCAGCTGGGTCCTTTGGCTCGTGCTGCAGGTGCCCCGCTACCGCCGGGCGGGAGACGAGCAGCGCCACCAGATGAAGTGGCTTCTCAGCGGCGCGTTCGTCGCGATGGTCGGCGGGGTGTTGGCGCTCGGGTCTACGTGGGGATCGTCACGCTCGCCACCAAGGTCATCGGCTTCTCATCCCCGGTGGGCGTGGCGGCCTCGACCCTCGTCGCCGCGGCACTGTTCAATCCGGTCCGCAAGCGGCTCCAACGTGGCGTCGACCGGCGGTTCAATCGGGCGCGCTATGACGCCGAGCGGACCGTGTCCGACTTCGCCGCCCGGCTGCGCGAGTCGGTGGATCCCGGCTCGGTGAGCAACGACCTGTTCAACGTGGTGCATGCCGTGTTCGAGCCGACTGCGGCGTGCATCTGGGTCCGTCAGGAGTCCGGCTGACGTTCGACTGCACCCCTTATGGACGATCAGGAGAAGTCGCGATCGGCGAGCAACAGGACGCGCACAAGGCACATCGAGCCCCCCGGTCGGGCGGACGCCATTCACGAGGAGCAGTGCCTTCCCTGTCGGGGTGAAGGCGATGCCCCGATAGCGAACGCTTTCCACGGTGGCCTCCTCCGACCATCGCCCGGTGCAGTCGGTCGACGTCGGAATCGGAGAGCTCGCCGACGCGATCAGCAAGCCTTGAGCGACGAACGGTCTACCGCATGCCCCATAGCGTTCGGCCCGAGTAGCGAGCCAAGAACGCCGCGGCGGCGATTTCGGCCTGGTTGGGGAAGTCCGGACCGGCCGACGTTCTGGCACACCCGCTCGTGTCAGGCGAAGCCGGCTCGCCGATCTTGGACTCGGTTCGGTGTGCCAAGCCAAAGGTCGTTGGACCCTGCAGCGGTTCCACCCGCCGGGCGGATGCTCGTAACGTGGGGGCCAACGCCAGTTCTGCCGGGACCGACGTGCGGTCGGGGGGACATGTCCGTCGTGGTGGCGCGGTCTCCCGCGTCGGCTACGTCGTTGGTGCGCTCCTTCTCGTGGTCGGGCTGGCCGGCTCGCTTGTCTGGGCCTTGGCCTCCTTTGCCAGTCGAGACGATGCCGCGAGGACGTTCGCCCGGGTGGACGTCGGGAGTGTGCTGCATCTCACCGTCGACCGCCCCGGTACGCTCGTGGTCTTCGCCGAGGGCACGGCGTGCCTCGGCTACCCGCGCTGTCACGGCGTGCTCGTCCCGGTGACGGTGACCGTCCATGGCCCCGCGGGCGGTCTTGTGAAGGTGTCCGCCTCCCCCGCTGTCTCCTACGATGGCGGTGTAGGCGGGACCGCGGTGGCGCAGTTCGAGGCCGGGGTCCCTGGCAGCTACCGCGTGGTAGGGACGACCGGCCGCTACCGGATGGGCACGATCGCCGTCGGCCCGCCGTTCCCGTTATGGACCGACGACGGCTTCGCTTGGGCGGTCCTCGGAGTGGGCTTGGCCGGGGGGTGCGGCATGGCGATGGCGACGTTCCTGCGTCGGCGAGGGTCGCACCACTGACGCGCCCCCAGGTCTTCGCGTTGCGCGGTTCGCCGCTGGCTGGACTTCGGCCCCACCTCGGCTGGAGTTTGGTCTCTGGCGAAGTTCTTGGTGCAACTCTAGGATCCGCTGCCAGGCGAACCGAGACTTGCTTCCAATCCGTTCTTCCTGGTCGATCACTCGATATGCAGGCCCGAGATTGCACGGGCAATGACAAGGCGTTGGATCTCGCTCGTTCCTTCGAAGATCGTGTAGATCTTCGCGTCGCGGTGCCAGCGCTCGACCGGGTACTCGCGGATGTAGCCGTAGCCACCCAGGATCTGGATCGCCTGCTCGGTGACCCACACCGCCGTCTCGCCCGCGAACAACTTCGACTGGGAGCCCTCGCCCGCCTCGAACTTCTTGCGGTGGGCGGCCATCCACGCCGCGCGCCAGCAAAGGAGCCGCGCCGCGTCCGTGCGCACCTTCATGTCGGCGAGCTTGAAGGCGATCGCCTGGTTCTCGATGATCGCCCGCTTGAACTGCTTGCGCTCCTTGGCGTAGTCGAGCGCGTACTCGTACGCGGCTCGGGCGATCCCGACGGCCTGCGCCCCGACCGCCGGGCGGGAGGCTTCGAACGTGGCCATGGCCGCCTGCGACGAGGTGCGCTTGCCCTCACGGGCCCGGGCGAGGCGCTCGTCCAGCTTCTCCTTGCCGCCGAGCAGACAGCGCCCCGGCACCCGGCAGTCCTCGAGGACGACCTCTGCAGTGTGCGAGGCGCGGATGCCCATCTTCTTGAACTTCTGCCCCTGGCTGATGCCCGGCGTCCCTTCGGGGATCACGAAGCTCGCATGGCCACGGGACCCGAGCCCGGGTTCGACCGAGGCGACGATGACGTGCGTGTTGGCCAAGCCGCCGTTGGTGATCCAGGTCTTGGTCCCGTTGAGGACCCACTCGTCCTTCGCCTCGTCGTACACGGCTCGGGTCTTGAGCGACGAGACGTCCGAGCCCGCGTCGGGCTCCGAGACGCCGAACGCGGCGAGCTTGATGTCGTCGGGGGTCCCGAAACATTGTGGGATCCACTCCGCGTGCTGCTCGGGGGTGCCGTTCGAGAAGATGCCGGCGACGGCGAGCGAGGAGCCGAAGATGGCCAGGGCGATCCCCGCGTCTCCCCAGCTCAACTCCTCGTTGACCAGGACCATCATGAGGCCGGTCGGGTCGCCGAAGGCGTTCGCGACGAAGTCGAAGGAGTACAGCCCGATCTTCGCCGCCTCCTCGATGATCGGCCAGGGGGTCTCCTCACGCTCGTCCCACTCGTGGGCCGCGGGGCGCATGACGTTCTCCGCGAAGTCGTGGACCCACTTCTGGATCTGCACGTGGTCCTCATTGAGCTCGAGCGAGAACTCGGTCATCTGTGCGCAACTCCTTCGGCTCCGCCCCCGGGCGCGACCCGGGATTCGCAACCGTGAACCTTCCCAAGGTTACTAGAAGGTAACCAATGGAGGTGCGCCGCGACGACGGTCGAGGCGGCCGATCGGAGCGGCCGGCGGACGGCGCCGGCCCGTGCGGGCGCGCGTCACGACGGACGTTTCGCAAATCCGGCGATGCCCCGGTGCGCCCGGGGCCGGCGTGACCTCTCAGCCGGCGGGGCGGACGTCCTTCGCCATGAGGCCCTTGGGACCCTCCTCCACGCTGAACTCGACAGCCTGCCCCTCTTCGAGCACGCGGTAACCGTTCATCTGTATTGCGGTGTGGTGCACGAACACGTCGGCGCCCCCGTCGGGTTGCGAGATGAACCCGTAACCCTTCTCCGCGTTGAACCACTTGACCGTCCCCGATGCCACGGTGGCGATCCCCTTTCATCCTGCTTGTCGTTGCTCGTGCAGGCGTTGGCCTGCGCCGACGGCGACGAGACCCCGGCGCCGATGCCGGGTGCCCCGTTGCCGCAAGGACGCTAGTACACCCGAGGACCGACGGCCGGGTGGAATTGCCATGGCCCGCTCACGGCGGTCACGCCGCGCGCCGCGAGGCGTCGCCTCGGCGCTATCGGCGGACGATCGTCCCGGTGGGGCCGTCCTCGACGGTCCACCCTGCCGCTGCCAGCTCGTCGCGCAGCGCGTCGGCACGGGCGAAGTCCCGTCCGCGTCGTGCCGCGTCTCGTTCCTCGACGAGCCGCTGCGTCGCCGCGTCGATCTCCCCCGCCTCGCCCCGCAACCGCAGGCCGAGCGCGCCGCAGAGCAGCGCGACCGTGGCGCCGAGCCGCGCCGAGTCAGACGTCTCGCCCGCGTCGGCGGCCGCGTGCGCGCGGTTCACGAGGTCGAAGACGACCGCCATCGCTGCCGCGGTGTCGAGGTCGTCGTCCATGTGCGCGCAGAAGCGGGTGACCGCGTCCTCGTCCACCCCACCTGTCGCGGCGGTCACGGCCCGCTCCCGGACCACGGGCCCGTCGCGCATCGGGTCGGCGAGGGAGAGCCGGCGCGCCAGCGCGTCGAGGCGGTCGAGACCCTTCTCGGCGTCCGCGATCGTCTCGGGGGTGACCTCGATGGGCGAGCGATAGCCCGAGCGGAGCACGAGGAGCCGGTAGGCACGCGGGTCGCCGTGGGCGAGGAGGTCGGCGATCGTCGTGAAGTTCCGGAGGGACTTGGACATCTTCTCGCCGCGGACGACGACGAGCGCGTAGTGGAGCCAGTAGTGGGCGAACTCCCGTCCCTCGGCGACCGCCTGGGCACGCTCGTTCTCGTGGTGCGGGAAGATCAGGTCCTGACCGCCGCCGTGGAGGTCGAACCCGTCGCCGAGGAGATCGAGCGACATCACCACGCACTCGGTGTGCCATCCGGGCCGGCCGGGTCCCCACGGCGAGTCCCAGCTCGGTTCGCCGGGCTTGGCCTTCTTCCACAGCGCGAAGTCGAGCGGCGAGCGCTTCTGCTCGGCGGCCTCCACCCGGGCCCCCGACCGCAACGACTCGAGCGGCTGGTGCGCGAGCAGCCCGTAGCCGTCGACGGTGTCGACCTGGAGGTAGACGCCGTCGTCGGTCTCGTACGCCGAACCTCGAGCCACCAGTCGACCCACGAGCCCCACCATCTGCTCGATGAAGTCGGTGGCGTGAGGCACCACGGTGGGCCTGAGGGCGTCGAGCGCGTCCATCGCCTCCCACCACTGCGCTTCTGACTCGGCGGCGATCTCCTGGGGGGCGCGGCCCTCGGCCGCGGCGCGCTCGATGATCTTGTCGTCAACGTCGGTCACGTTGACCACGTGGCGGACCTCGAGGCCGCCGAACGCGAGGTACCGCCGCACCACGTCGTAGAAGAGGGTGAAGCGGCCGTGCCCGAGGTGCGGCGGGCCGTAGACGGTGGGGCCGCACACGTACATGGAGACGCGACCCGGGTCGCGCAGCTCGAAGGGACGGACCGTTCCGGTGGCCGTGTCGTGGAGCTGCAGCATGAAGGTACGGTAACGCGGTCATGTCGATCCCGAGAGAAGGCGGAGCGCAGCGCCCGATCGCCGGCGCCACGCGCCGCGTGCGGGTCCCCGAGAAGCCGGGCGTCGACGGGCTCGAGGCGAGGTGGGGCGAGGCCTGGGAATCCGCCGGCACCTACCGCTTCGACCCCGGCGCGCCCCCCGACAAGGTTTTCGCCATCGACACGCCGCCCCCGACGGTGTCGGGGTCGCTGCACATCGGGCACGCGATGTCCTACACGCACACCGACGTCGTGGCCCGCTTCTGGCGGATGCGGGGCAGAGCCGTGCTCTACCCGATGGGGTGGGACGACAACGGGCTGCCCACCGAGCGTCGGGTGCAGAACTACTTCGGCGTGCGCTGCGATCCCGGGCTGCCCTACGACCCCGGCTTCGAACCACCGTCGCAGCGCGGCCGCGAGCTCGTCGCCGTGTCCCGCCCCAATTTCGTCGAGCTGTGCCACCGGCTGACCGCAGAGGACGAACGGGCCTTCGAGCACGTCTGGCGGACGCTCGGCCTGTCGGTGGACTGGAGCCGGACGTACACGACGATCGGCGACCGCTCGCGGCGGGCGTCCCAGCTGGCGTTCCTGCGGATGCTCGCCCGCGACGAGGTCTACCAGCACGAAGCGCCCACGCTCTGGGACGTCGACTTCCACACCGCGGTCTCCCAGGCCGAGCTCGAGGACAGGGAGCGCCCGGGTGCCTACCACCGGATCCGGTTCGCTCTCGTCGGCGGCGACGCGTCGGCGGAAGTCCAGATCGAGACGACCCGTCCCGTGCTCCTCCCCGCGTGCGTCGCACTGGTCGCGCACCCCGAGGACGGGCGCTACCGCCCGCTCTTCGGACGCACGGTGCGCACGCCGCTGTTCGGCGTCGAGGTGCCGGTGGTCGCCCACGCACTCGCCGACCCCGAGAAGGGCACCGGCATCGCGATGGTCTGCACGTTCGGCGACACGACCGACATCGTGTGGTGGCGCGAGCTCCACCTCCCGACACGGACCGTCGTCGGCCGCGACGGCCGGCTCGAGCCGGTGCCCTGGGGTGCGCCGGGGTGGGAGTCCGACGACCTCGACGGCGCGCTCGGCGCCTACGGCGAGCTCGTGGGCCGGACCGTCCGACAGGCCCAGGAGCGGATCGTGGAGCTGCTCTCCCGCTCGGGCGACCTCGTCGGGGAGCCGCGGGCGATCACCCACCCCGTCAAGTTCTACGAGAAGGGTGAACGGCCGCTCGAGATCGTCTCCTCGCGCCAGTGGTTCGTCCGGACCCTGCAGCACCGGCAGCGCCTGCTCGAACGCGGCGAGGAGCTGCATTGGCACCCCGGGTACATGGCGCACCGCTACCGCGCCTGGGTCGAGGGCCTGAACAGCGACTGGAACATCAGCCGCCAGCGCTTCTTCGGGGTGCCCTTCCCGGTCTGGTACGCACTCGACGACGACGGGGCGGTGCGCTACGACCGGCGGCTCCTGCCCCAGCCCGGGCGTCTGCCCGTCGATCCCTCCACGGACGTGCCCGACGGCTACGCCCCCGACCAGCGCGGCCGCCCGGGCGGCTTCGTGGGAGACCCCGACGTCATGGACACCTGGGCAACGTCCTCGCTCACGCCCCTGATCGTCTCCGGGTGGGAGGAGGACCCCGAGCTCTTCGCGCGGGTCTTCCCGATGGACCTCCGACCTCAGGCTCACGACATCATCCGCACCTGGCTCTTCGCGACCGTCGTGCGCTCCGAGCTGGAGCTCGGCGCGCTCCCGTGGTCCGACGCGGCCATCTCGGGGTTCGTGGTCGACCCCGACCGCAAGAAGATGTCCAAGTCGACGGGCAACGCCACCACGCCGCTGCCCTACCTCGAGCGCCACGGCGCCGATGCCGTCCGCTACTGGGCGGCGGGCGGCAAGCTCGGGACCGACACTGCCCTCGACGAGGGCCAGATGAAGGTCGGCCGCCGGCTGGCCATCAAGATCCTCAACGCCTCGAAGTTCGTCCTCGGACGAAGCTCGCCCGACGGTGGCGGGCCGCCCGAGACGCCGCCCGCCGCAGAGGTGCCGCCCCCCGCAGCCGCGGTCATCGAGCCGATCGACCGGGACCTGCTCCGACGGCTCGGAGGGGTGGTGACGGAGGCGACGTCCGCGCTCGCCGGCTACGACCACTCCCGCGCGCTGGAGCTGACCGAAGGGTTCTTCTGGTCCTTCTGCGACGACTATCTCGAGCTGGTGAAGAACCGTTCCTACGGCGACCCCGCCGACCCTCGGGCGGTCTCGGCGCGCACGACCCTTGTCCTGGCGCTCTCGGTCCAGCTCCGTCTCTTCGCGCCGTTCCTGCCGTACGTCACCGAGGAAGTCTGGAGCTGGTGGCAGGCCGGCTCGGTGCACCTCGCCCCGTGGCCCGACGCGGCGGCGGAGCTCGAGCCGTTCCTCGGGTCCGTCGCAGCCGGGGGTGCACCGGCGCCGGTCTGGGGCGAGTCCCCGGTGCTCGACGCGGCGACCGAGGTCCTGGCGGCCGTGCGCAAGGAGAAGACCACGCACAAGCGCTCCATGCGGGCGCGCGTCGCGAGCCTCACGGTGGTCGACCTTCCCGACCGCCTGGAGCACCTTCGCGCCGCCGAGCGCGACCTCCTCGACGCGGGCGGCATCGAGCCCGGGGGTTTGGCGCTGCGCGAGGGAGGGCCGGCGTCGGTGACCGTCGTCCTGGACGGCGCGTGAGGGCCGCGGGGCGTCTCGCGTTTGGAGTCGGGCGGCCGCGGAGACGTAGACGGGGGGGACCCCATCGCGCCGGTGCGCCTCTGCACCCGTAGCCGGGCGACGGAGGGATGGGACGGGAAAGTCGATGAAGGACACGACGACGGCGACCAGGGACCGACCGCATCGCCCCAGCGAGACGCCGGGCTCTGCGTCGCCTCGGCCGCTGCGGCTGCGGATGGCGGGAGACGCCACGGCGGTCCGGGATGCCCGCCAGCTGGTGGAAGGGGTGGTGGCCGGGCAGTCGCCCGACGTCCGGCACGCGGCCGTCCTGCTCGCCGGGGAGGTCGTGACCAACGCCGTCATGCACGGTGGCGGGTGGTTCCTCATCCAGGTCGACCTCTCTCGAGACCTGCTCCGTGTCGAGGTGACGGACTCGACTGCGGGGCACCCCCGCGTGCTGCAGATGACCGACGGGGAGCACGGCCGCGGGATGGCGATCGTCGACTCCCTGGCCACGACCTGGGGCACCGACCACCTGGGGTCGCACAAGGTCGTCTGGTTCGAGCTCGGCATCCCGCATTGAGCTCGGCATCCCGCATCGAGGAGGCCCGCCGTCGACGGGCGCCTGTTGCCTCACGTCAAGACCTCCGGGAACGCTGATTCGTTGCCTCACCAAGAATCTCCGGATGGTGCGAGGCGTTGAACGACCGGTTGACCCGGG
>Ga0307373_10013855_pt1 | contig 11201 bp, 4 predicted proteins | sample OX2MG_FD_202534 | JGI IMG/M metagenome (GOLD analysis project Ga0307373, IMG submission 202534) | Soil microbial communities from Risofladan, Vaasa, Finland - OX-2 | ecosystem: Environmental > Terrestrial > Soil > Coastal area > Acid sulfate soil | place: Finland: Risofladan, Vaasa | collected... | reverse complement strand
TGGAAGTGAATCGGGTCGCCCAATTGCAAATACTGCGCGTCCGGCTGGTTGGTCTGGAGTTCCAGGTTGTAGTCGCCCGCCGTGCCGCGGTCTTGCGGCACTACGTCAGCCCGCACTACGTAAGTGCCCGGATCGGTTCCAGGCGCCACGCTTTCGACGAAAGCGATGATGCCGAGCGGTTGGCCTTTGAGGCTGCTCCATGCTTGCTGAGCTTGATCGCCTCCAACAGCCAAGGCATCCTGGATTCCGTAAAAGGCGTCAACGCTGCTGTTTCCCGTCTTCGCGTGCTTCGGAGCCGAAGCGACCGTGAACCCCGCCGGAGGAGTTGCTGATCCCGCGGCTTGGGCGAGAAGGACCTTCGCGCCTGCGTCGGAACCGTGCTGCCTCACGTAGACTTGATCGAAGAATTTCTCGAGAGCGGCCGCATTCGGCGTCTTCTGTTGCTGCGCCATAGCGACGCCGCGCGCCAAATACCACAGACCGTTGTTATAGTCAGGAGGTTTCGCATAGACGTATGCCTGACCCAGGAACGAAAGCGTGTAACTGTCGGTTGGTTTGTCCTCTGCCGCCGCCTTCAGATAGGTGACGGCGTTGGCGTAATCCTTCTGCTGCAAAAGCGCAAAACCCAAGGCGCGATTAAGGTCGGACCGCACTTGCTTGATTTGCGCCTCAAACTGAGCTTGCGGCATATTCGGCGGTTTCGTCTGCTTTTGCAGGAGCTGCAGGCCGAGCTTGGCGTCATTTTCGACTTCGGTCAGTTTCGCCGGGGAAGCGGGAGCGCTGGGATTATACGTAAAGGGGAAAACGTAACTTAGATAGTTCAGGGCGAACAGATTGTTCGGATCGAGCTTGAGGATGTCCTGGGCAGTGGAGATGGCTTGGCTAACCTGGTTAAGCTGTTGATATGCTTGAACCTTCAGGATGTCCGCCTGCGCCTTGAAGTCCGAGGCCGGATACTTTTGCAAAAACGCATTCGCCAAGGAAATCTTCTGCTGCGGAGAAGTGGCCTTTTGTATCGCTTGGAAGGCGTCATATTCGTCGCGGCTTTTCCATTGCGGTTGTTTGGCGGGTGCGGCAGCCTGGCCCGCCGGAACGCCCGTCGGCGCACCCTTGATCGAGGCTGCACCATTCAGGAATCGCTTTGTAATTCCACTGAGTGGCTTGCCTAACACCGCCGCTGCCGTCGCGCTTACGAGCAAACATACGCCCAAAAGGGAGAAGATCCTCTTCATGGAACTGTTACCCCTTCACATTCTATAAGTTTTGTCCGAATCAGCAGGGATCGGCACCGGCCACCCTACCTGAGGGATCGTGACACGGTTAACCGCCTGGATGCAAGCCTCGGTAAAACCGCGAGCAATTTGAATACCAAGAGTTTAGGGATTTTGCAAGCAAAATCTCACCTCGCTGTCCCCTGCCACCCTTGAGTTCCTCACCAACAACTAGCTTCTTAGATGCTTCGAATCACCAAGCCGCGAAGGGTCCTGAAGCTTTTCCGTGGCGCCTTCGCTTCTGCGGAGACGCCAAAGAATTTCCGTTCGATTCTCGCCGATGGTCGGGACAAACCCAAGGTGCGATGGAGGGGTACTGGGATGAGGGACGCGCGATTGAAGCTCCGATGAACAGATACCAGCAGTATTGGTAGCTGGCTTCATTCCTGCGGTCCACAGCTTATGTCCACGATAAACAGCTTTGATTGGACTGGCAATCGCCCGAAGCCTAGAGTTCTTCAAGGGTAGGCGGCGTACACGCTAAAGACCTGGCAGTCTCCGCCCTTATTGGGTTGTGCGCCCCTGCTCGTGAATCGCCGGTTTAGCGGCCGGGACGCCCGGTCTGCCACCAAATCCGTGCAATCACTACCCGATCACGTGTTAATCTAGCGGCTAGAATAATGGTGATTGCACATGGCGTGACGCAACATGATATTGAATCGAAAAGACGAGGGGATTTAGACCGTGGACCAAATCGCATATGAGCGTGATACCAATTACGTGCTGACGTTGGAGGAAATTGGCAATTTAGCAAAGGAGGGCGGCAAGCCGGCGGAAACCCTCATGAATGTCGTTGCCCTAATTGCCCGGCGCTTTCAGACGGATGTTTGTTCGGCCTATCTGCTGGAGCCGGATCGAGCCAACCTAGTGTTGGCCGCGACGCTTGGGCTTCGCCCGCAGTGCATTGGCACGCTTCGCATGGCGCTCCATGAAGGCCTTGCGGGCCTTGTGGCTGAGCAAGTGCGTCCGGTAGCGGTGGAACAGGTAAATAACCACCCGCGCTTCAAGTACTTTCGTGAAGCCGGCGAAGATGCTTACCAATCGTTCCTCGGCGTTCCACTTATTGATCGAGGCGTTCTGCAAGGCGTTCTGGTGGTCCAAACCGTCGAGGAGCGGATCTTTCGCGAGGATGAGGTCCGGATGCTGGTGGAGGCCGCCGCCCAGGTCGCACCGGTGGTGAGCGAGGCTCGCACGCTCGATCGCTTCATCGCTCCTGTTCAAGAACGGCTCTGGTCGCTGGCCCGCAATTTGTGGTGGAGCTGGGACCACGATTCCACCGGCTTGTTCCTTGATCTCGATCCGGTACGCTGGAGTCAGCTCAATCACAATCCCGTGTCGCTGCTGGGCGAGATTTCCTTGGCCCAGATCGAGCGGCGCGCCGGGGAACTGATGCTGCACAGCCGGATTAACTACGCCTACCGCCGCCAGCGGGAGTATCTTGAGGCGGACCGGACCTGGGGCGCCAGGCATGCTGGCGTTCTGCGGCCTCGTCCGGTGGCGTACTTCTCCGCTGAAATCGGGTTGCACGAGTCCATTCCGGTATATTCCGGCGGATTAGGCGTCCTTGCCGGGGATCACATCAAGAGCGCATCCGACCTGGATATTCCTCTCACCGGTATCGGCTTGTTTTATGGCCAAGGATATTTCCGGCAGCGGCTTGACCTGAACGGCTGGCAGCAGGAAGAGTATCTCCAAACGGATGTCAGCCAGTTGCCCATGGAACCGGCCATCGGGACAAATGGCGAGCCGGTCATGGTGCAAATCGAGACGCGCAGCGATTCCATCCGGGCGAAAGTCTGGTGCCTGAAAGTGGGACGTTGCGATCTGTTTCTCCTGGACTCGAACGTGGAGGGGAACGCTCCCGAAGACCTGGAACTTACTTCGCGTTTGTATGGTGGAGACCATCGCATCCGGATCCGTCAGGAGTTGCTGCTCGGCGTCGGTGGTTTCCGCGCCTTGAAAGCGATGGGCGTCACGCCCGGCGTCCTTCACCTGAACGAAGGGCACAGCGGATTTGCAGTGCTCGAAGCGATCCGAACCCGCATGGAGGAAGAAGGCCTGAGCTTTGACGAAGCGGCGCCCCGCGTTTCCAGGGAAGTGGTCTTCACCACTCACACGCCGGTGCCCGCCGGCCACGACCGGTTTCACGCCGGCCTCATCGAGGAGCATCTTGGACCTCTCCGCGAACGCCTGGGCCTTTCGGACGAAAGGCTCATGGCGCTCGGACGCCAGAATCCAGACGATCCGCACGAGGAATTCTCCATGACCGTGCTGGCCCTGAAACTCTCGCGGCGCGCGAACGCCGTTTCTGCTCTGCACGGCGAAGTGTCCAGGGCTATGTGGGCGGGGCTGTATCCCGGCAAGCCGGAAGATGAAGTTCCCATCGGCCACATTACCAACGGCGTGCACGTTCCCTCCTGGCTCGCGCCGCAAATGTTCCGCCTCTATGACCGCCATTTGGGGACCGGCTGGCACGAGCACAGCGGCGAGGCGCGCATATGGGAGGGGATTGAGAGCGTAGACGATGGCGAACTGTGGGAAACGCATCTCAGCTTGAAGGCGCGCCTTCTGGAATTTGTGCGTCAGCGCGCCGTAGAACAAGCCGAGCGCCGCGGCGAATCGCCGGAAACCTTGCAAAGGCTCGGCCGGGTGCTCAGTCCCGATGCGCTTACGATCGGATTTGCGCGCCGCTTTGCCACTTACAAACGAGCCAACCTGATTTTGGCGGATATCGAAAGGTTGGCCTCGATGGTGAACGACCCGAAGCGTCCGGTGCAGTTCGTTTTTGCGGGCAAGGCGCACCCGCTCGACGAACCGGGCAAGCGAGTGCTGCAGCAAATTGCGGATCTGATGCGCGACCCGCAGTTTGCCGACAAGTTCGTCTTCGTGGAAGACTACGACATCAACGTCGGGCGCCATTTCGTGCAAGGCGTCGATGTGTGGCTGAACAATCCGCGGCGGCCGTTGGAAGCGTCGGGGACCAGCGGCATGAAGGTGGTGTTGAACGGCGGCCTGAACCTCTCTGTCCTGGACGGCTGGTGGGCGGAAGCCTACGACGGCCTGAACGGCTTTGCCATTGGAACCGGCAGAACTCACTCCAACGTGGATCTTCACGATGCCCGGGATGGAGAAGACTTGTACCGGGTTTTTCGCGACGAAGTGATTCCGCTTTACTACCAGCGCGACCATGACGGCCTGCCGCGCGGCTGGATCAAGCGCATGAAGCGGACCATCCGCACCCTCGGCTGGCGGTTCAATGCCGACCGCATGGTGATGGATTATACGTTGAGATGCTACGTTCCCGCCGCGGGCGGCACGTCGAGCGACATGCGGGCAAAATAGTGAGACCCTATCCAAATCGCCCGGCGTTGCTTGCTCAGGCATCGGGCGGATGATTCTGATGCGCTGCCTCGCCTGTGCAGGAATCAAGGAGAGATTCGGGAGCAGCAACTGAGGCGTCTCTTCCATCGCGGTTTCTTCGCCTCCGGTTACCGTTGCTGGAGCGTGCCAAGAAAGATATACGCCTGCGATTTTTCTTGTGGCGAGCGCGCCTGCTGGACGGCCCGCTGAGCCACGCGGAGGGCTGCGGGAGCATTTCCCATCTCAAGGAAAATCTGGCCTTCGAGAAACAGGTAAGGGAGGTGACCGGGATCGAGCTGGCTCGCCTGTTTGGCGAACTGGCAGGCTTCCGCGAGGTGTTCGTGATGTTGCGCGTAAAAAACGGCCAGAGCAGCGTAAGGGGGTGCGGAGACGGGGTTGAATTGTATGAAGGCGCGTAGCTCGCCGATAGCAAAACGTGACTCATCGGGAGTGAGACCGGTGCGCAGGAGCTGCACAGCATGATAGAAGCGAGCGAGATAACACTGTGGACACTGCCGCGCCGCGCGCGCGAACCACACGGCTGCCTGTTCCGCGTTCCCGGTCCTCAGTTCCAGCAAACCTATGCTCTGGGCCGCTGAAGGCTCAGGGTCATTCTCGCTAAGCGCTTCCTGCAGCAGCGTGCGGGCTTCGGAATACCTCGCGACGCGCACCAGGAAGCCGCCACGAATCGCCGCCGACTCTCCCGCGGACAGTTTCCGGAGCGGCCAAGTTGTTCCATCTCCAGAAAATGAAACCTTCAACCGGTAGTAATGGAAGGCGAGGCTGTGAACAAAGGACTGGAGCTTGGACTGGAGCGCGTCCAGGCCGCCGAAGGCTTGGCGCGCCGCGCTCACTGGGTCCTGCCCCTGGGCAGCGAGTGCAAGGTATTCGTTAATCGGACCGCGGCCCGCACCGTCCTGCTGAAACATCAGGTAATCGGTCAGCGCCCAGGACTCGGCGTAGAAGATGGTGCCTGCGGTAGATTCATTGTAGTACGGCGAGGTGTTTGTAACCGTGAACAGAAGCGGCAAGGGCAAAAGATTGTTGTCGCGGAGCAGTTGGAGAGACTGATTGCTCGGCAGCCCCAGCCGGACTGTCTTATGGCTGACGTCGGAGTTGGCGTAGAACTGCGCCAACCCTTCATTGAGCCAGAGGGGGATGGACCTGAAGTTGTCTTCGAGTATGAGGTGGGCGTATTCGTGATAGATAACCCGGTAAGGATGGTTGCCGGGCAGCCCAAGCTGAAGCAGGATGTAATTCTTATCGGGATTGCGGAGCAGCAACCCGGAGCGCCTTACTTCGCCTGGCCTTTGCCACGCCGCCGGTTGCAAAGACTGGAAACTGCGGGCGTTGCGGGCGGCCAAGATGACCACTGGAATCTGCGGGTATACCCGCATCTGAGGAAAGGCTTTTTGAAAGACGGCCCGGATGCGCTCAAAGCGCCGAGCTACGGCGAGAACCTGGTGCGGGCTGACGTCGCTGACGACGGTGAAATCGGGGCTTTCTACTTCAACCCAATCGCGGCTCTCCGCGCGGGCAACCCGTGCGCCCGCCAACGCCCACACCGTGAACAAAAGGATCAGGCTCGTGTTCCTCACACTGAGATTATTATACGCAGCGGCATGATGAGCGAGGGCTATTTGCGGTAGCGCCGGAACATACAGCTTATTTGCCGGTTTTATAAGGCGCGGAAGCGAATTAAGCCGGGCGGATGATCATCACTTCGGTGGCCTTGATGAGCGCAGCGGCCATATCTCCCACCTTGAGTTCGAGTTCCCGGCAGGCGTCACGAGTGATGATGGCGGTCACTTTTTGGCCGCCGACATCGAGCTCGACTTTGGCGAGCAAACCCACCACTTTGAGCGAAGTCACGCGGCCCACCAACTGATTACGCCCGCTGATGAGGTGCCCCATGCCGGAGCCACGCTTGGCAGGATCGCGTTCCGTGGCTCCCGAGCGGCCGCCGGAAGTCTGCGCCCGGCTGGATTTTTGAAACAACACGCGGTCGATTTCGGAGCGCGGAATGCGGTGGTGGCCACCTGCGGTCTTGACGGAGCGAATCCTGCGCCGGTAGATCCACTGCTTCAGCGTGGGATAGCTGACGCCCAGTTCTTTCGCGGCTTCGGGAAGGTGAATGAGTTCCATGTTATGAAAATGGCGCCAATTAGAAGTGGCGTCGCCCTTAGTCGCAGCGCACCTGCGCGTTTTTCAACCAGCCGCAGGTTCTACGACGGTCCCGATGGATAAGCAGGCAGGTCGGGAGGCCGGTGCGGGAGCGCTTTTGGGTGCTGGTGAATTTCCTGCATGACGGTCTCGATCGCCTTTTCAAGTTGTGGATCGTGGCCTTGCATGACGAGATCGGGGCGGTTATCCACTTTGATGTCGGGCAAGACTCCGTAGTTTTCAACCACCCACTGGCTCTTCAGATTGTATAGCGAAAACTCCGGCCGCGTAATGTAGCCTCCATCGATCAGAGGAATAAACCCCCGGATGCCTCTTACGCCGCCCCACGTGCGCTCGCCGATCACCGGACCCAGTTTGTACTTCTTGAAGAAATATGCGAAGAAGTCTCCGTCCGAAGCCGTGTAGTGATTCGCAAGGCACGCCATATAGCCGTTGAAAACCACGGGCGGAATGGGCTGGCTCTTGAAGTTGCGGGCTGACATCATTGCAGCCAGTACTCGCCGCAGCCGCTCAAAGATGATCTGGTCGACGAATCCTCCGCCGTTATAACGAACGTCGATGATAAGTCCCTGCTTGCGGATTTGCGGGTAGAACTGCTTGGTGAATTCGTTGAGGCCCACATCTTCCATATCCGGCAGGTAAACGTAGCCCACAAGGCCGTGAGTGGCTTCGTCCACTTTGCGGCGGTTGGTGGTGATCCAGTTGAGTTCCCGTAGCTTGAATTCGCTCGCGACCGGGCGCACCACAATGTTGCGCGAGGCGGAGGGATTATCCGGCTGCGAGCTGATGGTGAGAGTGACGTTCTGGCCGGCGGTGTTGACAAAAAGCGCGTATGGGTTTTGCGGGGCGCGCAGAGTCTGGCCGTTCACCGCCAGCAGGCAATCCCCGGTCTTGACGTTAAGGCCGGGTTCGGTGAGCGGAGAGGTCACAGCCGGATCCCAGTTCTCGCCGGAATAAATCTTCTGGAAGTTGTAAAGGCCGCGGGCGCGGTCCATGCCGAAGTCCACGCCGAGCAGCCCAACGTTCACCGGATGCAGGTTTGGATAGTCTCCGCCACCCACGTAGGTATGGGAGCTGACAAGCTCGCCGATCAGCTCACTGAGCAGGTAATTCAAATCGTAGCGGTCCTTGATATGCGGCAGAAGTGGCGCATACTGGTCCCGCACGCGCGTCCAATTCACGCCGTTCATGCTGTGCTCGAAAAAGAAGTCACGCTCCTGCCGCCAGACATCATAAAAAATCTGCTTCCACTCTTTGGCGGGATCGACATCCATTTCCATCCCAGACAGGTTTAGCAAACCTTCGCCAACTTTATGGGGAGCTTTCGGGGGCTCGGCGCTGATGATGCCGTATGTCTTGGGGCTAGGGCGCGCGGGTGGCACGGCAGGCGGTTTGGGCGGCGAGGAGTAAAGGACTTTGTTGCCGTCGAATGAGAGCGAGTAACCGTTCACGGCAGCTATTAGCGCATGGTCTTTGCGGTCCTTCAGCGTGAAGACGTGCAGCTCTGGCGTGACTCCTGCGAGCGGCCCCGAGAGACCTTGAATCGGAAGCGTCAAGTAGTAGACGCGCCCAGGCGCGGCGCTTAGGTGGACGATGTGCGCGGGAGGGGTTGGCAAAGCCACGATGCGGTTTCCTATTCCTTCGAGGTCGATTCGGAACGGCGCGGGTTTTGAGGCCGTTTTAGGGGCGGCGACGGGACCGGGCGGATTGGAACTGGGCGTAACGCCCGCCTCGTCGCTTCGCGGCGCAAAAGGGGAGGGAAGACTGGCTTGCAGCGTCACCAGATACACGCGCGTGGTCTGAGGATAAACCGCCTCCACGTCGAAAGTGTCGGGAACGGCATTGTAGCTACGGTCGGACAGGAAATAGAGATATTTCCCGGCGGGATCAAAGGCGGGATCGACGCTGTTCCAAAATGAGGTGGTGACGGGCGTGATTTTGCGGTCTGCGAGCGAATAGAGATAGACCACGGAGTTCGTGTTTTGCCCGGTCTTGGCGTAAGCCACCCACTGGCTGTCGGGCGACCAGGCGTAATCGGTGAGGTCGGCGTACTTGCCTTGATCGATAAATACCGGCTTTTTCTCCTGAACGTCCACGTAGAAAAGCCGCACGTCTTTGTCCGCGAATAGCAGTTTGCGGCTGTCCGGCGACCAGACGGGCGGCAACCGGTGCATCTTGCCGTCGAAGGTGACGCGCACCTCTTTCCCCAAGCCATCGGCGGGGCGAATGTAAAGCTCATCCTCGCCGGAGCGGTCGGAAAGGTAAGCGATCCAGCGGCCGTCCGGCGACCAGACAGCATTCCTTTCGCGTGCGCCGGAAGTTTGCGTGATGTCGCGGATGCTGCCCAGCTTTGCCGGAACCGTGAAGACGTCGCCGCGAGCGGTAAAAACCGCGCGCTTTCCGTTGGGCGACAGGCCAAAGCTAGTGATCAATCTACTCACGTGCACCCAATGGCTGCGAGCCTGAATAAAGTCTCCAGGCAAGGTGATCGTGAGCTTGCGCGTCTAGGTTGTAAAGGTAGAGGTAGCCGCCGTTCTGGAAAACAATTCTGCCGCCTCCGAGGCTCGGCCATTCCACGTCAAAGTCCGTGAAGTGCGTCAACTGGCGGACTTGATGGGTTTTCAGGCTGACGCTGTAAAGATTCAACCGGCGCTCGAGACCGCGGTCCGAAACGAAATAGATCGTGTTCCCGCGCCACATGGGGAATGTGTCCGTTCCGGGATAGTGCGTGATGCGCTGAATGGCGGGCGACTTCAGATTGTAAATCCAGATGTCCTGCGCCATGCCCCCGAGGTAACGTTTCCGCGGGCGGAAATTCCGGAAGATGCGGTTATAGGCGATCTCGGAGCCGTCGGGTGAAAACGAGACCAGCCCGCCGTGCGGCACCGGGAATTGCTCCGGCAGCCCGCCCTGAACGTTCACGCTGAAAAGCTGCCCGAACCAGTCGTTGAACGTAGTCCGGCGCGAGAGGAAGAGAATCCGCTTGCCGTCCGGAAACCAACTGATGACTTCGTTCTCAATACCCATGCGCTCGGGGACGTGGAGCATGCCGGGATTGAAGGTGAGTTGGCGGGGCTGGCCGCCCTCGGAAGGTATGACGTAGACGTTGAAGTTGCCGTCATATTGGCCGGTGAAGGCGATCCATTTTCCGTCGGGTGAAAATTTCGGAAAAAGCTCGAGGCCAGGGCTCGTCGTGATCCGCCGCGCCGCGCCTCCCTGCGTCGAGACCAGCCACAAGTCGCCGGCGTAACTGAAAACCATCTCATTGTTGTAAACATCCGGAAAGCGCATCAGCCGCCCTGCGGGCATGGGCTGCGCCAAGCCTACGGTCGAGCTTAAAAGGATCACCAAGACAGTCCATCGAAGTCTCATGCGTGGCTCCTCCGGGGCGCTTTACCAGAGAAACAGCATTATATTCCATCTGAGCGGCAAAGCGGCGAGGTCTGGTAATGGGTTAGTTTGCTGGTGCGGCGGCCTCTGGCCGCCGAATTGTTTGAAAAATAAAGACCGGCGGCCAGAGGCCGCCGCTACAACAACCAAACTGACCCACTACCCGAAGTCTGCCAAGCTTGTCAAATTATGTTCCGGCATTTGGACCTTTGCCTGCGGCTCCGCGGCTTCGGGCGCTGAAACGCGCAGTAAATTTTGATAGGCTCAAGGTTTGCGGCTGCTCCAGGCTCATAGCATTTGCCAAAGCCTCGCACCGTGGTGTTCTGGCTCGTTCACCTCCCGCCGTTTGACGCCGAACCCACACTCTACTAGCATAACGGTCATCAGGGTAGTTCCATCAGCTAATCCAATGTTGGGAGGTAGTCATGGGAAAGAAGGTATATCTTCTGGTGTCGGCGTCTGTGCTCCTCGTCTCGGCGATGAGTATGGCCGACTTCAAGTACACTCAAACCAGCCAGATCACGGGCGGCGCGATGGCGGGGATGGTGAAGGCCATGAGCGTCTTCAGCAAGAAACTCAGCGCGCCTTCTGAGACGACGACTTATGTAAAGGGCAGTTATCTCCGGTCAGATCATCCGGACGGCAGCTATCAGATCATTGATCTCGATGGACAGCGCCTTATCGAGGTCTATCCGCAAAAGAGCGCTTACAGCGTTGTGACTTTCGAACAGATGCGGGATGCGATGGCGAAGGCTGAACAGCGAATGCACGACGAAATGCAGCGCCAGGCGAACGAAAAGAAGACCAACGTTACGATTACGCCGAAGATCGACGTGAATCCCACCGGGCGCACGCAAACTCTTCTGGGCCAGAATGCTCAGGAAGTGAACATCAAAATTGAGATGGCCGTTCAATCCACCGGCCCCAAACAAGGAACGCAGAACGCTTCCTTTTCCACCGCGATTGATTCCTGGGTTGCTCCTTCGGTGAGCGGTT
>Ga0307373_10013850_pt1 | contig 11204 bp, 9 predicted proteins | sample OX2MG_FD_202534 | JGI IMG/M metagenome (GOLD analysis project Ga0307373, IMG submission 202534) | Soil microbial communities from Risofladan, Vaasa, Finland - OX-2 | ecosystem: Environmental > Terrestrial > Soil > Coastal area > Acid sulfate soil | place: Finland: Risofladan, Vaasa | collected... | reverse complement strand
GTGAACCTCACTAAGAACCTTAGAATCACTCTCTCGGTCTAACCAAATCCTGCCTTCGTCCCATCCTTGTCTCGCTCTCACAAAAAACTCCTCGGCGATCCACTTTCGTGAATAATGCAGGCTAGCGCCCGCACAGTTCCGTAGCCATACGGGACAAGAGAATAAGAACAGGGCACGTGCGGCAATGCGAGGCTGCAAATGGCGCGATTGAATGTGAAACTCAGATAAGATTTAGCCTGCGCAGAACCGGGATGAGCAACTCTCGGTGCTTTCGGTGCGGCTTGCGCTTACCTGTCCGTGCATAGATGAGAGTTCGGCGGGAAAGGCCCGTTTCTTTCTCCAGAACGGATAGCGCGGCTTTTCCCAAAGCGGGCCGTATTTTTGTTTCCCATTCATCGCGCCGGGAATCAGGATATTGTGTGTAAACAGTTGCTTCCGAATGCGCCAAGCCCGATTCAACATCTTCTATGCTGTTTGATTCTTTTCCGACGTATTTAATTTGCTCTATTTTAATGTGCCGCCGCTGTAATAAACCCACTGTTTGCTTTCCAGACGGATTACACCCGGCATCTGCATTTTTTGTTTCTGGATGAAATTCATATTCAATCAAAATATCGCCGTACGTTTTTACGCGCGCATTCCGGCGGTCGCCATAATGAAAATTCGTCGTAATGCCATATTTTTTACCGGAATACTGGTCAATCCAATCGATTTTCAGCCATTGCCTTGAATCAGATTCATACGGCGCGATTAAGTGAAAATGCTCAGGATCGCTCCCAATTGGATGACCAAGTGGTTGCACATGGCAAGACAATAAAAAATTGAATGGTTTAATTTGATCTGCATAGCCTTTTCCATGATTTAAGTTGGTCAGCGGACGCAAAACGGAGGGGCTGCTTACGCTAACACGCCCCACTGCGGGAACCGTCTCAAACCCTAACCGCGTTGCTGACAATCCGAGGCTCTTACGAATGATATTCAACCAAGCTTGTGCAATCCAGTCCCGATCTTCGTCTTTCAGAGTAGTGGGATTGAGAAGATGGCCGAGTCCATGCTCAGACCATTTGTCTGCATCATTGTTGATGTTCTTTTGCAAAAGAACAGGATCGCCCGCTTTATTTCGCAAAAATAGCGCGTATCGTTTTGCCGAAATTGCGAGGCAGTAAAGCTGGCGTTGGCTGCGCGTTGTTGAAGGGTCAAAATTATCTTCTTCGATTTTCAGGATTGATCCGGGCACGGCGTCACGCGCATACGGATTTAGCGAGGCAAAACGTTTTGTGATTCGCCGAACCTCTGTCCAAGATAATGCTTTTATGGCTTCGCGATTATCCCTTGTGAGCAGCGGGCCTCCAGCACACGGGATTATCCCGCCATTCTCGGTTGCGACAATCGCCATAGAGTCGGTGTCTTCCATTGCATACGTTCCGCCGAGTTCAGAAACAGAATGCTCCAATAAAGCAAGCATCAGCCGGGCCGCTCCGGTAATCAAAGAAGCCATCGGTGGGAAACAGTATTCGCCCGGCTTGTCGGGATGAGCAATCGAGCAGGTGAAGCCCTCTGGATCAATGCCGTGGCATTGCACCTTAACTGCATGATCCGATTCTTGCCGATTCATTTCGGCATAGATGCCATAGCTCGTCGCATTCGCAAGAACCTTCAATGCTTTATCGAGTTTCTTTTTCTCGTTTGGAGAGATTGCCGTCCGCGAAGAAGGCCGCTTTCTTTCCTCGATCACACACTTGAAAAAATCCTGCTTTCGGGGGTCAATTTCTATTACTCCGCATAATCTTGTCGGCCTCAATGTATCTATTACACCGTGCGCTTCGATGCGAAATGCATCAATAATGTTTGGAATTTTGCCCGTGAGGAGAACCGAAGCAATGACATCGGGCAGAGAAAACCATAATTCCTGATTGGCTTTGTGTTCTCCGGCATAAAGATAGTTCACGCCCACTTGCCAATCATTGCTCGCCGCGTTGTATTTGCCGCGCGTTGGCAAAATATCTCCATCGGGAACAACTTTCACGAATGCGGCCAATCTTTCCCAAGTTGCGCGATTGAAGAGAGCACCGGGGTTTTCTTTCAATGCGCTGAGAAACCGGAGCATCTCATTTTGGCAGTGCTCGATTATTCTGATTTCGCGTGCGATAACAAAACGCCAAAGCTTCATCAGGCTGTTCACAGTGGGATACATCGAGAGAAAGTCCGTATAGACAACTGGCACTGACACTTTGCGAATATGCGCACTAGTCCGTCCGCCGAAAAATGCGGATTGCGCGTAACCGAGATACTCTTTCGGAAAATCCGGCTGTCGTGTGAGGATTGGTTCGATTCCCATTTCTCGCAAATAGGCTTTGCCGATTGAAGCTGGCGAATAAGCTTTTGTGACCTGAAGCGAAAGCCCATGCTTGTTGTATTCTTCGAGGAGCTTTGCGGCTAATTCCGAAGTTGCGAGAACGTCGCGCCGGTTATAGTCAATGTATTCCTCTGTGATCTCGCCATGATGCGATATTTTTTGCTTGCCGTGCTCCACACCGAATGCTTCGCACGCGAATTCGAGAGAATAAGATTGATCTGTCAGCACAAATGCGAGTGTGCGCAAGTCCAGAAAATGACCGCGAAATTTATATCCCTTTTCCGGTTCGCCAGTCTCGGAACCTTCAGGAATTAGGTCTGATTTGTCAGGATCGATTCGCCCTGTGAAGCCCTTCAGTGCGCGTTTGCTGTCAATCTGCTTTATGCCAATCCGGGGCCGATTCGGATTCCGTTGTTTTTGCCCAAACTTATCTGCGTAAAACCAGAGTCCCAATGAAAATCCGCCCGCGAAGCGACCGCGAGCAGGTGCAACGTCTCCTGCAATGCGCGATAAATCGAACGGCAGATTGAACCCTACAAGCAGACAACGAGATTTGTACGCAGCGCGATAGAGCTTATCCAGAAATTCGGAAAGCGTGAGCAGGCGAAGTTCATCTTTGCCCTTCGCGACATCAGCCCTATGCTTTGAAACATAAAGCTTCAGGATCGAAAGCTCTGCCGCCGTCAGATCATCCGCATGGAACAACCCCTCTTCGTGGCATTCACCTGCGATAATGAATCGGTAGCTGCCAAACGTAAGTCGCTGTGCTGCGTCCGTCCGTGTTTCCGAGTCGAATACCAACATTGCCTCTGGACAGCGCCAATGTTTCAGTGGGCGATCAGCTTGCTTTTCATTTCCCTGTTCGGGGTAAACGCGAACTGCAAGCGGGAGCAATGTTTTGGACGGCTTGTTCTTAGGGTCTTCGGGCATATTTCTCCATTGGAGTACCGATCCACCACTTCGGGCCGCGCTTTTCGATTAAGAACGCATCCAGTGCTTCGAGCATGTCGGGATGCAGCAACGTTTCGAGGAGATAGATGGTTGTATCCGAATATCCCCGGAGTGACGCTGCGGCCACGAGTAAAGGACTGCCGTTAGGATTTTCCAGCGTTTGTCTCGGCCAATCGTGTTGATCGGCACTAAGCCGGGCGCGATGATCGTTAACCGGAACTGGAATTGTGATCTCGCTGTTTGCCTTGCCTGCGACGTGGTGGCGATCCAGCGTTGTCTTGCCGCGTTGCGTCCGATCACAAGCAGCGCAGATGGCCGGATTCCTTCGGCTCAGGAGTGCTTCGGGCCGCGATTCCCCGCACGCGCATTGCGCATCCAGTCCGATGCGGCGCACGGCTTTGCGCTGATGCGCCGCAATCGGGTCGCGAATTTGTACTTTTCTTCTCAATCAGGCTACCTTTGCGTAAAGCGATTCAAAAGACAGCACACCGGCAGAGCCGAGCCGATCTAATTCAGTTTGGTCTATGATTAGCGGCACGCGCCTACGGCTCACATCGGTAATGCGCGTGCGACGGAACTTCTTGAGCGCGGAAGCATCGCCGGTTTGTAAGTATTTTTGGACAGCTACCCAATACTTTCCGAGGCTGGTTGCTTGGCGCGAATCCCGAATCGCGATCTCGCGCACGCCATCGGCTGTAGGAATCGCGAGGATGCGCAAGAGCTTATCGCTGCGCTTCGCGACGTACTGCCCATTTACCCGCTTCCGCAAGGCTGAGTTACCCAAGCGTTTTACAACGCGAGGGTCAAGGCCAAACTCGCGCGAAGCTTCCCGAAGAGACACGCGATCTGCCCGCATTCGCGAGATGGTGTGCGTCACGCGAGCCATGTATCTTGGAATGTTTTGGACTTGGCGAAGAATTGCTTGGCCGTTCGCGGAGCAACTGGGCGAACTCTCGCGCTCCGGTTGGCGCGGAGTTTCTTGCTTCCTCTTGTCTGGCTGTGTTTATGCCTCATGGTTTTGCCACCTCCCCCGTGAGAGAATTGCTCTTCACGAATCCGTTTTTACACCCGGTTTCTGGTTTTACAGGGGCATCGCGAAAGGCGCTCAGAGCCGCCTGCTGGGCGTTTTCTGGCGAACCTTCAGCGGCTAATAGCGGGTTTTCTGGCGGGAGAGGCAAATTACAATGAACTTTTCTGGCGAAGATTTTCCGGAATTTCTCGAAGACGCTCTTGACACGGTTTCGGGAGAAACCGAAAAACCGAACAAAGGCGGCCGCCCGACAATCACCGACAACTGTCTGCTAGGCAGCCGTAATCAGTGGCGGGCATTCTTTGAGCAATGCTGGCCCGAAATAGGCTGGCCGTTGTTGCAGATTCGCAGGCGCAGAAACAGCACACTAAAGGACGTTCAGCAGGTTCTCAGGGCCGTCGAGGGCAAGACACACTGCGATCACGCTATGGCATTTTTACGCGGCGAGCCACAAGAAACCACAGTAATGACGCTCCGAAAACAACAAATCGCGAGCAGCAATCTCAGATTTGAGCTTCAGGATATGCAGCGAACGTATCCAGAGCTTCAGCGAGCTTGCGCCGAAGCACAGAGCGCAATCGAACAGGCAGACGAAACCTATAGAATACCGATCCAGCTAGAAGCCGCACATCGACGAAAACTCTCAAATAGACATGCAAGAAAGATCAAAGCAAGAGAAACGAAGTGCCTGGCGTTGGAATGTACTCTACGCAATCAAGAAACGTATCTGTACTGCTCTGAGTTGTTGGATTTTCTGCGCAGTGGGAGATATGCGCTAAACCCAATCAGCCTTGCGAATGCTTTTGCGGGTCTGCCCGATATGCGCTGGCGGCAGTCGGTTGCACGATGTTCAGACATGCCATCAGACATGCCAGCGGATTCTTACGCGCAACATCCGTATGCAGTTTTCAAATTGATTGAGCGTTTGTTTCGGCACAGCGGCGCGAAGCACGGCAAATCTTTAGTGGATGGGTTTCGGGCGCAGCTTCTGAAGCTGCCAAAAAAGGAGACTTATCCGCGCGACTCGATTTGTGCGCAGTGGCGCGACTTCAGACTGGCAGTTGAAGAGACATCGAAATCGAAGCATCCGCAAGGATTCATCCCTTATGCGATCACATCTGCATTTCTTAGGAATGTGTCTCGCCCAAAAACTTCGTTTGATAATGTTCTGGATGTCGAGGAAAGACTAACTCTGAAAACAAAATGATCACTATCCGCTGAGCCGAAAGCGTAAAATAGAGATAGATCAAGAAGCGGGACGCGCTGGTGCGCTAACACCGAACGCGCCCCTAACTACCACGGAGGGTTAAGCTCCAATGGCAGCTTCGCACACCGTACCGCAAGATTCACAGCACTGCAATTTCATCCCGATTGAAACGAGACATGGAGTCATAACGCTCTACGGCTACGGCATCGATGTTCGCGTAGATCGGGGGCATCTCCTCATCCATGACGGTATCGGCTCGCGCCGTACAACTGCCCGGTTCGCACGAATTGGACACGGCATCCGGCGGCTTGTTGTGATCGGCAACGATGGCACCGTAACTCTATCCGCGCTTCGCTGGCTCGCCGATCAAGATGCAAGTTTCGTGATGCTGGATCGCAAGGGTTCCGTACTCGCCACGACTGGCCCGGTTCGCCCTTCCGATGCACGATTGCGCCGGGCGCAAGCCCTTGCTTATCGTTCGGAAACCGCCTTGCAGATTGCACGCGAATTGCTCGATCAGAAGCTTGTTGCGCAAGAGCGGGTGATTCGCGAGAAGTTTCACGATAGCGACGTGGCCGCTCAAATAGCCAATGCCCGCGAAAAACTCGCAACCGCGAATTCGATTGATGACTTGCGGTTTTTCGAGTCCCAAGCCGCGAAAGCATATTGGGCCGCGTGGCGCAATGTGCCGATTATGCTCGCGAAGTCCGATCTTCGTCGCGTGCCGGATCATTGGCTCAAATTCGGGTTTCGTGCTTCGCCGCTCACAGGTTCACCCCGATTAGCCGTGAATCCGCCGAACGCAATGCTCAATTATCTTTATGCGCTTCTCGAATCCGAAGCTCGGTTAGCCGCCGCTGCGCTTGGACTCGATCCGGGGCTTGGTTTTTTGCACTTCGACAGCCGGACTCGCGACAGCTTGGCATCCGATCTAATGGAGCCAATTCGCCCGCGAGTGGACGCTTACGTGTTCGATTGGATCAATCGTGAGCCACTGCGTCGAGAATGGTTTTTTGAACAACCGGATGGGAACTGTCGGCTAGTCGGTTCCTTTGCGGCTCGGCTTTCCGAAACTGCCCGGACTTGGGCTTGGGCCGTCGCGCCTGTGGCTGAAAGTGTATGCCGCAAACTCTGGTCAACCACGCGAAAGCCCGCTTCTTGGTCTGGGCCAGCAACCCGATTGACACAACAGCGGCGAAGCCGAACGGGCGAGGACTTGAGCCTTCGCCCGGTTCCCGCACCGCGCCCGCCAACTCTGTGCCGGGTCTGTGGTACGCCGATCACGCCGGGCAATACTTACTGCAAGCAATGCGCGTTAAGCGAGTCCAAGACATCTTTTCTCAAAGTCGCAGAACTGGGAAGAACGGTAACGCACAGTCCAAAGGCTCAGGCCCGTCGCTCTGAGACAATGCGGCGGCAGATGGCCGGAAGGCTTTCGTGGAATCCCGCTGATTTGCCGAAATGGTTGACGAGAAAAGTCTATCGCGAAAAGATTCAACCGAAACTTGTAACATCTACGGTTCGGGCGATTGCTTCCGCGCTTGGAGTCTCGAAGCCATACGCGACGGATATACGCGCGGGGCACCGAATACCACATCCACGGCAATGGCAAAAGCTTGCGAGCCTACTTGGATTTAGCGATACGTAAGGAAAAAGCGGCAAATAAAATTCAAACCAGAGTTTGACAGAATAAGTCTTTAGCGACGTTTTCGCGCCAGCGTTTGTCTCGCCGCAATCTTCGCTAGACCGAGCACGATCCCGGAATTTGTCATCACGGCATCGCGCCAGCGTTTCTCTGCGGCTCGCTTTAGCAGGTCGAAATCCTCTTGCGTCATCTTCACGTTTACCTGAATCGTGCGTTTCATGCCTTCTTGTATCGGCTAAATACAGACAGCCAGCAACGTTACTAATCGTACTCAGAATACCCACCTGTACGGTCGTACAGCTTACGGTTAGAACATCTTGTATTTCGAGAATGGTATATCGCAGCGCGATACCCTCACAATTGCAGACGCGAATAGACGCACAAGCTCAGCGGGGGAGGCTGCTACTCAGATGAGGATCACGTTCCGGCCCATGTCACTTGGCCTGTTAATCGTTTCCTGTTTGATGTTTCTCACAATCTCGTTTTCAGCGAACCATTTTGCTGTGTTCGGGGCAACCGCGTCTGGGTCTCGGCCACAGAAGAATCCCAAACTGAGCACACCGCTCGTTTTACTCAGCATGAACGTCGAGCAAGAAACCACGCGCCCAGCCGTCGCCGAGGCTGTCAGACCACCAGCGGGTTTTTCGACAGAAACACTTCCGAAGCCATTGCAAGACGCCATTCACGCGGGCCAGATGCACGTCACAGATAAGGACGAAGTACAGGTCTATATCGAATTAAGCGCGGTCACTTCGCAGAACCTCGATGAACTGCGCAGCTATGGCGTGACCGTGCAAATCATTGGCGAGCCGAAGCCGGACAAGAGCAAAGGCGAAGTGCTCACGAAAGTTCCGACAGTACAGGGCTTGCTCCCCATTACCATGATTAACCAAGTGGGCGGGCTTTCTTTCGTCCGGTATATCCGGCTTCCCGATTACGGCTTTACGAACACAGGTTCGGTCGAATCACAGGGCGATGCGATATTGCAAGCGGCCACGGCGCGCAGTCAATTCGGAGTAGACGGCACGGGAATTCGCGTTGGCGTAATCTCGGACGGAATCGGCGGCATCTTTGCGACGGCTTGTATAGCGTGCGGCCCCGCAACGCAAGCGCCCAGCCCAATCACTCTAGGCGATTTGCCGAGCGCAACCGGCACACGCAATTCGAGCGGAATCCTGACCTCTGTCACGGGCAGTATCACTGCGCAATCCTTTCGCGCGGACGGAAATCTCGAAGCCTGCATAGGTACCGCTAGTCCACCAACGTGCGATACGTCCGGTCTCGTAGGGGCAGAAGGCACGGCAATGCTAGAAATTGTCCATGATCTTGCGCCCGGCGCGAAGTTGTATTTCGCTAACTTCGACACCAGCCTGTCCTTTGAGCAGGCTGTGGATTACCTGACCGCCAATACGGATATATCTGTGGATGATGTCAGCTTTCATAGTTCAGACACGGGGAATACGCTGCCCTTCGATGGCTCAAGCTCGGTTTCAACGAATACAGCCACAGATTTGAACACGGATACAAATCCAATTCGCGGTTACTTCACGGCGGTAGCGAACCAAGCGTTCAATCACTGGGGTGAGCCGTGGACTGACTCAGGAAAGACCTTCACTCTCGGCTGCCCCACTGGCGGCACGGTCGAAACAGGTGACGTGCAGCTTTTTCAAGCAACGACGAACACAAAGGATTCAACCAATCTCGGCCCGTACCTCGCAAATCCCTTCCCTATATCTTTGCCGAACGGAGCCAGCATTAGCGTCTTCCTCACTTGGAACGACCCGTTTTCGGGATCGAGCAATGATTACGACCTCTATCTGTACTCGATACAGAGCGGAAACCTCATTGCTCCATTGGCTTGCAGCGTTAATCCGCAAACCGGGACGCAGCCGCCCATTGAAAGTCTCGGTTACCAGAACAACTCCGGCACAGCACAGGAAGTCGGAATCCTTATTCAAAATGTTGGCAATCTGGCCGCCGCGCGAAACTTCGATGTGTTCGTTGGGGGCTATATGGGCAATTCACAAGACATGAATTTCTACACCCCTTCAGGAAGTGTTCCAGCGGAGTCCGATGCGGGCGGCTCACCTGTGAGTGTGGTTTCCGTTGCCGCAATTGACCAAACACAGTGTACTGCGTCTGGCAACTGCATAGGTTCCGTTGAGCCTTATAGCAGTCAAGGGCCGACGGAAGCGACGCCGCAAGCTCCGGCACGCATGAAGCCCGACGTAACTGCAACAGACGACGTGGCCGTTACAGGAGGGGGCGGATTCGGCTTTAATGGGAACAGCGTTACACGCACAGGTAACTGCGCCATCGGAGAAACACCCTGTTATTTTGCTGGCACTTCTGCCGCAGCGCCCCACGCCGCTGCAATTGCCGCACTAACTTTGCAGGCAGCGCCGTGTTTGTTGTCTAGTTCCAGTGTCAACAAGCCCGCCACGGCTCGCGCGAATCTGCGAAACTTTCTTACGGGGACGGCTGTGCCGCTTCCCGGAATAGCTCAGGCCGCTCCGAACAATATCGAGGGCTTTGGGCTTCTCAACGCGCTTGCTGCAATTACTGCGACCCTACCAACTGTGGATGCAGGTGCAAGTCAAACGGTCAACGGCGTCAGTGCCAACGGTGCCAGCGTCACCCTAAACGGATCGGCAACTGACCCGGATGCCTGCCCGGTCACTGCGAGTTGGGTAGGCAGTTGCGGAACGGCATCGGGCGCGAGCACCAGTTTAATGTGTCCCGTTGGAAACGACACAGAGACACTCACGGCCACCAACGGCGGAATCGCCATGTCGATGCCAACAAGCACCGTTCAAATCACGGTGAGCGATTTTAGTGTTTCAACGCCGCAATCAAGCGCAAGTGTGAAAGCCGGGCAGCCCGCCACCTATACAATTTCTGTCGGCCAGCAATTCGGAGCGTTTACGAATCCTGTCTCGCTGGCATGTTCGGGGCTGCCATCGCTCACGGCGTGTTCTTTTTCACAGCCGAGCGTGACGCCCGGCTCAGGCAGCACGACTTCCACGCTGACAATCTCGACTACCGCGCCATCTTCCGTTTTCCCGCTAGCGCCGCGCGGCTATCCGAACTTGCCGGTATTCTCAGCGTGGCTGGGTTTGCTCTTTATTCTCTCTGTGGCTGCAATCCGGGCCAAACAATTGCAGCGCAAACTTGCGTTCGGATTCGCATTCAGCGCGTTGTTGATATGTCTCACATCGGCAATCATTGGTTGCGGCACTGCGACCAAGGGGCCAACGAATCCGGGAACGACACCCGGAAGCTACACCGTTACCGTCACCGGAAGCTCGAATCAGTTGCAGCATTCGATGAACGTAACGCTAACAGTTCAGTGAAACAGATCGTGACACGTTGAAAGAAAGCCAAAAATTCAAAGGAGATACAATGAAAAAGACGCTGTTTTTAATCGTGCTACTCGCCCTTGCGGTTCCATTGCGGGCACAAGAGTATGCGAAACCCGCATCCACGTCAGCAGGTGCCGCCAGCGCCACTCCGACACGCATGATGGCGGGGGCAAGGGTTTACATCGTTCCGAATCAGGGTTTCGAGGATTCTCTTTCCGCAGCGATCACCAAGAAAAAAGTGCCCGTTGTAGTAGTTGAAAAGGAATCCACGGCGCAATTCAAGGTTGAATCTTCCATCGATTTTAAGAAAGGATCGACCGCACGTGCAATTTTCTTAGGCCCGGCGAATGACGGCGCAGCTACAACAGCTTCCGTTCGCGTGGTAGATGAGGCGAGCGGAGCGGTCGTGTTCGCCTATAATGTGCGCAAGTACGGAAATACAAACACGCAGAGCACGTCAGAGGCATTCGCGAAGCATCTGAAGGGTTTCATCGAACACGGCGGCTCGTAGGAATAGGCGACGGCGCGCGGCAAGTCTCATTTGCGTTTATGCCGTAGCGAGAAGCCGCGCGGCGTGACCCCATTAACAAGCTAGCTTCAGAATGGAGGAGGACTTCATGTTCTGTACGCAATGTAAAAGCGAGCTACCGGAC
>Ga0307373_10013849_pt1 | contig 11204 bp, 17 predicted proteins | sample OX2MG_FD_202534 | JGI IMG/M metagenome (GOLD analysis project Ga0307373, IMG submission 202534) | Soil microbial communities from Risofladan, Vaasa, Finland - OX-2 | ecosystem: Environmental > Terrestrial > Soil > Coastal area > Acid sulfate soil | place: Finland: Risofladan, Vaasa | collected... | reverse complement strand
CATCGGTGATGCGAGGATTGGCCGGAGCGATGGCGGAACTCGTGACAAGGGGCACGACAATAAGCCCGCAGTTCGCCTATGAAGACGCCAAGACTTATCTGGGTTTGCGAATGGCAGGGCTGGTCCGTCTTGAGGGGAACGATTTTGAACCACGACGGTACACAGTTAGTTTGGGAGAAACAGGCTCGTCAAAAAGCGAATCGTTCAAAAGACTCCTGAAGATTCTGCAACCCGAAGGGGCAATCTCAAATATCTGCGGAGTGCAAATCATTCACGGTTACGACTCGGGCCCGGGGTTGAAGGATGAATTTTTCCGCATCAAGGAGGCGAACAAGGATCCTCGCATTCTCTGCTTCGTTGACGAGATCACGGAAATGGGGAATCAATCCGCGGAGTCTCGGAACCCGTCCGTAACTGATGCCTTCATCCATCTCTACGACAGCACCCATTGTTCAAGGGTGTTGGCGCACAAAACAACGAAGACGATGGATAACGCTCGTTTTGCGGCAATACTTTGCGCACCATCGGGCGAGGCGGTAATGTCCGCGTTCCCGGGCAAGAATTCACAAGGGTTGATGGACAGGATGATGCCCGAGTTTGGCGTGTCTCAAGAGTCGGGCGATTTACCGTCGATTGATCCTGTGGAAGCGATGAAACTGATGCACGATCTCGACTCCCTGAGGTATGACGGCACGATTGCTATGCCTGTCAGAATCAAGGCACGGTTTGAGGATTTCTGGCGGTCCCAAACCACCGCCGTTCGAAAGAAAAATCGCCTCCGATTGCACCTCCAGAAAGACATCCTGATTACCGCCTTTGGCGTCGGCCGGAGGGAAGTCACTTCAGATATTCTGGACGGTTGTTTCGAGATATTCACCCGCGGTCTTGTTATCCGTGAGAAGTCCTTTTCGATGGAGATCCCCAGTCGGGTCGGTTTCTACGTCGGCAAGATTAAGGCGATTCTGGAGGATCAGGAGAAGCAACTCAAACGAGGCATCCCGCAGGAGCGGGCGGCTTTGAGTGAGAGAGATTTCGCCACCTTAACCCATGCTTATGACCGCAACGAGGAGGAGTTTTTTGAGCGGGCTTGGAAACTATGTCATCGGTATAAGGCTCCAATCCCAGTCCAGAGGAAGAACGGTCAAAGGTATGAGAAATGGCTTCCTGCTAACCGGGACGAAGAATGACGCAATCCACTTGCTCCAGATGGGCAAAAAATGAACGGGAAAATGACGGCGAACGAACGCAATCCACTTGCTCCAGAAGTCATATGTGAATCGCCTGCCGCAAGATTTTTTTTCGTTTCCCACGGGCAACTTCTGGAGCAAGTGAAATCGTATCTAACCCTTGTATTCCGTAGCGATTAACATTTTTGAAAAATCACTTGCTCCCACTCACACACACATTTTAATTCGTCTCTTGTGTGTAACTAGGAGCAAGTGAACGTTTTTGACCCTAACTTCGTGTCTGAAAACAGAGGTCGGTGGGTTCCGCTGTGAGGCAAATCCACTTGCTCCAAAGTGGCAAAATCCACTTGCTCCAAAGTGGCAAAATCCACTTGCTCCAAAGTGGTATTTTGGGTGTAACGCAACGTGTAACTGGGCGCCGACGGCGATCACACGCCTGTTTTGAGAATTTACTCATTCTAAATCGTTTAGCCTCGGTTATCGTTCTAGGCGAAAATTGAACCATTTTCCGTGTAATTTTTGCACGACTTCGGTTTTTTGAAGGCTTGTAACGTGGCCTTTGCGTGGCAATTCCCGAGGAAAAGCTTTGTGGGCGATTTGCGAGCATCTGTGGAGCGTGTTGGCGTAGGGGTTGCTTGCGTTTGCAGGCGGGGTTACATCGGCATCACTGGACGTCGTCCTGCATCAGGGCCGCAATCTTCTTATTGTCACATCCCACCAGTTTCCCATCGTATTTCTCAGGGCAGCTGGAGTCGCCATCCGCTATCTTAACCCCTGATTGTGCGTCATAGAGACTGGACAGATTGACATAATCCCCGTCGCCCATTTTGACGCGTGTTGTCGTCTCTACGTAACAGCGGTTTGTATCGGGATTGTAGTGCGGCGTAACCGAGTCAGAATAACCCCACGTCTGTTTGCTTACGATGTTGGCACACTTCGTTCGTAGGTCAAATATTTGTGCCTGCGTTAGGATTGGACGATTTGAACATCCTGCACAGACACAGGCGATCAGAATCGCTATGATGATTTTGCCCATTGTCTTCACGTCCAATTTTCGATTTGCAGTATCGCACGGTTCAGATTCAACTCATCAGCTAAAAAATGTGAGATTCGGGCAGTGCGGGCGGATTTGGCAGCAGCAACATCCGTGCTATGGCAATATCGAAGCGTGCTGCTTAACGCCCTATGACCAGCACTCTGCCGTACGTCGCTAATGGCTGAACCACCAGCCAGCAGGTGAGAGATCCGGGAGTGCGGCTGGTTTTTGGCAGGTATCAGGTTGCGTCAAAAAGGTTCGTTTATTACGCACGGTGGGCAACAAAAAACCCCTGCCAATCTACGGGACTTAGCAGGGGTTTCAAAGAGACGTTTATTACGCAGCGGCGGATGCCAAACGACGCACGGAGCCCTCAGAAATACCCAACCGTTGGGCTACGGCGCGTCCTGATAGCCCTGTAGCGCGTAGGCGGGCTATCTCAGCGCGATGCTGACCGTTAAGCCTGACAGGGCGCCCAAGTCGTTTCCCGGCCGCTTTGACACGGGCGAGACCCGCTTTCGTGCGTTCGGCTCGCTGGACTCGCTCTTGCTGAGCCAAGGCAGCCAAGATGCCGATAATGGCGTCGCGAAACATTCCCGTGGAATCAAGATATTGCTGAGTGAAAGACTTCCAGCCTACTCCGCTGTTAGTCAATTGTTGCAGGTATTGGAGAGTTTTCAGGACCCCTTCACGGCTCAGGCGATCCAACGCCCAGAACAGCACGAGATCGAACTTTCGGCGGCTGGCATCGGCAAACATCCGTTGGAATTCGGCTCTGTCGGCTTTCGAGCCTGATTCGCAGTCTACATATTCGTGGACGATCTGCCAGCCTTGCTTTGCGGCAAACTCCCGCAGTTGGACAGCCTGATTCTCGGTTTCCTGTTTGTCAGTGCTGACGCGGAGATAAAGAGCGATTTTCACTGTTTTTTGCTCCCTTTCGGACGCCCGCCTAATTTGCCATTTTTGCGAGATGACTTGGCTTTGGCGGCAGAAGTCCGACTGCCTAGATAACGCATGACTTCTTGAATGGTTTTCTTGTTCATGTTTTGATTATGCCAACCGTTAGGTTATTTGTCAAGAATTATTTTCAACAAATCGGATGGTTCCAGCAACCGCAACAATGCAACGGCAATCGTGAGACGAGACTCGGTTTGGGGATATCCGCAAATCGTTCGTCGTCGATTACACGCAACCGTTTCGGTCGAATCGTTCGCCGGATTGTCGTGTTGATTTTTTTTTTTAAGTAGATCAAAGTCCAGTACCTTTTGCGAGCCGTCCTTGACCGGAGCACACCGCCCCATATCGCGTCTCACTGGCAACGTGTGGCCAAGACAATTTTCAAAAAGCGAAAATGACCCCGGGGTACCATCCAAGCCGGGGTATGCCTCCACAGCCGTACCGCCAATCTATGTGGTCGTAGGCAAGTTTTTATTTGTGAAGAATCAAATGCGGCATTTTGCCGCTAAGGAGAAATACAGTGGAAAAGTCTTTATCAGTAGAGGACTTGCTCAGTCGCCTTGCGGAGCAGGAGGCTCGCGCTGCAAAGTTTCGATCTGATTTCGAAGCGTGGCAAGGTCGGCTTCGTAAGATTCAAGCCGATGCTGGAGCTCTGCGCCGTCGCTCCTCGCGGATTGCAGCTTTTCTGCGAAATCTAGAATCGCGGCTTCCAGCTTTTTGATCCTCTCATAAGCCAGCTTGAGTTCTTCTTGGAGTCGTTTCAGTTTCTGTTCGCAGTCCATCATTTCCCCCGTCTAGTCGTTCGCTTCAAGGTCGCAAGTATACACAACTGCCATACGGCAGAAGAAGGAGCAACATGCTCAAAGAAGATACACATCCCGCAAGTGTATGGTGGAAGAATTCGGTCGAGAAAAGTTTCGTTGCGGGTTGGCTTGCTAAATCCGTGTGGAAAAACAGGAACTCTCGCCGCTATATCGCGCTCTTGAAATTTCGTAACCGCTGGCGTGCAGGAAAAATCAACGTCTGCAATCTTCCCGATATGATTATTTTTGCTCCGTCAGAGGCAGAAGCAGGCCATGTCGCTCGCCGCACTCTTAATCACGAAATTTTTATGTACCTGAGCCCTTCATTGGAATTTGATTCGTCGCGCGATGTCCGACACTCTGTGTCCCATGAGCTCGCCCATATTGCGCTGGGTCATCTTTTGCCGATGGACTCGCGGGAACACATAGAGAACGAAGCCGATCTAAAAGCGGCTGAGTGGGGTTGTGGCCGCCGAACCCACGGTAAAAGAATATTTTCAAAATTAACCCAAAGGTTGTAGCAGCAAGCGATTCGTCGGAACCCGACGATTCGGAAATTTCAGAAAGCGAGTTGGAAAACTCAGAGGAGAATTAGTATGACCATTTCACAAGAAGATCAAGAACAGTTGCGAGAACTGCGGATTCGCCAAGCAGAAGAGGCGTGGAGGCGTTTTTTCGATAAACATCCCGAGGTTGCCGACCTGCAAGCGAATCGCATGTTGTTCGCCGATAAATTTACAGTTCGTCATCCCAAAACAGGCGAATTTCTCGGCGAGACGATTCCTACGCTGCAAACGCTGGAAGCCGCGTTTGAAACGCTAAAGAGAAATATCAGTTACGTGGAACAAGAGCGGCCCGAACCCGCGCCTGAGCCGCCGTCACAGTCGGAAATCGTCGCCGAATATAACTTGCGACTTTTGCAGGCTGACAAGGAAGTGCTTCGCGATGTGGAGCGCGTCCGTTCCGCAATGTTTTACGGTCTCGTGCCGAACTCGCCAGAGTGGGTGGCACGACGGCTTCCAAGAGTGACTGAGGAGATCAATTATTTTCTCAATCCTCCACAATCCGTGCCGACTTATTCCGTTTCAACGGTCACGGCGCCGCAACTCACCCCCGCACAGGTTGAACTCGGACGACGATTGCAGGCCGCGGGCATCAACGATGTCAATCCCGACAGGGACGGAATTCGGCAGTGGATACACAGTGAACGCGACGAGGCAATGTCACAAGTCCGTAAGTTTCTGCGTGGGCGCGACGGCCGCATCGACAAAGCCAATGAGATATCACTGCAAAGTGTTTTGAGGGGTGAATAACCATGTCTGATTACAAAGTCAAAAAAGACTCATCATCGGGCGAATGGTTGGTTGTCGATTCGTTCGGTTACGTCGTAACAGATGAGCGCGATTCGCATCTATCCCGTGCGAATCAGCGTTACCTCTACTTCCCGACAGAATCAGAGGCAAGGCAAAACGCAGTTCGCATTCAATCCGAACGGGAAGCCGCCCAGAAAGCCGAAGAGGAGCGCATTTCTCAAGCTCAACGTTCCTTGCGCCAAGAGCGGGAAGAGCAACACCAACGAGATCTCGCTTGGAAAAAAGAACGGCAACAAGCGTTTTTGTACGATTCACAACTTCACAACCTGCTCGCACAGCAAGATTCCGCGAACGCTGAAGCGCGGCAGTTGCGAGAATCCGTGAGTTCTTTAACGGGAAGTTTGTTGGCGAAACAGGCCGCGCTAAATGCAACACAGAAATGCATCACCGATTTGCAAGACTTGATTGACAAACACAAAGCCGCTAAAGCGGCAGGAGAAACAAAATGAACGACGGAACACAAGCATTGGACCAAATCTGGAGCAACTGGAAAAACGAAAACCAATGGTATTTGTCCACGACTGAGAATGACGCGAAGTTGGTCGCCGAAATGACGCGAATGGCGGAATCTGGACACCCTCTTGATCGTGCCCTGCTCGACACCGCGGCAAGGACTCTGGCCAATCGTGGCGAGATCGCAATCGTGCCGATGTCGTTTGTCAAGAAGCCGACGCCAGCAGCAGAACCTGTTTTCGAAGCCAAGAGATTTTCACAAGATGACGCATCGTCCGGCACTCTGCGACACGATGGACACATTTCCGTGCTTCAGATTAGAAAGTGGGCGGAAGAAGAGGCGCAAAATAAAGTCGCAGACGCATTATCTCGTCAGGTTCGCGAGACTGCGGAACGAGAGGCGCACAATCAACCCGAACCCGAAGAAATCAGCGGTGAACTGCCGTTGTCGTTAATGGACAATCCTGTTGAAGAGTCCCGCGTATTGAGCCTCCCCAGCGTGACGCCGCAGAAAATCAGGCGCTACATGTCGCGCAAGAATGAAGAGACGATGCGTCGTTTGCAGGAAGGAGCGAGAAGGCGATGAGCGAACTAGCAGAAAATCAAGAAAGTCTTCTCGTTGAGGATTCGGAGTCTTCGGACTCCGAAAGCCAAGACGAAGAACGCCGCATTGACGTGCAAACGCTGATTAAAGAGTTTTCGTTAGACGGGATAACCGCCGACGAAACTTGGCTCAAGCGCGAGAAGCCCACTCAGGAGGGAATGAAGGACTATAAAACTTGGCAGGCGAAGTGGGCTTTTCAACGGTGCTCACGTCTGGGAATTCACTATCGATTGCCGAATGATTCGCCAAATGTGAATTTTGGGACGCGATTTTCCGCAAGATTTTATTCACTTCCCGAGAATAAAGAATTGTGGGCAACTTTGAGTGAACAAGAAATACAGTCCGCTCGCCGGGAGCGACGCGAACCCGATCCAGACGAGTCTTGCAGTCAGCAGGTTTTGCGCAATCGCGACGCCAAAAATTGGCTCGTGGACGAGCATATCTCCCGTTTATGGATGGCTGGAGAGCCTCTTCCGCCACGCAGTGAATTTACGGCGCCAGAGGGAATCAAGCGACTGCAAGGAGCAATCCGAGCCCGCCGTTTTCGTGCAAAACGTTAGGTGTAAGAGGTTGGGGAAGTTCTATTGCGTTTCCTGTAGAGCTTCTCAACGCGATATTTTTTGATGATTTTGATTGGACGCCGAAATCCGCTGAGGTTTCGGCTTTTTCATTTTAGAGGAGATTTTATGTTGGTTTGTACGATCTGCGGCCTCACCGCGGAATCTTTGGACGGTTTCGAAATAGTCAGGACCGGCAACCGGGCGACCATCGTTCTCGATAAAGATGGCCTAGGACATAATCTTCAGAGAACGCAGGATCCGAGCGAGCAGGCGTTAAACGCAACGAACGTCAACCACCGACGTTGGCACGTCGCAAGAGGCATCACCAATCCCCGTTGTTCACTTTGTCAAAAGGAGAAAAGCTAATGCTTAAAGTTTGCTCGTACGCGCAACATTCCGTCGCAATCGCAGAACTTCGAGCAGCTAATCAGTACGGTGAACGGTTTTGTGGTTTTTGCGGCAGCGTACTCCAGGCTGGTCCCGAAAGGTGTCCTCACGACTGCCTCATAATAAATGGAAGGTCGCTGTGTGAGCTCTGCCGCAACCACTCCGACGCATCGGGAGTTCACCGCGTTTCGCAAGAGCAAGTCGATTCGTTCCTTCGGGATATGCCCGCAATCGCCGACACAGAATTGCGAGCAGATGAGCAGCAGAGCAGCGAAGCTGAATCCATCACCGATACAAATTCGATGGACGGCGAGGATGATTTTTTCAAAATGCTTGAGGAGGAATCTTAAAGTGGGTTCTCGGAAAAATAATCAGTGGTGTCAAGAAAGGCAGAAGAGAAATCGACTCGCAGACAAAATCTGGAAATCCCAGAAAAAGAAGAAACGAGCGACCTCACCCAAGCTAATCGGCTGTACGCCGAAGCCGCACGTGGGTTCATCGTTTATTCCGATCCGATCAACAGTCAGCGCCGACCCGCCGTTGCATCCGGCTTCAGAGGAATTTATTTGTGGAAGTAATTTGTGACGCGGCATTGCCCGCGAAGGAGCAGTCATGGAGAAGGAATGTTTGGAAGAGTTGGGAAGCAAGATAGAGGCAGATATTGTGAAGACAATGCAGAAGACCGGCAAGACTCACGAGGAAGTAGCGATCGATTGGATGGACTGCATTAGAAAGGCGCTCGGGGATCACCGTTTTGCAGTGCGACCAGAGGCACATCTACAAAAAGAAGGGGTCTGATTTCCTTTGCTTTGTTTCGTATTCGTGTTTGAACAGCCTCGTCTTCGAGATCTTTCATAACGCGTGTTTTTCCAATCTCCCAGAATTGCGGAATTAAGGCAGAAGAGTTCGACATGTCAATGTTTCGCGTGCGGCAAATATTCTTCAAGACCGTGAGGAAGTTGTCGAAATCTCCGCTGTCTCCCGCATCCGTTTTTGCTGTCAACTTTAAACGTGCAACGCCGCCTGCTACGAAAGCTTTTGATATAGCGAGAAAAATAGCGGCGAGTGCCGATGCATCGGTAACTTGGTCAGGCATTTGTGCGGGGATTGCTACACTTAATCCCTTCCAATCCCTCGCGAGAACGTGCGCTGCTTCGGCATCGAATCTACCGTCCACATAGGTCACTTTAGGGCCGGAGAACATGAAATCTTTCGCCCCCATGTTTTCCATGTAAATGAAATGCGCGGCCTCGTGAATACAGGTCGCTTCGATTTCTGAATCGTCGGAAAGTCGTTGCGACATGTTCTCAAAACAGGACAGGAAGCGCGGGTCTTTCAGCATTCCCAAATCTGCAATTTGTGAAAAGTCAATGACGATCACTTGGTTTCTTTCCGGCCAGAACTCCTCCGCACTGGAATGCTCCGGCGCCAGCTCCCCGCAAGACGTATGAGCGAGCTCGCAAGGAGCAAAGGCACGCTAGATTTCTCCCAGATCAACTTCACCGCGGGGCCGATAGTGATACTCGGATTGCTCCGTCTTCCAGAATTCCCAGATGACCTTCGTGATTTCGGATTTAGCGCGATTGCTCGCTTCACATTCCCGACGGATAATTTTGTCGTGCCATTCGGCGACAGTGGTCCCGTTGACCTGTAAATCCATTCTGCCGCTGACACGATCCGATGCACCCAGTGGCAAAAATAGTTGAATGTTGTCCATAGCTTTACGCTCCTCTACTTTGTTTCGTCAGGATAACCCAGACGTGTGAGAAACTTGTCCAAGAGTTCGTAAGCAACACCCATCAGCCCGCGATAAAAGACGTAGAGCACCGCCAAACATCCCAAAATTTCCAAGCCGTTTGTGAGCATCGCTCGCTTCCTCCGTTTGGATTGATTTCCGACCAACAGGGGCGACAGGGGTCCCTATTGATTCCGCGTAAACAGAGACCCCGGCCCGGGCAGTCAGTTTACTTTCCGAAAACAACATCGTGTCCAAGTTCTCCGAGCTTTTCCGTAAGCAAAGTAACGATTCTGTTTTGTTCGGCGATTGTTTTATTTGCAGCTTCGAGATCTTGAGCGGGGCGGCCGGGAAAACCGTCACCGTCACTTCCAAGATCATCGATGGCTTTGCACGCTGTACAGACGATCCGCATCTTGTTTTCCTCCTTCAAAATTGATTGAATTTCCCAGCAACAGGCTTTAGGGTAGAGGGAGATAACAATAATGCAAGTTTATTCTTCGTTATCACTATTCGCGATGCTCCTTCGTTTTCACACGCCACAATTATTTTTGATTTTATTTCTATTTTAGCGGTCCTTTGGTGTTGCCACGAAGTGAAGGGAAGGGAAGGGAAGGGAATTGACTGCGTGGAGCCGGGGGCGAGAATCGAACTCGCGACCTACGGTTTACGAAACCGTCGCTCTGCCAACTGAGCTACCCCGGCGCTGTGTATAGACTTTCCAGCTTTTTCATCGCGTCACGGACTTCAGCATCGGGCACTTGGACGTAAAACTCCAAAGTGGTCGATACATCCGAATGACGCATGATTGACTGTATCACTTTCGGCGACACGCCTAAAGAGTGAAGATTGGACGACAGCGATCTCCTAAATGCGTGCCATCCTTTCCAGAGAATCGGCGGTTCGTTTTCGCGACCTTCGTTTTTCTTCAAAGTCGGAACAATAACGCGTCTCGCGACGTTCATCAAATTAAGCGGCGCGTTTGGCCGTCTCGTCCCGCTAAAGATATAATCGTTGTCGCCGCATCGAATGAGAGCGCGGTGATTATCCAAAATCGTTTTGAGAAGCGGCAAAACAGGAACGGCGCTTTTACTGGCTACGGTCTTTGGCATGTTGACGTGCGTTCGCCAGATTGATCGCGAAACCCTGAGATTCAACCCGTCGTAGTCGCCCCAACGCAGACCGCGGATCTCTCCAACGCGAAGGCCAGTCAATCCAGCGACCGCTACGGCAACGAAAGCAATCATATCGACGTTGCTTAACATCACACAAATCTGAAGAATCTCAGACATCGAATACATGCCGCCGCGGAATTTCTCCACATGCCCCGGCACGGATGTATCCTGAACGGGATTCACGCCGTCCAAGAATCCTTCACGCTTGGCGTGTTTGAACGTCCCTGATAAGAAGCTTTTCACACGTTGCAGGGAATTATGTTTGAGACCCGTGATGTCGCGAAGCAGGCGTTGAATGTGGACGGTTCGACAGTCGCGAAGACGAATGTCCGACATTCTCTTTTTCACATGAACGTCGAAGATGTCGGTATAATCTTTGTGTGTCGCCGGCCTCAATTCGGTTTTTACGTGGGGCAGGTAATAATTCTCGATGAACTCTGAAATCGTCATAGCTGATTCGGGCTGAAGTTGACCCGCGTTTATAGGCGCCAGAATGCGATCTGCCAGAGGGACGACACTGCGTTTTGTCGGGTAGTCTTTACCAATCGGGGCGAGTTTCGTGGCGCGACGACTGCGGCCGTTGACATCAATGTCATAATATCGAACGAACCAAGAGCCCCGGTGTTTGTAGATTTGGCCTCGTTGCATGGAGCGGATATATCACAGTCGGATGGGCAGCGCAATGGGCACCTGTTTTGCAATCTATAGACGATTGTTGTACTTAGCAATCCGGAATTCCGATTCGTAATCGGCAGGTCGACGGTTCAAATCCGCCCCTCGGCTCCATCGTTCTTGCATTCCCCGTGAAATCAATCAGTTTGCCTTTTGATTTTCTGTAGCCGCTGGAATCTTGTGAACATTAGTGAACAAAATCTCAGCGACTTTGTCCACGGCACGCCGTTGTGCGTCAGGAATTGCGTGCGTATAGACATTG
>Ga0307373_10013846_pt1 | contig 11205 bp, 10 predicted proteins | sample OX2MG_FD_202534 | JGI IMG/M metagenome (GOLD analysis project Ga0307373, IMG submission 202534) | Soil microbial communities from Risofladan, Vaasa, Finland - OX-2 | ecosystem: Environmental > Terrestrial > Soil > Coastal area > Acid sulfate soil | place: Finland: Risofladan, Vaasa | collected... | reverse complement strand
GGCATCGGGGAGACCACCGCGGCCGCAAAAATCCTCGTCGACAACACCACCGACACCATCGTCGGCGCCCACATGCTCGGCCCCGACTACGGCGAGCTGATCAACATCGTCGCCCTCGCCATGAAACTCGGGCTCACAACCCGCCAACTCAAGTCGATGACCGCCACCTACCCCAGCGTCGGGTCGGACCTCGGCTCCATGCTCTGAGCCGGCGGGATGCCCGGCCCGCCCCATCGGGGGCAAGGTCGCTCGCAAGTACCGGCCCGACGGTCGACTCCGGCGGACGTCGACGGCCGCGCCGGACGCTGGACGCTGGACGCTAAGAATGACGTTCGCGTCATCCGACCGGCACGCGGGCTCCGTCCTGGGGGTCAGCATGATCTCTCCGTGGACCTCGAGACTTGATCAGGCTTCGCCTCGGGCTGGATAGTCGGTGTCGATGAAGTACTTGATAGCCAGCAGGAGGTCTTCGATGCGGGGCCGCGCAGCCGGCATGGAGTTGATGGCGGCCATGTGGACGGTGCCGTCGGGCTTGATCAGGTAGACACCGGGCTCGCCGAAGAGGTCCGGCTCCGGTTCTTTGACCCCCTTGCTGAGGTAGAGGCCCCATTGGCGCATGGAGTCCTCGGGCTGGCCGTAGGCGACGGGCAGTCTGTCGAGATGCCATTCGTCAACTGTGCGCCGGGCTCGCTCCCCGGTGTCGGCGGACACGGCGACGGTCCTGACGCCAAGGCTTTCCAGCTCATGTAGGGCGGTTTGGAGCTGTTGCAGGTATCCGCGACAGATGGGGCAGTGCCAGCCCCGGTAGAACACGATGAGCGTGAAGTGGTCAGGTCGCTGCTCGCTGAGTGTGAAACGTCCGCCGTCGACGAGCGGCAGTTCGAGCGCCGGGGCCGGGGTCTGGGGCATTGGACGGGTCATGAGCGTTCTCCCTCTTGAAGGTCCTGCCGGCGGGCTGGTCTGGCCTTCCTCCCGCCGGTTTCGATGAACAGCTGGGCGGCTGCTTGGCGGACACCGAGAGTCCACGTGGGGTAGGCCTGCACTGTCAGGGCCAGGCGGGCGGGGAACATGTGGGTTCGCATGGCCAGGGTGGGCACTGCGATCATCTCCCCGGCCCGGGCCGCGACGATGGTGGCCCCGACCAACCGGCCGCCGGCCAGGTCGTGCGTTCCTCGGCGTGGGGCGGTGATCAGTTTGATGTATCCGTCTGTCTTAGCGGCGGTGACGGCACGGTCGAGTTCGCTAAGGGGCAGTTCGGCGACGCGGGCGCCGTCATACGCGGCGGCTGCGGCGTTCTCGGTGAGCCCGACTCGGGCGACCTCGGGCGCCGTGTAGGTGACCGCCGGGATCGCCTGCTCGTCGAAACGGTGCCAGGGAAGGCGGGCCAGGGCGTTGCCGGCTGCGATGCGGCCCATCTCGTCGGCGGCGTGTGTGAACAGCGCTCTCCCGGTGACGTCGCCGGCCGCGTACACACCGGGCAGGGTGGTGCGCATCTTGGTGTCGGTGACAAGGTAGCCGCGCTGGTCGAGTTGGGCGCCGGCTTCGCCTGCGCCGATCCGGTCGGTGGAGGGCTGCCGACCGACCGCTACCAGCAGCTGCTCGGCCCGAGCCTCTCTACCGCCGAACTCGACGGTTACCCCCTGGTCGTAGGGGTGCACGGACCGGACCTTGCAGTTAGTGAGGACCCGGACGCCGTCCCGGCTGAGGGCTTCTGCCGCGGTACGGGAGGCTTCGGGCTCTTCCCGGGACAGGATCCTCTCTCCGGACTCGACGATGGTGACGTCGGTGCCGAACCGGGCGAAGGCCTGGCCGAGCTCGGCCCCGATGGGCCCTCCACCGATGACCACCAAGGACGCGGGAAGCGTCTCGAGGTCGAAGACCGATTCGTTGGTGAGATAGGAGACGCCGTCGAGGCCCGGGATGGGCGGGACAGCCGGGCGGCTGCCAGTGGCGATCACCAGGCGCCGCCAGTCGATCGGCGTGCCGTCGACGAGCAGTCGCCTCGGCCCGGCGAGGCGGGCGGTGGCCGCGATGGGAGTTATGCCTTCCCGGCGGAGGCTGTCGCGGTCCTCGGTGGCGGCGATCTGCTCGATCGTGGACTTGAGGCGCGCGACGGCCGTCTCGTAGTCGACACCTTGGCCGGCGGCCTCAATGAGCGTCTTGGATGGCACGCAGCCGTAGAAGGTGCAGTCGCCACCGAATGGGCCGTCGGCGATCAGGGCGACGCTGGCACCCCGTCGCCGGCCGGTTCTCGCAGCGGACAGCCCGGCGGCGCCTGCGCCGACGACAACCAGATCGAACTCCACCCTCATAGAACCCGGCGGGAGGGCCCCGCCATTCCAAGATCCCGTCGTTGTTGTGCGCTTCTCCGCATTTGGCTGTGTTGTGGCGGCCGGAGAAGGCGGACGGACGCGGATCTTTGGATGGCGAAGAGGCATGGGAAGGGCCCGCACCTGTCGAGGGGTTTCGGCCGGCGGAGACCACGGCCTGGCGAGCGGTGGCCCTGCTCCTACTGACACCCTGCTTGCCGCCCAATGCCGTCATCGTAGGCGGCTTCTCCTGCCGGCGGTCGCACCGGATCGGTGCGGCGATGGGTGTTGTCTACGGTGTGTGGGTGGGCCGGGGTCCGCCGAGCAGCTGGAGCGCGGCGCCGGTGGCCGCCCCGTAGACGACGTGGTCGGCCCAGTCGCGGGCCAGTGTCTTCGGGTCGTAGCGCCATATCGGCTCATAGAGGTGCAGGAGCGGCAGTGTGATGTAGTCGGACAGCCAGACTGTGGTGCCGAACACGGGTCCCCATCTGGCGCTGCGCTGCCCGGTGGCTGCGGCCAGCGCACCGGCGGCGGTGCCCCAGGCGATCCCGTAGGACCAGTGCATGAAGTTGTTGACCGGGTTCGCCTTGTCGTCGGGCAGGTACATGCCAAAGAAGGTCTTGGCGAAGAGCCGGCCGGCTTGGGCGGGGGCGGGGGCGTGGTCCCAGTCGCTCACACCCCGAAACTCGTACTCGGCGAAGGGCTGGTCTCCGCCTCCGGCACGGTAGCGGCCGTATTGGATCAGGTCCATGGCCGCCGTGCCTGCCATGCCGCTCAGGGCGCCCCGGACCGCGCCGGCTACCACTGCGGCAGCGTTTCGCTTCGGGGACCGAGCTCTACCAGTCATGGGGCGTTAGGCGATCGGAGCGGTAGCTCACCGGTGGCTTTCGCCGCAGACGGCGGACCGCTACGTACGCGGCGACCGCCACGACGTCGAGGATCCAGCTGATGTCGGAGTGCCCGTAGGCGTCGAGGGCGAAGCTGGCGGCGACCGAGGCGATGACCACGAGCCAGGCGGCGAGCACGGGGACAGCCGGCCAGTCGCGTCTGGGGCGGCCGGGCGCGGAGGGGCCGACGGCGCTCGGGGCCAAGCGGCGGGCTGCGTCGAGCACCTGAGGGCCGGTCGGGTTGACCATGGCGGTGTCGCCGATTACGACGGTCGGCACGGTCTCGTTCCCGCCGGCGATCGCCCGCACCACCGCCGCCGCGTCCCGGTCGGCCCAGATGTTCACCTCGGTGGCGCGTACCCCCAGCTGGGCGAGCCGGCGCTTCAGGCGCGAGCAGAACGGGCAACCCGGTCTCCAGTAGAGCAGGACCTCTGAGCCGGCAGTGTTGCTGAATGTCACAGCGGGGGAACCCGCCACGTCGCCAGTTCATTCCAGTCCACCACCGTGGAGTGACGATCGAACGTCGCTCAACAGATGTTGCCGTCACGCTGGTAGTCCGTAAAGAAAGTGGAAGGATCCGGCCGGCTCAGCGGGTTTCGCCCTGGGTGAGAAGCCAATGAGTGTTGGTGTGATCAGCGGATCTGGGACGGAGAGCTGGCCGGGGCTCGAGCGCGTCGAGCGCCGGGTCCATGACAGCGTCTATGGGCAGGCGGAGCTGACCCTAGGATCGGTCGACGGGGCAAATGTGGTGCACGTGTCCCGTCACGGCCCGGGCCACCAGCGAGTTTCCAGCCATGTGAACCACCGGGCGAACCTGGCTGGGCTCATCGACGCCGGCGTGAATGTCGTGGTCAGCTTGACGGTCTGCGGCTCTGTGCGAGCCGACCTGCCGCTCGGCCGTGTCGTGGTCTTCGACGACCTGTACTTCCCCTTCAACCGCCTGCCCGACGGTTCCCTCTGCACCTGGCACGACACTCCCGGCCAACCGGGCCGGGGCCACTGGATTTTCGACCAGCCGTTCGACCCGGCGCTACGTGGCGCCATGGTGGAATCGGCCCGCCGTGCTGGTATCGAGGCCGTCGACGGGGGCTGCTACGGACATGTCGACGGTCCCCGCTTCAACAGCCGCGCCGAGGTCAGGGCCCTGGCCGCGGCGGGCGTGACCGCTCTGAGCCAGACCGCTGGCCCGGAGGTGGTTCTGGCCGGCGAAGCCCGGTTGCCGCTGGTGCTGCTCGGCTACCTGACCGATTACGCCAACGGGATCTCGACCACGGCGGAGCCGGTCGACGCGTTGCTGGCCAGGGTGAAGGCCAGTACCGACACCTTCGCCGCGGTCGTCAACTCCTCCCTGGCCGCCATCGGCCAACTGCCGTTCCAGGCGGCCGGCACGTTCCATGGCTTCGCGCCGTGACCCGCGCGCCGTCGGTGATCGTCATGGCCAAGGCGCCCCGGGCGGGGCGGGTGAAGACCCGCCTGCACCCGCTGCTCGGACCGCAAGGATGCGCCCAACTGGCGGCCACCCTGCTCGCCCACACCCTGACCGTGGCTGCCGCTTCCGGTTTCGATGTGACCGTCGCCTACGACCCGCCCGACGCCGCCGGTGACTTCAGCGAGTGGCTGTCAACGGGATGTCGACTGCTGCCGCAGTGCCAGGGTGACCTCGGGGATCGCATGGCCGCCGCTGCCGCCGGGCCGCTCGGCCAGGGTCGACCGGCGATCCTGATCGGTACCGACGCCCCCACCCTGCAAGTGGAGACACTCTTGGAGGCGGCCGAACGTCTCGAACGGGCCGATGTCGCGTTCGGGCCCGCCGCTGATGGAGGCTATTACCTGGTCGGCCTGGCCCGGGCGGTACCGGAGATTTTCCAGCTGGGCCCGATATGGGGTGGGCCGTCGGTGCTGCACGAAAGCCTCCACGCCGCGTCGAAGGCAGGGGTGAGCGTCTCGATCCTCGACATGCGGCGGGACCTCGACACCCCCCAAGATGTCGCCGCCCTGCTCGCCGATCCGGCACTTCCCCCCACCGTCCGCCAACTCCTCAGCGTCACCGTATGAACCAGGCCTCTGTGTCCGACCAGCCGCCTGTCTCCATCGTCGTCCCGGTCCTCAACGAAGCCAGCCGCATCGAGGAGTGCCTGACCCGCATCGTCCGGGACTTCGCAGGCTGCGAGCTGGTCGTGGTCGACGGGGGAAGCACAGACGGCACCGTCGAGCGGGCGGCACGTCTGGCCCGCGTGGTTCACTGCCGGCCCGGAAGAGGCCCGCAGCTCAACGCCGGGGCGGCCGCGACCAGCGGTGAGATCATCTGGTTCCTTCACGCCGATACCCGCATCGACCCGGGCGCCCTGGGCCAGATACGGGGCGCCGTGGCCGACCCTGCGGTGGTGGGCGGCGGGCTGTCGATCCGCTTCGATCGTGCCAGCCCGGCTCTCGGCTATCTGGCCTGGTCGTCAAACCAGCGGGCCCGGCGTCTCGGGCACATATTCGGCGACCAGGCCATGTTCGTGCGCCGCACCGTGTTCGACCGGCTGGGTGGCTTCCCTGACATTCCTCTCATGGAGGACTTCGACCTGTCCCGCCGGCTGCGCCGCCGAGGCCGCCTGGTCCTGCTCGACGCCACCTCCACCGCCTCGGCCCGCCGCTTCGAGACCCACGGCACCTGGCGGATGATCGCCTTCATGCAGTACCTCAAGCTGCTGTTCGTGGCCGGCGCCGACCCGCACCGTATCGCCGCCCGGTATCAGGCCGGACCGGGTCTGTGGCTGCCCGCCGCCGGTGCGGACCGCTCGAACGACCGGGGATTTCCCTCCTCGCCCAGCAGCATCGCCAATCTCACCAGGAGGCCACGATGACCGCCACACCCCGGCAGGCGGATACCGCCGCGTCGACGATCCCGGAGCGACTAGACCGGGTGGCCTGGACACCGCTGCACACCACCATCCTGGTGGCGCTCGGCGCCGGGTGGCTGTTCGACTCGTTCGAGGTGCAGATGTTCTCCTCCGCGGTCGGCCCGCTCGGCGACCACTTCCACGCCACCGTCGCCCAGCGCGACGCGGTACTGGCGGTATGGCTGGTCGGCATCCTGCTCGGCGCCCTGGCGGGCGGCCGCCTCGCCGACCGGTTCGGCCGGCGCCGCCTGTTCGTCGCCACCCTGCTCTGGTATGCCGGGTTTACCGTCCTGACCGGGCTGGCCCCCGACCTGGGGGCCGTGTACGGGCTGCGAGGCTTGGCCGCGCTGGGGGTGGGCGCCGAGTACGCCATCGTCAACGCGGCCATCGCCGAGTTCATGCCGGCCCGGGTGCGGGGCAAGGCAAACGCGGTGGTTATGAACTTCTGGCCCGCCGGAGCCATCATCGCCGGCCTGGCCGCCTACCTGGTCCTCGACACGCTGGCCGTCTCCGCGGCCACATCCTGGAGGTACATGTTCGTCCTCGGTGGCGTGGTCGCACTCGTGGTGCTGGTCTTCCGGCGGCGCATCCCCGAATCGCCCCGCTGGCTGGTCTCCCAGGGCCGCCACGCCGAGGCCGAGGCGGTGATGATCTCGCTGGAAGCCGGCGGTGGCCGCCAAGCGGGGCCGCTGGATCGTCTCGATGACGATAAGCCTCTGCGGCTCGGGGCGGCCGTGGCGGAGCTGGTGCGCCGCTACCCCGGACGGCTGGCCCTCGGTGCCATCCTCGACCTGGCCGAAGCGTTCGGCTACTACGGGATCTTCGCCCTTCTGTCGGTGGTGGTCCTGCCTCAGGTCCACATCAGTCAGAAGGCCATCCCGCTGTTCTACATGGTCGGCAACGTAGGAGGCCTGGCCGGGGGGCTGGTCATGTCCAGCTTCTTCGACCGGCTCGGCCGGCGGGCCACCGTCGCCGGGTTCTACACGCTCGCCGCCGGCGGTGTGGGGCTGCTGGCGGCGGCCACCGCCACCGGCAGCGCGGCATGGGTCACCGCCGCGTTCGTCGTCTCCAACGGGGTGGCCACCGCCGCTTGGACCAGCGCCTACCCGACCTTCACCGAGCTGTTCCCGACCCACCTGCGCGGCGCCGGGGTCGGCGCCTCGGTGGCGGTGGGCCGTGTCGGGGCCATCGTCGGCACCCTGTCGCTGCCATCGCTGGCCACCCACCTGGGCGCCACCGCCTCCTACTCGCTGGTGGTGGCGTTCTGGCTGGTCGGCGTGGCCGCCATGGGTGTCTTCGCCCTGCGCGGCGGCCAGGACGGAGCGCGTCGCCCCCTCGAATCACTGGTCCGCGGTCCCTTTGAGTCCCTGGCCCCCGTAGCCGGGCGGTGAGCGCAGTGACCCGCCAGCGCCTCGCGATCTGCGGCGGCCCCTACGCCAACCCCCACTCGCTTCGGGCCTTCGCCGCTGACGCCCGGGCCCGGGGCTGCGACGAGCTGTTCTGCCTCGGGGACCTGGGCGGCTTCGGTGCCGACATCAACGGCCTGTGGCCCGTCCTCGCCGAGGAGGGAATCGTCTGCGTGGCCGGCAACTACGACGTGGCCATCGCCCGGGCCGACCCCGACTGCGGCTGCGGCTACCGAGACCCCACCGACAACGCCTTCGCCCAGCTCATCTACGACCACACCCTGGCCACCTGCGACCGGGACTTCGCGGCCTGGATGGAGACGCTGCCGACAGAGCGCCGCCTGCAGGTGGCGGGCTGCGATCTGCACCTCGTGCACGGCTCGCCGCTGGCCCTGAACGACTTCTGGTGGGAATCCCTGCCCGAGGAGGAACACCGGGCCCGGGTGGAAGCCAGCGGCGCCGATGTCGTTTGCTGCACCCATTCCGGGCTTCCGTGGCAGCGGCGGATAGACGGCACGCTGGTGGTCAACGTCGGTGTGATCGGAAAGCCGGCCAACGACGGCGCCAACCACGTGTGGTACGCCGTCGTCGATTTGGAGGACGGCTGGGCCGACGCGACCCTCGTACCGCTCGACTACGACTGGAAGGCGCAGGCCGCCTCCATGCGCGCCGCCGGGCTGCCCGAAGCGTTCGTGGAGACCATCGAGACCGGCTGGTGGACCACCTGCATCGAGGTCCTGCCGCCCGCCGAAAGGTCGGCCGGGCGCTACCAGCTGTACCGGAGCAGCCTGAGCGGGGCGTTCACCCCGGCGGGCGGCAGCTGGGGCACCGTGGCCGACCCCGACGATGCCGTCGACCGGCCGGTCGTCCCTCTGTTCGCCAGCACCTACTTCCCGGCCCGGCTGTGGGCGTACACCAACTTCCACTGCAACCTGTCCTGCGACTACTGCGCCGTCAACTCCTCCCCGAGGGCCAGGCGGCGCACCATGGGCGGCGAGCGTTTCGCCGCCCTGGTAGACGAGGCCGTCGTCGAGGGCTTCGCCGAGCTTTACGTGACCGGCGGCGAGCCGTTCCTGCATCCCGGCATCGTCGAGCTGCTCGCCTACGCGGCGGCGCGGCTGCCGACGGTGGTGCTCACCAACGCCATGCTCCTCGGGTCCCGCCGGGCCGACGGCCTCCGCCGTCTGGCCGGCACAGGCCGGCTGGTCGTGCAGACCTCGCTCGACGGCTCCCGGGCGGCCATCCACGACGCCCACCGCGGCCGGGGCTCGTGGGAGCGGGCCGTGGCCGGGATCCGCCACGCCGCCGCCGCCGGACTCGACGTCCGGGTGGCCATGACCGAGACCGCCGACAACACCGGTGACATCCCGGCCGTTGCCGCCCTGGTCGCTTCTCTGGGGGTGGCCGCCGACGGGTTCGCGGTGCGGCCCATGCTCCGACGGGGCCTGTCCGACGACGGCGTCGACATCGAACCGGCCAGCACCGTACCCGAGATCACCGTCACCACCGACGGCTACCACTGGCACCCCGCCGGCGCCGACCTCGACGCCAGCCCCGACATGTTCCTCGCCCCCGCCGAGCGCAGCCTGGCGGAGGTAAAGCGTCTGGTGACCGAGCGGTTCTTCGCCGCCCGCCTGGCCGACGGCACCCTCCCCCAGCCCTACCGCTGCGCCATCTGAGCGGGCCGCGCCGGATGACTCCGCTGTCCAGCTCCGCTCCGGATGTGGTGGTGGGCGCCGGCCACAACGGGCTGGTAGCCGCCTGCTACCTGGCCCTCGCCGGGCGCGACGTGGTGGTCCTCGAGGCCCTGGACCGACCCGGGGGCGGGGCCCGAACCGAACAGACCGTCCCCGGCTTTCGTTTCGATCTGCACTCGGTGGCCCACAACATCATCAACATGACCGACATACCGGCCGAACTGGACCTGGCCGGGGCCGGGCTCGTGTATCAGGAGATGGACCCGTTCTCGATAGCCGTCCGCCCCGACGGCGCGCCGGTGCGGTTCTACCGCTCGGTCGAGCGGACGGTGGCGTCGATCGCCGAGCACGACCCGGAGGCGGCGGTCGCCTACGCCAAATTCATCGCCGACGGCACCGCGGTGGTGCGCGCCGTCCTGCCGGCCATGCGCGGCGACCGAGGCGCCCGCGGCGCTTGGGGTGTGGCCCGGGGGCTGGCCGGGATGGCCCGGGCCGGCCCGCTGCGTCTGGCCCGGGACCTGATGGCCCCCTACGAGTCGACTCTCCGGCGACGCGTCGGGGGCGATCTGGTGGCCGGCCCGGTGGCGGCGTTCGCCGCGCATGGCGGTGTGGGTCCCACGGCACCCGGAGGGTCGCTGTTCGTGTACTGGCAGGCGGCATATCACCTCTTCGGCCAGTGGCACGCCCGGGGCGGGTCCCAGGCGCTTACCGACGCCCTGGTCGCCAGGCTTCTCTCCCTCGGCGGCCAGGTCCGGTGCGCCGCCCGGGTAGAGGCCATCGAAACCTCCGCCGGCCGGGTGACCGGCGTCCGGCTGGCCGGCGGCGAAAGGGTCCCTGCCGCGACCGTGACCGCCGCCGTCGACCCCAAGACGGCCCTGCTCGACCTGCTGGAGCCGGCCCTGTCGGGGCCGGCCGGCGCCGATCTGGCCGGCGCCCGGCGCTCCAATGTCGTTCAGGCCGTCATCCACGTCGCCACCCAGTCGCTGCCCGCCTACCCGGCCGGCGCCGCCGGGGACTGGAACGGGCTGCAGAGCTACGTCGACCACGTCGACCAACTGTCAACCGCATGGAAGAAGGCGGAAGCCGGCATCCTCGACCGTCATCCCCCGCTGTACGCCTTCACCCTCTCCGCCATCGACGGCAACCTGGCCCCCGCCGGCCACCACACCGTGTACCTGGCCTGCCCGGCCGCCCCCTCCCGGGTCGACGGCGGCTGGCCCGCACACGTCGACCGGTTCGTCGACAGCTGCCTCGACGTCGTCGAGGAACGGGCCCCCGGCTTCGGGGACAGCATCATCGACCTCGCCGCCCGCACCCCCGACACCATGGAGGCCGAGGGATGGCCGGGCGCCCACCCGATGCACCTCGACCTGTCCCCGGACCAGCTGGGGATCTTCCGGCCCACCCCGGCCCTGGCGCGGTGGCGTACCCCCGTCGAGGGCCTGTACATAACCGGCGCGGGAACCAACCCGACCGGCGGCATCGCCGGCACCCCCGGCCGGCAGTCCGCCCGAGCACTCCTATCCGACCATCACCTCTGACCCGCCGGACCCCGGCCTGCGGAGTTCAAAGGGACCCGTCCTGCCGTTCCCGGAACGGGCGCAGCCCGGGCAGCGGGAGCAGCTGGGACAGCTGCCGGTTCTCCTCAGGGTCGAGGATGCTGTGCTGCACACAGGCGGGGACCAGTCTGCCGGACTCGGGATGGGCCATGGCGTAGGAGCAGGCGGCGAGGCGCTCCTGGGTCTCGATGATCTTCGGGTCGCCGGAGCGTTCCCCTTTTTCCATGAGCTCCCAGGCCACGGCGACGTCGTCGGCGTGCATGAACCGGTGCATCACGAACGTCATCGGCTCAGGGTGGTGGCGGGCCAGCTGGGCCAGGCCCGCCCGCCGCGCCGCCCGGGCCAGCCAGCCGAGCCCGGTCGCCAACGTGGAGGGGTGGGTGGCGGCCACCCGGGCCAGGCGGGCAGCGAGCAGCTTGGGCGGGGCGTTGAAATGAACGCCGCCCAGATGACGGAAGA
>Ga0307373_10013845_pt1 | contig 11206 bp, 9 predicted proteins | sample OX2MG_FD_202534 | JGI IMG/M metagenome (GOLD analysis project Ga0307373, IMG submission 202534) | Soil microbial communities from Risofladan, Vaasa, Finland - OX-2 | ecosystem: Environmental > Terrestrial > Soil > Coastal area > Acid sulfate soil | place: Finland: Risofladan, Vaasa | collected... | reverse complement strand
CTCGAGGGTGCCGCTGGTGGGGCGCAGCAGCGTGGTCAGCATCTTGATGGTGGTGGTTTTGCCTGCGCCGTTGGGGCCGAGGAAGGCGAAGATCTCGCCCTGGCCTACGTCGAAGGAGATGTCTTTGACAGCGGTGAAGTCGCCAAAGGTCTTTACCAGGTTCTGAACGCGAATCATAAGTAAACCTCGGTCAGTGCTAGAAACAATACTGAACGGTACAGTTCAGTATTGTCAAGAGAAATTGTGTCAAAGCCGACCGGCCGTGATTTCTTGTCCAGGGCAGCCCATTGCGCTATTCTGCGCACGCACGATGTAAACGCTTTCCCTCACGCTCAAAAGTCCATTGCGCTTAATGAAAGAGGCTTCGCGAAATGAAGATGTTCCTCGCTGCTCTCCTCCTGACCACCAGCCTTAATGCCGCCACTCCGGCACCTCAGATTGTTCAGCAAAACGGCAAGTACTCGCTGCAGGTCGATGGCAAACCTTTCATCGTTCTCGGAGCCCAGGTCATCAACTCCAGCGGATGGCCTCAACAATTCGATGCCGTGCTGCCGGGGGCCGCGGCGCTTGGCATCAATACCATCGAGGTTCCGGCGTATTGGGAAGACGTCGAACCCAAAGAGGGCCAATTTCACTTCGACAGCTTCGATCACATCATCCAGTCCGCACGCGCCCACCACTTCCATCTCGTCATGCTGTGGTTTGGGACATGGAAGAACGGAACGATGGACTACGCTCCGGGTTGGGTCAAGTCCGATCCTGCCCGTTTTCCGCACATGCTCGATCAGGGCCATCAGCCCGTCCGCGTGCTCACTCCGCTGAGCGATACCAACCTCAAGGCCGACAGCGCCGCCTTTGCGGCTCTGATGAAGCATTTGAAAGAAGTCGATGGCGACCAGCACACCGTCATCATGGTGCAGGTCGAAAATGAGTCCGGCTCACTCTTCACCGACCGCGACTACTCCCCTGAGGCGGAAGCAAAGTTCAATGGTCCGGTTCCCGCCAAGGTCATCGCGGCGCTGCATAAAAAGGCAGGCACCTGGCCTGAAGTCTTCGGCCCTGAAGCCAGCGAAACCTTCGCCGCCTACTACGTCTCCCGCTATGTCAACGCCGTTGCCGAAGCTGGCAAAAAAGAGTATCCCCTCCCTTTCTACGCGAACGTCTGGCTTCGGGAGCAGAAGAACTTCATGCGCCCCGGCGAGGCCTATCCAAGCGGCGGAGGCACGCTCAACATGCTCGACTTGTGGAAGGCGATGACGCCGTCGCTCGATGCGGTTGCTCCTGATAATTACGTCCTCGATTACGTGAACTATAGTGCCGTCCTCGATGGCTATCGCCGCAAGGACAATCCCCTCATCGTGCCTGAAACCGGTGGGCCGCGCTTCGCCTCCAACATCTTTTATGCTCTTGGCGACTACGATGCGCTTGGCTACGCGCCCTTCGGGCTGGACATGGTTCTGGACGGAGCCAAGGTCAAGGACATTGCGCAGCCCTTCGCCGACGACTGCCGTCTGCTCGCTCCCGCGTTGCCCCTGATCGCGTCACTTCAGGGCACGGGCAGGCTTCACTCCGCTGTCGAGGAGCAGTACCTTACCGACCGCCTCATCCATTCCTCTCGCTTCGATGTGCTGATTCAGTTCGGCAATCCACACCCGGAGTACGGCGGAACCTTCGGCACACAGACCCCGAAGATGAGCGGCCGCGCCCTGGTCGCCGAGCTTGCGCCTGACGAGTTCATCATCATGGGCTTCGACGCTCGCGCCGACTTTCGGCCAGTTCTTGGAAGTAAAGCGCAGAACGCCCAGTTCCTCAGCGTTGAAGAAGGCACCTTCGTCGACGGCCAGTGGAAGACGATCCGCCATCTCAATGGAGACGAGACGTTCTTCGGATTCCGCCTTCCTTCCGAAGGCGGAATCTTCCGAGTAAAGCTCACCTCTTACTAAAACTAGAAGGTGGCGCTGGCGGCTGCCTCCTTCGAGATTTCGACTGAGCCTTTGAGGTCGAGCGATTCGGAGGAGTCGCCGACGAGGATGCCGAACTTGCCGGGAGCGATGTGCCAGCCCTTGGCCTCGGTGTCGTAGTAGGCGAAGGAGCGGCCGTCGAGTGCGATGGAGACGTGCCTGGTCTCGCCGGGTTGCAGCGTGATCTTGTCGAAGCCTTTTAGCTCTTTCGCGGGGCGTTCGACTTTGGCGTGGCCGTCGGAGACGTAGACCTGAGCGACCTCTGCGCCTGCCCGCTCGCCGGTGTTGGCGACGTCGAAGGTGACGGTGACGTTGGGTGAGGCCGTCGCGCTTTCAGGCGTGACGGAGAGGTTGGCGAATTTGAAGGTGGTGTACGAGAGGCCGTAGCCGAAGGGGAAGAGCGGCTTGACGTGGTTGTGCTCGTAGCCGCGATAGCCGACGAAGATGCCTTCCTTGTAGACGATGCGGTTGGAGTTGGGTTCGGTGTAGTAGTTGTCGTAGGTGGGGTTGTCCTGCGCGCGGCGCTCGAAGGTCGCGGGCACGTGGCCGGAGGGATCGACTGCGCCGAAGAGGACTTCGGCCAGAGCGGTTCCGCCCTCCTGACCGGCGTACCAGCTCTCGATGTAGCCGGGGATCTCGTTGACCCAGGCTTCGCTGTCTACGTTGCCGCCTGAGGTGACATCGACGATGGTCTTCTTGTTGGCGGCAGCCATGTCGCGGATGAGTGCGTCCTGTCCATAGGGAAGATCGAAGGTGCGATCGCCGCCCTCGGACTCACTATCGGCATCGAACCCGGCGGCGACGACGACAACATCGGCTTTGGCTGCCAGCTCTTTGGCCTTGGCGTCGACGATCTTGCTCTCTTCCGTGATGGCGAAGCGGATGCGTCCGCCGACGGGCGAGTGGAGTCCCTCTTCGACGACGACCTTGTGCGGGCCAGTGGTGAGGTCGAGCGTGATGTGCGGCTGGAAGGCGCGAACGATCTTCCAATCGTCAAAGAGGAGCTTGCCGTCGAGGTAAACGCGGTTATTGTTGCCTTCGCCTGCGCCTTGCAGCGCGACGATGTATTTACCGGCGTGGTCGGCGATGTAGTATCCGTTCCAGCGCTGGCTGGAATCGTGGCTGGCGCCTGCGGCGAAGATGGTGGCAAGGGCCTCGGGATTGGCGGCCAGCAGGCTCTGCCAGCTAATGCCCTCGTCGTTGATGTGCCGGACAACCGATGTTGTGGCCGGAGCGCCGGAGAGATCACTGTTGTGGAAGGTCTCGAGCGTGAGCCCCGGCTTGCCGTTGTGCTCTTCGGTGACGAAGTTGGTGGTGCGGGCGAGCTCGGCGAGCGTGGGCAGGCCGCGGTCGTAGTAGACGGTGATGCCCGAGCCGCCGAGGGTGCTGATGCCTTCGAGCGCGCTGACGATGTGGAACGGCTGGACACCCGCGCTGCCGCCGCCGACGGGAACGCCGGGGTAAGCATCTGGTCCGACGACGAGGATGGACTTGATCTGCGTTTTATCGAGCGGAAGCAGCTTGCCTTCATTCTTCAGTAGCACAAGGCCTCCGCGTGCGGCGTCGAGCGCGGTCTCATTATTTTTGGCGTCGTAGGTGGAGAGGTTTGGATCGGTCTGGGAGCGGTCGAGCCAGCCGAAGCGAGCGGCAGTCATGAGGATGTTGCGGATTTTTTCGTCGATGGTGGCTTCGGAGACCTTGCCGCTTTTGACTGCGTCGGTAAGGTTTTTGGGGTTCATGAACTTGCCGGTTGGCATCTCGATGTCGAGGCCGCCGTTGGCCGCGCCGATGGCGTCGTAGGTCGCGTCCCAGTCGGACATCATCACGCCTTTGAAGCCCCACTCTTTGCGGGCGATCTCGGTGTTGAAGTATCCGTTCTGGGTCATGTGGATGCCGTTGGTGAAGTTGTAGGAATCCATGATGGCGCCGACGTGGGCTTTTTTGACGGCCGCTTCAAACGTCGGCAGATAGATCTCGCGGATGGCGCGCTCGCCGATGATGGAGTCGGAGTCGTGGCGGAGGAATTCGGAGTTGTTGCCCATGAAGTGCTTGATGGTGGCGCTGACGCCCTGGCTCTGCATGCCGGTGACGTAGCCGACGGCGATGTTGGCGGCGAGGAAGGGGTCTTCTCCGAAGTACTCGAAGTTGCGGCCGTTGCGCGGCGAGCGATAGATATCGACGCCGGGGCCGAGCATGTAGTGGACACCGCGTGCGCGGGCGTCACGTCCAATGCCTTCGCCGACGCGTGCGGCAAGGTCGCGGTCCCACGAGGCGGCGAGGTTGATGCCTGCGGCGTAGGTGGTGGAAGGGAATCCGGCATTGCTGCGGGTGCCGTAGGGGCCGTCGGACATCTCGAAGGCGGGCAGGCCAAGGCTGGGCATGGCGCGGATGGCGAAGCCGGTGCCGCCGATGTATTCGAGCTTCTGCTGGAGGGTCATCTTGCCGATGATGGCGTCTACCCGGCTGCGCATCGCGGGGGTGTTAGGCTGCGGCGCCTGGGCCAGAACGGAGGCGGCGCAGAACAGCACTGTAGAGAGGAGGGCTGCGGTAATTGCCGCTCTTCGCGGCCGCATATTTTGCTGCATGATGGCGTACTCCTTTTCGTTCCTTTGGTGCTGAAGGCAGGCGATTGATTTCGCAGGGTTCGTAAACGGTGATACTTTGTCCGCTTCGCATCATAACGATTAATCGATTCAGTCGCACCAATTTATGGATTCGAGCGCGTTGTCAGCGGGGGAGGAGCTGCATCCGCAGGGGGCCGTTTGGCCTGAGCGTGATCTTGGCCTGAACTCCGGGAGGAGCGGTGCCCTCATATTTCAAACGCCAGCGCTGGGAGATGGTGGCGATGGCGAGCACGCCTTCCATCCACGCGAAGCCTTCGCCGATGCACTGCCGTCCGCCGCCACCGAAGGGGAAGTAGGCGAAGCGCGGACGGTCTGCCTTGTTCGCTGGCGTGTGGCGTTCGGGATCAAAGCGGAGAGGATCGGGAAAGTACTCGGCGCTGCGATGCATGACGTATTGACTGAAGAAAAAATGCGCCCCCGGTGGGATCCGGTAAGGGCCGAGCGTGACTGGCTTCGTGGACATGCGGCCCATCGCCCAGGCGGGCGGGTAGAGCCGCATGGATTCGGCGAAGACCTGCTCGGTGTAGCGAAGATTGGGGTAGTCGGCCAGATTGGGAAGGCGTGCTTCGCTGCCGGTACCGAGGACGGCGTCGAGTTCGGCGTGGAGCTTGAGTTCGGCTTCGGGATTCTGGCTGAGGAGGTACCACGTCCACGTGAGAGCGTTGGCCACGGTTTCGTATCCGGCGAGGAAGATGGTGAGGACTTCATCGCGGATCTGTTCGTCTGACATACCTTGCTGGTTTTCCGGAAGGGCCTGATCGTCGCGTGAGGCGATGAGCATGGAGAGCAGATCTCCCTTGTCGATGCCAGCGGCGCGATGTTCACGGATGAGGCGATTGACGACGGCGTTGAGTCGGTTGCGCGAGCGGCGGAACTTGATGACGCCGGGAATCGGCAAGTGCAGAAAGGATTCGAGACGAGGGAAGACGACGAGGAAGTTGTAGAGGTCCATGATGGTGTTGACCTCTTCGTTGATACGGCGAATGTCGTCTGTGACCTCGGTGTTGAAGAGTGTGCGAGCGATGATTTCGAGCGAGAGCGACATCATGGATGCAGAGATGTCGAGAGTCTCGCCGGGCTGCCAGCGGTCGCGATGGGCTGTTACGCTGGCGACGATCTGATCGGCATAGGCGGCGATACGCTGACGGTGAAAGGCTGGAGCGACGATGCGGCGCTGGCGCAGATGGATGGGGTCGTCAGAGGTGATGAGCCCTTCGCCCAGCAGCACCTTCATGCGGCGCACGGTGCGCTCTTTGACGAACGCGGGTGCCTGGTTGATGAGGATCTCGCGGATGTATTCGGGGTCGTTAAGGAAGACGATGGGCGTGCCCATGAAGCGGTAGTGGGCGATAGAGCCGTAGGTGCGGTGAAGGTGCTCGAAGAGCAAAATTGGCTCGCCGAGCTTGACCCACGGTTTGTTGGCATAGAAAGGCAGAGAATGTTTGAGGCCGGGCGGCAGGTTCCACTTGGAGTTCGCCCGTGGGTTCATGGCTTTGGTGCGCCTAGGCGTGTAGAGACGATCTCGACGATGCGGTTGTGGATCTCGTCGATGGGGGCTTCGTCGCGGATGGGAAGGACGCGGCGCGGCTCGCGGGCGGCGATCTCTTCGTACTTCTCGTAGATGCGGCCGTAGAACTCGTCGGACTCGCGCTCGAAGCGGTTCTCGTCGGTGCCTTGCTGGCGGGTGTGGCGCTGGTTACGCCGGCGGGCGCGGCGCAGCGAGCCTTCGAGCGAGGGCAGCAGCAGCAGGGTGAGGTCGGGTTGCAGGTTATCGCAGGCTGCGGCGTGCATAGCGAGGATGCGCTCGCTGCCGAGCTGGCGGCCTCCGCCCTGGTAGGCCTCGGAGGAGTCGGTGTAGCGGTCGCAGAGGACGATGCTGCCTGCGGCGAGCGCGGGCTCGATGATCTCGGCGATGGCCTGGGCGCGGTCGGCGAACATCAGCGCCATCTCGGTGGCGGGAGCGATGGGGCCGACCGAGGCTTCAGAGCGGGAGTCGAGCAGGATGCCGCGGATGCGGTCGCCAAGCGCGGTGCCGCCGGGCTGGCGCAGGGTGACGACGTTGCGGCCTGCTGCCGTGAGCGACGCCGCGAGCAGGCGAAGCTGGGTGGTCTTGCCGGAGCCGTCAAGGCCTTCGAAGGTGATGAAATAACCGCGCGCCATGGAGACAGGTTATCTCAACGCGGAGCAATGGCATCCAAGGACACAGACAGAGTGAATTGCGCTGCCTGCGCTTGCAAGAGCGCCTGCCTGAAGAAAAGGGGCGGATTGGGGGTTTTATGATTATTGTCTTCTTGTTCGTGCTGGCTCTGGCGATAGTGCTCTTTACAGTCCTGGGGGGAAGGAACCGGAGACGGAAGCGCCAGAATGCGGAGCCGGTAATCAATGTCACCAATGAGCCGCATGTAGGCCGGGCGCCGGGCGAGGACTAAGGTCTCTCCGGTGAGGCTCGCGCTTAGGAGCCGGGAGGTGCCTGCATGGTCGTCTTGGGGCTGGTCTGCCAGTGGACGCCGTCAGCCGCAATCGTAATTTGAACCGGGCCATCGGCCTTTTCGTCGAGGTAGGGTCCTTTCGACTTGTGATCGTGGTGGGACGAGTCGGTGTAGGTGAGCTGCATTGTGCCGGTACCGAGCACCTTGAACCGGTAATGAAAGTCCGCGCCTGGAGCGAGCAGTTGAGTGCCGAAGCTGGCGCTGGGGTAGTCTACTTCGAGCAGAATGATCGGCTGGCTGGTGTGGTTGCTGACGGTCGCCTGTACATGGGCGGAGTGGCAGCCGGTGACGGCTAGCAGGCAGGCGAGGAAGACAAGGATGCGGAACGGACGCATGGTTCAAGGGTAACAGGATAGATATCTCGCCATTGGTTGCTGATACAGGTTTGTGCGCTGGTAGGATTTCTTCAGAACTTCGAGGGCCTTCGGATGCATGTCAGGCACATTCTCTCGTCAGTCGCGCTCGGCTTGCTTGTGTCTGGCGGTCACCATGCAGTTGCGCAGCGTCCCGTTGCGAAGCAGAAGATCATCCTAGACACGGATATTGGGGACGACATCGACGATGCGTTTGCCGTGGCGCTGGCATTTCGCAGTCCGGAGCTTCAGGTCCTACAGATCGATGCAGGGTACGGCGACACGCATTTGCGTGCCCGGCTGCTGGAGCATTTTCTGCGCGATGCTGGATTGCCGCAGGTCCCGGTAGCGCAGGGGGTGACTACGCGCACTACCAACGTCTTCACGCAGCGCGCTTATGCCGAGCAGCAGCCTGAGCCTTCGCATCCGTATCCCGATGCAATCAGCACCTCTCTGGACCTCATCCGCAGATCGCCGGGTGAGATTACGCTGATCGCCATTGCACCGCTGAGCAACATTGGAGCGATGATCGACCGCGATCCCGCGACCTTTCGCAAGCTGAAGCGTGTGGTGTTGATGGGCGGCTCGATCCATCAGGGTTATGGAAACAATAAAGTGCCGGAGCCGGAGTGGAACATCAAGATGGATATTCGCTCGGCGCAGAAGTTGTTCGCATCCGGCGTGCCTATCTTCGTGATGCCGCTGGATGCGACGATCCTGAAGCTCGATGCGGCGAAGCGTCAAGCTGTCTTTGGGCATGGTTCGCGGCTGACGGACCAGCTTGCCATTTTGTACAAGCAGTGGGGAAGTGAGACGCCTACGCTCTTCGACGCGATGGCGGTTGCCTATGCGGTCGATCCTGCGCTTTGCCCAACGACTCCGATGCGCATTCGCGTTGATGACAGCGGCATGACGATTCCTGAAGAGGGCGCGTCGAATGCCAAGGTTTGTCTACGCTCCAGCTCCGATGAGTTCTTCCGCTTCTATCTGCCCCGGGTGCTCGCTCCGACGAAGCATTAGGCGAAGGCTGCGGGGGAGCGGTCGAGGATGCGTGCAGTGAGGACAACTCCGTTGCGGTCGTCGTGCAGCGTGATAGGGAAGGCCAGGACGCTCCAGGTGATGTTCTGCTCGGTAGGCTTTGGGATGTTGAGTAGGCCGCGGTGGGTGCGGTCGATATAGGTCTCGCGGGCGTGGGCAACGGTCTGGATGATGTTGCTCCAGTCGCGCATCAGCGTAGGCATCTCGACGGCGGGACTGCGGCCGGCGAACCAGTCGCGAGGCTGGCCGAGGTATTCGGCTGCGGAGTCGTTGCAGTAGAGCCAGATGCTGCGGCTGTCGAAGATCTGCACCAGAACGTCTGAGCCGATGGCCATGGCGATTCGGGAGTAGAAGAAGTCGCGCGCGTCGACGACAACGGGAGCGCCGCGGCGTTTCGCTTCGAGCGAACTCAGAGCGGAGAGGATGTCCTCGACCGAACTATGGCCTTTGAGCAGGTGCATGTCCTCGGCGCCGCCGAAGAAATGTTCGAGGGTGGCCGAGAGGATGATGATCGGAACGTAGGGGCGGCTGCGTCGCAGCAGGGTAGCGGCTTCGGTGCCGAACTGCCCGGCTCCGAGGTGGTAGTCGAGTACAGCGATGTCGATGCTGTTGAAGAGTGCGATTGCCTCGTCGATAGTGGAGGCGGGAACGCAGTCGTAGCCGTGCTGGCGAAGGATGGTGGCGCGCAGGAACAGGTTGTCGGGCTCGTCGTCGAGCAGAAGGACGCGAACGCGGGGAGGGTTTAACGACATGGAGTTATCGCCGTTGTGTGTCTCAGGTGGATTGACCATCAGCTACATATTTTGATGCGTTTCGATCGCCGGAGGCCATCCTCCCGGCGGTTATTTTGGTGACTTGAGGCTGCGAAGAAGCTCGGGCAGACGATTGATGAGGGCGACCGAGCGGAGCCACTGGCGATTGTCGATGGCGGGATAACCGCTGACGATCTTGCCGGGGGCGACGTCGCCGGGAATTCCGGATTGAGCGGTGGCGATGGCTCCATCGCCTACCGTACAGTGGCCGGCGACGCCGACCTGACCGGCGAGGATGACGCCCCGGCCGATGGTGGTCGATCCGGCGAGGCCGACCTGGGCGCACAGCAGGGTGTCGCTGCCGACGGTCGAGCCGTGGCCAACCTGCACCAGATTGTCGATCTTGGCCCCGGCGTGGATGCGGGTCTCGCCGATGCTGGCGCGGTCGATGCAGGCGTTGGCCTGGACTTCGACCGCGTCCTCGAGAACGGCTGGACCGGACTGCTGGATCTTGTACCAGCTTTTGCCGGGAGGCACGCCTGCCTGCTTGGCGAAGCCGAAGCCGTCGGCACCGATGATGGCCCCGTTCTGCAGGATGACGTTGTCGCCTAGCTGGCAGTGCTCGCGGACGACGGCGTGGGCATGGGCAAAGAGGTGGTTGCCGGCGCGGACGTGGGGGTAGAGGACGACGTGGGGCAACAGGATGGCGTTGTCGCCGATGACGACATGGTCTCCGACGACGACATAAGCTCCGATATGCGCGTTGGCCCCGATCTTTGACGTGGGAGCGACGACGGCGGTGGGATGGATGCCAGGCGCATAGGCTGGCGGGTGGTAGAAGAGTTCGATGGCGTGGGCGAAGGCGAGGTAGGGGTTGTCGATGCGGAGGGTGGCGGTGGAGATTTCAGAGAAGGAGGGCTCGACGAGGACGGCTGTCGCTTTGGTGGTGCGGGCGAGAGAGGCGTACTTGGGGTTGGCGATGAAGGAGAGGTCGCCCGGAGCGGCAGTATCGATGGCGGACACTCCGGTGATCTCCGCGGTGGGGTCGCCGTGCAGGGTGGCTCCGAGACGTTGGGCTAGGTCGGCGAGCTTCATGGTTGGGATTGTAGCGCGCTTGTGGTCTGGCATCGTTGCTCCTCCCTGTGCAGGGTACCTCCCCCGTACCTGTTGGTCTAAAGTCTTGATTCGATGGCGGTTAGTTTCTAAAGTCTTGATTCCAAATTAGTTAGATACAAAGTATTGATTGCAAATAGTTTAGGCCCAGCTTTATTGCTGGGCCATCTTTACTGTCTTCTGTTCCAGTATAGCGAATGGAGGAGAACTAATTTGCAGAAGGAGGAGATTTATTTTTCTCTTGTAAGCTATTTATTTTGTTATGCCTAATGGCATTTGCGCAGAGAGTTTTGAAGATGTGGGCTTGACAGGGATTTATGAAGGAACGTCCCAAGGAGCAAGTGTCTGATTTGCAGATAAGGCATCGCGGCACGGCTGAAGCCATGCCCTAAAACTAAATTTTAGCGCAGTGTCTGCGAATCGGTTTTAGCGGGACAGATGTGGAAGCCGTTAATTGGGGCGGGTATTGGGCGGCAGCGGCGCGTTGAAGAGCTCGCTTTGCAGGCTGGGGGAGGCAGACGCGGGCAGCGGCTTCTTGCGTGAGGGGGTAGTGATGACGGCGATGAGCTGGAGATCGGCGATGGCGGCTCGCGGGACGAAGACGCGCTGGGTGTTGGAGCGGATGTCCGGTGGGACGAGCTGAAGCCCGGCATCGCCGATGAGGTCGTCGAGCAGGGAGGTGTCGATGGGTGCGAGCCCCTCCAACTGGTCTTCTGTATGGAAGCTGAGGCGCAGCCAGAGACCCTCGGTGCGGGGCCGGGCGAGGAAGGTGCGACGGGAGAGCCGCTCGGGGTTGGCGGTGTCGCCCAGGTTGAAGTCGCGGACGTAACAAATGTACTTGATATCGCGGAGGGCGATGGGAATGACGTGACCGAT
>Ga0307373_10013843_pt1 | contig 11207 bp, 10 predicted proteins | sample OX2MG_FD_202534 | JGI IMG/M metagenome (GOLD analysis project Ga0307373, IMG submission 202534) | Soil microbial communities from Risofladan, Vaasa, Finland - OX-2 | ecosystem: Environmental > Terrestrial > Soil > Coastal area > Acid sulfate soil | place: Finland: Risofladan, Vaasa | collected... | reverse complement strand
ACGTGCAGTGGGGTCTCGGCGTGATCATCCTCTTGGGCGCGCTCGGAGGGGCGTTCTTCGCGCCGCGAGAGCGCCGACTCGCCGAGCTCGCGGAGCGCGACATCGCCGCCGCCGATGCGACGTCCCCTGGGACATCCGACATCGTTTTCAGCGCCGAGTACAAATCGCAACGGCAGCTCCTGTTCCGCGTGAACGTGGGCGCCAACGTGCTCATCCTGCTGACGATCTACTTCATGACCGCACAAACCGGCGCTTAGCAGAATCCCAATAGCCGTTTCCCGGGCGGTACGCTGGCGAGATGAGCAACGAGGGTTATCGGATCGCGGTTGTCGGCGCCACCGGCCAGGTAGGCACATTGATGCTGGCGCTGCTGGGAGAGCGCGGTTTTCCAGCGCGCGAGATCGTGCCGTTCGCATCCGAGCGCTCGGTTGGGCGCGAGCTCGATGGCGGCTTGGTCGTGCACGGCCTCAGCGAGGAGTCGATCCGGGGCTTTGACCTCGCGCTGTTCTCCGCCGGCGGAGACATCTCCGGCGAGTGGGCGCCGAAGTTCGCCATGGCGGGCGCAACCGTGATCGACAACTCCTCGCGGTGGCGCATGCAAGACGATGTCCCCCTCGTCGTCAGCGAGGTCAATCCCGAGGCGCTCGCCGGCCATCGCGGAATCGTCGCCAACCCGAACTGCTCGACGATGCAGATGGTCGTGGCACTGAAGCCACTCCACGACGAGGCGGAGATCGAGCGACTGGTGATCAGCACATACCAGGCTGTCTCGGGCACGGGCAGGCAGGCCGTCGACGAGCTACTCGACCAGTCCCACGCGCTACTGCACGATCGGGTGCTCCCCTCGCCTCGGGAGTACGCCCATAGGATCGCGTTCAATGCCCTCCCCCACGCCGGTTCGTTCGCCGCCGGCGAGGACCACACCGACGAGGAGCGCAAGCTGATGGACGAGACGCGCAAGATCCTCGAAGATCCGCATCTCCGCCACGTGCGTGCGTGTGCCCATCGTCAACGGCCACTCCGAGGCCGTCAACGTGCAGACGCGCGTACCCATCGCTCCCGAGCGTGCTCGCGAGCTCCTGCGCGAAGCGCCCGGCGTCACCGTCCTCGACGATCCCCACGCCGCACTCTATCCGCTCGCGATCGACGCCTCTGGCAAGGACGACGTATTCGTCGGGCGCATCCGCCGTGACCCCGGAAACGAGCGCGCACTGGACCTTTGGATCGTCGCCGACAACCTGCGCAAGGGAGCTGCCCTGAATGCCGTCCAGCTGGCGGAGGCGTTGCACGAGCGTGGACTGGTACAAGCACGGCGTGCGTCTTCGCCTGCATAAGCCGACCCGCTGAAGGACTAGGGAGAGATCGCTCGAAACTGAGGACGATGATCTCCTCGGAAGTGCAGCGCACACTGGTCAAGTCCCCGCCCGAGCTATGGACGGAGCTCAGCGACCCTGACGCGCTAGCTCGCCACCTGGGCGAGCTCGGCGAGATCCGCATCACCCGCACCGACCCGGAGAAGGCCGTCGAATGGGAGGCGGCTGACACCACCGGTAAGGTCACGCTCACCCCATCAGGGTGGGGCACGAAGGTGACGCTGAGCGTGACCCGAGAGCCCGCTGAAGTCGAGCCAGCGGCTGAGCCGGAACCCGCGGTCGTGGACGAGCCCGCACCGGAGCCGGAGCCGCTGGCCGCGGAGGAGGCCCTAACCGAGGAGCATCTCGAACACCAGCCACGTCTTGGGTTCTTTGCCCGCCTCTTTCGCCGCCGTCGTCAGGATCAGATCGACCCCGAGGCGCTTCAAATCGTCGAGCCAGAGACCGGGATCGAACCGGAGCAGCCCGCGCTCGAGGACACGCCAGCGGAAGAGACGCAGGACATCGCGGCGGAACTGAAGGCGGCCGAGGAAGCCGAGACAGAGCAGGTCACCGCCGTACTCACCGCAGTGCTGGACAGGCTGGGCGCCGCGCACCACCGGCCGTTCTCGCGCGCCTGAGAGGAACCCCGGTATTGGCCCACGGGTAAGATCGCGCCCGATGGCCTCGAGCTCCCACGACCGGCAGACGGACGCCGCCCTGCTGGCGGCCTCGCGCAGCGGCCACCGCAAGGAGCCGCGCAAAAAGGCACCCGAGAGCTACGAGGAAAAGCTCGCCCAGCTGCACGAGCTACGAGAAGCGGCGCTTCACTCCGCGCCCGAGGCCGAGGAGAAGCAGCACGCCCGTGGCAAGTACACGGCGCGCGAGCGCGTGGAGAAGCTCCTCGACCCGGGCTCCTTCCAGGAGCTCGACACGTTCGTGCGCCACCGCACGCACGACTTCGACATGCAGAAGAACAGACCGTGGGGCGACGCGGTGGTGACCGGCCACGGCACAATCGACGGGCGCACAGTGTGCGTGTTCAGCCAGGACTTCACCGTGTTCGGCGGCTCCCTCGGCGAGGTGATGGGCGAGAAGATGGTCAAGATCATGGACCTGGCCGCCAAGATCGGCTGCCCTGTGATCGGCATCAACGACTCCGGCGGCGCGCGCATCCAGGAGGGCGTCGTCTCGCTCGGCGCCTACGGCGACGTGTTCGTGCGCAACGTCAAGTGCTCGGGCGTTATCCCGCAGATCAGCCTGATCATGGGTCCGTGCGCGGGCGGCGCGGTCTACTCGCCGGCGATCACCGACTTCATCTTCATGGTCAAGGAGACCTCGCACATGTTCATCACGGGCCCCGACGTGATCAAGACGGTCACGGGCGAGGAAGTCGGCTTCGAGGAGCTCGGCGGCGCGATGTCTCACAACACGAAGTCGGGCGTGGCGCACTTCGCCTCCGAGGACGAGGACGCGTGCCTAGAGGACTGCCGCTACCTGATCGGCTTCCTGCCGCAGAACAACCTGCAGACGGCGCCGCGCGTGCAACCGACCGACGACCCGCAGCGGATGGACCCGGCGCTGGACACGGCGGTGCCGGACAATCCCAACAAGCCGTATGACATGCGCAACGTGGTCAAGCTGATCGTGGACGACGAAGAGTTCTTCGAGGTTCACGAACACCACGCCAAGAACATCATCTGCGGCTTCTCGCGCCTCGACGGCTTTGCGATCGGCATCGTTGGCAACCAGCCGGCACAGCTGGCGGGCGTGCTCGACATCGACGCCTCGGCCAAGGCGGCGCGCTTCGTGCGCACGTGCGACGCGTTCAACATCCCGATCCTCACGTTCGTTGACGTCCCCGGCTTCCTCCCGGGTACAAGCCAGGAGTGGGGCGGCATCATCCGCCACGGCGCGAAGCTGCTGTACGCGTTCACCGAGGCGACCGTGCCTAAGCTCACCGTGATCACGCGCAAGGCCTACGGTGGCGCTTACGACGTGATGGCCTCCAAGCACATGCTCGCCGACTTCAACTTCGCCTGGCCGACCTCGGAGGTCGCCGTGATGGGTCCCGAGGGCGCGGTCAACATCATCTACAAGCGCGACATCGCCGGCAGCCCGACGCCGCAGGAGCGCCGCGAAAAGCTGATGGAGGACTACAAGGCGCGCTTCGCCAACCCCTACACGGCCGCCGAGCGCGGATACATCGACGACGTGATCGTCCCGCACGAGACCCGGCCCAAGCTGATCACTGCTCTGCACACGCTTCAGACCAAGCGCGAACCCGGGCCGAAACGCAAGCACGGCAACATCCCCCTGTAGCCACTCGCCGCTGCTGCGCGGTCGTAAGCGACTTGGGCGCAGGGCTTGCCTATCTTGTACGTGATTTAGTCCATCTGGATTGAATACCGTCCGCATGGACGATATTCTGTCCACTGATGAACGTTGCACGCCCGTATAAGGCGGTCTGCCCCACGCTGCACGGAGAGGTCTTGATGGCGCTGGCCGGAACGACGATGGGCATGACCGGCCGTCAGGTCGCGGCGTTGACCGGCAGGAGCTCACACAGCGGAGTCCTGCACGTGCTTAACCGCCTAGCCGAGCAAGGCCTCGTCGACCGCGTGGAGCTGAACCGAGCACTGCTGTTCTCGCTGAACCGTGACCATGTCGCCTACCCGGCGGTGATCGCACTCGTCGGATTGCGTATCGCATTCGAGGGTCACATCCTGCAAGAGCTGAGCGGCTGGCAGATCGCGCCGGTCCACGCGTCGCTGTTCGGCTCATTCGCGCGCGGCGACGGCGACGAGCACAGCGACATCGACCTGTTCATCGTTCGTCCGTCCAAGATCACAGACGACGATGCTCGATGGCGCGAGCAAGTAGATGGGCTCGCGAACAGGATCGAACGCTGGACAGGCAATCGAGCTGCGATCCACGAAGCCTCAGAGACCGAGTTGCCGCGCCTGAGGATGGACGAACCGCCGGTCGTCGCCCAGCTGCGCGCCGACGCGATCTTGCTCAGCGGGCCGGATCTTTCGATGCTGTTGGGCGAGCGATGAGCCCCCGCCCATCAGGACGCACGCAGGCCTGTTCGGACGCCGACGCGACGACGCGCTTGCGGCACGCGCGCAAGTTCTTCGAGGTGGCGGAGCTGGTCGCCGGCGAAGGCGAGGAGGTGGAGTACGCAAGCCAGGCGGCTGCGCTCGCGGTGCTAGCCGGCATCGCGGCGTCTGACGCGGCGTGCTGCAAGTCGCTGGGTCGACGATCGCGAGGTCAGGATCACCGGGCCGCGATCACGCTAGTCGAGCAGGTGAGGCCGGGAGGGAAACGAGCCAGCCAATCGCTGAACAGGCTGTTGAGCCTCAAGGACGAGGCGCAGTACGGCTTGTTCGATGTCGGCGGACAGGATCTGAAGGCGGCGCTACGCCAAGCGAGCGAGCTGGTTCAGTTCGCCGAGCAGACCTTGCGCCGCTGACATCGACCGGCAGCTCACTGTCACAATGCTGGAGATGGACAATCGCCCACAACTGCGGTTGATCGCGCCAACCGCCTCTCCCGAGCAGGCCGCGGCTATCGTGGCCGCGATCGAGCGCTTCATGCGCGAAACAGCGCCACGGCCGTCGCCGGGCGAGGAGGGTCCTGAGGAGTGGCAGCACGCGGCTATCCTCGAAGGCATCGAACGAGAGTGTCAGGGAGATGTGCCCGACCCCTGGATAAACACCTAAAAGCCGCTAGCCTTTAGCCATTATTCCTCTCGCCAGCAGTACATCGTTGAAAGCAGCCCGGGCCCAGCGCCCGGATCAGGAGGTTTCGTAATGGAGCCAGTTTCTGTACCCGCCCAGCGCGGCACGCTCGAGGACCCCGAGGTCCTGCAGAACGTCCCCGGGCACGTGATCCCGATCCTGCAGCGAGAGTACGACGACTTCAAGACCGAGGCCACCAAATTCCTCGCCGGCGAGACCGAGGAAGACGAGTTCATCAAGTTCCGCCTCAAGCAGGGCGTCTATGGCCAGCGCCAGGCTGACGTGCAGATGATCCGCGTGAAGCTCCCCTTCGGGGGTGTCACGCCCGAGCAGATGGAGGCGTTCGCCGACGTGGTCGAGAAGTACGTGCCTCTCAACAAGGGCCACATCACCACGCGCCAGAACATCCAGATGCACCACGTCCCGCTGGTGGACGCCGAGAAGCTGATCCGCGAGATCGGCGAGTCCGGGCTCTCCAGCCGCGAGGGCTGCGGCAACACGATGCGCAACGTGACGGGCGACCCGTGGGCCGGCGTGGCCAAGGACGAGCTGTTCGACCTCACGCCCTACGCAGGCGCATACGTGCGTTACTTCGTGCGCCACCCCACGACCCAGGCGATGCCCCGCAAGGTCAAGACCTCCTTCGACGGCAGCCCGCGCGACCGCGCGATCAGCGGCATCCACGACGTGGCCTTCCGCGCCCGAGTCAGGGAGTCTGAGGACCCCGGGGATGGGACCCCCACCCACCCGGTGCACGGAGTCGAGATGCTGGTCGGCGGCGGCACCTCGATCATGCCGCGCAAGGCACAGGTTCTGTACGAGTTCCTCGAGCTCGACAACGGCGAATATCTGAAGGTCACCGAGGCGGTCATGCGGATCTTCGATCGCCAGGAGTGGCTGCGCGTCAACCGCGCCCGCGCACGGATCAAGGTGTTCGTCGACAAGTACGGCATCGAGGAGCTGCGCAAGCAGGCCGAGGAGGAGATGCAGGGCGAGTGGGTCGCCGAACGTGACTTCTCGATCGAGCACCGTCTGTTCGCAGACGACGAGCGTGAGTCAGCGCCCGCGGCGCCGCAGAGCTACGGCAGCCCCAATGGCGACCTCGCGGAGTTTGAGCGCTTCCGCACGGCGAACGTGCGCGAGCAGAAGCAGGACGGCTTCGTCACCGTCGAGGTCAAGGTCACGCGTGGCGATTTGACGCCCGAGCAGTTCCGCGGGCTGGCTCAGGTCATGCGCTCCTACGCGGGCGGCTACGCGCGCACGACCGTGCAGCAGAACTTCGTGCTGCGCTGGGTTCGCGAGGAGTGCGTGTATGACCTGTGGCGGGCTCTGTCGGAGCTAGGGCTCGGCGAGGCCGGCTCGCGCGAAATCAACGACGTCGTCTCGTGCCCCGGAACCGACTCCTGCAAGCTCGGCATCACCAGCTCGATGGGGCTGAACGAGGCCGTCCAGGAGCGGATCGAATCGCTGCAGATCACCGACGAGCTGACGCGCAAGCTGAACATCAAGATCAGCGGCTGCCCGAACGGCTGCGGCCAGCACCACGTCGCGAGCATCGGCTTCACGGGCGCGTCGATCAAAGTCGGCGATCACACGATCCCGGCCTACATCCCGATCATCGGCGGCGTGTTCGAAGGCGGCGAGGTCGAGTTCGGCACGCGCCTGAAGCTGCGCCTGCCGTCCAAGCGCGTGCCCGAGGCGATCGAGCGGTGGATCAAGCAGTACGAGGCCAACCGTGAGGATGGCGAGCAGTGGAACGAGTACCTCGCCCGCGTCGGCACCGGCGAGCTTGAGTCGCAGGTCAAGGATCTGTCGATGCCTGTCGACTTCGGGTTGGAGACGATGAACCAATTCATCGACTGGAACCGCGACGTGCCTTTCGAAGTGATTCGTGGCGAGGGCGAGTGCGCGGTATAGATCAGATGCGACACGAGGACCGATCAGATGACCCCAACAGATAGCCAGATGGCACAGACCACCTCCCACTTCGACCCAGCGCCGGGCTTGACGCACACGCTGCGCGAGGCGGCGCGGCACGGCGCGCGCGCCGTGCTTCTGTGCTCCTTCCAGAAGGAGGAGTCCGTGCTGCTCGACGAGCTCCTGCGCCTGGACTATGTTGACGAGGTCCCACCCTCTCAGGCGGTGCGCATCCTGACGATCGACACGGGCGTGCTGTTCGAGGAGACGATGAAGACCTGGCGGGCCTTCGAGGAGCGCTTCGGCGTGCAGATCGAGGTGGTCGACGCGAGCAGTCCGGACGAGCCGTGGAGCGGCCCCGAGCACTGCTGCTCGGTCGCGAAGGTGGCCGCGCTCGAGCGCGCGCTGGACGGCGCCGAGGGCTGGATCACGGGCATTCGCCGCGAGCACGGCCCGACACGAGCGGACGCGGAGCTGATCGAAAGAGACGAGGGGCGCGGCCTGTGGAAGTACAACCCGCTGGCCCACTGGACCGACAAGGACCTGTGGCGACGGATCCACGAGCGCGAGCTGCCCTACAACCCGCTGCACGACCAAGGCTACGAGTCGATCGGGTGCGCCCCCTGCACCCAGCCGGGGAGCGGCCGCGAGGGACGCTGGGCAGGGACCGACAAGACCGAGTGCGGTATCCACGTCGAGCTGGTCGATCCCTCCTAGATGAGCGTCGCGGTGCGCCCCCAGCTGAGTCACCTGCGCGCGCTGGAGTCGGAGGCGATCCACGTGATGCGCGAGGTGGCCGCCGAATTCGAGAAACCGGTGCTGCTGTTCAGCGGCGGCAAGGACTCGATCGTGCTGCTACGGCTGGCTGAGAAGGCCTTCCGCCCGGCGCCATTCCCCTTCCCTCTGATGCACGTCGATACGGGGCACAACTTCCCCGAGGTGATCGAGTTCCGCGACCGCCGCGTGGCGGAGCTCGGCGAGCGACTGATCGTCGCCAGCGTGCAGGACTCGATCGATAGCGGCCGCGTGGTAGAGGAGACGGGCCCCCGGGCCTCGCGCAATCGCCTGCAGACGATCACGCTGCTCGACGCGATTGCTGAGCACTCCTTCGACGCGGCCTTCGGCGGCGCACGCCGTGACGAGGAGCGCGCCCGGGCCAAGGAGCGGATGTTCTCCTTCCGCGACGACTTCGGCCAGTGGGACCCCAAGAACCAGCGCCCGGAGCTGTGGAACCTCTACAACGGGCGCATCAAAAAGGGCGAGAACGTGAGGGTGTTCCCCATCTCTAACTGGACCGAGCTCGATGTGTGGGAGTACATCGACCAGGAGGGCCTCGAGGTCCCTTCGATCTACTTCGCCCACGAGCGCAAGGTTTTCAAGCGCGACGGGATGCTGTACGCGTGGCGGGAGGGCACCGAGCTGATCGACGGTGAGAAGGTCTTCGACGCAACCGTGCGCTACCGGACCGTCGGCGACATGAGCTGTACCGGCGGAGTTCAGTCCCAGGCGGCGACACTCGAGGAGGTCGTGGTCGAGATCGCGGCGACGCGCATCACCGAGCGCGGGGAGACGCGCGCGGATGACCGCGTCTCAGAGGCCGCGATGGAGGACCGCAAGAAGGCTGGATACTTCTAAGTGACCTTAGACCTGTTGCGCTTCACCACGGCGGGCTCGGTCGACGACGGCAAGAGCACCCTGATCGGCAGGCTCCTATACGACTCAAAGCAGGTGTTTGAGGACCAGCTCGAGCATGTCACGCAGGCGAGCGAGCGCCGCGGTGGCGAAGGCGCGCTGGATCTGGCGCTACTCACCGACGGGCTGCGGGCTGAGCGCGAGCAGGGGATCACGATCGACGTGGCATATCGCTACTTCGCGACGCCACGCCGTCGGTTCATTATCGCCGACTGCCCCGGGCACCGGCAGTACACGCGCAACATGGTGACCGGCGCCTCGACAGCGGACCTCGCTGTGGTGCTGATCGACGCACGCAGAGGGGTGCTCGAGCAGTCAAAGCGTCATGCCTTTATCAGCGCGCTGCTGGGGATCCCCCACATGGTCGTTGCGATCAACAAGATGGACCTGGTCGAGCACTCCCAGGAGCGCTTCGAGGAACTCATCGAGGAGTTCGAAGGCTTCGCCGCGAAGCTGAGCCGTGGCCCTGGCAAACACTCCGCGGGAGCGGAGCACAGCCCGCGTCCGGAGATCTCCTATATCCCGATGTCGGCGCTCAACGGCGACAACGTCGTCGCTCGCTCCGAGCAGATGGACTGGTATGACGGACCGGTGCTGCTGGAGCTGCTGGAGCAGGTCGAGGTCGCCTATGACCACCCCTACGACAGGCCCGCGCGCTTTCCCGTGCAGTGGGTGATCCGCCCGTCGAACGGTATGCTCGCGGAGGACTATCGCGGCTATGCCGGCCAGCTCGCCAGTGGAGCGCTGCGTAAGGGTGAGGAAGTGGCGGTGCTGCCTAGTGGCGGGCGCACGCGGATCGCAGCGATCGACACGTTCGACGGGGAGCTCGAGGAGGCGATGGCGCCGATGTCCTTCACGCTCCGTCTCGAGGATGAGCTCGACATCTCACGCGGCGAGCTCATCTGCCGTCCGCAGGAGGCGCCGGCGGTAACGCGTGAGCTCGAGGCGGACATCTGTTGGATGGCACAGAAGCCGATGCAGCCCGGAGGGCGCTACCTGCTCAAGCACACCTCTCGCCACACGACGGCGGTCATCGATGAGATCGGTGAGATCGTGGACGTGCACACGCTTGAACGCGCCGCGCCACCAGCGGAGCTGGCGCTGAACGACATCGCCCGCGTGCACTTGCGCACGAGTACCCCGCTGGTGCTCGACCCTTACACGAGCAATCGCCGCACAGGCAGCTTCATCCTGATCGACGAGACGAGCAACGAGACCGTCGGCGCCGGGATGATCGCCTAAGCTACCGACCCGATGTTCTCGAAGGTATTGGTCGCCAACCGCGGCGAGATCGCGGTCCGCATCGTGCGCGCGCTGGATGAGCTCGGCGTGAGGAGCGTCGCCGTGTACTCCGAGCTCGACCGCGACGCGCTGCACGTTGCGCGCGCCGGAGAGGCCTACAACCTCGGCGAGGGCCCAGCCGCGGAGAACTACCTGAGCATCGAGAAGATCCTCGACGTCGCCTCGCGCTCTGGCGCCGAGGCGATCCATCCAGGCTATGGCTTTCTGGCGGAGAACGCTCCGTTTGCCCAGGCCTGCGAGGACTCAGGCGTCGTGTTCATCGGCCCGCCGGCCAGCGCGATCGAGGCTATGGGCTCGAAGACCCGCGCGCGCGAGTTGATGCAGGCCGCCGGGGTGCCGATCGTCCCGGGCACCACCAAGCCGGTCGCCACGGTGGCCGACGCCCTGCGCATCGCCAAGGAGGAGATCGGCTTTCCCGTGGCCGTGAAGGCCGCTGGTGGCGGGGGCGGCAAGGGCTTCCGCGTCGCTCTGACAGAGGACGAGCTCGAGGGGGCCTTCGAGGGCTCGAGCCGCGAAGGGGAAAAGTTCTTCTCAGATCCCACCGTGTACCTAGAGCGCTACCTGCACGACCCGCGCCACGTCGAGGTTCAGGTCCTGGCCGACCGCCACGGCAACGTGATCCACCTTGGCGAGCGCGACTGCTCGATCCAGCGCCGTCACCAGAAGGTGATCGAGGAGTCCCCCGCACCAGAGTGGGTGGTCGACCCTGAGATGCGCGAGCGCATCGGGCAGATCGGGGTCAACGCGGCAAAGGCTGTGGACTATGTGGGTGCTGGCACGATCGAGGGGCTGTTCTCCGCACCGGTGACGGAGCGCGACGGAGCGAGTGCAGCGAGCGGTGCAGGTGCTGAGTACTTCTTTCTCGAGATGAACACGCGCGTGCAGGTCGAGCACTGTGTGACCGAGATGACGACGGGTGTGGACATCGTCAAGGAGGGCATCCGCGCCGCCGCGGGCGAGCAGCTGTCCTACGCTCAGGAGGACATCGTCCTGCGCGGCCACGCGATCGAGTGCCGCATCAATGCCGAGGACGCCTCCAAGAACTTCGCCCCGGCGCCCGGGAAGATCGGCGCTTACAAAGAGCCGAGCGGACCAGGCGTGCGCGTGGACTCAGGTGTGGGAGCGGGCGGCGAAGTCTCACCTATGTACGACCCGATGGTGGCGAAGCTGATCGTGTGGGACGCCGACCGCGAGCAGGCCA
>Ga0307373_10013840_pt1 | contig 11211 bp, 13 predicted proteins | sample OX2MG_FD_202534 | JGI IMG/M metagenome (GOLD analysis project Ga0307373, IMG submission 202534) | Soil microbial communities from Risofladan, Vaasa, Finland - OX-2 | ecosystem: Environmental > Terrestrial > Soil > Coastal area > Acid sulfate soil | place: Finland: Risofladan, Vaasa | collected... | reverse complement strand
TCGGCACCCCGGCACCCCGGCCCCCCGGCCCCCCGGCCCCCCGGCCCCCCGGCAGACACTGCCTCGATGGGACTTTCTCCTCTACCCGCCCCACCAGGCATTTCGTAGTGTGCCGGAAGACGGCGTGCGACGAGCCGGCCCGGTGCGGGACCACGGTCCCACCGTGCCGTCGGAGCGGCCCCGACTGTGGAGAGACCATGACCGTGAACGCAGCAGGCGGAGCCACCTGAGGTGCTCATCGTCGCCGCGCTGGGCGGCAACGCCCTCCTCGAACGGGGGGAGGTGCCGGTGGCCGAGATCCAGGAGAAGCATGTCGCCGTGGCGGTCGACGCCCTGGCCCCGCTGGCCCGCCACCACGACCTGGTCGTGACCCACGGCAACGGCCCCCAGGTCGGGCTGCTGGCCCTGGAGAGTGCCCGCGACCCCGGTCTCCCCCGTCCCTACCCCTTCGACGTGCTCGGGGCCCAGACCCAGGGAATGATCGGCTACTTCCTCCTCCAGGCCTTCGAGAACGCCCTCCCCGGGCAGGAGGTGGTGAGCCTGATCTGCCAGACCAGGGTGGATCCGGCCGATCCGGCATTCGACCACGCCTCCAAGTTCGTCGGGCCGGTCTACTCCGAGGAGGAGGCGCAGCGGCTCGGCCCGCTCCACGGGTGGTCCATCGTCCGAGACGGCCCGGGCTGGAGGCGGGTGGTGCCCTCGCCGGAGCCCCTGGAGCCGGTGGAGATGCCGACCATCCGCGTCCTCCTGGCCGACGGCGCCCTGGTCATCTGTGCCGGGGGCGGCGGCATCCCGGTGTGCCGCGGCGCCGACGGGAGGCTGCGGGGAGTCGAGGCGGTCATCGACAAGGACCTGACGGCAGCACTACTGGCCCGCGAGCTCGGCGCCGACGCCCTGTTGCTCCTGACAGACGTGGCCCAGGTCGAGCTGGGTTTCGGCACCGACGACCCCCGTCCCATCGACCGGACCACACCTGGAGCGCTGCGGGACCTGCACTTCCCGGCCGGCTCCATGGGACCCAAGGTCGAGGCGGCGTGCCGGTTCGTGGAGGCCACCCGCCGTCGGGCGATGATCGGACGCCTGGAGGACGCCGTCGACCTGCTCGACGGCACGCGGGGGACCATCGTCGAGGCGGATCCGCTGCAGGTGGCGGAACCCCGGACGGACCCGGCGCGGGAGGGGTCATGAGCACCTCGGTGGCCCGGTGACCTTCTTCGCCCTCATCATCCGGAACATCTGGTCGAAGAAGGCCCGGTCGATGGGCCTGGCCCTCGCCGTGGCCATCGCCGTCATGGCCGTGGTCACGCTCGACGTCACCAGCAGCGGGCTCGAGCAGTCGGCGGCCGCCATCATCTCGGTGGGCAAGGCCGATTTCACCGTGGCCCAGAAGGGCGCATCGGACACCCTGACCAGCACCATCGACAAGCAGGAGCTCGTCCGTCTGCAGCAGACGCCCGGAGTGGCCCGGGTGGTCGGGGTCCTGGTCGAGACCGAGCACCTCAACGCCGACAACCCGGTCTTCATCGAGATCGGGATCGACCCGTCCGACCTGGCCGCCTTCGGCGTGAACGTGGTGAAGGGAACGGCCTACGCCTCCACCGCCGCCCGACAGGTCATGTTGGGCTGGCGGGCGGCGTCCAATCTGGGCCTGCACGTCGGGGATCAGTTCAAGGCCAACGGGACCTCCAACACGGTGGTGGGCATCTACTCCACGGGCAATTCGTTCGGCGACGCCGGCGCCATGTTCCCCCTCCCGGCCCTCCAGGGGTACAACCGGGTCCCCGGGATCGTCACGCTGGCGTTCGTCAAGGTCACCCCGGGGACGTCGGTGTCGTCGGTCGCGGCGCGGGTCGACTACGCCCAGCCGCAGCTCACCACCATCCAGACCGCCAGCCAGTTCGGTCGGGCCGATCGCAACCTGGTCTACCTGCAGGCGGCGGTGAACGGCAGCACCGTGCTGGCCGTCCTGATCGGCGCGGTGATCATCGGCAACACCATGCTCCTGTCGCTCTTCGAGAGGACCAGGGAGTTCGGGTTGCTGCGGGCCATCGGGTGGACCCGGCGGCGGACGGTGTCCCTCCTCCTCAGCGAGAGCCTCCTGCTGGCCGTGGCCGGGGCGGTGGTCGGCGTCGCCCTCTCGTTCGCGGTCGCCGAGGCGCTGGCCCAGCTCCCCCAGCTGAAGGGCATCCTGTACCCGAACTTCACCCAAGGTGCCTTCTGGCGGGCACTGTTCACCGCGCTGGCGATGACGCTCATCGGCTCCCTCTACCCGACCGTCCGCGCCGCACTCCTCACCCCGCTCAAGGCCCTCAGCTATGAGTGACCCCGACCGCACCCCACCGGTGGTGGAGGTACGCGGGGTGACCCGGGTCTACCCGGGCCAGGTGAACGCATTGGCCGGAGTCGACCTGACGCTGTGGGGGGGCGAGACCGTCGCCATCACCGGTCCGTCGGGGTGCGGGAAGTCCACTCTGCTGCATCTGCTGGCGGCCATCGATGCGCCGACCACGGGCTCTGTGACCGTGGCGGGGAAGGACCTGGCCCACCTCCGGGACCCCGCCACCTACCGCCGCTACGAGGTGGGCCTGGTGTTCCAGTTCCATAATCTGCTGCCCCAGCTGACCGCACAGTCCAACGTAGAGCTCCCGATGTTCGGCACGTCCCGGTCGGCCCGTCAGCGGCGGGAACGGGCCCACGGCCTCCTTGACGACGTGGGGTTGGGCGGCTGCGGGCGACGGCTCCCCACCGAGTTGTCGGGCGGTGAGCGCCAGAGGGTGGCCATCGCACGCGCCCTGGCCAACGAGCCCAAGATCCTGTTGGCCGACGAGCCCACCGGCAGCCTCGACTCGGCCTCGACCAACCGCTTCCTCGAGCTGTTGGAGCGCCTGGGTCACGGGGGCATGACCGTCGTGATGGTGACCCATGCCCCCGAGGTGGCCCGCCACGCCCACCGGATCATCGAGATGAAGGACGGGACAATCGTGGGCCAGGACGATCCCCGGGACACCGACGCCGCCGTGCCCGGGGCCCACGGCTGATCGCGGGTTCGGGACCTGCGGGACCACTACTCGGAGGACTTTGGCTCCGGTCTCCAGAAGGTGAGCAGGAGGAGAGCGCTCCCGCCCACGCCGGCGACCACTGCGATCAGCAGGCCCGTCCATCCCCACAGTCCGGTCAGCCCTGCCGCCTTGTCGATGCTCCAGGCACCTGGTCCCACCGTGGACAACAAGAAGCCCGAGATCGTGAGTACCATCACGTACTCCCAGCCCTCGCCGGGTCGGAAGATGAAGAACCCGTTCTTCAGGTGGTTCGTGATCCAGGCCACGAGCATGACCCCCACCACGCCGGCACCGCCGAATGCGGTCAGCAGGCCGAGCACCAGCAGCATTCCGGCGCCGATTTCGGTCAGGCTGGCGATCCAGGCATGGAGCCAGCCGGGCTTCATGCCCAGGCTCTCGAACCACCGGCCGGTCCCGGCGATCTTTCCTCCCCCGAAGATGTGGTTCATCCCGTGGGCGATGAACACGGCGCCGATGGCGCACCGGAACACCAGCAGGGCAAGGTCGACGGCGTGGGCGTTGGCCATGTTCTTCAGCTCCGTCTGGGCGGGGGCCACGTGAGGCGGGGCCGTGGGCCCGGGTTCAGTTCACAATGTAGGGATGCGCTGCTGTCCTACGCAATCGCTGCTCACGGGTGGCTCGGGGTGCACCGTCACCCCGAGCGCCGTTCGGTCGGAGGCAGTGTCGTTCAGTCGGAGGCAGTGTCGTTCAGTCGGAGGCAGTGTCGTTCAGTCGGAGGCCGGCAGGGGCTTGGTCTCCTTCAGCGTGAGCACCTGTCCGTCGTAGGTGAGCGTGCCCTCGCCCGGCTTGGTGCAGAGGATCTCGACGGCTCCATCGTCGTCGGTGTAGCGCTTGCCGAGCAGGGTCCCGCCCGAGAGGTCGACTTCCACCCCTCCCTGGTGGGCGGAGGGATCCCCCACCGGTACCGTCGGTGCTCCCCCGCACTCCAGCGCGTGCTCCCCCGAGCCCTTGATCACCACGATCTCGGCGCCACAGACCCGGCTGCTCAATCGAAGTCCCGGCTTGAGATTCACGACACGACCCCCTGGCCCAGTGGCCTGCTTGGTCCGATTGGTCAGGGCGGACCGGTCCGGTCGGAAGGCCCGGGCCCGGCGCCCTGTCGCCCCCGCCGCCCCGAGCGCAGCGCAGATTAGCACGGAGCCGATCGGGCACCAGTGCTCCTCTCGCCGGCCGAGACAGCCGTTCCCGGGCGGGACGGGCCCGTCTGTCGAGCCTGCGGTCTGGGTTCTCACCCGGCGAGATGGTCCCTGTCGGGAGCGGGCCCGCAGGGCCGGTGGGAGCCGGGCGGACCCCTCCGGGCGCGCCTGTCCCCGTCCCGTGGCCTGGTCCTCCCCCGCCGGAAATATGGATGAGCCGGGGGCCTCGGCGACGAGGACGTCGCCAGGATCGTGGGACAGCCCGGGCCGGCCCGATGGGCGTGACCCCCGCTCCGCGACCTCGGCGGAGGGCGGCGGATGGCGCGGCGCCGGCCCCGGTCACCGGGGGGTTTGCCCCCTATACTCACCCTCCTGGACGGGCAGGGTCACGATCGACGCACTCCACCGTGGGGGGCGGGAACGAAGCCGTCCCGACTGCGAAGTGATGAGATGAGCCAAACCAGCAAGTGGCAGGAGCGCACCGTCGAGCACTCGCTGAAGGATGCGCGGCAGAAGGCCATCTCCCGGGGCGGGAAGTTCATCCGGGCCGCCAACGAACTGATCCGCAAGACCGGCAAGGCCGACTTCACCGTGCAGGACGTGGTCGAGTCCTCGGGGATGTCGCTGCGCTCGTTCTACCAGTACTTCGCCACCAAGGACGATCTCCTCCTGGCCCTGGTGGAGGAGGCCGTGGAGGGGTACGTGGCCAACATCCGGGCCCGCATCGAACCGGTGACCGATCCTGTGGAGAAGCTGCGGCTGCTGGTCAAGACCATGTTCAGCTCCGCCGAGCTGAGCAGTTCGTCGTCGCGGGGCATGGTGCTGTTCTCGTGGCACCTGGCCGACACCCGCACCGAGGAGTTCTCGACCATCTTCACCCCGCAGGTGACCATGGTCGCCGAGATCCTCGAGGCCGGCGTGGCTACCGGGGTGTTCCGCGACGATATCGAGGTGCCGGTTCTGGCCGGGCTGGTGATCCACACCGTGGTGTCGGTGATCGACATGCGGATCCTCGGGGTCCAGATGTCGCCACGCGTCATCAACGAGGACGACATGGTCGGGTGGTGCCTGGCCGGAGTGATGGCCTCGGGCCCGGGCACCTGACCCCGCCGCGCCCGGCGGGCGGGAGCTGTGCCTCCTCCGGCAGGAAATACAACTCTTCGAGGGTTAGAATGAGCCTCTCATCCGACGGCCACCGGGGCGGTCGGCCCCCCGGCCAAGGAGACCGCCTTCGATGACAGACCTCGCCCGCGAACCGGCCCTCGGGACGATGGCGGACCCCCCTCCTGGCTCCTCGTTCCCCGAGGCTCCGGGGCTCGCCCCCGCCGGTGGCGCCGCGACCGCGGCCTCCTCCACCGCGGCCTCCTCCACCGCGGCCTTCCGGGAAGAGCTGCGCAGCTGGTTGGGGCGGGAGCTGACCGATGACGTGGTACGCCTGGGACAGGGCGTCCCCGAAGACGAGGACCTCGTCGCCTACCGCAACTGGAACCGTCGCCTGGCCGATGCCGGGTGGGCGGCCCCGGCCTGGCCCGCCGAGCACGGAGGCCGCGATGCCGGGATCGACGAGCAGCTGGCCTACCTCGAGGTGATGAGTGCCGTGGCGGCCCCGGGCCCGATCAACTCCATCGGAGTGGCCAACATCGCTCCGGCGATCATGGCCTACGGCACACCGGAGCAGAAGCAGCGGTTCCTTCGCCCCCTCCTGCGGGGAGACGAGATCTGGTCCCAGGGCATGTCCGAGCCGGACGCCGGATCCGACCTGGCCTCGCTTCGGACCCGTGCCGTGGCCGACGGCGACGAGTACGTCGTCAACGGTCAGAAGACGTGGAACAGCCTGGGCCAGATCGCCGACTGGTGCCAGCTGTACGTCCGGACCGACCCCGACGTCCCCAAGCACAAGGGCATCAGCTGCTTCCTGGTCGACCTCCGCACCCCGGGCATCGAGATCCGCCCGGTCCGGACCATCACCGGTGATCGGACGTTCAGCGAGCTCTACTTCACCGACGTCAGGATCCCTGCGTCGGCCGTGCTCGGCCCGATCGACAGCGGCTGGACCGTGGCCATGACCACGCTCAGCTTCGAGCGCGCCGGAGTGGCCCGGCTCCACCTCGGACTGTCCCGCAAGCTCGACCGGCTCCTGGCCGACCCCCGGGCGGCGGGGGCACTGACCGACCCGAGGCTCCGCGACCGGGTGGCGTCGATCTACACCGACATCGCCTGCATGCGGTGGATGACCAACCGGTCGCTGGCCCGCATGCGCACCGGACAGCCGACCGGCGCCGACGGCAGCATGACCAAACTTGCCTGGGGTCGGGCCGAGCAACGCCTGTCGGCACTGGCCCTCGACCTGTTGGGACTGGGCGCAACCGCCGACGAGTGGGCCACCAACCTGGCCGCTTCCCGGCAGGCCACCATCGCCGGCGGCACCACCGAGATCAACCTCAACATCGTGGGCGAGATGGGACTGGGCCTCCCCCGCGAGCCGCGGACGCAGTAGAGGGCGACCGGGGCGGGGCCCTGGGCGCCCGCCGCCCTTGGGTACACTCCGGTCATGCGTGTGCTCGTGGACTACGACCTCTGTGAATCGAACGCCTTGTGCATGGCGGCGGCCCCCGAGGTCTTCGAGGTCCGCGACGACGACTTCTTGTACGTGCTCGACGACGAGCCGCCCGAAGCGCTCCGGGACAAGGTCACCGCCGCGGCCCGGTCGTGTCCCAAGGCCGCCATCACCATCGTCGACTGACGGTGCCGACCCGCTACCTTGGTCACCATGAGCACCGCCGTCCGGCCGTTCCGCATCGACATACCCGACGGGCAGCTGGTCGACCTGCAGGATCGGCTCCGGCGGACCAGGTGGCCTGATGCCGAGACCGTGGATGACTGGTCCCAAGGGGTTCCACTGTCGTACCTGCAGGATCTCTGCCAACACTGGACCCAGCGGTACGACTGGCGCAGGGCGGAGAGCCGGATCAATGCCATCCCCCAATTCGCCACGGACATCGACGGGGTGGAGATCCACTTCCTGCACGCCCGATCACCCCATCCCGGCGCACTGCCCCTCATCGTCACGCATGGCTGGCCGGGCTCGATCGTCGAGTTCCTGAAGGTCATCGGGCCACTGACCGATCCGGTGGCCCACGGCGGCGACGCCGCCGATGCCTTCGACGTGGTGTGCCCGTCGTTGCCCGGGTACGGGTTCAGTGGCAAGCCGTCGGTGACCGGTTGGGGGGTCGGCCGGATCGCCGCGGCCTGGGCCGAGGTGATGGCACGCCTGGGCTACAGGCGCTACGGGGCTCAGGGCGGGGACTGGGGCTCCGCCGTCACCTCCGCGCTCGGGCGCCACGACCCCGATCACCTGGCCGGCATCCACCTCAACATGCCCGTCGTTCCGCTCGGGTCGATCGACGTGGGCGCCATGACCGCCGCCGAGCAGGAAGCCCTGGCCTCGCTGGCCGACTTCCGCAAATGGGGGTCCGGATACTCCAAACAGCAATCCACCCGGCCGCAGACCCTCGGCTACGGCCTGGCGGACTCTCCGGTGGGCCAGTGCGCCTGGATCGTCGAGAAGTTCCAGGCCTGGACGGACTGCGACGGCCACCCCGAGAACGTGTTCACCCGGGACGAGTTGCTCGACAACGTCATGCTCTATTGGCTGACGGGATCGGCGGCGTCCTCGGCCCGGCTGTACTGGGAGAGCTACGACGCCGGCTTCGGCGGGAGCGGTCACCGGCCGATCGACGTCCCGACCGGCTGCTCCATCTTCCCGAAGGAAGTCGTGCGCATCTCCCGGCGCTTGGCCGAGACGGGGTTCTCGGACATCCGGTACTGGAACCAACTGGACCGGGGCGGGCATTTTGCCGCGTTCGAGCAGCCGGAGCTCTTCGTCGACGAGTTGCGGTCCGCCTTCCGCCTGATGCGCTGAATGACGTCGACCTGACCGTACCGTCGGCTCCGGGCCCGACGAACTCGCCTTCCGAGAGCTGGTCGCGCCGCTCGCCCGGGCCGGTCCCGTGCCGATGAGCTCCCGGGACCGCTGGCCGGCCGGCCCCGGAAGACCCGCCGGGCGGGCCCGACCACCGACGGGCCGGTGGACCCGGTCACCGTCCCGTCTGCCCGTCGATCATCTCGCGCAGCACATCGGCGTGCCCTGCGTGTCGGGCCGTCTCCTCCAGCAGATGCATCAGGACCCATCGGAGGTTCGCCGGGGCACCGTCGTCCACTCCCCGACACGGGGCGTCCAGAGTCACCTTGCGGACGAGCGACTCGCGCTGGAACTGGAGCAGGGTGTGAAGGGTCTCCCTGTCGTCTCCTTCCAGACGTGGGGGCTTCTGGTCCGGCACGCCCAGATCCCACGGTCCGGCCAGTCGTGCCGTCCTCTCCGACCGGGTTGATCCACCGGTGGGGCGGGCGTACCGTGCCAGGAAGGGTCGCGTCACAAGGAGGCTCTGACATGGTCCGCCGCACGCTCGTCATTGCTGCACTCGCCTTGGGCGCGGTAGCGCTCATGGCCCCGGGGGCGAACGGGGCCACCCGCCACGCCAGGGTCCACGCCCACCAGTACTTCGCCGGGTCGGTCAACGGTTCACTCGGCACTCCCGTTCCCGCGGTCGTCAAAGTGGTCTGTCCCGGTCCCACCACGCCCGGGCAGCGTGGTCACCCGCTCGCCGGGCAGACCGTGGAGGTGGGCCTCACGCTCCCCGCGGTTTCGAACCCGGGGTACACGGGGAAGGACGGCAGGACGATCGGGGTGTTCTTCGGCCCGCCTCCGCCGGGTGCGGCCGGACCGGGCCAGGTCAGATTCACCCGGTACCTCGTGTCCAAGCCGATCCCGACGTCGCTGGAGCTCCCGTGCGGTGGGACCGGCACGGTCACCTTCGTGCCGTTCCCGGAGAGCCCGCCCACCTCACGATCGGCCGGCGTGGCCGTCGAGTACGCCAACGTGGCCGCCGCGCCCGCACGGGTGGCCGCCACACCCTCAGGGTAGGAGGGTCACAGCCCTCGCGGGGAGGGCACACCGTCTCGGGTAGGGCGGGCACCGGCATCGGTGCCGACGGTGCAGGACGACACGAGCGGCCGGCCCGCCCGCTTGTGGGCCCGTCACCGGGGGACCAGGATGGGCCCATGGAGGGTTCGCCCAGCCTGACCGCGCTGATGGTGGCCGTGCAGCGGGGACAGCACCGGCTGGAGGACCCCCCTCCGTGGATCATGGACGATCCGTTCGCTCTGGTCATGGTCGGTCCCACGTGGCCGGACCTGGCCGCGGCGAGCCGGTCACGCTACTCGGATGAACTGGGCCGCCAGATCCGGGCGAGCATTGCGGCACGGGCGCGCTACGCGGAGCACCGGCTGGAGAGTGGGTCCTTCGACCAGTTCGTCCTGTTGGGCGCGGGCCTGGACTCGTTCGCCTGGCGTCGTCCCGATCTGCTGGGGCCACTCCGAGTGTTCGAGGTCGACCATCCCGCATCACAGGCGTGGAAGCGCGGGCGGGCAGCGGAGCTGGGTCTCCCGGTCAGCGAGCACCACGTCTTCGCGCCGGTCGACTTCGAGGCCCGGTCGCTGCGCGAGGCTCTGGACGACGCCGGATTCGACTGGTCGCTACCGACGATGTTCTCGTGGTTGGGGGTGGTGCCCTATCTGACGGCCAGCGCCGTGGAGGCCACACTCCGGACCATCGCCACGTGCCGGACCGGGTCGGAGGTCGCCTTCGAGTACGGGCTCGACCGGGACCACATGGATGCCACGGCCCGAGAGTTCAGTGCCGGATTCTCCCCGGTGGCCACGCGTGTCGGAGAGCCGCTACGGGGAGGATGGTCACCCTCCGAGGCCGAGGCCGTCGTCATCAGGTGCGGGCTGCGGGTGGACGACCATCCAGCGCAGCACGATCTCGTGGAACGCTACTTCGCCGGCCGGACCGACGGGCTCCAGCCCTGGCATGCGTCTCGGCTCATGGCTGCGACCGTGCGGTGAGTTCGACATCCCCACCGTGACGTCGAGAGAAGCGGTCGGCTGGGAGACGGCCCCTTGACTGCATCCTCTTCCGGGCCAAGACTCGTCGCATGTCACGAGCGGAGATCGACGCCTACCTGGCGGATCTGGGCGAGCCGGAGCGGTCCACACTGGAAGAGGTACGCCGGATCATCCTCGACGTCGTACCCGAAGCAGTGGAGGGCATCTCATACGCCATGCCCGCCTTCAGGGTCCGAGGTCAGGTGGTGGCTGGCTTCGCCGCCTTCAAGCACCACCTGAGCTACTTCCCCCACAGCGGGTCGGTGATCCCGAAGCTCAGCGCCGAAGTGGCCCGGTACACGACCTCGAAGGGCGCGCTGCAATTCCCCGTCGACGAGCCGCTCCCGAGAGCACTCGTGGAGAGGCTGGTGGCCGTGCGTCTGAGCCAGCTGGCTCCGGACGGGTCACGGGCCCGGACGGGAACCGCCTGAGCATTCCGTCGGCGTTCCCGCATTCGCCGGTGACCACCGATGACACCGAGGGGTAGAGTCCAGTTGATCGTCATGCACGGGGAGCCCCCGGATCCGTCGATGCCTCCTTCGTGGCCGTCGACGACACACGGGGTCTCGATCGAGGTATTCGGGACCGAGGGACAGGCCCGCGCTGTGGCGCCTCCGAAGGTGTCGGGGCGCCAGATGTGACGCTGGCACCATCCAGTTCGGCGAGGTCGTCGGCTCGACCTGTCCGCACGCCCGGCCGAGAAGGGCCCGCGTGCGGTGTCGAAGGCTCCCGGCAGGTGCCGTTCCACTGCGGTGGGGAACGGCCGGAGTACGACGCTCGATCACAGGGAACGCCAAACTTCGCCGGCGCGGACCTGGCCGTGCGATCGCACCCCGCCCGGATCCCGAGCCCTAAACTGCGTCGGCTGCGTCGGCTGCGTCGGCTGCGTCGGCTGCGTCGGCTGCGTCGGCTGCGTCGGCTGCGTCGGCTGCGTCGGCTGCGTCGGCTGCGTCGGCTGCGTCGGCTGCGTCGGCTGCGTCGGATCGGAA
>Ga0307373_10013839_pt1 | contig 11211 bp, 8 predicted proteins | sample OX2MG_FD_202534 | JGI IMG/M metagenome (GOLD analysis project Ga0307373, IMG submission 202534) | Soil microbial communities from Risofladan, Vaasa, Finland - OX-2 | ecosystem: Environmental > Terrestrial > Soil > Coastal area > Acid sulfate soil | place: Finland: Risofladan, Vaasa | collected... | reverse complement strand
GAGGCGGTGCGTCCGGCCGCGCGTCCAGCCAGCCGTTCGAGGTCCGCCACCATTTTGAGGTGCGCGATCAAGGGTTCCCGCTGCTGGGTGCCCGCGATAAGTTCCCCGATCAGCCGTTGCCGCACCTGGATCTTGCTCAGATCGGTGAGCGGCTGGAGCAGCCATTGGCGGAGCATTCTCCGTCCCATGGGGGTGCAGGTGCGGTCAATGGTTCCCAGCAGGCTTCCCTCGCGCGAGCGTGCCCGCTCGGTCTCCACGATCTCGAGATGCCGCTGGGTCGCGGCATCGAGGCGCATCCCGTCGGCGCCGGCCGCCCGCGGAGTCTCCAGGCCGTCGCCGGCCAGAGTGGCCTGTGTGGCCTCAAGGTAGCCCACGATCAGGCCGGCGGCGGTCTCGGCACCGGGCAGATCGGCCAGATCGGCGCTGGGAAAGACGCGCCGCAGGGTCGTCGCGGCCCGCGAACTGGAACCCACGGCGGTCACCGTGCGACGCGCCAACAGATCCTCGGGTAGATTGGCATCATTGGGAACCAGGATTTCCGCTGGATCGAGACGCTGGATTTCGGCCGCCACGTCCTCCAGGGCGAACTCGCCGGCCTTGAACTCGCCTCCCGCCAGATCGGTCCAGGCGAGGCCGGATCGGCTCTCGTCCTTCGCCGCCACGGCCACCAGATAGGAGGGACGGTCCTCTCGGAGCAGTTTTGGATCGGTGACCGTGCCCGGCGTGAGGGTCCGCACGATCTCGCGTCGCCGCGGCTCCCGGCCCTCGCTCTCCCCCTCTTCCTCGCAGACCGCGACCCGATAGCCATGATTGAGCAACCGGGACAGGAAGCTATCCAGGGCATGATGGGTGAAGCCGCACTGAGGCACGGGACCGGCGGTCCCACCGGAGGGCCGTTCGCCAAGCTTCAATCCCAGGAGGTTCGACACCAATTCCGCGTCGTCGAAGAAAATCTCATAGAACGAACCAACCCGAAACAGCAGCAGGACACCTGGGTGCGCTTCGCGCAACTCAAGGTAGCGGCGGACCACCTCCCCGTACGCTTGCTGGGTCGGGGCGGCCCTGGATTGCTGAGCCGGCAGCGCGGCCATGGCTACGCTTCCACCGTGTGAGGGCGAGGCGGGGTCGAGTGAAGTTGCATACATGTAGTGTCTCACACTTTGGCGTGCACCAGCCTGCGAATCTATTCGTAGGATCGTCCAAGCAACCCCGGTAAACCGGTACACCTTTGCTGATCCCGCGTCTCGGCTACCGCCCTGGCAATCGCCTGTGTATCGCCGACCACCACCACGGTCCGCCTGGCTCGGGTGAGCCCGGTGTAGAGGAGGCCGCGGGTGAGCATGGGGCCAAAGGATAACGAGGCAAGGAGAACGACGCCGGCCCACTCACTGCCCTGGGCCCGGTGCACGGTCAGGCAATAGGCATGCTCCAGGTCGATCGCATCCATGCGCGAGTACTCCACCAGGCGGCCATCGCCAAAATCGACGGTCAGGGTCTCGCCCTCGATAGCTAGCAGGACGCCCGTGTCGCCGTTGAACACCCCCAGGTCATAGTTATTGTGGGTCTGGATGACCCGATCACCCACCCTCAAGGCAAGGGCGCCGTGGGCGGCCTCGGCCTGCCCTCGTGGCGGATTCAGCCGCCCTTGCAGGGTGCTGTTCAGGGCCTGGCAGACCCGCGTGAGAGGGGCCAACGCCTGTACCTCGCTGGCCGGGACACCCAGGGCGCGCGGCAGCAGGTCGGCCGCCCAACGGGCCCCAACCGCCGCCACCTGGGCCGCGGTGGCGGGGACAAAAATGCAATCCGCGCCGGCGGAAATGGCCGCCGGGGGATCGAACTCGGGGCGCAGCCCCTGGCGGATCCGGTGCGCGTTGGTCACTATGCGGCTCCGGGCCGCCTGGCGGAACACCGTGGTTAGGCACGCGGCGGGCACGCGCTCGGCCGCCAGGAGGTCACGAAGTACCTGACCCGCGCCCACGCTCGGCAACTGGTCGGCGTCACCCACCAGAATCAGCCGCCCACGCGGGCCGATGGCGCGGACCAGGGAACGAGCCAGGCTGGTATCGAGCATGCTGGTTTCATCCACGATCACCACATCGTAGGGCAGCGGATCGCGCGGGCCGTGCTGGAAACCTTGAGGTACGGCCCCCAGCACGCGATGCAGGGTTCGGGCCGGCATCCCGACCACTTCCCCGAGCCGCTTGGCGGCTTTCCCCGTTGGAGCGGCCAGCGCCACCGAGGCGCCCAGGCTGACCAAGCAGCGGGTGAGCACGCGGGTGGTGGTGGTCTTGCCCACCCCAGGGCCGCCGGTGAGGACGAAACAGCCGGAACGGGCGGCCTCGCGCACCGCTTCCCGCTGCTCCTCGGAGAGATCACGTGCTCCCTGATCGCCCGCCAGCCAGCGGTCAATGTCGGCCCCTGGCAGTCCGGGCCGGCGCGCGAGACCAAGTAACCGGGCCGCCAGGTCCTCCTCCGCGCGCACCAGGCCGCCCAGCCCAATGAGGGAGTCGTCGGCCAGAGCGGCAATGGGCGGCGGCGGCTCGAAGACCCGGATCGCTCCTTCTCGCGCCACACCCGCGATCAATGGCCCCGTCTCCGGCGCCGCGGCGGTTGGCGCCCCCCCGAGCGATACGGTACCGGCGGCAAGGTGTTGGCGAATCGCGGCCTCGATCAAGGTGGGATCGGCGCCGGCGCTCGCGGCGGCCCCGGCTACCAGAGCGTCTCGCCGCTGGCGGGTATGTCCTTGCTCGGCGGCCCGGAGGAGGGCGGCGTGGACGGCCCCTTGCAGACGGGCCGGTGAGCTTGGGCGGATCCCGATGTCGTGGCCCAGGCGGTCGGCGGCGGCGAAGCCGAGTCCCGGCACCTCGGCCACCAGCCGGTAGGGATTGGCGGCCAGAATCCTGGGCGCCTCCGCCCCATAGGCTTTCAAGAGGCGGGGGGCATAGCGGGTATCCAGTCCATGGGCACTCAGGAAGGCCACGATCCCACGGAGCGCCCTATGCTCCACCCAGGCGGCCCCGATTGCCTCGGCCCGCCGCCGGCCAATCCCCGGTACCTCGCGCACCCGGTCGGGAGTAGCGTCCAGCACGTTCAAGGTCTGTTCGCCGAAGGTGGCTACGATGCGCCGAGCCAGCACCGGGCCGATCAAGCGGATCAGGCCGGAGCCCAGATAGCGAATGATCCCCTCGGCATCGGTGGGCTGGGAAATGATTGCGCTGGTCGGTTGGAACTGGGCTCCATGGCGGGTGTCAATGTGCCATTGACCCACCAGGACCAGGATCTCCCCTGGCTGGCAGGCCGGAAGGGTGCCGACCACTGCCACCGGATCGCGCCGCCCACGGACCCGCAGCTTCACCACGCTGAAGCCATTTTCCGGATTATAGAAGGTAATGCGCTCGACCGTGCCGGTCACGGTCTCGCTCGCGGGGAGTGCCATAGGTGTAGGGTACCTCTTGAGGCGGGCGGCAGGCCACGGATTAGGCACGAGGTTGCCGGTATCAGGTACCGTAGTTGCGCAGTGAAAGGAAATGAACAGATGACCGAACCCAGCAACCGCCTGCATCATGTGCGCGCCGATGCCTTGACCGGTGCTACCGCGCAGACCGAGGGGATGCGGAGGCTGGAGGCCATATCCGGCGCCGCCGTGGGAGCCCAGGCCCTCTGGATGGGCCGGAGCCATGTGCCGCCGGGAACCAGCTCGCGAGCGCATCATCATGGTCATTCCGAGACTGGGATCTTCGTGGTCTCCGGCCATCCGGTCTTTCTCTACCGGGAGGATGGGCATGAGACGCGCGTGGAGACCACGCCAGGCGATTTTGTCTACGTGCCGCCGTTCGTCCCTCATATCGAATCAAATCCCTCTCCGGACGAGGAGGCGGTGGTCGTGATCGCGCGCACCACTCAGGAGGCGATCGTGGAGAATCTAGAAAGTCTGTGATGTAGGAGAGGACCGACATTCCAAACGATCCTTGAGGAAGCGCCGGACACCACGCTTCCTCAAGGATCGTGCTTTCAGTTTTCGGGGAAGACGATCACCGAGCGGAGCGTCTCACCCCGCTGCATGGCGCCGAACGCTTCCTCCACCTCATCCAGACGAATGCGCGCCGAGACCAATTCGTCCAACTGCAAGGTGCCCTTGCTATACCAGTCGGTGAGCATGGGGAAGTCGCGGCTGGGGAGGCAATCGCCGTACCAACTGACCCGGAGCGATCCACCACTATCGAAGAAGCCCTGCATCGGGAGATTCAGCACCGGGCCGGGGCCGGGAACCCCAATCAACACGGCTACCCCGGCGTGGCCGCGGGCGCTCAGCGCCTGCAGAAGGGTTTGAGGGAGCCCAATGCACTCAAAGGTGTAGTCCACTCCCAGGCCGCCGTTGATCTCCTTGATCGCGGCCACCGGGTCGCCCTTGCTGGCGTTCACCGTGTGGGTAGCGCCAAACTGCTTGGCCCAGTTGAGTTTCCTCTCCTCCACATCCACGGCGATGATTGTCCGGGCATGGCCGATCCGCGCCCCCTGGATCACATTGATCCCCACGCCGCCGCAGCCGAAGACGGCGACCGTGCTATCCCGCCGCATCTCCGCCGTGTAGAGCGCCGCGCCCACCCCGGTCATCACCCCGCACCCGATCAGGCAGGTTTGCGCGGCCGGGGCGTCATGCGGAATGACCACCGTGCGCCTGCTATGAACGACCGTATGGGTGCAGAAGGTACCCAGATCCAGGGCCGGGGTGGGGGTGAGACCGTCGCGCGTGTGCATGCGGGGAACTGCCTTGAGGCTGTCCGAGCAGAGATACAGCAGGCCCATCCGGCAATGGCGGCAGATCCCGCAAGGGGCGCGCCAGGCAAGGATGACCTTATCGCCCACTTTTGGCACGCGCACCCCTTCGCCCACCTGCTCCACGATACCGGTGCCTTCATGGCCTAGCAGCACCGGCAGGTCGCCGGCCATTCCGTTTCGAATATGCAGGTCGGTGTGACAGACGCCGCTGGCCAGGATGCGTACCAGCACTTCTCCCGGTCCCGGCGGATCGATGGTGATCTCCTCCACCTCAACGGGCGCCCCAACCTTGCGCGCCACGATCGCTTGCCCTGTGATCGCCATGCGGTCCTCCCTCTCGCCTTGTATCCCCCGAAAGCGGGTGAATCACCTGGATTCTCCCACACCGGAGGCTTGGGCGCCAAGCGTGGGCGCTCTGGGGTGCATGATCGGACTGACTCGGTCGGATCGGACCGATCAGTCCTCTGCTTTACGGCACGATCCCGTCCACCCGTAGGTTGGTGCCCCGAACCAGCAGGGTGCTGGCGTTGCTGCTTACATTCACCGCGTAGAGGCCGTCCGCGCTCGTATTCTCACGGTCTACCACGACCGTTTGGGTATCTTGCCAGCCCATCACCTGGTCGTCGGCGGCGATGTCGGCCTTGCCGCCGCCACCCAGATTGGCCACCATGGCGATCGGGCGGATCAGCGGCGCGGCCGCCCCCTTGGGGTAGAGCACATCCTCGCGCGTGTAGGCGATCCGGGTGTCATCGGGGGAGATGAACGCCTGGCGGCTGAAGAAGACAGCGCGCGGGGTGGGCAGCTTCTTGGTGGCTTTGTCGTGGTACGAGGATGCCGTATCGATAGCGGTGATGTGCCGGGCTGGGAGGCGCATGACGCTGATCGCCAGGGGGAATTGGCCCTCGCCGGAGGGGAGAGGACCATCGGACGTGGCGAATACCGCGGACTGCCCGCTGGGGCTCACCCCGAGCACCTCGCCGGTGGGAAGCGAGTTGCCGCCCAGCGGAGGGAAGTAGTCCCCCACCATGTCATTGACCGCCGGATCGAACTCTTCCAGGCCCCGATGGAGCCCGAACATGGCGCTGGAGGCGTAGGACATCTGCACCAACAGGGTCGGCGGACTGCCTGCGCGCCAGCCGTAGATGATGGGAATGTCGCCATAGACGCCGGCCGCCGCTTGCAGCAGTACTCGCGGATTCCGTCCTTGCTGGTCAGTAATCACGATCCGGCTGGCCGCCATATTGATGTTGAGCCCCTCAATGGTGCCGGAGGTGACGAACTGCCAGGCCAGATATTGGCCGTCGGGCGAGGGCCACACATCATACACGTCCTCGCCCGCGTTGATCGGCGGCGTGATCGCGTGGCGATGCCCATAGATGTCCCCTAGCATGTAGCCGTTGTCATAATAGGTGAATTGCCAACCGGCATACCGTGGCCGCTTGAAGGCCGAGGGACTGGGAGAGAGATTGGCCAGACCCACCGGCCCTCCCCCGGAGGCGGGAATAAGCACCACCTGCTGACCGTCATCATAGACGATCGACTGGTCCAGGACGCCGAAACTGGTCCGTGCGCGCGGCGCGGCCTGGCTGGGAAGCGCTTGCCCGATCAGGAGAGCACCGGCGGCCAGCGCCACCAGCAGTCCGCGCCGGATCATCGCCCGCCGCCCCTCGGCTCCTCGCCGATATCGCTCCGGCTCCAACACCCGGTAAAGGAAATTCGCTCCACCGCGCGATAGGCATTCTGGCGCGCTTCCTCAAGGGTCTTTCCCTGTCCCACCGCGGTGAGCACCCGGCCGGCGGCGGTAATCACCTGACTATAGGGGTCACGGGAGACCCGCGTCGCCTGGGCGTCGAGTTGTTTGGAGCGGGAGCGGGAGGGAATCAACCAGGAGGAAATACCGCCAGGCCGTCCCAGCCGTCCGGTGGACGTCCGATCGTAAGCGGGCGTGACCAGGCCCACCGGTTTCTGATAGGGATCACGGGTGCCGTTATGAAAGATCGTGGTCGAGCTCCCACTTTCGCTCAGGCCGAGGATGCCATACCCAGTTTCGACCTCATTGGGATAGCCCTCGGAGGCCACCACCACGCCGCAGGTGACCTCGTTCGACCACTTGAAGGGAGCCAGATCCTTGAGCGCCCGATCAAGCACGGCGTCGGCGACAATGTAGAGATCATCCTGCCAGCGGGGAAGGATGGCCTGGGCCTCGGGGTCCGAGAAGCGGGTCTTGAGGCTCAGGGCTATCGGGCCGCCCCTGGTCAGGATCACCCGAGCGGTGAGCACCCCCCTGTAGGGTATGCCCTCGGCGGCCAGCCCGGCCAGTAGCGGATGGATGATCCGGTCCATTACCTCCTCGCCGCGGCCATTCCCGTCCCTGGTCGGGGAGATCACCCCCATGCCGGGAGTGATCGCGGCCTCGCTTGTGCTCTCGGCGCTGGTATACACAGTGGCGGTGCCGAGCACGCGCGTGGTCTCACCATCCGTCACCACCAGAACCGAGCATTCCTCGCCATCGACATAGTCCTCGATCAGGACCGAGCTCGTGGGGCCGCGTCGGCCGGGATCGAGGACGGCCCGAATCGCCTCCAGCGCCGCCACCTGGTGCCGCGCGACCACCACGTTGGTGGGAGAGTCCGTCTGGCTGCTCTTGATCACCAGGGGGCAGGTAACCGTGCCAAGGTAGCTCTCGGCTTCGTCGAGCCGGTGAAACAGTCGACCGCGCGGCGTGGGGATGCCGTGGCGTTCTAGAAAACTCCTGGCCCAGCCCTTGTCGCTCTCCAGGCGCGCGGCGCCCTGGGTTGGCCCGAATACCCGAAGTCCCTGGGACAAAAACACATCGACCGCGCCAAAAGACAGGGCCGTGGGATCGTTGACGATCGTGAGATCGATCTGATTTTCCCTGGCCCACTCGGCCAGGCTCTCCGGGTCGGTTGGGGGGATGTTCACGTTCGCCCCCACCAGATGGGTGCCGTAATTTCCGGGGGCGGTAAAGGCAGTGGTTACGGCCAGGCTCTTGGCCAGTTTCCCGGTCACCGCGTGATCCGCCCCGCCGCCGCCAATCACCAAGGCCTTCACGAGCTTATTCCCATTCGATTGTCGCGGGCGGCTTGCTGCTGATGTCGTACACTACTCGGTTGACGGCGGGGATCTCGTTCACCAGGCGATTCGAGATACGTTCAAGGAGATCGTAGGGGAGCCGGGCCCAGTCCGCGGTCATGGCGTCGTCGCTGGTCACCGCCCGGATCGCCAGCACGTTCGCGTAGGTGCGCCCGTCACCCATCACTCCCACGCTTTTGAGGGGAGTCAGCACGGCGAACGACTGCCAGATCTCTCGATAGAGCCCGGCTCGCTTGATCTCGGATACCACGATGTGGTCGGCCTCGCGCAGGACGCGCAACCGCTCCTCCGTCACCTCGCCCAGGATGCGGACGGCCAGGCCGGGGCCGGGGAAGGGCTGGCGATGGATCATGCCCTCCGGCAGTCCCAGAGCCAGGCCAACCTTCCGCACTTCATCCTTGAACAGATACCGAAGCGGCTCGATCAGCTCGAAGGGCATATCCTCGGGCAGGCCGCCCACGTTGTGGTGCGTCTTGATGCGGGCGGCGTTTCCGGTCTCATGACTACTGCTGCTCTCGATCACATCGGGATAGAGCGTGCCCTGGGCCAGGAACCGTACCTCGCCAAACTCCTGGCGCATTCTGGCCGCCTCCGCCTGGAACACCTCCACGAAGGTCCGGCCAATGATCTTGCGCTTCATTTCCGGGTCTTCCACTCCGGCGAGCGCGGTAAGGAATCGCTCGCGGGCATCGGCATGCTCGACCCGAATATGCAGTTCGCGGTCGAACACCGCCAGGAGTTGCGTCCCCTCATCCTTCCGCATCAGCCCGTTGTCCACGAACACGCAGATCAAGCGGTCGCCGATCGCGCGGGCGATCAGGGTGGCGGCGACCGCGCTGTCCACGCCGCCACTCAGGGCGCAAAGCACCCGTCCCTCGCCCACCTGTTGGCGGATCCGATCGACCGCCTCCTCGATCACGTTGCTTGGGGTCCAGTCGCCGCGGCAACCACAGACATCGCGAACAAAGTTACGGAGCATCATTGCCCCTTGGGGCGTGTGAGCCACTTCCGGATGAAACTGTACCCCGATCTGCCCATGATCATTGGCGATCGCCGCCACGGGAGTGGTCTCGGTCCGCCCGATCAGCCGGAAGCCGGGCGGTAGGTCGCCAACCGAATCACCGTGACTCATCCAGACCTTGTTGCGTTCGCCTAACCCGGCGAAAATGGGGTGGGAATCGACCCGCTCCACTTCGGCTGGGCCATACTCCCGTTGTTCGCTGCCGATAATCGACCCGCCCAGCTGATGGGCCAGCAGATGCATGCCGTAGCAAATCCCCAGCACGGGCACGCCGCTCTGGAAGAGTTCCGGCGGGGCCAGCGGGGCGCCCGGCTCGTACACGCTACATGGACCGCCCGAGAGGACGAAGCCGCGCGGGTGGAGAGCGGCGATACGCTCCCACGGCGTATCGGCGGGCAACAACTCGCAATAGACGTTCGCTTCGCGGATCCGGCGGGCAATCAGGCGGCTATATTGGGCGCCAAAGTCGAGAATTACGATGATCTCGCGGTTGGCATGGTGGTTCGGGGTAGTCATCAGTCTCCCGGCTGGCGGCTGAACAGCGGCGACCAGTACTGTATTGTAGGGTACAGAGTTTGGTCCCGTTTTGTGCGTGAGGTGGTGGTTGGGGACCGCGGTCTTGTGATCCTCGAGACGCTCGCGCTCCCAGGATTTGTCGGGAAACCGCTGGCGTGCGTGGTCGTGAGTCCGGAACTGGAGATAATGGTGACGTCGAAATGGCCATGGCTCGCTGGCACCGCGCCCTAAGGCTGCTGCCTCCGGGCAGCAGAGTGCTTGACGTGGGCTGTGCTTTTGGCTACGGCACGCGCTTGATCGCCCGCGCGCATGAGGTCCACGGAGTGGACGCCTCGCCCGCGTTCATCGCGCGTGCCTGTCGCGCCGCGCCGGCCATTCCCTTCACCCTGGCGCCGGCCGAGGCGCTGCCCTATCCTGATAATTCGTTCGACGCCGTGGTACTGCTTGATGTGCTTGAGCATGTACGGCGAGAAGGGCCGGTGCTGAAGGAGGTGCATCGGGTGTTGCGGCCCGGCGGGGTGCTGGTTCTCAGTTTACCGCATAAGGGTACGCTGGCCTGGCTCGATTCACTCAACCTGTGGGACTGGCTGGCCGGCGGCGGCTCCCATCCGCCCGAGGAGATGATTCCCGGCGGGTACCCCTACCATCGACACTACACTGTCACGGACGCTCGTGCACTGCTCGGAGGTGGATTCCAGATCGACCACATCGAATACACCGGTCTGGGCTTGGTGGAGCTGATCAACCTCGGTCTGTTAGCGGTGTGCAAAGGGATGCTCCACCGCCAGTGGCTCTACGACCGCCTGGTCTATCTCTACTATGGTGCCTATCTGGCCGAGGACCATCTGCGCTGTGGGCGCGCCTCGTACCACCTGATGCTGCGCGCGGTGCGGCTGTAGCCAGGCTAGGGAACACAGATACCGTTGTCCAGCACGGATGAACTGATGGATGAATTACGCGGTGACTGACGCGCAGTCTTCCAGGTTTCTCCGGCGTTTTCATCTCTTCCACCGAGTTTCCCTCGGACCGAAGGCTATACTGAGGGCTGGCTAATTTGCGCCCAGAACCATTCGAGGCGATGCATGCGCGATAGGGTCGGGTGGATGTGATGAAACACCGAGGAGGCGCCATGCTTGTCCTGTACATTGTGGCCGCGTTGGCGGCCGGGTTCGGCATCCCCGTGCAGGCGGGCGTGAACGGGCGGTTGCGCGAATCCCTGAGCGACCCCGCGTGGGCGGCGCTGGTGTCGATTTCGGTCTCGTTCGTCTGCCTGCTGCTCTATGTAACCGTGCGCCGGTTGCCCTCGCCCTTTACCGACCATCCGGGCTCGGTTCCCTGGTGGGGCTGGTCCGGCGGCCTGCTCGGTGCCATCTTCGTCCTCGCCGCTTTGATCTTGACCCCCAAGCTTGGGGCCGGGCTTGCCTTCTCACTGTTTGTCAGCGGCCAGTTGGCGGCCTCCCTGGTGCTCGATCAGTGGGGAATGCTGGGATTACCAGTTCACCATCTCAGCCCACAGCGGCTTTTGGGGGTGGCCCTCCTGGTAGGAGGGGTGGCGCTGGTCCGCGCGTTTTGAGCTATAGGCACTTGACCAGGCAATAGTTTAGTGATAAACTCAAAGAAGCGGGTAAGTTTAGAGGTAAACCATGGTCGAGGATGTTGAGAGTATTGGACAACGCGGAGTGCGGTCGCGCGGGGTTTTGTCCTGGCTGCGGCTCCTGGCGGTGTTCCAGAAAGTGGACCAGTTGTCCGCCGAGCATCTGCGGACTTGGGGCCTGAGCGTG
>Ga0307373_10013836_pt1 | contig 11211 bp, 8 predicted proteins | sample OX2MG_FD_202534 | JGI IMG/M metagenome (GOLD analysis project Ga0307373, IMG submission 202534) | Soil microbial communities from Risofladan, Vaasa, Finland - OX-2 | ecosystem: Environmental > Terrestrial > Soil > Coastal area > Acid sulfate soil | place: Finland: Risofladan, Vaasa | collected... | reverse complement strand
TGAGGTGACCCGCGCATAGCCGCCGTGCAAGCCCCCGAAGCTCGATCCGCTTGGGAGCGCCTGGGCCGCCTGCAGCGTCGCGCCGACCACCTGGCGTTCGAGGTCGACGATTGTCTCGAGCACCACCGCGAGCGTGCTGCCCGGCCTGCCGGCCACGCCTGGGACCGGCTTGACGAAGGCCAGCCTCCTCGGCGTGACGGGCGTCGGAGAGAACAGGTCTGGGGTCGCCGGGCACGGCTGCACGCCCGCGCCTGTGAAGAACTCTCTCACGCCCGCCTCGGCACAGCCACTGAAGTCGGTGCCGAGCACAGAGTGGCCCGTGTGCGGCACCACGAGCAGCTGCGCCCCGGGGATTCGCGCGGCGATGAGCTCGGCGTTCGCCGTGGGTGTTCTGAGATCCTGGCCCCCCGAGAGGATCAGCGTTGGCACATCGGGTAGCGCCCCCGCGGCGGGCGGCGCGGGGGCTATGTTCGGCCATTGCGCGCATCCTGCGATCGGGCTGTGCCGCCAGGCCGTGCCCTCGTCGAACGGAAAGAAGTCCGAGCCCGGAAGGGCGTGCAGCGCGCCCATCGCTTCTCCAACCCGCGTCCTCGGCGGCGCCGAGCGCTGCCACGGAAAGGGCTCCTCTTCGCAGGTGGTGTCCACGAACAGCGCTTCGTCGACCCCGTCCGAGCTCGAGAGCGGCGGGCCTGCCGGGTGCGCCAAGCGCGCGTTGCCCCTCACGTGCGCTCGGCTTGAAAGCGGCCCGCCCGGCAGGTTGGGAATGAGTCCCTCGGATAGCAGGTTGAGGCGCAGCAGCGGACTGGGATCGCCGCGCAGCGCCGATTGCACCGAGGCCGGCAGCAGCGCACGGAGCGCCGGGTTCAGATCGCCGGCGCCGATCAGATCGAGCAGGCCGAGCCCTGAGAGCGACGAGGCATGTCTATGGCCCGAGCCGTCGAACACGAAGCCTCTGAGCGCGTGCTTGCGCAGCATCGCCGCCAGCCGGGCGACATCGCCGAGCGGGTTGGTCGTGATGCCCGCGCACGCGCCCATCGCGCAGAGATCCGAGAAGACCGGTCTCATCGCCGCGAACGTCGAGGCATCGAACGGGTCCGCGGCGCCGGTCGGCACGACCGAGTCGAGCACGAGCGCTTGCACGTGCTGCGGATAGCGTTCGGCGTACTCCAGCGCGACCTTCGTGCCATAGGACACGCCATACAGCACGAGCTTTTCGTACCCGCCGGCCTGGCGGACCGCCTCGATGTCGGCGACCGATTCCTGTGTCGTGTACGAACCGCGGGCCGGACCGATCTGAAGCGCGCACCTTTCGAAGACAGGCCCGATCGGGCCTGTGGGTTCAGGCCCTTCCAGGGCGCCGCAGCGCAGCGGGCCCGAGGCGCCTGTGCCACGCTGGTCGAACACGATCAGATCGTGCCCGGTCAGAGCCGGCGCCATCACGGTCGCGGCATCCTGGGCGAGCGGTATCGCTGCCTGACCGGGGCCGCCTGCGAGCGTCACGACGGCATCACGGCTGGGCGCCGGCCCGCTCTGAAGCCGCTCGATGCTGAGCGTCACCGTGCCCGGCAGCGACCCGGTGCGGTCGAGCGGCACGTTCAGGCTCGCACACGAGAATCCATGACCGCTCAGGCAGGGCGAGAAGACGAGCGCGCCGGCGCGTGCGGGCGCTGTCACGGCAAGCGTTCCCGAGACGAGCGTTGCTGTCAGCGCGAGTGTCACGGTCCGCCGCAGCATCCGACTCACGTTATCGGCAGCTCAGCCGCACGCCGTGAGGAGTGTCCGCGGTCGCCTGCGGTCCGCTACGGACGCGCAGGCGACGCATGGCGGGTATGCGGAAGCGGCGTTGGACGCAAAAACGACGGCGGCGGCGCGTTCGGACAGGATCTGATCGGCTTGCCCGCGAACAGCGCCTGCAGCGCATGCTGAGAGCAGCCGCTCGGATCGCTGCCCAGCACCGAATGGCCGGTATACGGGACGACGAGCAGGTGCGCTCCTGGAATCTCCGCGGCGAGCTCGCGAGCGTTCGAGGTGGGGGTGCGGAGATCGTCCGCACCGCTCAAGACGAGCGTCGGCACGGGCGGGATCAGAGATTCGCTCGGGGTGGGCGCGGGACTCAGATAGGGCCAGCGCGCGCAGACGGGAATGTCCCCCAGGGCAAGCGCGTTCGCGGATGTGAAGGGCGCGAACACGCGCTTCGGCAGCTTGAGGATCAAGGTGAGCGCTTCGTGCAGGCGGGCGGCGGGACTCGCCACTCGATTGAACGGAAAGCGCGTCTCTTCGCAGGTCGTCGTGAAGTACAGCGGCGCATCGAAGCCCTCGGCAAGGCCTTCGGGTTCGCTTTCGGAGTCGCTCTCCGCCTGCGCCAGCAAGCGGGCAAGCGGTCCCGCGTCGCCCGTCAGCGCAGCGTGCACCGCTGCCGGGAACGCGACGCGAAGGCGCGGGTCGAGGTCCCCCGCGATCAGGATCCCGAGAACGTCGCTCGAGCTGATCGTCAGGGTCCGAGCGGGTCCGTGACGCTCGCGTACGTGTCCACGCAACGGATGGCGGCTCAACCGGCGCACGAGCCTCGAGAGGTCGCCGACAGGGTTCCGGGTGATGTGGGCGCACGCTTCCAGGGCGCACAGAGCGCGCAAAACGCGCGGGATTGCCGCGAACGTGGAGAGATTGAGCGCGTCCGGCCCGTCAGGGGGCACGACCGAGTCGAGTATCAGGGCCTCGACATGGCTCGGATATGCCTGCGCGTACTCCTCGGCGACCTTCGTGCCGTACGAGGTTCCGTACAGCACGAGCTTTTCATATCCGCCGGCTCGGCGAATCGCCTCGATGTCGGCGACGGTCTGGGCTGTCGTGTAGAGCGGGCGGGTATCACCGATCTGCTGGGCGCAGATCGCCACGGCTCCCGGCGATGGCCCACTCGGGCCGAGGTGTTCGAAAGCGGGACAAGACAGCGGGTGCGACAGGCCGGTGCCGCGCTGGTCGAACACGATCAAGTCACGCGTAGAGAGGATCGGGCCGAGCAGATCGGCGAAATCGCTCGTGAACGGGATCGCCGCCTGACCCGGTCCGCCCGCGAGCGCGATTACGGCGTCCTTGGCTTCGCCCACCGGGGCGCGCTGGCGGCGCATCGCGAGCGTGATGACCCCCGGCACGGCGCCGGTCGGATCGAGCGGCACCGTCAGATGGCCGCACGCCTGCACGTTCGAGTTCCCGCACGGCGCCCACGAGATCGAGGCGCTCGCGATGCTCGGCGGGACTGCCGCATACGCGGTGATTGTCAGGACGACAGTCGCAAGGGTCCTGACGAGATATTGCATCAGTCGGAATCTACCGCACGATCGAGTTTGTCGCGCACAATCGTCAGCGCTCACGAAAGGTTTGGATGAGCGATTGCGGGTCGGCCGGTCTCGACGGTAGTCTCGCGTCGTCGTGAACATCGAGCGAAGCGCAATCACCGCCGCCGGTGCGCCGCCCGCGATCGGGCCCTACAGCCATGCGGTGCAGGCGGGCTCGCTTCTGTTCTGTTCGGGGCAGATCGCTTTGCACCCCGGCACGGGCGAGCTGATCGGATCGACAGCGGCCGAGCAGGCGCGACAGTGCCTTGCGAACTTGAGCGCGGTATGCGAGGCCGCGGGCGCGTCCCTGGCGGACGCTGTGCGCCTCACGATCTACATGACCGACCTCTCGCGCTTCGCCGAGGTGAACGAGGCCTATGCGATGTTCTTCGAGCGCGACCCGCCCGCCCGCGTGACTGTCGGCGTCGCCGCGCTTCCCAGGGGGGCGCTGGTCGAGATCGACGCGATCGTCGCCGTTCCTTGAGAGCCACGTCGCTGTGCTCGACCTCGGGTCTTCGGCCTCGACGGACCCCGCCCGGTGCACGGCGCTCCGGATTCGCGCGCGGTCCCATACGGGCGATCGGATCGGCGCCGATCAGGGCGCGTCCTCGCCCCTCAAGAGGGCCCTCCTGATCTTGCCGCTCGACGTCTTGGGCAGCTCGTCAGCGAACTCCACGATGCGCGGATACTTGTAGGGGGCCGTCTGGAGCTTCACGTGCTCCTTGAGGGCATGCGCGAGGTCCTCCGAGGGCTCGTGGCCGTCGCGCAGCACCACGATCGCGCGCACCACCGCGCCGCGCTCCTCGTCGGGGGCGGCGACCGCGGCGGCCTCGGCCACCGCCGGATGGGATACGAGCGCCGACTCCACCTCGAAAGGCCCTATTCGATAGCCGGCCGAGATGATCACATCGTCTGCTCTTCCCTCGAAGCGCAGATAGCCATCGTCGTCCTGCGTCACCCGGTCGCCGGTTCGCCACGTACCCCCGTAACGCCGGTCCTCGATCTGCCATTTGCCGTACTCATCGCGATCGACGCCCTCGCCCAGATAGCCCAGGAAGAACGTCGGCACGCTCTGCGGATCGGCCACCAGCTCGCCGTCCTGGACACGCAGACGCATATTCGGCAGCGGCCGCCCCATGGAGCCCGGGCGCGCCCGCTCGCCGATCTCCATGCCGGTCATCTGACCCGTCTCGGTCTGCCCATACCCGTCGCGGATGTCGAGCCCAGTCGTCTCTCTCCACGCGCTCAGCACATCGGGGTTGAGCGCCTCACCGGCGGCGACCATTCCGCGCAGACTCGGCAGCGCCTCGAGCGTGGCGCGCTTGGCGATGACGCGATACTCGGTCGGCGCCATGCACAGCACGCTCACCCGCTCCCGTTCGATCAGCGCGAGTCGCTCGTGAGGATCGAAGCGCGCGTCGTGGAGCAGCGCGGCGGCGCCCGTCAGCCAAGGCGCGATGAACACGTTGCGCGCCGACTTGCTCCATCCGCTTGCTGCTGTGCACCACACCAGGTCGCCTGCTCCCGCACCGAGCCAGTGCTCCGCCTGCACACGTTGACCGTACAGGTAGCGAAGCGCATGCACGACCGCCTTCGGCTCTCCCGATGTTCCGCTTGTGAACGTGATCAAGCAGGGATCGCTCTCGACCATCTCCGCATACGGCGGTCCACCCCCGTCCTCTCCGTCGCCGTTTCGGTTGAGCGGAGACTCATCTCCAATCCACAAAACCTCGCAGCTCGGCTGGGCGGCCTGGAGCTCGTCGCGATCGCGGACGTCGGCCACGATCAGCCGTGGCTGCGCTACAGCGATCCGCAGGGCGAGATCCTTGGCGCGCAGCTGCTCGTTGCACGGCAGGGCCACCGCGCCGATCCGAAAGCACGCCATCATGCTCAGCACCCACTCGGGCCGGTTGCCGATCAGGGTCATCACAACGTCGCCGCGCCCGACGCCGTGGCTTGTGAGCGACTGCGCCACGCCATCGCTCGCCCGCTCGATCTGAGCGAATGTCCACTCGCGCCTGCCGCCGTCGCGCGCGAGCTCGACCAGTGCCCGGCCGGCGGCCGGTTGGGCCTGGAGCAGGTCCCTGGCGAAGTTCACGGCGGGTATTCTCTCGATACACGAAGAAAAGCGACCCTGGAGCCCGACGAATGGCCGTAGCCCCCGCCCCTTACACCGAGAAGACCGACGAGCAGAAGGCCATCACCGAGATGGTTCGCCAGTTCGCCGACGAGCAGATCCTCCCCAACGCCGAGCACTACGACCACGAGGACCTCTTTCCAGGGCCGATCGTCGAGCAGATGAAGGAGCTGGGCCTGTTCGGGGTGACGATCCCCGAGGAGTACGGCGGCATGGGTCTCGACCTCACCACCTACGCGATGATCGTCGAGGAGCTCTCGCGTGGCTGGATCTCGATCTCGGGAGTGATCAACACCCACTTCATCGGCTCCTACCTGCTCATGAAGTTCGGCTCCGAGGAGCAGAAGCAGAAGTACCTGCCGCGCATGGCCACCGGTGAGATTCGCGCCGCCTTCTCGCTGTCTGAGCCCGAGCTCGGCTCCGACGTCCAGGCCATCAAGACCGCCGCCAAGAAGGGCGAGGATGGCAAGTACGAGATCAACGGCCAGAAGATGTGGGTCACCAACGGCCTCATGTCAGACCTCGTGTTCGTGCTCGTCAAGACCGACCCCGACGCCTCCCCGCGCCACAAGGGCTTCACCTGTTTCATCGCCGAGAAGGAGGGAGGCGTCTCGGACAACACCGGCGACTACGCCGGCCTCAACGTCCCCCCGAAGCTCAAAAAGATGGGCTACAAGGGTGTGGAGTCCACCGAGCTCGTGTTCGACGGCTACCGCTGCCCCGCCGAGAACATCCTCGGTGGCGAGGACGCCGGTCTCAACAGGGGCTTCTCCCAGATGATGGACGCGCTTGAGGTCGGCCGCGTCAACGTCGCCGCGCGCGGCGTCGGCATCGCCCAGCGCGCCCTGGAGCTGGCGCTGCGCTACTCCCAGGAGCGCAAGACCTTCGGCAAGCCGATCGCCGAGCACCAGGCGATCCAGTTCAAGCTCGCCGACATGGCCACGCAGGTGGATGCAGCGCGCCTGCTCACGCTGCGCGCGGCGCGCTTGAAGGACGCGGGCGAGCGCTCCGACCTGGAGGCCGGTATGGCCAAGCTGTTTGCCTCCGAGGCCGGTCGCTTCTGCGTGGAGGAGTGCTTCCGCATCCACGGCGGCTACGGATACTCCAAGGAGTACGAGATCGAGCGGCTCTATCGCGACGCGCCGCTGCTGTTGATCGGCGAGGGTACCTCGGAGATCCAGCGCATGGTGATCGGCAAGAAGCTTCTCCAGCGCCACAAGATCTGATGTCCGAGGACGCCAAGACCCTCATCGAGACGGCCGCTAGGCGCTTCGTCGAGGAAGTGCCGGCGCTCGCCCCGATGAAGCTCGTCGTCGGCGTCGAGCTGCGCGGGCGCGGCGACATCCAGCACTTCCGCCTGCAGATGCCCGAGGTCGCCGCTACCAAGGGCCCCGCGAGCGACGCCCGCATCAACGTGGAGATGCGCCGGGAGCAGTTCAACGTGATCGCCAAAGAGGGCAAGGTGCCCGACTGGATCGAGGCGTTCACCTACGGCATGGCCAAGGCGACCGGGCCCTCCCAGTTCCTGCGCCTCATATCGAGCGTCGTCGACAAGCATCAGGAACGCGAACGAGCGAAAACGGCCCGCAAGCGATCTTGATCCCGTATCGAGCCGCCCAGGGAGCGTCTCAGTGATACGAGGTGATCTGCTGGGCCAAAAAGGCCAGCGAGGCCAGCAGGAATATGCACATAACGATAAGCGAGAAGTTTTCGCTCACGGGCCCTTACCTTATCGCCTCAGCAGGGCTTCCTCGTCGTAGAGCTTGATCACCTTGACCGAGCCCTCCGGTGCGGCGTCGAGACATAGTCCGCACAGCACGCACTCGTCGATGTTGCCCTCCACGAGCGCGACGCCGCCGCGCTCGGCGACGGCGAAGATGTCCACCGGGCAGGCTTCGGTCAGCTTCTTCGCGAGCTCATCGTCCGCGACGATCGCGTCGTCGATCTCGACAGCGATGAAGAGGCCGTCGTTTCTCACGCCGCGCTCCTCTCTGCGATCTTCGCCTTCACAAAGTCGGGAATCTCGTCGATTCGCTGCACGACTGGGATGCCGGCCGCTTCGAGTCTCGCGATCTTCTCGGTAGCGCTGTCCTCCTTACCCTCCACGATCGTGCCGGCGTGGCCGAAGGACATGCCCTGCATCTCCTCGTCGTCCATGAACTTGCCGGCCATGAAGGCGATGATCGGCAGGCGCGAATCGTTGTCCTTGACCCACTGCGCGAGCTGCGCCTCCATGCGGCCGCCGGGCTCCGTGTAGATCACGATCGCCTCGGTCTGCTCGTCGGCCTCGAAGAACGGCATCAGCTCGGCGTAGGTCGAGCCGATGATCGCGTCGCCGCCGATCGAGACGGCAGTGGAGACGCCGAGCCCGGCGGCTGTGAGCGTCGAGGAGATCTCGGTCGTCATGCCGCCGGAGCGGCTCATCACGCCGACCGAGCCGGGCTGGTAGGCGACGGCGGCGTTGCGCGCCGGGCCACCGATGCCGCCCATCTTGGCGACGCCGGGCACGATCACGCCGAGGCAGTTCGGGCCGATGATCCGAGCGCCCTTGGCGTCGGCGAGCTCAACCATCATCGCGACGTCGCGGCGCGGGATCCGCTCGGTGACGACGACGACCGTCTTGATCCCGGCGTGCAGCGCCTCGAACACCGCGTCTCGCGTGCCCGCCGGCGGAACGGTGACGACCGAGCCGTCCGGAACGGCGCCGCCGTTGTGCTCGACCACCTGCTCGACGGTGTCGAAGACGGGCACGCCGTGGACCTCGCGGCCCTTGCGGCCGGGGGTCACGCCCCCGACGATCTTCGACCCGTAGTCCAGGCACTCGCGTGTCAGGTTGACCGCCTCGCGCCCGGTGATCCCTTGGATGATGAACGTCGTGTTCTGGTCGATCAGGATCGACATCGCTAAGCCGCTGCCCTTTCGATCTTGGCGACAGCCCTGCCGGCGGCCTCCCACAGCGACACCGACCGGTCGCAGTACTCGATCCCGTAGGCGTCGAGGATCTTGAAGCCCTCCTCCTCCCAAGCGCCGGGGATCCTGAAGATCGCGATCGTCTCGCCTGGGTCCTTGTCGAGCTCGACGCAGGCCTTGATCACGCCGCGCGCGACGATATCGACGCGCGTGTTGGAGACGATCGACATCATCACGGCGATCTTCTCGACGCCCTCTATCTGCAGGACCTGCTTGGCCAGACCGCAGGCCTTCGCGACGGACGGGTTGCCGCCGATCTCGGAGTAGTTGGCGGGCTTGCCGCCCTGCTGGCGCACAGCGTCGGTCAGCGTCAGCGACCCGCCGCCTGCTCCAATCACGAGGCCGATGTTGCCGGTGAAGCCGGTGTCCTTGCCCTGGATCACGCCGCGGTGGTCGGCCGCGTCGATCGCCGTCACGGCCTTCTCGAAGGCGGTCGGGGTGTGACCCTCGCGCGTACCCTCCTCCGCGCCGACGCCGAGCGCCTGCAGCAGCGCCTTCTGTCGCGGCATGCCCTCGTTCTCCATCTCCATGTGCGCGTCGAGTGCGACGAACGAGCCGTCCTTCAGCTCCGCGAGCGGGTTGATCTCGGCGAGCGTCATGTCGTTTTCGAGAAACAGCCGGGCGAGGCGGGCGAGCACCGGGGTGGCGCGCTGCAGCGCCCTGCCGGTCACGCCCGCCGCGGCGATCACCTGCTTGGCCTGGAAGTCGGAGAACGGCTCGAGTGTCGAGAAGTGGCCGCGACCCACATGGTCGGGGTGCTCCTCGGCGACCTGCTCGATGTCGATGCCGCCCATGTCGCTGAACAGCATCAGCGGCTTCTTGGCGGTCCCGTCCCACACGACGCCCGCGTAGTACTCCTGCTCGACCTCGGCCTTCGGGTCCACGAGCACGCCGCGCGGCATGTGGCCGTTGATCTCCAGGGCCAGGATGTCGCGCGCGTGGGCTTCGGCCTCCTCGGGAGTGTCGGCGAACTTGACGCCCCCCGCCTTCATGCGCCCGCCGGTCAAGACCTGGGACTTGATGACGGTCGGTCCCCCGATGCGCTCGGCGACCTGCCTCGCCTCGCCGGCGTCGGTCGTGAAGCCGTAGTCGGTCACCGGTATGCCTGCGCGCTTGACCACCTCGCGCGCCTCGAACTCGAAGAATCTCATGCGGCGCGGAAGCCTATACGGAGGAGCCACCGGGGCGACGGCCGCTTCGCCCGACGGGGGCGAGGGTGAGGGGCCTGAAGCGCAGCCACCGGCACGAGCCGGTTACCTGGTGCTCGTCTGTTCGTCGCGGAGCGCGTCCGTGAGCTGCACGCGTGTTTGGATTCCGAGCTTCTTGTAGGTGTTATAGAGGTGCTGCTCGACAGTGCGTGGGGTGACGAACAGGGCTTGGGCGATCTCGCGGTTAGCCATGCCATCGGCCGCCATGTCGGCGACGCGTCGCTCGCTCGCGGTGAGCGCCTCGGCGCCGCTGAAGGCCAGCCGCCGGGGCCGCGCGCCGGCGATCTTGAGCTCCTGCGTGACGTGTTGCTCGATCAGTCGCGCGCCGGCGTGGTGAGCTTGCTCGAGCGCCTGGTCGAGCAGCTCGCGTGCTTGCGCGCGCTCGCCTGCGCGTCGCAGTGCGGCGCCGAGGTCTGCGAGGCAGCGCAGCCGCTCGAGTCGTGCTTGTGAGTGCTCGAGCACGGAGAGCGCCTGGTGCAGCAGTTCGGTGCTGTGCTCGCTGTCGGTGGTGTGCGCGCGGGTGCGCAGGACGCGGGCGATGTGGGTGGGTGTGCCGGTCTTCTCGGCGAGCTCTGTGGCGGCGGCCAGCAGCTCGTGTGCGCGGTCGTGCCGGCCGAGCTGGTGAGCGGCGAGCGCGGCGCCGGTGCGCCACGGGCAGAGGGTGGGGTTGGTGCCGATCGCGCTGAACAGCTCGCCGGCGGCGAGGAAGTCTTCCAGCGCCTCGCGGCGGCGGCCCTGGAGCAGGCGCAGCTGCCCGCGGGCGGCGAGCGCGGGCGCGGTCTCGGTGGGCTGCAGGGCGGGTAGCTCGTCGATCGCTCGCAGCGTCCGCTCGGCGCCGTCGAGCTCGCCCTGGTCGATCAGCACGCGCGCGTGGGTGGCGGCCAGGGTGGTGGCGTATGTGCGCCAGCCGTAGCGGCGCGCGTCGAGCGCCGCCTCGCCGTGGGCGCGGGCCTCGATGAGGCGGCCGGCAAGGTGAGCCGGGAGTTGGGCGCAGTAGCTGGCGGTGGCGTAGGCCATCAGCGACCCGCTGGAGCGGGCGCGCTCGATCACCGCGCCGCAGATCGCCAGCGATCCCTCGAGCTCGTCGGTCAAGGTGAACGCGCCGGTGATCAGGCTCCAGGCCCAGCCGTCGGGGCCCTCGTCGGCGAGCAGCGTCCCCTCGCCCCAGGCGCGACGGGCGAGCGCGATCGCCTGCTCGCGCGGCGCGCTCTGCATCGCGCGGTGCGCGGCCAGGGCGGCGAGCGCGCCGCGCTCGGCGGGCGTCTCGCCGCCCGGGGGGCGCTCCAACAATGGCGTGATGTGCTCGAACGCGCGCGGCGCGAGCTCGGGGTCGAGGCTGGCGGCGGAGAAGTAGCCGGCGCGCAGATCGCGTGCGAGCGGCTCATCGCGATTGTCGAGCAGCTCGAGCCCGTGCGCGAACGCGCGCGCGGCTGCCGCGATCTCACCCCGGGCGTAGAGCACGCCGCCGAGCGCCTGATGCGCCCCCGCGCGCGCGTGCGGGCTCACCATCAACTCCAGTGCCTGGTTGATGTGCGCTTCCGCGCCCTGCTCGCCGACGCTCGCC
>Ga0307373_10013835_pt1 | contig 11212 bp, 10 predicted proteins | sample OX2MG_FD_202534 | JGI IMG/M metagenome (GOLD analysis project Ga0307373, IMG submission 202534) | Soil microbial communities from Risofladan, Vaasa, Finland - OX-2 | ecosystem: Environmental > Terrestrial > Soil > Coastal area > Acid sulfate soil | place: Finland: Risofladan, Vaasa | collected... | reverse complement strand
TAGATCGCCCGGTGGCCTCAATGCCAAGACCGCATCCGCGCGTTCGCGGGCAATCGGTCGAACGTCTTATTCGCATTGTAGACTGGAGCAGAAGTCGTCCGGACTACATGAGGCGCATGGCACGGCGTTTTCAATTCCGTGAAATCTCTTTGAAAGGCGGGAACCCTTCTGAAACTTCTGCTGGTTCGACATCTTTGGGGCGTGGACATCTCGAACGGTTTCGCTCCCTACATCGCAGAGTGGCATAAGGAAGGCTATGTGGCACTCGAAACGCCCCTGTTCTTTCTGCCTGACAGAAACCTGTTCCGACGAACATTAAAAGAAGAAGGTTTCGCCTGGATTCCGCAAGTCTTCAGCAACCAGTTCACTCCATCGGGAACGGTTGCGGAACATTTGCTCTCGCTGAAGAGCCAGATCGAAGAATGCCTCGAAGACAATCCTCTATTCATCAATGGTCATACCGGATCCGATGCGTGGACCTATACCCAGGCAGAGGATTTCTATGGAGCAACACTGGAGATGGAAGCCGAGCTCGGCGTTCCGATCTCCCACGAGACGCATCGATTGCGCTACTTTTGTAATCCATGGAATACGCAGCCGATCCTGCAACGATTTCCTTCGCTGAAGCTGACCTGCGATTACAGCCACTGGGTCTGCGTCGCTGAACGGTTGCTACCCGACTGCGGGGAAATTTTGCAGTTGAGCGCCGAACACTGCTGGCACCTGCACGCGCGCGTGGGTTTTGAAGAAGGCCCGCAGGTGCCGGATCCTCGTGCTCCGGAATGGAGTCAGCATCTCGAGGTCCACGAGCAATGGTGGCAGCAAATATGGAAAGCGCAGGAGGCAGCCGGACGCGAAGTTTCCACGCTGGTTCCGGAGTTCGGACCGCCGCCGTACATGCACACCATCCCGTTCACCCAGGCACCCGTCGCGGATTTGAATGCAATTTGCAACTGGATGGCGCAGCGCGAGCGAGACCGATTCGAATCACGCTGATAACATGGTGGACGGTTGCTGAATCATGGAATCTATGTTCGGAGGACAGTATGCGCCATCATCTTCGTCTTGCAATTCCTGGCTTGGTGCTTTTGGGAGCATTATGGCTTTTGCCCGCTGGCTCAGCCCACGCACAATCCGACACGCTGGCAGCCACACCTCCAATGGGATGGAATAGCTGGAATCATTTTGCGACGCGCGTGACCGACGCCGATGTGCGCGCAGCCGCGGATGCAATCGTCTCGAGCGGAATGCGCGATGCCGGCTACATCTACGTGAACATTGACGACACCTGGGAAGGCCCGCGCGATGCCCAGGGAAACATTACAACCAACAGCAAATTTCCCGATATGAAAGCGCTGTCGGATTATGTCCACTCGAAAGGGCTGAAGCTGGGAATATATTCTTCACCCGGGCCAAAGACCTGCGCCGGCTACCCGGGCAGTTATGGCCACGAGCAGCAGGATGCGGACACCTATGCGAAATGGGGCATTGATTATTTGAAGTATGACCTGTGCAGCTATCGCGGCATCATGAAAAAAGCAGCTCCCAATGATCAGCAGAAGCAATGGGAGATGATGCAGGCGGCCTACGAGAAAATGCACCAGGCATTGCTCAGCACGCAGAGGCCCATCGTATTCAGCCTCTGCCAGTACGGTTTTAACGCGGTGTGGAATTGGGGCCCGAAAGTCGGGGGAAATCTGTGGCGCACGACCGGCGACATCAACGACAGCTACGACCGCATGTCGGTCATTGGGTTTGCGCAGGCGGGACTTTCAAAATACGCGGCGCCCGGACATTGGAATGATCCAGACATGCTGGAAGTCGGCAATGGCCACATGACCCCTGATGAATACCGCACCCACATGAGTCTTTGGACAATACTCGCCGCGCCATTGCTGGCTGGAAACGATTTGAGCAAGATGGATGACACCACCAAGAGCATCCTGATGAACAAGGATGTTATTGCTGTCGATCAGGATCATCTTGGCATTCAGGGGGATCGGGTGAGCGCGGTTGGTCCGTTTGAGGTCTGGATGAAACCGCTGGAAAGCGGGGCTAAAGCGGTGGCGCTGTTCAACCGCAGCGAAGCCGAATACCCGATCACAGTGGATTTCAAATCTGTGGGCTTCGATGGGCCCGTCCACGCGCGTGACCTTTGGTCGCACAAAGATCTTGGAACGCTGGATGGATCATATACGGCAACGGTTCCGAAGAATGGCGTCGTGATGCTGCGACTTTCCAAATAAGCTCTCGCAATCACCAAAGCGTTCCGGAAGCGGCGTGCTTGCGAACCATCGCGATGTAACCGTTGGAGTCAAACTTTTTGCCGGTGGACGCCGCCGACATGTAGCGAATTTTTCCAAAGATGGGGCGATCGAACCAGGGACGATCGAATTTCCCAACAATGGCCCAGGCGATCCCAGCGTAGCCGCTGGGATCGCGACCATCCAGCTCGTACTTGTCGTTCAACGCGACCGCATGAGCAAAAGCCGTGGCTGGGTCCCGCGACCATTCCAGAATTTTCTTTCCCCAGTACATGCGCATGTAGTTGTGCATCCATCCAAAATGAACCATCTGTAACTGCGACGCATTCCATAGCTCATCGTGGGTTTCGCCGCACTCCAATTGTTCCAGCGTATAGGTCCACTCCCGATGATCGCGCGCGTGTTCGGCCAGCGACTGGCGTGCCCACGGTTCTGCGCATTCGGCGGAGTCGTAGTTCGGCGTGTACTTCACAAAATTGACTGCCAGCTCGCGCCAGACGAGCAGTTCATTGAAAAATGAATCGCGCGCTTCTTTGAGTTGCGTATGTTTTTTGGCAGCTGCGTCCACGGCCAGCGCAATTTCTGTTGGCCCGATGTGTCCAAAGTGGAGATAGGGAGAGAGTCGGCTTGAACCGTCCACGGTCGGCTGATTGCGTTGCTTGTCATAATCCGCCAGAAGTTGCTGGACGAAAAACTGCAACCGCTTGCGCGCCGCATGTGAGCCGCCTGTACATCCTTCCACGGGACCCACCGTCCGATCGAGCTTCTTCCAACCGGCCGTAATGTCACCATCCACCGGAAAACTGTCAAAGCTTTTCGGACGTGCCCAGGCATGCTGCGCCTTTGGATTTTTCAGGGGATAAAGGTAGTTTGGCAACTCACGATATAGTTTGGGCCGAAGCACATAGGCGCCATACTGTGGTTTTGGGAACAATTTGCTGGGAACAACCACATCGGCGTCGATCGTCCAAAATGGAATGTGCAGTCGTTTGGAAATTACCTGGCGCCATCGCTCCGGCTCGCGACAGGGATTTTCATCGCCAATCAGAATGGCGGCATTCACCTCTTCGAGAAATTTATCCAGGGAATTATCCGGCGGGCGTCGCACGATGAAAGAAATGTTGCGCTCGGCCAGATCGACCTCAATGTCCGGCAGCCCCTGATTCAGGAAGACGTAATGCCGCAGATTCGCGTTCGGAAAGTTGGAGATGGCGGAAAAGTAAACAAGCAGCGGCAGGCCGAGTTCATTGGCAACGTTGACGGCACAGTCGACCGCGGCATTGTTGAGGCCCCGCTGGGCGCGCTGCATCCAGTACACGACACATGCGCCGTCGGCCTTCGGTGCGCCGTCTCGCCGAACCGTCACGCGAGGATCGCCGGCGAACTCCCGTAGCGCTTTGGGTTGAGACGCGATGCCGCCCGATTGCTTTTCAGTCATCTGACCGCACTTCCCCCGTCCGATTGTAGAAAGAGACGCTGGTGCAGCAGGCGACCTTTGGGGAAAGAACCAGTGGGTTTCGAACGCGTGAAATAAAGACACGTCCGCTGTGCAGGCGGCGAAAATCAAAAGCGCAGGTCTATCCCCAGCGCAGTTCTATCCCCGGGGAAAATCCGATGGTCTTGGTTTTTCGCTCGACCCAAAGGAACAGCGTCTTAGGATTGTCGTTGACGCGCACGCCAATCACCACGCCACTTCCATATTCTTTGGTCACGACGATTTTGGCTTTGGCGATGACGCCATAATCCCCGGACGGACCCCAGTCCGACTTGAATTGGTCGAACGTATATAACTTGTAGCGATCGAGATGCTGCTGCCAATCCGGATCGCTGTTCCAGAGCGCATACGCTTGCGAGTAATTCTTGGCTTCAATCGCGTGAAAGAACTGATTGACGCGGTGCTCCTCCGGCCAGTTCCACCAATACCAGGTGAAGAAGGCAACAAATGGAATGGCGATGAGAACGCCAATAATAATGTTGCGGCGAATCCGTGCCTTGCGCGCGTCGTACCTTGGTGCGTCGAGCAGCGTCATGGCAACATTGTAAGACGCAACGCCACGGGAAGGAAACTCGGCCGGTCCGACGGCTCAAAGCCGGCCGGGGAAAAGGATTGCCTTTGGGCGCCAGAGTTCTAGATCGCTTCGCAACCGCTAAGCTCGCAATTGTAGCCAGGCGTCGTGCTCCAGGGAGATGGGAAAAAAAGCAAACATCTCATGCTCCCGCGCACGTACCTAGCCCCGAAAATGGCCGACGAAGTGGCCGCGAGAGGAATCATTTTTTGATTGTTCCCGGAACAGTGTATAGAGAAATAGCGCTAGTCCCCCAAAATAAACGTGCGAAATGAGAAAGGTCCATCGTGTGAACATCAGCGCGGTAAGGGGCGCCCAGGTGTCCGTCATCAGGAGATAGATGGCCAAAAGAATAAAAAATGTTTTCCAGCGCCTCGATGCCACGGGCATCCAGAGGAGAAATACCAGAAAGAAAACGCCGTAGTGGTGCTCCCAGGCGATAGGCGAGGCCATGGTCGTTGCCATTGCAAACAGCATAAAATCTGCGATGCATCGAGCCTCGCGCCGCAACATCGGCACAGCCAGCGCCAGTGCGAGTATGAGTGCGGAAGACAATACGGTTGTCAGGTAGATTGACCGATTGTAAGGGGGATAACCGTATATCCATGTCACCGGTGAACCGACATGCATCACCCGATGCAGCAGGCCGTTCAAAGACTGGTTTGTAGCCAGGGCATCTCCACGCCGGCTGAGAAAACTGAGGACTTGAAGGTATTCTGTCGTGTTATGCCAGCCGAAGACGGCAACGGAGATCGAGAGACCGAGGAGCAGCGTGATCAAAAGTGAAATCGCAAAGCTCCATTGCCGGCGCAAAAGCCCCCACAACAGGTACAGACTCATCTGCGGCTTGAGCCAGCAGGTGAGACCGACGAGGATTGCCGAAGATACGCGCCTGCCACGCAGCCACAGGAAAGCGCTGGCAATCACCAGAAAGTTCAGCAGTGCCTGAACCTGGCCCAGTCTGTACGCGTTGATCAGCGGCAGAAAAACGAATATCAGCGCACTCACCAGCAGGCGAACCTTCCAGCGATCCGCAGGCGTAGACTCGCGAATGGTCCGCTCCGGAAGCAATCGCAACAGAAATTCACCTGCGACGGCCATCGATCCAAGCAGCGCCAGCAGCAACATCGCGTTCATGGCAACCGACGGAGGAATGTGTATCCAGGCGGCGGCCTGCCATGCTCGATACAGCAATAGCGCTGTTGGTGGGTAGATAAAACGAACACCGCGCTGAAAAAATACTGTCTCGTACAGCGCGTTTGGATGCTGCTGCCACGCCAGATCCCCCTGCGCCATGTAATAGGAGGAGTCTTTGCCCACCCGCAGTAACAAGGAGTCTTTGGCAATCCGCAGCACGCTGCCAGAATGAAATCGAGGCGCAACCGCAATCAGCAGCCCTTCGAACACCAGCACCAGCACCAGAAACAGTGCGAGCTTCCTCACCAGCTGCGGCAGAGTAATATTCTTGGTCAGGTTATGCATAGACGCTAGAGATCGGCTTCGATAACGATTGGAATCCACGCGCCGCTACAGGTCATAGCGGTTGCTCTTTTTTTCTTCATGCCGCTCCAGCGCGAGTTGAATCAGTCGGTCGATCAGCTGGTTGTACGGCAGTCCGCTGGCCTGCCACAGCTTGGGGTACATGCTGATGGCAGTAAACCCGGGCAGCGTGTTGACCTCGTTCAAGTAGATTTTTCGCGGACGTGTCCCGGTGGAGCTTCCCGGTTCCATCAGGAAATCCACCCGCGCCATTCCCGCCAGGTCGCAGGCTCGAAACGCGTCGATCGCCATCTGCTGCACCCGCTTTGTCTCCGCCTTGGTCAGTTTTGCCGGAATGATCAACTGCGAGCCTTCGCTCAGATATTTGGCTTCGTAATCGTAAAACTCCTTGCATGGAATTACCTCGCCCACCACGGATGCTTCTGGCGAGTCATTGCCCAACACGGCCACTTCCAGCTCGCGTGCCTTGCCTCGCTTACCGCCGATGCTCACCTCAATCACAATCTTGCGATCGTAGCCGGCGGCCAGATCGATGGCGACAGCAAGTTCCTTGCGATCATGCGCCTTGCTGATGCCCACCGACGAGCCGAGATTCGCCGGCTTTACAAACATGGGATAGCGAAGAGCGGCCTCAACGCGCTGGATGGCCCGGCGGCGATTCTGCTGCCAGTCGCTGCGCAGTAACGTTACATGCTTCGGGATTGGCAGCTTCGCGGCAGCGAACAGACGCTTCATCACGTCCTTATCCATTCCTGCCGAGGAACCGAGAACGCCGGAGCCGACGTATGCGATGTCGGCAAGTTCCAGCAAGCCCTGCACCGTGCCATCTTCGCCAAACGTGCCGTGCAGCACTGGGAAAATCACATCCACGTTGAGCGATTTTTCTGCACTGGTGCGCAGGGTTGCGAGAGCGCTGCCGGCGTGTTCGGCAGACGAGGGGACAGGCTGAACCACAACTTCTTTGCCGTGTTCCAACAGCGCAGCGCCTGGAGTGGCCTCTGGATCGCCAGCGCGCAAATGCTGTGCTTCGCCAGTTGAGGAAGGCAGCAAATGCGCCGCGTCCCCCGCAGTCAGCCAACGACCATCCTTGGTAATACCAATCAGATGGACGTCGTACTTGCTTTGGTCCATGGCCTGAAGAACAGACGCAGCAGACAGCAGCGAAACTTCATGCTCGCCGCTGCGACCGCCAAAGAGAATGCCTACGCGCAGTTTTTTCATGAGAGCGGAATGAAAGTTCAGTGTACTGCGAAGAGAAAGCGTTCCCGCACGCCAAATTGCTTCAATTCACATTGTGCGGGCGCAGGTATAGCATTCGTCATGATCGAGTGCCGCAGATTGAATTCTGAACTCTCAGGCGAATAACCCGCATCCATATAAGATAAGCAGGCGAAGTCGACGGAGGAAGCAGTCAATGAAGCAACGAACACTGGGAAATAGTCTGAAGGTTTCTGAACTGGGCCTGGGCTGCATGGGGATGTCCGATTTCTACAGCGGTCGAGAGAGTGACCAGGACTCGATTGCCGTGATTCACCGGGCGTTGGAGTTGGGAATCGATTTTCTGGACACGGCCGACATGTACGGGCCGCACAAGAACGAAGTGCTGGTGGGCAAAGCGATTCGCGATCGGCGAGACAAAGTGGTGCTGGCCACAAAATTCGGTATCCTGCGCGATGCCAAGACGGGCGCGCCGGCGGGCGTCAACGGGCACCCCGACTACGTAAAGAGTGCCTGCGAAGCCAGCCTGCAGCGGCTCGGCGTCGACACCATCGACCTTTATTACCAGCATCGTGTCGATCCCAAAGTACCCATCGAAGATACCGTGGGAGCGATGGCGGACCTGGTGCGTCAGGGGAAGGTACGGCATCTTGGGCTGTCGGAGGCGGCTCCGGCGACATTGCGGAGGGCGGTCGCGGTACACCCGATCACCGCGTTGCAAACGGAATACTCCCTATGGACGCGCGATCCGGAAGACGAAGTCCTCGCCACCTGCCGCGAGCTGGGGGTCGGCTTTGTCGCCTACAGCCCGCTGGGACGCGGATTTCTTACAGGTCGCTTTCGCAAGCTGGAAGACTTGCCAGCCGACGACTATCGTCGCAATTCTCCGCGTTTTCAGGGGGAGAATTTCGCGCTCAATCTCGACCTGGTAAAGAGGATGGAGGAGCTTGCGCGCGAAAAGGGTTGTACTGCATCGCAGCTGGCATTGGCCTGGGTGTTGGCCCAGGGAGAAGATATCGTCCCGATTCCGGGGACGAAAAAACTGCGCTACCTGGAAGAAAATGTCGGCGCAGCCTCGATTCATCTGACGGCTGCCGACTTGAAACACATTGCCGAAGCGGCTCCACAGGGAGTCGCAGCTGGACCGCGCTATCCCGAGTCCGCCATGCAACACGTCAACCGCTGACTGTCTTCGGCGATCAGCGGCCGAACGCCAACGTGAAACACCACCCCGCTATCGACTGGCTGGGTGGTGATGCGCGTGTGATGTGTGGGCCGGAGCTTCATTCGCCGTCTCCGCCATGGCCTGGTCGATAATGGCATACAGCTGGTTGGGATCGACCACCTCAACATACGGCACTCCGGAGGTCTGATTGGTCACAACCCAGATGGTCGGAGTGTGTTCGATACCGACACGCTGGCCCAGCGCATAATCCGCCTTCACCTCCGCCGCTAACTTTCCTTGCGGATCGACCACAAACGGAAATCCTACGCCGTGTTCCTGCGCAAACTTCTCAGCAAACGCCCGCAAATCCGCCGGCGTCTCGATGCTGCGCTGGTTGGCGAATACCGCATTGCGAAAATCGTCCCCTAATTTCTTTGACTTGGTATCGAACCAACGCGCGTCCACCGCCGCCTGAAAACTCCAGGCGTGAAACGGCAGCGGAAAGTCGTAGCGAATCCAGGGGATGTGATATTTCGCGGCTGCGCCCATCAGCAATGGATTGTCTTCTCCGCACATGGGACATTCCATGTCGTCGAACTCGACGATCGCCACCTTAGCTCCCGGAGGGGCCTTTAAGGGGGCTGCATCATGAACCTGGGTGTGTGGCGCGCTCTGCGCATGAAGTACTGGAGCGGCAACGATCAATGCCGCGAGGAAAAGAAGAGATGAGATTCGTTTCAAGAACACCTGCTGAATCGCCGGTTGCGACCTGATTCTTATTTTACGGCCTCAGGAACAGTTTTTCGTATATGCCGGCCGTTTGGAAAACTGAAGACCGACGGCTGCAAACGACTTGCACAAGATCACAAGATAAGGATGGCTCGATATCTATTGCGGACTAGGCTTGTCGCCGGTCGATGGAGCGGCGTTCGACTGCGATTTGGAACGGGTCGAAGGGGATGGCTTCTTGTGGTGCGTGGGATGATGCACCGTTCCATGCCGTACTTCGTTGTCCACTACAATCGTTTTCCCATGCGTTGTCGAAATATCCTGGCCCGCTTGACTGGCCTCCACGCGTGCTTGCAACTGGGTCAATTGCTGATGCTGTTGGGCGGCGGCGGCCAGCAGTTGGTTCGTCGCCGTTTTTCGAGCGGCTTCCAAGCGTTCCAGAGCGCTGTCGAGCAGTGCCGCATCGGACTTCTTTTCGGTCAGGTCGGCCGCCAGGGTCAGGCGCACCAATACGTCGTACAGCGCGTCCACGTTTTGCATCAGGCGCAGTTGCGCGTCCAGGGCGGTCGGCGTCGCCTGTGCCTGCTGCAACAATCCCGGCAGTTGATGGGAAAGATCGTTGGCGATAGAGTCAGCATCGCTCTGCAACTGTTCTTTCCAGCTCTTGGAAACTTTCCAATGGTCAATCTGGATTTGACCAACACTATGTCCGACTTGCTCCAACGCCGGACGCAGCGACTCGCTGATGGCGGGTGAGACCATTGCCGCCTGTGCCGATGGCATCGCTGCATTCGGCTGCAACCCGGCCGCTGACGCCCTGGGCGTCAGAATCAAAACCTGCAGCAATATCGGAAAGGTCGCCGCGGCTAAACCTCGCAACACCCATCGGATCTGAAAATGCGCCGCCGCACCATCGCAATTCGGCACGCACATGGGTGCAGGCTGTTCAGACATACCTTAGACGGATGCCCCCCGCACCTGCGCCGTTGCCTTACTCGCTGCTTTCCATTGAAATCCCCGCATCCATCGTCCCCCATATTCCAATCGCCAGCGCACAAGTTGCGTATCTTGCAGCAAGCGAACCAGTCTCGGCGTCCGGGGGAAGGCCTGCAGTCAGAATAATCCTTTGACGGAATTTTGCGTGCCGTTCCGCATCCCCGCTACCATCGGCTTGGCTCGTGTAAACTAGAGGAAGTTTGTCTGTGGGCCTGTGGCGCAGCTGGGAGCGCGCTTCCATGGCATGGAAGAGGTCGTCGGTTCGATCCCGACCAGGTCCACCAATGAATCAAGCGTAGAATCAAGGCTTTCAGAGATGATTCAAGCTAAAACCAAGATCAAATCAAGGGCACGCAAAAGGCACACTTCCAAAATAGCGTGATCACGGGACAAGCAGCAATAGAAAAGCCCTCCGGAATTCGGAGGGCTTACCAGCGCCGGTGAATAAACTTAGCTTGCTTTCTTTTGAACGACGAAGAGACCGCTGACGTGCTCCTGAGCTGCACGCTTCGCCGCCTCCTCACCCTGCGCGTACAGTTCGAGCGTGATACGCGGGTTCGCATGTCGCATTAACTCCTGCACGACCTTCACCGCTTCTTTTTTCGAGGTTAGGACCGTCGCGAGTGACCTTCGAAAGGTATGCCACCCGATATGCTTGGCGATCTTTGCTCGTTCCGCCGCAGGTCGAAGCTGGCGATGGAGCGCAGAATCGAGCCAATAGGGGGATCGCCCCGAAGTGGCCGGTGACGCAAAAACCCAGTCGGCATCGGCGCGATAGAGAGTCTGTTTGCGCCACTCGCGGAAAGCCTCGGACAAGGCCTTGGGGATTGGGATGGCCTCGCCGGACGCGCGGGTCTTCAGATTCGTGATGTGCTTGCGCACGCTTCCCTGGGTGGGCGTAAGCCAATCTGCGTCCAGATCGAGGTCGTGCCATCTGAGGCCGCGAACCTCCGATCTGCGAAGCCCGGTGACGCCCGCGACCAAGACGGCGAGGCGAATTGCCGGGTTTGAAATCTCCTGCATCATCGAGCGGATCTCATCGAGCTTAAGAACGTCGGGTTTGCGCAAGCGCTTTGAACCCTGACGCACAGTCTCCATGGGATTCGTGTTGCAAAGTTCGTGGCGCTTGGCATGCTCAAATAAGGAATACATGCGGCTCTTGATCTTCGCCTTGGAGGACGGAGATAGAGGCGGCTGCTCGACGGGTGGGGCGCTCGGTCTCTGCCAGGGTCGGGGCAAACACCTCAGGCCTCTGAGCCACTTTTCTACTTCCA